>UMHT01039107.1_pt1 | contig 20513 bp, 15 predicted proteins | sample 1965601 | NCBI WGS metagenome assembly UMHT01 (sample SAMEA4836105, study PRJEB28245) | human gut metagenome | biome: gut microbiome; material: fecal sample | place: Denmark | collected 2008 | reverse complement strand
GAGTTAAGGAAGTTAGTGAAGTGAAAGAAGCCGTAGGCTGACGCCTCGGCTTCCTATTCCATTTTACCAGCCGAAAGCCTTCTCGTCGGCCAGCCAGAGGCCCTGTACTTTGAGTACCTGCTCCACCACGTCACGCCCCACGCCATAACCGCCATCGGCATACGAGATGTAGCGGGCCACGGCCTTCACCTCGGGCACGGCGTCGTGCGGACAGCAGGGCAGGCCGCAGGTGCGCATCACCTCGAGGTCGGGGATGTCGTCGCCCACGTAGAGGATTTCCTCGTCGCGCAGGCCGTAACGGTCGCGGAAGTCGCGGTAATCGTGTATCTTGACGGAAGAACCCAGGTAAATATTCTCCTCCTTCAGCCCCAGTGACAGGAAACGGCGGCGCACCGCTTCGGTTCGTCCGCCGGTAATGATGCCGAGCAGCACGCCCATCTTGGCTGCCAGATGGAGCGAATAGCCGTCCTTGATGTTGACGGTACGCATGGGTTCACCTTCAGGACTCATGGGAATGACGTTTGCACTGAGCACGCCGTCCACATCGAACAGCAAAGCCCGTATCTTCTTTAAATCATAATTGATGGTACTCACGATGGTTTGATTCGTTTAATAGGGTTTCACAAAAAGTTTCATCGGTTGAAACCATTGGTTTCATTGCTTGAAACCGATAGTTTCATTGGATGAAACCGATGGTTTCTTTAAATGAAACTATGCCAACCGATGGATATCGTCGCTGAGCAGGCGATAGAGCTGCTGCATTTCGGGCTCGTCGGCCAGCATGTCGAGGTGCTTGTCCATGACGCCCGTGTCGTAGCGGACAGCCGGGCCCGTCTGTGCCAGGCGGGGCGACAGCTCGTGTACCTTGCGTGCGGTTTCGTCGATGAGGGGCAGCAGGACGTCGAAGGGCAGGTCATGCTTCTGCAACAGCCGTTCGGCCAGAGCATACATGTGGTTGGTGAAATTGCAGGTAAAGACAGCCGCCAGATGCAGGTTGCGCCGTTGTTCGGAAGTAGCTTCCAGCACCTTATGCGACAACGCCGAGGCTATCTGCTTGAGGAAACGCACGTCTTCCTCCGTACGACCTTCCACGAAGATGGGTATCTCGCGGAAATCCACCAGCCGACGTTTGCTGAAGGTCTGCAAGGGATAGAACACGCCGTAGCGCTCTGCATGCCCCTGCCAGATGTCCATCGAGATGCTTCCGGCCGTATGCACCCAAAGGGCCTTCTCCCTGCCTGCCGTCAGCTGAGGCAAAAGCTCCGTCAGTGCGTCGTCCTTGACCGACACCACGTAAAGTTGTGCATCGGTCGACACGCCCGACAGACTGGTCGTGTAGTCAGCCTCCACGGCCTGGGCCAGCGTACGGGCCGACTCCTCCGCACGGCTGTATATCTGTACCACCCTGAATCCCTTCCGATAGAGCGCAACAGCCAGGTTGGTAGCCAAGTTGCCTGCTCCGATGAAAACGACGGGTGTATCTTCTATGCTTCTTTTCATTGTCTTTGTGTTATCGGGTTGCAATAAAATAGAGAATGATGCCTATGACCAGCAAAGCCAGCGGCAACAGATAGGCCGACATGGTACCCAGCAGAGCCGTGATCAAGCCAAAATTCAGTACCAGCCAGAGACCGGCCAGCACCAGCCCTACCGACTTGTCGTGCTTTACGAGCAGGAAGATGACGGCCGTATAGAGCAGGAAGTTGTCCTTCTGCATGACCCACGGCAGCCCCAGCGCCGCAAAGTGTACCAGCTTGTCCAGCAGGTAAAGTATGCCGAAGACCATCAGCGTGATACCGGTGGCCTTGTACGTATCCTTGTTGTTATTCGCCTTCGCCGCACTCACCGCCGTTTCCTCCGTATCTGTTCAGATGAATTTTCTCCCATTGCAGGTGCTCTTCGTTGAAAGGCTTGCGCTCCATGCCCTTATGGCCGATGGCAATGATGCTGAGCACCTGAAGCTGCAGGGGGATGTCCAGCACCTCGTGCACATATTCGTCCGACGAAACGCCGGGCGAGGCAAACCGCTCGCGCACCTGCACCCAGCAACTCCCCAGCCCCAGGTCTTCGGCCTGCAACTGAAGGTAGATGGATGCGATGGAGGCATCCTCAATCCATACATCACTCGCCATAGGATCGGCCATAACCACCACTGCCAGCGCCGCATCGGCAATGAACTGCGAAGCCTGCTCCTTGCAGCGGGACAGCTTCCGAAGCGTCTCCTTGTCGTCTACCACCACGAACTGCCAGGAGTTGCTTCGCTTCGAGGTAGGTGCCATCAGGGCCGCCTTCATCAGCGCTACCACTTCTTCCTGCGTCAGTTCCTCGTCCGTAAACTTGCGCATGCTGCGGCGGTTCTTTATCAAATCACTGAAACTTTCCATGTCTGATTCTTATTGTTAGATGAGAAGAAGATAGGATCTTCTCCCCCGATTAAACTTGATAAACGTTGCAAAGATACGAGAATATTTTCTAAATTTGCCGATGATGCCTTTGAAACTGACGACATATCATGCGGGAAGTGACATCCCTCCCCTGCCGGGAAACGACACCTTCCACTCGACGACCTTGTTCCGCATCTACGAAGCGACGCCGGGCTACAGGCCTCTGCTTATTGTGGCCAGCCTCGACGGACAGCCCGTAGCCCGCCTCCTGGCCGTCGTCAGGCGCAGCGTCCGCCTGTTTCCTCCCAGCATCATCCACCGATGTGAAATCTTCGGAAACGGAGAATACCTGACGGACGGCATCGACCCCGAAGCCGTCTTCAGTGACATGCTCCAGCGGCTCACGGAAGAGGCACTCCGCGACTGCTTCCTCATCGAGTTCCGCAATCTGCCCGACGCCCGCTTCGGTTACCGTTCGTTCCGCTCTTGCGGATACTTTCCCATCAACTGGCTCCGCGTCCGCAACTCCTTGCACGACACTGACCGCACCGAGGCACGCTTCAGCCCCTCACGCATCCGGCAAGTCAGGAAAGGACTGAAAAACGGTGCCGAAGTGCGGGAAGCCCAAACCGTCGAGGAGGTCAAGACCTTTGCCCACATGCTCCACCACATCTATTCCTGGAAGATACGCCGCCACTTCCCCAGCCGGGAGTTCTTCGAACAGCTGGCCCTGCAGGCCACAGCTCCACAACGGCGGAGCCGCATCTTCATCGTCACCTACAAAGGCAGAATCATCGGCGGCAGCGCCTGCATCTACTCGGGCAGCAATGCCTACCTGTGGTTCTCGGGCGGCATGCGCAAGACCTATGCTCTGCAATACCCGGGCATACTGGCCGTATGGAAAGCCCTGGACGACGCCCGCAGCAGGGGCTACCGCCACCTGGAGTTTCTGGATGTGGGACTTCCGTTCCGCCCTCATAGCTACCGAGAATTTGTGCTCCGCTTCGGCGGAAAACAAATCAGCACCCGGCGTTGGTTCCGCTTCCGCTGGAAGTGGCTCAACCAGGTGCTGACCTGGATCTACGAATAACCGTCAGGCTACTTCACTTTGAATACCACCGAAGAATAGGCACCCAATTTCACCAGCGTCTTCCCCTCTTCGACAGCCTGCTCCGCACAGCCCGACACAGCCACGGCTTTTTCCACTTCGTCGGTCAGCGGGAACTCCACTTCCGCTCCTCCAAAGTTATGGAGTACAAGCATCTTTTCAGCGTCCTTCGTCATGTACCAGGCCGCCAACGACCGGTAGGTCTCGTTCGTTTCATTGTAGACGGCATGTCGGCTCATGGTTCCTTCGGCCAAAGCCGGATAGGTGTTGCGCAGGCGTGTAAAGGTGAGGTAGGTGTTCAGCAACGAGCTTTCGTCCTCCTGCTGCTCGGCTACGGACTTCACCGACAAAGCCACGCCAGCATCCACCTTGTCGGTATAGGCAGTGGTATAGCTGTCACCCCACAACATCGGACCGCGCACATATTCGTCACCCTTCTCCTTGGTGCCATACAGCCCCAGCTCTTCACCATAATATATATAAGGAGAACCGGCCGCCGTCAGCAATACCGCAGCCGCCAGCCTGCACTTGTCGGCCGACTTGCCCAACTTGGACGCCGTACGGTCTTCATCGTGGTTGGACAGCTTCGTCGCTTCGATATAGTCACTGCGATAGGATGCATATTCCTGCTGGTAGCCCATAATATCCTTGGCGAAGTAGCAGCCGGTAGCATTGTTGATGGCCCACTCCAGCCGGTACCAGAACGAGAAATCGAACAAGGCAGGGAGACCGGTATAATAAGGCGCCACCTCGTTGTGTTCCGAAAGCACTTCGCCCACCATGTAGAAATTATCCGTCTTTCCCGTTAGCTTGTAATACGTATTCATATCGTTATAGAACGTATTCAGGAAACGGGGATTTTCATCGGACGTAGCATTGTGGTAGATGTGTTTCACGGCATCCAGACGCAATCCGTCCACGCCTTTGTCCACCCAACCTTTGGCAGCATCGGTCATGGCAAGATACGTCGGATTGGCAGACACGGCATCTACCTTACCATAATTCAAATCAGCAAACCAATCTGTACAGAAGTGCGAATGATAGTACCAAAGGTTCATTGATTCAAACAGGATATCGGCAGCTGTCTTGTTGTCCAACGCAAACGGTTCGCCCAGCTTCACTTTGGCAGACTTGGACGACGCACCGTATTTCGTACCGCCGTCCCAAGTCGTATTGCTGGTACGTATCAGGAACCCCCAGGACGAAGCAAAGTCTACCGTCAGGTCGTAGATTCCGTTTCCACGGTCATAGAATTTCTTGCAGACCTCATTACCATAATACAGATACTTGGCACCGGCGGTACTTGTATCGGGATTATCGTCATCCGGCGTCTCTGCCTGGGTTACCGTCACCGTGGGACGAGCCGCATCCGACCAGTCGAGCACAAACTTGTAACACCCCGTCATTTCGTCATCAGCCGAAGTCGTTGAAAACCATTCGCCCGCATTGTATCCGCCTGCCCCTTCCGTAGCAATCATGGGAATCCTACCAGCCGCAATATCAGCTGCCGGATCCTGTGAGAAGACATAATAGTCCCGATATTCACTCTCGGGCGATGCCTTGGTACTGACAAACCACGGATGGTCCTTACCGGTATGGTTCATCACATAGTCCAGATAGACCTTGATGTTCCGCTGATGCGCTTCCGCCACCAGGCGTTCAAAGTCGGCCATCGTTCCATATTGAGGATTGACCGCTGTATAGTCCGTCACGTCATATCCATGATACGACATGGCCGGGTGAATGGGCGAAAGCCAAATAGCCCCTACTCCCATCTGCTGCAGATAGTCCAGCTTGGCAGTGACCCCATTGAAGTCGCCAAATCCGTCTCCGTCACTATCCGCAAAAGAATATACCAAGAGCTGATATGAGATATCAGCCCGCTTCTGGTTGTCCCAGGTGTCGGGAGTTGCGATGACAGAAGACCATTCGGTCGGTGTCGGTTCAGGGTCGGGTTCGGGAGTTGGTTCAGGAATGGGATTATTGCTGTCCGAACAAGATACAAATCCTAATACCAGTAAACTTATTAAAGAGAGAATAAAAAATCTATCGCTAAATCTCAACAAATAATGCATGACAATCTACTCCATTGGGTTATTAGGTAAATAAAAAAATCCAAAGTAAAACAGAAAATCCACTGGACAAAGACATATCCTCAAGAAAGACAAAGATTCTTGCAGAATATCCTTTCCCCAGTGGATTCTACCAAATTACATCAAAATCCAGACATAATTTGTCAATTCTTGGTCAGAGTACAATAAATATTATCAGAAGCACTTCGAGTCATATATACAGTAATCGTGTAGTTTCCTGCTTCTTCTACTGCAATATCAGATCCATCTTGAGCCAGATTGCTGACATCACCACCTAAATTGATATTCCAATCACCGTTAGCTCGGAATTTAAACTTTCCAGCACCCAAGTTGGTAGTCACACTCCAAGTAGCATCTGTTGCATTATACACCAATGGTGTATCAGTATTCCATCCACCAACAGTTGCATCACCAATGATTCCCCAAGTGGTAGCAGTTACCTTAAGTGCTCCCGTTGCTACATCGGCAACAATATAATAAAATGCAGGAGTAGCTACATTAAAGTTGGTTCCTTCGCCAAGAGTTATTTCGGGACTATAAGTAGAGAAATCATTATAGTTATATTCACCATCTGCCCAACTTGCATCGCGGCTCTTATTGAACTTAAAGTCACCATCCAGATAACTAAATCCTGTATACACTCCATCGAAATTGGGAGAACGCAATGCCGGAGCATTGGAAGTATTCCAACCTTGATGATTACCGGGCAGATAAATGAATTCATTGAAATCAACGGACAATGTAACCTTCAACTCGATAGAAGTTGTCGCTTTCATTACAGATACTCCCGTAGAGATAAAGGCACTCAACGAACCCGAGATTGTACGCTCGACAGGAGCCTGGCCAAACAATGCAACTACAGCATCAGCCAATTCTGAGACTTTTGCCTTGCCGCCCAAACTCACAGGTAAATTATAAGTACCGCCCAACAATAATTCATATGAAGATACTACATCAGATTCACCCATACTTACAGAGGGTGTAAACAATACGACAGAATCAGTAGTGACCTCTGCCATATTTATAGGATCAGCCGCCACGGCAGACAATGAAACGCTTCTGCCTTCTTCCTGTTCAAAACCTTGTGGCGCCGCCCAATCAGTGTAATCGCCCTTACATCCCACAAAAGTAAGGACCACGAGGAACAAACTATATAAAGCTTTCTTTTTCATACAACTAAAAAATTTATATTTCCGAGTGGGTGGGATGTGCCATCAATTTCGACACATCCCACCATCTCACATCAATCTAAGGAATAAAAGTAATAGAAGCCATTAATGTCATTGAAAATAACATTATACCGGCCGGCCGGAATGGGGATATTGGCACCTCCATTGGATCCGATGCCATACGGGAAGCTTGTTCCTCCCCAGTTGACACCCCAACCATCAGCACTACCGCCTTCACCAGGGCCAACTTTGAACTTGGCGGTTGTATCTCCAGAGGTTGTATCCAATTCATATTTCCAAACATGATTGTTCATTCCTTCCACAGTATTTACCGGAGTCATTGCAACATCTGTCCATCCATTAAAATCACCTTGCATCATGATATGATAAACTTCAGGAGCCTCTATCGCCTCAATTGTCAGGACATCTGTAGCTGTATTCAGCTTGACTGAATAATAGCCACTTGTTGCCACTTGCAAGTTCGAAGAACCACCATCATTCTTCACAGGACTGTCAATACCTGCAGCAGAAGAATTACCCCATTGATTATCCCAGCTGCCCGGGGTCTTGATCAATTTAAAGCCTTTGCCTGCCAGGAAGTAACCGGTAAAGATAATTTCTCCCTGACCGGTAGTTGCATTATATTCATATCCGTCCACGATAGACATCGGTATCAATGATACGCCAATATTTCCGGGACCATCATTTCCCCACGTACCGTCACCGATGCAATCGCCAACCAGATACCAAATCTCTGGCTCAGCATTCACAACAGGCATATAATAGGGGAACACAGACAACGCAATGGAGTTCGAATAACACTGGTAACCAGAAGTCAATGTGGCTCTTAAACGAATGTAAATCTTCACTGCTTCTTTGGGAACAGTTTCTTCATCATATCCACCCAACTGCATAATAGCCCTGTCAATCTGCGAAGTTTCTACGCCGAATTCACAAGTGGACGAATTTCCGTTCAGCTCGACATAAGTAGCCTCCGTCTCTTCCGTCGCATCATTCCATTTATCGGTCATAGATACTTGTGCATAGTAAGTAACCGCAGCAGTATAACCATAGTCCGGTTGTTTATAAGTCAATTGTATATGCGAGGACTTCTCCAGGTCGTATACATTGCCACCCAATGCGGGTGTATTCAGTTCAAATGTATCAGGTTGCTGGACAATGGGATTGGAATCATTATCGTCTTCACAAGCTGTGAACAGACTCAAGCCTATCCCCAGGAACAATCCAGCCAATATATTAAGTTTTTTCATACTTTATTCATTTTATAAATTAATAACCAGGATTTTGGGTCAGGTTGCTATTGTTGGTCAAATCATTTTCAGGAATAGCAAAAATATTCATATAGCTACCGAACTGGGCACCATCATAAGTACCTCCCATCCATTCCCACTTATAGGAAGCCTGTCCACCGAAACGGCCGAAACGAATCAGGTCCATACGACGACGTCCTTCAAACCAAAATTCTTTTGACCATTCATCCAAAATGTTGTCCAATGTATAAACATTCTGAGTAGCCGCATTTGCACGTCTGCGCAAATCATTAATCTTTTCTGAAGCATCTGTATTGGCACCGTTCAAGCGAGTAGAGGCCTCGGCATAAGTAAGATAGGCTTCTGCAATACGGAACAATGGCAAATCGGTATTCACATAATCAATGACTTGATTGGGCTTACCGTCCGAACGTACATTTCTAAACTTCACACAACCATAACCGGCAGTCTGTTCGCTTTCGTCTTCAATGGACGGAGTAAAGCCTTCGCCGTAGAACAGAGCACGGTCATCGTTAGCAGCAGCGGTCATTGCGGCTACAGAGTTGGCTGCCGGCGCTGCACTGGTTGGGAAGAACTTATCCAACAACTGCTGACGAACTCTTGTACAACGGTTCCAGCTGTTATTCGTTCCGGAAGGAACATTTACACTCATGTCCGAGCTATAAGCGGCAAGAATCAGGAAGTTCATTCCACCGTAGCTCTTGGTGGTTACGCCATCAAACAATACTGGAAAAATCATCTCATAACGCGCTTCTGTCTCATTGTTATCAGCCAGGAACAACATCTGATACGGAGAGTAAACTTCACCTGTCGAAGGATTGGTGGCTCCCACTGTACACAGATGATAATAACCATTGTTGATTACCTTGTCTGCATAATCCATGGCATCCTTCCAGCGTGCGGTACCTGTGTATACTTCCGCATTCAAATAAAGTCTGGACAACAGATTCCATACAGCAACTTTATCTACCCGACCATAAGTGTTCTGCCCGGCATCAGCCATAGCATTTACACAATCCAATAATTCAGATTCAACGAACTCAAAAAACTGCGAACGGGTATAGCGTTCAGCCAAATCCGAAGTGACAGTTGTCACAAATGCAGCATTGGCATACATATCCATCACATAATAATATTGTAAGGCACGGATAAATCGCACTTCAGCCCGCCTCATGGCTGTCTCAGGAGTACCATCTTCTGGAACTTGCTCCAAATAAAAGTTACATAATGTAATCGTAAAATATAAACGATAGTAAAAGCCTACTGAAAATACGTTACTAGCACCATAAGAATTATGAAGCAAATCGGGTACACCGGCATCTGTTGCCCAAACCCAGTGGGCTTCGTCTGTTGTAAATTCATTCAGATACCAGGACATACGATAGAAATCGGACTGACCTTCATCAATGTCTGCCACGTCACCGCTACCGGCAGGACCAGTCTGACCAGTCAAAGCAAAACTGGCATATACTTTATTGAATAAAGCATCATTGTCTGCCTCCATTGTTTGTTGCGGATTAATTGGAGTGACATCCAAATCACCGACACACGATGTATTTCCCATCATCAGTGCCAGACTTGCCGCAAAGATAAATGCTTTTATTTTATTGAATTTCATATTCCACAAGTTTTAAATTATTAGAAATTAAGACTAACTCCCAAAATACCCATAAAAGGACGAGGATAAATGTTGCTGTCATATCCACCGTTGACTTCAGGATCCAAGCCTTTATACTTAGTCACAGTAAATACATTCTGAGCGGTAAAATAGATTCGTCCACCCAAAGCAAGCGCTCCTATCTTATCGAAGGAATAACCCAATGTTATGTTGTCACATTTCAGGTACGAAGCGTTCTGGATAAAGTAGTCAGACAAAGCGTCGGTTGAAGAAACTTGTTGCCAATTCTTCGGTCTTGCCATATCCAATACATTGTGCCATGTAGATCCGGAATAAGTACTGGAAGAAGACAGATTGGAATTGCTACATTCAACAGCATTGTAATTGTAATTACCCAAACTAGCACGCAAAGAGAAACTTAAATCCCAATTCTTATAAATCAACTTGGAGGTGAGTCCCATCAATACATCGGGATCTGCTTTCTTATAGAAATAACGGTCATCGCCATTGATTACACCATTACCATCACGATCGACAAATTCGCCTTCAATGGGCTGGCCATTCTCATCGTAAACCTGCTGATAAGTGTAATAAGCAGTAGACGGCTGGCCTACTGTCCAACCCTTAATACCATCCGAGCTTCCTGCACCTACGGCACTGCCACCGTATTGTACAACATAGTCATCGCCCTGACTGGCTACCAGTTCATCGATTTCATTGGAGTTCCAGGTTACATTATACCCAAGTTCCCAACTCCAGTCCTTCATCTGGATTGCACGCCATGTCAATGCCAGTTCCACACCTTGATTATGCAAGGAACCGATGTTGCTTGTCAGCTTATTGGAGAAATTTGAACCTGCGGCAATAAACACGGTATTGATCAAGTCCGTTGTTTTACGATAATAATAATCGATATTGGCCGTCAAACGGTTATTCCAGAAGCCCAAGTCAATACCGGCATTATAGGTTGTTGTTTTTTCCCAGGTCAGATCCGAATTATATGCATCGGGACGATAGGTTATTCCATTGCCGACAATCGGATAATAGGCGCCTTGAGAGTTAGGAGTATAAGATGCGAAATATGTATAATCGCCAATACCTTCCTGCTGTCCGGTAATACCATAGCCCAAACGAAGTTTCATGTCAGACAGTACATCTACATCTTTCAAGAATGCTTCTTCCTTCAAACGCCAGGCCAAAGCAACTGACGGGAATATACCCCAACGATTATCCGGGGAGAAACGTGAAGAACCGTCACCACGCAAAGTTGCCGTCAACAGATACTTGTCTTTATAAGAATAGTTCAAACGTCCAAAGAAAGAAACCAGATAGTTTTCAGTCTTATACAATGTATTCTCCGATGGATTATACTGTTGACCCGGGAATTCTTCGTGAGAGTCTTGATAGTATCCACAATAGAAATAATCAGTTTCTTTATGGAAGTGCTGCCATTCGTAACCAGCCATGATATCGAAATGGTGGTCTTCCGTAAAATCTTTCGTATATTGCGCATAGGCATTCAATGAAAGATTATAAGTATCCATCGTATTCCAACCATAGTTGCCATAATAATAGTTGCCCGTATTATAGAAATAGGGAGAATAGCTTTGATTGGTTTCTCCCGAAGACAGGTTCATACCACCATTGACATGCAGACGCAAATCTTCCAATCCATGTACCTTGTAGTCCAACTCCGCATTACCCATCAATACCTTGGACTTACCCGTATTGGTATGCAGATTCAAGATGGCCACAGGATTACCGACCGCCAGGTTGTTCACGCCATATTGCCAGACAGGATCATAATCTGAAGCATACGGCCACTGCCAGTATCCTCCATAATTCTTCTGACCGACTTCCGTATTGTCATACACGGGCTTTGTCGGGTCCATCGAAGCGGCAGCACCGATAGCGCCTTCATCTGCATAATCGGTATTCGAATACATTCCCTTGGCATTCAGGTTGACATTCAAGTGATTGTCAAAGAATGAGGGAGCGATGTTAAAGCTTGCCGTATAACGCTCAAAATTGGAGGTTTTCAAGATACCGTTCTGATTGGTATAGCCGAAAGACACGCGGTAGGGCATGTTTTTCAAGCCTCCAGAGACCGTGATGTTATGGTCCGTGCTGATAGCCGTACGATAGATTTCGTCCTGCCAATCGGTATTGGCGAACAAGTGGTTGCCGTTTGCATCATAATATCCCAAAGACTGATATTCGGCACTGTTCAAGAAGTCTTCGTCCGAATAGCCGAACAAGTTCTGGACATAGTCCATATAAGCAGGTCCGTCCAGAACATCTACCGTATTCTTTACTTTACTAAACGATACATTTCCATTGTAGGCAACTTTGGGTTTTGAACCTTTGGAGCCCTTCTTTGTCGTAATCAGAATAACACCGTTTGATGCTCGAGAACCATAAATAGCGGTTGCCGAAGCATCCTTCAGGACGGTAAAGCTTTCGATATCATTCGGATTTACCATAGAAAGCGGATTGGACAAACCCTGAACACCATAACTGTCCATAGCCAAACCATCGATTACAATCAACGGATCGTTCGAGGCGTTCAAGGAGGAACCACCACGAATGCGGATGGTAGCTCCACCACCCGGCTGACCACCATTGGTCTGTACATTTACACCGGCAATCTTACCCTGCATCATGTCCTGAGCATTGGTTACCAAACCTCTGTTCATTTCATCGGGCTTGATAGCTGTTACAGAACCGGTCAAGTCGTTCTTTTTCACAGAACCGTAACCGATGACAACCACCTCGCTCAGCAGCTCGGCATCGTCCTCCAACGTAACGACCACCTGTGGGGCGGCGGCTACCTCAGCCGTCCTGTATCCGATAAAAGATACCTGCAGAGTCGCACCTTGGGGAACCGTCAGTGTAAAGTTACCGTTCAGGTCGGTAATCGTACCGTTCGACGTATTACCTTTTTCCACTACATTCGCGCCTATCACTTCGAGCCCCGTGGCGTCCTTCACGAAACCTTTCACGGTGACCGTCTGTGCATAAGCGCCTACACACAAGAACATCCCTAAAAAAAGGGTAAGAATCATTTGGTAGATTCTAAGATTAACTTGCTTCATGCACTTAAAAATTAAAGTTAACAATAAAATTATCTCTTCTAAATCATTGGACGTCGTCAGACGCCGACATACTCAGTGCGCATGGCGCACCGCAACAAAAGTATAAGTTTAGCGTTTATCTTGGTTCAACGAAAGAAGAAAAGATGTCGATGAAACCATGCAAACGATTGCATCATGATGTGCATAGCCGACATGCCATGAAAAAAAATCGGGTATCCCTACACAACGTAGGCATACCCGACTTAACTTCAAAATCCTATAAAAATCCGGAAAACCGATCTGACTGAGGGCTTCTCCGCCGGGGCTTTCCGACGAAGCACTGCATGGCACTCTGACGAAGTGCTTTCTGAAGGTGTGACGAAGTGCTTTGTCAGGGTGTCATGCAGTGCTTCGTCAGGAGGTAAGGAAGTGCTTCGTCAGAGGGCCAGAAAGCACTCCGTCAGCGCGTCACGTCCAAGGTGAGCTTGGCGGACTTCAATCCTTTGGCATTTGCCTCGAACACCAGCCGGCCGGCTTCGGTACCCGTCTGCACGATGGCCGTCAGCTGGCCGCTGAAGGCGTGCATGCGCGGCAGGTGGAAGAGATCCAGACAGGTGGCGTCACCATTGGCGGCCGCACGATAGGTACCCGCTCCCTTGACGGAGAAGGTCACCAGGCGGTTGTCGGCCGGGCAGAGGTTGCCGTCCTTGTCCACCACGCGGACGGTGATGTAAGCCAGGTCCTTGCCGTCGGCCGTGAGCTGCATGCGGTCAGCCACCACTTCCAGATGATGGGGCTTGCCGGCCGTGCGCACAATCTTCTCTTCGGCGGGGCGGCCGTCCTTGTCGTAAGCCACGACTTTCAGTTCACCGGCTTCGTAGGGTACGTCCATCCACATCAGGCGGTAGCGGCGTTGCAACCACAAAGCATCCTTTTCCTTCAATGAAAGCGCTGTTTTCGCATCCAGTTTACGCTGCTTTCCGTAGCTCTTCCCGTTGACGAAGAGTTCAGCTTCGGGGTAGCTGGTGTAGACAAAGACGGGCGTGTTCTCCCCTTCCCTGCCGGGCCAGGTCCAGTGGGGCAATACATGAAGGGTGTTATCGCGCTTGTTCCAAAGGCTGCGATAAAGATAGTAACGGTCTTTGGGCAGACTGGCCAGGTCGATGATGCCGAACACGGAGCTATGGCTGGGCCATGCGTCGGTGTCGTAGGGCGAGGGTTCGCCCAGGTAGTCGAAGCCTGTCCACACGAACTGGCCGAGCGTCCAGTCGTAGTCATCGGCCAAAGCAAAGTCCTCATCGGGCACATTCGACCACGAGCAGGCCTCCAGGTCGTAGCCGGAGCACTGATGGTCGTCGTACATGGCCTGCTTCTTCAGCTCGGCGGGAAACTTATAGACGCCACGCGAGCTGACGGTAGAAGCCGTCTCGGAACCCAGTACCAGGTTCTGGGGCAACTGGCCGTAGGCCTCCACGTAGCGATGCGTGCGGTAGTTGAAGCCGGGCACGTCGAGCATGGCGGCAAAACCATTGCCCAGGACGCACGACACCTGGTCCATGCCGCAGGTGACGGGGCGTGTGGGGTCTTCGCGATGGCAGATGTCCTGCAGGAACGAGGCCACCTTGTAGCCTTCGGGGCTGCACTGGGTGGGCACTTCGTTGCCGATGCTCCACATCACCACGCTGGGGTTGTTGCGATACTGTCGGAGCATGTTCACCATATCCTTCTCCGCCCACTCGTTGAAGAAGCGGTGGTAGCCGTTCTCACACTTGGCGATGTCCCACTCGTCGAAAGGCTCGAGCATCATCATGAAGCCCATCTCGTCACAGAGCTGCACCAGCTCGGGCGCGGGCATGTTGTGGGCGGTGCGGATGGCGTCGCAACCCATATCCTTGAGCAACGTCAGCTGGCGGCGGAGGGCAGCCACATTGATGGCGGCACCCAGCGGGCCGAGGTCGTGATGGTTGCACACGCCCTGGAACTTGCGGTGCTTGCCGTTGAGGAAGAAGCCCTTGTCGGCCACCAGCTCGATACTACGGATACCGAAGCGGGTGACGTACTCGTCCACCTGACGGCCGTCCACGTATATCTTCGAAGAGGCTTTATATAAATAAGGTGTCTCGGGACTCCACAACATGGGCTTGTCCACGAGGAAGTTCTGCTCAAAGGGCTTGCCGTGGTTGATTTTCATTGTATTGTCCTTCACGGCCACCACCTGTCCCTCGGGCGAAAGGATTTCGGTAACGATGCGCACATCCTGCCGGCCGGCACCCTCGACGGTGGTCTTCAGGCAGACGGAGGCATAGTCGGCGGCTACGTGAGGCGTGGTGAGCTGGGTACCCCATACGGGCACATGCACCGCCTCCGTGGCCACGACACGCACGTTTCTGTACAAGCCCGCACCCGGATACCAGCGGGAAGACTGGGGACGATTCTCCAACCGTACGGCCAATACGTTCGGCTGACCATCTTTATATATATAAGGTGTAACGTCGCAATGGAAGGAATTGTAGCCGCAAGGCCAGAAGCAGGCTTCCTGCCCGTTGACGTAAACACGGGCCTCGCTCATGGCGCCGTCGAAGACGAGCGACACCTGCTTGCCCGCAGGAGCGTCGAACGTGGTGCGATACCACCCCACTCCCACGTAGGGTAAGCCGCCCGTGCGGCCTGTCTTCACCGAAGCGGCCGTCTCGAGGTTCTGCGTCACGGCCACATTCTGCAAGTCGTGGCTGCGGTCGAAGGGGCCGTAGATAGCCCAGTCGTGGGGCACGGTGACCGTCTCCCACTTCGTGTCGTCAAACTCCGGTTTCATGGCATCGGCCACATCGCCCTTCGTAAATCTCCAGTTCTTCTCCAACAACGTCTCTGTGCGTTGCTGGGCGGCCATCATCCAGGCCAACAAAAGGCAACACAATGTTGCCAACATTCTTCGATTCATAGGCTTGTCAGTCTTTAAAGGCGTTCATAATTACGGTAGGTTTTCCGTCTGCGGTGAAGGCACCCAAGCGGTATTGGCTTGGCTTGCACTCGGGCTCCCAATAGAACACGCCCTTGCACTTGCCATCGGTATTCTCGCGGCATTCCTTGATGATGCGTGCCAGCTGCTCCCTGCCCTGCTGGAGGACGGCGTCGCTGGCCAGGTTGCCCTTGTCGTCGGCACACTCCATGCCCGTCTCCACCACCATCACGTCGCAACCGTAGCGGGCACTGACGGCCTTGATGTTGGCAATGCAGTCGGTAATTACCTTATTGGGGTCGGTATATTGATTGCCGTCGGCATCCTTGTTATCCCAGTTGATGCACCAGTAGGGATAGAGCGACATGCCGATCATGTCCCATTTGCCGCCGTTCTTCTTCAGCTCGTCGAAGAACCAGGTATAAAGGCTCTTGTCGAAACCATTGTCCAGATGGACGATGGCGACAGCCTGCGGGAAGACGCTCTTCACCGCATCATAGCCCGCATTGATGAAGGCGGCCAGATTGGCCCAGTTTTCCTTGAAGCTCACCTTGCGGTTACCGTCATAGTCGATGGTGCTTTCGCCGCTCCACGAGGCACCACTGAGCGAGGCATCTTCGTCCCACAACATGCCCGGGCGTATCTCGTTGCCCACCTGCACCCACTTGGGTGTTACGCCTTTGGCCTTCAGTGCCTGCAAGGCTTCGGTGGTATGGTTCCTGATGGCTTCCTTCAGCTGGCCGAGGTCCATGTCCTTCCAGGCCGCGGGCTTCACCTGCTTGCTGGGGTCGGCCCAAAAGTCGCTGTAGTGGAAGTCCACCATCACGTCCATGCCCAAGTCCTTGGCCCGCACGGCCTTCACGACCATATCTTCCACGTCGCACCATCCGCCGTACTTCGAAGGGTCGACCCACACGCGCAGGCGGATGGCATTGAGGCCGCATTCCTTCATCAGGGCGGTGCACTCGCGCTCCTGCCCGGCCGCATTGTAGAACTTATGTCCCTGGCTCTCCATCTGGGTCACCCAGCTGATGTCCGCACCTTTGGCAAAATCCACCGTTTCCGATGCATCGCCCTTCTCTTCTCCCTCTTCCTTGGGAGTACTGCTACAGGAAGAAAACAGGAGGCAAGCTCCCAACACAAAACTGAAAAAACCGATGTGTTTCATGACTATTTTCTCTTTTAATTAAGGGTTATCGCCTTCAAAGATAAAGAATGTAAACGTCACATACAAGCCCGCACGCCTTTTCTCCATCTGAAAAAGTAAAAATCCATCCCACATCGAAGGGAATGCCATCCCATGCAATCGTTTGCAAAAACAGATAATCCGATAAGTTTCAATATCTAAAACAAATTCAGTCAATTAGCCTATTTTTGCAACAAAAATGTGACGGCCAGCATCCCTTTCCATTTGGCGGACAAGAATTATTGTCTACCTTTGGACGGAAAATAACGGTATTTATGAACAAACCTCAAATCACCATCAAAGACATCGCACGTGCACTGAACGTATCTCCCTCGACCGTGTCGCGGGCACTGAAGGACAACCCGGACATCAGCCAGGAAACACGCGACCTGATACACGCCTATGCCCGCGAGCACAACTACAAGCCCAACGTACAGGCAGTGAACCTGCGGGCCGGACGAACCAATACCATCGGCGTCATCGTCCCCCAGATGGTGCACCACTTCTTCTCGTGCGTACTGAGCGGCATCGAGCAGGCAGCCTCCGAAGCCGGCTACAACATCCTCGTGGCCCAAAGCAACGAGTCCTACGAACAAGAGGTGAAGATTGTCCATTCGTTTCTGGCCGCACGCGTGTGCGGCGTCATCGCTTCGCTGGCCAAAGGGACATCACACTACGAACACTACCAGGAATTGCTGGACAACAACATACCCATCGTCTTCTACGACCGCATCTGCACCGGCATCAAGACCGAGCGGGTGGTGGTGGACGACTATGCCGGCTCGTTTGCCGCGGTGGAATACATGATACAGACGGGGTGCAAGCGCATCTGCTTCTACGGCTCGTCGCCCCACCTCGAAATCACCAAGAACCGCCGCAACGGCTATCTGGACGCCATGAAGAAGTACCACATGCCCGTAGACGAGGGCATGATGCTCCTTTGTGACACGCGCGAACAAGCCATCGCCCTCACGCCCGACCTGCTGGAGAGCGCCAACCGCCCCGACGGCTTCTTCGCCATCAACGACGAGACGGCGGCCGGCATCCTCTATGCGTGCAAGCTGGTGGGCGTCAAGGTGCCCGACGAGGTCTCCATCTGCGGATTCACCAACGGCGTCATCGCCCAGAACACCGACCCCAAGCTGACCACCGTCGAGCAGCATGGCGAGGAGGTGGGAAAGAGCGCCTTCAACATCCTCTGCGAGAAGCTGGAGGGCGAGGAGAAAAGCCCGAACAAAATCGTGCGAACCAACCTGGTGGTGCGGGGCACGACCAAATGAGAAACGTAAGAAATGAAATAACATAAAGAAAGACCATGAAAGTAAAACCTGACTTGAGTTTCTGGAAGCTGTGGAACATCAGCTTCGGCTTTTTCGGCGTACAGATAGCCTACGCCCTTCAGAGCGCCAACATCAGCCGCATCTTTGCCACGCTGGGCGCCGACCCACATACCCTGAGCTACTTCTGGATTCTGCCTCCGCTGGCGGGCATCATCGTCCAACCCATTGTGGGGGCGGCCAGCGACCGCACCTGGACACGCTTCGGACGCCGCATCCCCTACCTGTTCATCGGCTCGCTCATCGCCGTGCTGGTGATGTGCCTCCTGCCCAACGCGGGCAGCTTCGGCATGAGTGTGGGCACCGCCATGATATTCGGCCTCTTCGCCCTGATGTTCCTCGACACATCCATCAACATGGCCATGCAGCCGTTCAAGATGATGGTGGGCGACATGGTGAACGAGAAGCAGAAAGGCCTGGCCTACTCCATCCAGAGCTTCCTGTGCAATGCCGGAAGCCTCGTGGGATATCTGTTCCCCTTCTTCTTCGCCTGGATAGGCATCAAGAACACCGCTCCGCAGGGCGTCATCCCCGACTCCGTCATCTACTCCTTCTACATCGGTGCGGCCATCCTCATCGCGTGCGTCGTCTACACCTCCGTCAAGGTCAAGGAAATGCCGCCCAAGGAATATGCCGAATACCACGGCATCAGCGAGGAGCAGGAAAAGGAGAAGACCAACATGCTGAAGCTGCTGGTCAAGGCCCCCAAGACCTTCTGGACGGTGGGACTGGTGCAGTTCTTCTGCTGGTTTGCATTCATGTTCATGTGGACCTATACCAACGGCAGCATTGCCGCCAACGTGTTCGGCGCGCCTACGGTAGAGACGGTAGTCAACGGGGTTACGAAAGTGGTGCTCGACACCACCAGCCAGCCCTATCAGGAGGCGGCCAACTGGGTGGGCGTTCTCTTTGCCGTGCAGGCCATCGGTTCCGTCCTCTGGGCCATCTGCATCCCCCTGTTCAAGAACCGCCGGCTGGTCTATTCGCTCAGCCTCGTGCTGGGTGGCATCGGGTTCATCTCCACCTACTTCATCCACGACCCCTACACCCTGTTCTTCTCGTTCGTGCTCATCGGTTGCGCCTGGGCAGCCATGCTGGCCCTGCCGTTCACCATCCTCACCAACTCGCTGAGCGGTAGCCACATGGGTACCTACCTGGGCCTGTTCAACGGCACCATCTGCATCCCGCAGATTGTAGCGGCCGCCCTGGGCGGAAGCATCCTCGCCCTGTTCACCCCCGAAGGCTGCCTGCCGCCCGAAATCAACATGCTTGTCACCGCCGGCGTCATGCTGCTGGTAGGAGCCGTCTGCGTGTATATTATCAAGGAAGGACGATCGGAATAAGAAAAAAATGTCTATCTTTACGGCGTAACCCTTATACAAAGACTATCGCCATGAGAAGATATCTGAAGACCGACGAGTGGAATATCATTGAAGACGAGTTTCATGCCGACGACCTCCGCATGTCCGAAAGCATATTCAGCCTGGGCAACGGACGCTTCGGCCAGCGGGGCAACTTCGAGGAGCCCTATAGCAGCGACAGCTACCCGGGTTCGTTCGTGGCAGGCATCCCCTTCCTCGACAAGACCCGTGTAGCGTGGTGGAAGAACGGTTTCCCCCGCTTCTACACCCGCATCCCCAATGCCGCCAACTGGAGCAGCATCCACCTGCGCCTCATCGACGAGGAGCTGGATCTGGCGCTATGGGACGTGAACAGCTTCAACCGCCGGCTCGACATGTACGACGGCATCTCCTACCGCGATGTCAAGGCCACTTCTCCGCGCGGCAACAGCCTGCAGGTGCATGTCGAGCATCTGGTCAACATGGCCCACCCCGACCTCTGCCTCATCCGCTATAGCGTCACCTCGCTCAACTATACCGGCCGCCTGTCGCTGCTCCCCCTGCTCGAGGCCAACCTGAACGACCACGCCGAATATACGGAAGAAAAGATATGGAATGTGATTGATTCGGGCGTCAGCCAGGATTGCGCCTACCTGTGGACACAAACCCGACGGGAAGACTCGCAAGTCTGTTTCGCCCTGTCCTATCACTTCTACAAGAACAACAAGGAAGCCGTCCACAACCCCATCCGCATCGAGAAGGGCAAGGTGACCGGCTTCAGCTTGGGAGCCGACGTCAAGCCGGGCGACACGGTGACGCTGGTGAAGTATGTCGTCGTGGCCTCTTCCCTCTACTACGAGAGGCCCCACCTGGTAGAGACCTCCATCCGCATGGCCCGACAGGCCAAGGCCGACGGATGGGATGCCCTGACGGAAGACCACCGGCAGGCCTGGCAC
>UMHT01068981.1_pt1 | contig 20716 bp, 19 predicted proteins | sample 1965601 | NCBI WGS metagenome assembly UMHT01 (sample SAMEA4836105, study PRJEB28245) | human gut metagenome | biome: gut microbiome; material: fecal sample | place: Denmark | collected 2008 | reverse complement strand
GCAGCTTCCGGCGGTGAGAAAGAGTTAAAGGATGCAATTGCAGCAGCTCTGGCAGCTAGAAAAGCATGGACCGAGATGCCGATGGAACACCGCGTATCTATCTTCTTAAAAGCAGCTGATTTAATCGCTGGTCCGATGAGATATAAAGTAAATGCAGCTACCATGTTAGGACAGAGCAAAACTGTATATCAGGCTGAGATTGATACCTGCGAGCTGATCGATTTCCTTCGTTTCAACGTATATTACTTACAGCAGATTTATGACAGACAGCCGAACAACACACCGAATGTTTGGAACCGCATCGAGTACCGTCCACTGGAAGGTTTCGTAACCGCGATTTCCCCATTCAACTTCACATCCATCGGTGCTAACCTTCCGACCGCTCCGGCGATTGCAGGTAACGTAGTTCTCTGGAAACCGGCTACCACAGCAGTTCTTTCCAATTACTATGTAATGCAGGCCCTGATGGCAGCAGGACTTCCGGCAGGCGTTATCAACTTCGTACCGAGCCGTGGTTCTGACATGAGCAAGTACGTATTAAGCGATCCGAACCTGGCAGGATTCCATTTCACAGGTTCTACCGAAGTGTTCAGCGGTGTTTACTCCTTAGTAGGCGAGAACATCAAGAAATACAAAACATATCCGCGTCTGGTTGGCGAGACTGGTGGAAAGGACTTCATCTTTGCTCACAATTCCGCAGACGTACCGGGTCTGGTAGCAGCTCTGACAAGAGCATCCTACGAGTATCAGGGACAGAAGTGCTCCGCAGCTTCCCGTGCATTTGTTCCGGCAAGCATCTGGCCGCAGGTTAAAGAGGGTATGCTGGCAGAGATTGAGAAGATTAAAATTGGCGATATAACTGATTTCACAAACCTGATGGGCGCTGTTATCGATGCATCCGCATTCAAGACCAACAAAGAGTATATCGACTATGCAAAAGCATCCGAGGATGCAGAGGTTATCTGCGGCGGATACGATGATTCCAAGGGATATTTTGTATATCCGACCCTGATTGAGGCTAAGAAGCCAGACTTCAAGACTATGGTAGAGGAAATCTTTGGACCGGTTATGACCGTATATGTATATCCGGATGACAAACTTGATGAGACTCTGGCAAGCTGCGATACCGCAACTTCCTATGGTCTGTCCGGAGCAATCTTTGCAGATGACCGCGAAGCTATCGTTAAGATGGAAGATGCACTCAAAGGAACAGCCGGAAACTTCTACATCAACGACAAGCCAACTGGTGCAGTTATCGGTCAGCAGCCGTTCGGTGGTGCAAGAGCATCCGGAACCAACGACAAAGCCGGAAGCGAGATCAACATGTATCGCTGGTTAAGCCCGAGAACCATCAAAGAACTTAGAGTACCGTGCCTGGATGTAACTTATCCATACATGGTTGAGGCATAAGCAGTGCAAAGCAGGGCAGTAAGACAGGGACGTTGTGCTTGCACATAAGGAACTGTCTTGCTGGACTGATTTATAGGGCGCAGCCCGTCCAGCGAAGAAAAGCGCAGCTTTTTTGAGCTGGGGCACTGAGCACGCTGGGGCGCAGCCCGTCCCCATAATTCCCTAAATTAAAACCAACCACCCGGAGGATCGGCGCTGATCCGGAATCTGTGTAACGAAACACACAATTTCATATCGGTGCCGATCCTTTTTATAATTTAGAAATTCTGTCCGAGTATCCCAGCCACACCCGCTCAGATATTGTTCCGTTTGTTTGGAATGAAATTGCGGCATTCTGTTATTAAAAATCCCATTATGTTACTGCTCACACATGTGTGCCCAGCAACGGGATTTTGCCGATGCTGCGCATTCCAAATCGGCAAAATCTGCTGCGAGAACTGTATCGTACGGAATTTTCAGTTCAGAAAATTCCTATTTGTGAACAGTTACCCTATTATTCCTTGCATTCATCTGATTTGAACCAGTCCTTGTATTTCTCATAAAGATCCAGTAAAATAAAATCAAATACGAAATAGGGATTTGAGGATTTGTTTTTGTTCAAATTTTCTTAGTTCGATTTTAAATTCAAACAAAAAGGATGAGAAAGCAATGACGGTGATCGATGTATCTGGCTGCGGAAGCAGTGCGGTGTTTTTGATAAAGGGAAAAGCCAATCTCCTGTTCGAGGCGGGGATGGCGTATGCTGCCGATCAGATGGTGGAAAATATAAAAAGAGAACTGGGCGATGCAGAGTTAGACGCGGTTCTTTTATCCCATTCCCATTATGATCATGTAGCGGGGCTTCCGGCGGTGCGGAAAGCATGGCCGGGGGTGAAAACATATGCTTCCGAGCGCGCAAAAGAAATTTTAGTGAAACCGGGCGCTTTGAAGACGATCCGGCGTCTAAGCGGCGAGGCGGCAGAAGCGGCGGGGCTTCCATGGGATTCGGAATATGACGATGCAGATTTACAGATTGATGTATCGCTGGAGGACGGCGAGACGATCGAACTGGGCGACCATACGATCTACGCGTTTGCGACGATCGGCCACACGAAATGTTCCATGTCTTACCTGATTGACGATGAGTTGATGCTGTGCAGTGAGACGGTAGGCGTCATGGGGCATGATGGGAGTTATATGCCGTCGTTTCTGGTAGACTATAAGGCGGCAGAAGAATCGATCGAGTATTCATCGGAATTGGATGCAAAAGAGATTATTTTAAACCACTATGGCTTTGTCAGTGAAGCGGATAAGGCGACGATCTGGGATGTCCTGATGCAGAAGCTTCGTGACAGCCGTGATGCCATGATTGATATTATGAACCGGTTCCCGGAAGAAGAGACGGCGCTTCGGGAGATGGAGCGCGTGTTTCATTCTCATGTAGATAAGAAAGAACAGCCAGACGAGGCATTCTATATCAATGCGGCGAGCATGATGAAGACACTCAAAAGACAGTTTCCGGAACGGTTTCCGAGACATTTTCAGCTGATTGCGGCAGTGGATCGGAACTGGGGTATCGGCAATAAAGGGCAGATGCTGACGGTGATCCCGGCGGATCAGAAATTATTCCGGCAGGAAACGATGGGAAAAATCATCGTGATGGGCTATAAAAAGTTTCTGACCTTCCCGGCTCAGCGACCGCTGGATGGCAGAATCAACCTGATTTTGACAAAAAAGAAGGCTCTGAGCGTAAAGGGGGCAGAGATCTGCCACAGTGTCGAGGAGGCGCTGGTGAGGATTGACGAGCTGAAACAGGAAAAACATCTGACAGATGTGGATGTCGTCATCATCGGCGGCGAGTCGGTTTACCGGCAGTTCCTTCCGTTCTGCGACACAGCGCAGATCACCTGGATTGATTTTTCCTATGTGGCAGACACACACATGGTTGATCTGGAGAAAGAAGGCTGGGAACTGGTAAGACGAAGCGGCGAGCAGACATTTTTTAATTTGTGCTATGAATTCAGGGAATATCGGAAGCTGGAAAAGGAATCGCTCTAAGGTTGTCAAAAATAGGACAAAGTGGTAAAATAATTGAGAATTCTGAAAAGTCAAACAATAAAATGTTCATATATCAGTAAGGAGGAATAGAATGTACCCGATTTTAAAAGCTGAAAAACTGGCAGATAAGATTTATCTGATGGTTGTAGAAGCACCGCGTGTAGCGCGTGCATGTGAGCCGGGCGAATTTGTCATCGTCAAGATGGGCGAAGAGGGCGAGAGAATCCCGCTGACCATCTGTGATTTTGACCGTCAGGCAGGAACGATCACGATCGTATTCCAGACCGTGGGAGCTTCTACCGAGAAGATGAGCACCCTCAAGGCTGGGGATGCATTCCATGATTTCGTAGGACCGCTTGGAAATCCGTCCGAGTTTATCCATGAGGATGTAGAAGAGCTGAAAAAGAAGAAATACCTCTTCGTAGCCGGCGGCGTCGGTGCGGCTCCGGTTTATCCGCAGGTAAAATGGATGCATGAGCACGGCATTGATGTAGATGTTATCGTAGGTTCTAAGACCAAAGATCTGCTGATCCTGACCGAGGAGATGGAGAAGGCAGCCGGAAACCTTTACATCACAACCGATGATGGCAGCTTTGGCATTAAAGGTATGGTTACAGGTGTCATCGAGGATTTAGTTGAAAAACAGGGACGCAAGTACGATGTCTGTGTTGCAATCGGACCGATGATCATGATGAAATTTGTCTGCCTGCTGACGAAAAAACTGGAGATTCCGACGATTGTCAGCCTGAACCCGATCATGGTAGATGGAACCGGTATGTGTGGTGCCTGTCGTGTCACCGTAGGCGACCAGGTCAAATTTGCCTGCGTAGACGGACCGGAGTTTGATGGACATCTTGTTAATTTTGACGAGGCGATGGAACGTCAGAGAATTTATAAGACTCAGGAAGGCAGAGCGATGCTGCGCTTGAAAGAGGGCGATACTCATCACGGCGGATGCGGACAGTGCGGAGGTGACAAATAATGGAAGCAAAGAGAGATATGATGAAAAAGGTGCCGGTCAGAGAGCAGGATCCGAAGGTACGTGCGACTAATTTTAAAGAGGTATGTCTCGGCTATAATATGGAAGAAGCAGTTGCGGAGTCTGAGAGATGTCTGAACTGTAAAAATGCAAAATGTATCGCTGGATGCCCGGTTTCCATCAATATTCCGGCGTTTATCCAGGAAGTAAAAGCGGGAAATATTGAGGAGGCAGCGAAAGTCATCGCACTTTCTTCGGCACTTCCGGCAGTCTGTGGACGTGTCTGCCCACAGGAATCCCAGTGTGAGGGACAGTGTGTGCGCGGTATCAAGGGCGAGGCGGTTTCCATTGGTAAACTTGAGCGCTTCGTGGCAGACTGGTCCCGTGAGCATGGTTTTGTACCGGCAGCGCCGGAGAAGACAAACGGAAAGAAAGTAGCAGTCATCGGTTCCGGTCCTGCAGGTCTGACCTGTGCAGGCGATCTGGCAAAACTGGGCTATGAAGTAACCATTTTCGAGGCACTTCATGAGCCGGGCGGAGTATTGACCTACGGCATTCCGGAGTTCCGTCTTCCGAAGAGCGGCGTTGTACAGCCGGAGATCGAGAATGTCCGCAAGCTGGGCGTTAAGATTGAGACAAACGTAGTTATCGGAAAATCTATCACAATCGACGAGCTGATGGATGAAGAAGGTTTCCAGGCAGTCTTCATCGGTTCTGGTGCCGGACTTCCGAAGTTTATGGGTATTCCGGGTGAAAATGCCAACGGCGTATTTTCCGCAAATGAGTACCTGACCAGAAATAACCTGATGAAGGCATTCCGCGATGATTATGACACACCGATCATGGAATCGAAGAAGGTAGTTGTAGTCGGCGGCGGAAACGTAGCGATGGATGCGGCAAGAACGGCTCTGCGTCTCGGTGCAGAAGTACATATTGTATATAGAAGAAGTGAGAAAGAGCTTCCGGCACGTGTGGAGGAAGTACATCACGCAAAAGAGGAGGGCATCCATTTTGACCTTCTGACCAACCCGGTTGAGATTCTCGAGGATGAGAACGGATGGGTCAAAGGCATCGTATGCCGCCGTATGGAGCTTGGCGAGCCGGATGAATCTGGAAGAAGACGTCCGGTTGAGGTGGTCGGTTCTGATTTCACGATCGATACAGATACCGTTATCATGGCGCTGGGTACTTCCCCGAACCCGCTGATTTCCAATACAACCAAAGGTCTGGAGATCAACCGCTGGAGATGTATCGTGGCGGATGAGAGCAATGGAAAGACAACGAAAGAGGGCGTTTACGCCGGAGGCGACGCAGTGACTGGCGCGGCTACGGTTATTCTCGCGATGGAAGCCGGACGAGCAGGTGCAAGAGGCATCGACGAGTATCTTTCTGCAAAATAATGAAATCTCATCATGTAGATTTGCTGAATGAAGCAATCGCCCCGGCACTGACCCGGCTGGCGCTTCCGATCATGGCGACCTCTCTGGTTCAGATGCTTTACAATCTGACTGATATGGCGTGGATCGGACGCCTCGGGGCAGGCGCCGTCACGGCGGTGGGATCGGCAGGTATGTATACCTGGTTTTCACAGGGATTTGCGATTTTGGCGAGGACGGGCGGTCAGGTAAAGACCGCCCATTGTCTTGGTGCGGGAGAAAATGACAGTGCGGCGCAGTATGCGAGAGGTGCGCTGCAGTTGGGAATTTTGTTTGCCGTGCTGTATGGGCTGGTTTCGCTCTTTGGAGCCAGTCGGTTAATTGGATTTTTTAAATTAAACAGCCCGGAGGTGATTGCACAGGCAGAATGGTATGTGCGGATCGCCTGTGGGCTTGTGATCTTTTCTTATCTAAATGCGATCTTGACCGGACTTTTAACGGCGGCGGGAAACAGCCGGACACCGTTTATCGTCAACGTGGCGGGGCTTGTCTTCAATGTTGTGCTGGATCCGGTGCTGATCTTTGGAATCGGACCATTTCCGGAACTGGGAGTCAGCGGAGCAGCGGCTGCGACGGTCACGGCACAGGCGCTCGTAAGCCTCCTGTTTTTCAAGGCAGTCCTGCGGGAAAAGGTGCTGTTTCCGCATCTGCGTCTCTGGGTGCTGGTTCCGGTGAAGGTTTGGAGGGAGATCGTGCGGATCGGTGTGCCGTCGGCGGTGCAGAACCTGATTTATGCAGGAATTTCGATGATTCTGACCCGCCTTATCACCGGATGGGGTGATCTGGCAGTGGCGGCACAGCGTGTTGGCAGTCAGATTGAATCCGTTTCCTGGATGGTCGGAGATGGCTTTTCGGCGGCAGTCAATGCATTCCTCGGACAGAATTATGGGGCGAAGCGGTATGACCGTGTGCGCCGCGGCTATTTCTGTGCGATCGCGATGACGGCGGCGTGGGGACTCTGCACGACATTTTTGCTGATCGGAATGGCGCGTCCGCTGTTCTCGATCTTTTTGCAGGAAGAAGAGGTCATGGCGATCGGCGTCAATTACCTGCGGATCGTGGGGCTGAGCCAGATGTTTATGATGGTGGAACAGACCTCGATCGGTGCGTTTTCCGGTCTGGGGCGAACGCTGTATCCGTCGATCATCAGCGTGACCTTTACCTCCGCGCGCATCCCAGTGGCGGTGTTGTTGTCCTCTGTGATGGGACTTAGCGGTATCTGGTGGGCGTTAAGTATTTCCAGCATGGTAAAGGGATGTATTCTGTTCGTTAGTTTTGTCGTGTTTTTGTATGTTTTTTTGGAGAGAAAGAAAGATGAGAAAACCGTCTGAAAAGTTACAAAAAACCTATGGACGAATTGAGAATTTCGTGAGATAATAGGGACAGGATTGATGTGATAAAATTAACAAAGTACAAAATCCAATCATTTCGAAAGGAGTCTTACAATGATTTATTCACAAGAAGTAGAAAATATGTGTCCAGTAGCCCAGGGCGTAAATCACGGCGCTGCTCCGATCCCGGAGGAGGCAAAGTGGGTTAAGTCCAAAGAAGTAAAGGATATTTCCGGTTTAACACACGGTGTTGGCTGGTGTGCGCCGCAGCAGGGTGCTTGTAAGCTGACCCTGAATGTTAAGGAAGGTATCATTCAGGAGGCTCTGGTAGAGACGATCGGATGTTCTGGTATGACCCATTCTGCAGCGATGGCAGCAGAGATTCTTCCGGGAAGAACCGTACTGGAAGCATTAAATACAGACCTTGTCTGTGATGCAATCAACACCGCCATGCGTGAGCTGTTCCTCCAGATCGCATATGGCAGAACGCAGAGTGCGTTTTCTGAAGAGGGGCTTCCGATTGGTGCCGGTCTTGAAGACCTTGGAAAAGGACTCCGCTCTCAGGTAGGTACGATGTACGGAACTCTGAAAAAAGGTCCGCGTTACCTTGAGATGGCAGAAGGCTATGTAACAGGAATTGCACTGGATGAAGAAGATCAGATCATTGGTTACCAGTTTGTAAACTTAGGTAAGATGACCGACTTCATCAAGAAGGGCGACGATCCGACCACTGCATATGAGAAGGCAAAAGGTCAGTACGGTCGTGTAGACGATGCGGTTAAGATTATCGATCCGAGACAGGAATAATCACAGGGTACATAGTTAAGGAGGAACATCACAATGGCATTATTTGAATCATACGAGAGACGAATTGACAAGATCAATTCCGTATTAAATAGCTATGGCATTGCTTCGATCGAAGAAGCTGAGAAGATCACGAAGGATGCCGGACTGGATGTATACGATCAGGTAAAGAAGATCCAGCCAATCTGTTTTGAAAATGCATGCTGGGCTTACACGGTAGGCGCGGCAATCGCAATCAAGAAAGGCTGCCGCAGAGCTGCCGATGCGGCGGCAGCGATCGGCGAGGGACTGCAGGCATTCTGTATTCCGGGTTCCGTAGCAGATCAGCGTAAAGTAGGTCTGGGACATGGAAACTTAGGTAAGATGCTTCTGGAAGAAGAAACCGACTGCTTCTGCTTCCTGGCAGGTCATGAGTCCTTTGCAGCCGCAGAGGGTGCGATCGGTATCGCAGAGAAAGCAAACAAAGTCCGTAAAAAACCGCTTCGCGTTATCTTAAACGGTCTTGGCAAAGATGCGGCTCAGATCATTTCCCGTATCAACGGCTTTACATATGTAGAGACAGAGATGGATTATTACACAGGCGAAGTGAAAGAACTGTGGAGAAAATCTTACTCCAAGGGACTTCGTGCGAAAGTAAACTGTTATGGTGCAAATGACGTTACCGAGGGTGTAGCGATCATGTGGAAAGAGGGCGTAGACGTTTCTATCACCGGTAACTCCACCAACCCGACCCGTTTCCAGCATCCGGTAGCAGGTACATATAAGAAGGAATGCGTAGAGAAAGGCAAGAAATACTTTTCCGTAGCATCCGGCGGCGGTACAGGACGTACCCTTCACCCGGATAACATGGCAGCAGGTCCGGCTTCTTACGGTATGACTGATACCATGGGACGTATGCACTCCGATGCACAGTTCGCAGGTTCTTCCTCTGTACCGGCTCATGTAGAGATGATGGGTCTGATCGGTATGGGTAATAACCCGATGGTCGGTGCTACTGTGGCGGTTGCGGTAGGTATTGAGGAAGCTGCGAAGGCTGGGAAATTCTAAAAAATATTGATTTTTCAAAATCAGTCCGCAGCCATTCGGCATCCGTAAAAATAATGTGAGAGCGTTTGGTTTCTTCTGTTCCTTTTACGATGTATTGTAATCCTACATATTTTATATGGTTCCGAGGAAGCGTAGCTTGTACCTTTCCTAAGAACATGGTATCATAAAACCAGTATATGGATGAAACTGCTTTTATCAGGGCAGTTTCGAAGAAAAGGGGAAACGATATAATGTATAAGGATGATACGATTCTGGTTGTAGGTCAGGCGAAACCGAGCAAGGAGGACGCGATTTACAGCCTGCACGGCGAGTTTTATGTGAGTTTTGTAGTAGAACGGGCGACGGGAAAGATTCTTGATCTGGAGTGCAATACGATTTTGTCGGTGACGCGCAATTTTGTTGTGTCGATGCTGCTTGGAAAGAGTTTGAAAACGGATTTGGATGAGATGCAGCAGAGTATCCGGGAAAGGTATTTTGCACTGACTCAGAAGCCGCTCATTGCCTGTCTGAAGGACGCACATAACCGTTATATGATGGTGACAGGGCAGAAGTGATGTGGGTATTGGCGGTGTGCTTGTATAAACCATAAAGGCACGGTGCTGATAAAACGATGTTACTGTACACGGGTAGGCACTTTTGGAACCGAAAGTGCCGTAAGAAAACGTGGTGGCAGCAGGAATTTGCCGTATTTAAATGCGAAGCCACGGCAAATTCCGTTACTGGGCACGTATGCGTGTACAGTAACAAAACGATTGGCAGAGAATTAACAGAATAAAGATGGCAGCTCATCAGCAGAAATTGATGGGCTGCCATTTTGGTTATCATAGAAACGTATTCTACAACATTATTCTTTTCCGTTCCAGCAATACGTACACAGCTTGCACGGTTCCAGACCAATCGATTCGATTAAATCGTCGAGGCGGTGGAACTGCAGGGAGGTAAAGTTTAAGCGTTTACGGATTTCTTCGACCATTTCCTTATAATTCTGGCTGTCTGGGTTTGCGTAATCATCCAGAAGCTCCTGAGAAATATTGTCGCCCTCACGGTCGCGGATGATGCGGCGTGTGATGAGGTCCAGCTCGGAATTGGAGCGGGAGAAGTTCAGATATTTACATCCAAACAGCAGCGGCGGACAAGCCGGACGGATATGTACTGCCTTGGCACCGCTCTGATACAGGAATTCGGTCGTTTCGCCGAGCTGGGTGCCGCGGACGATGGAATCGTCGATTAAGAGCAGGCTCTTGTCGCGGATCAATGCGTCTACCGGGATCAGCTTCATACGTGCGATCAGATTTCTCTGGCTCTGGGTGGTCGGCATGAAGGAACGCGGCCAGGTCGGGGTATATTTGATGAATGGACGGGCAAATGGAATGCCGGATTCATTGGCGTAGCCGACTGCATGCGCGATACCGGAATCCGGGATGCCGGCTACCAGATCGGCGTCGGAATGATCGCGTTTGGCAAGCATACGACCGCAGTGGTACCGCATTTCCTCGACGTTGATTCCCTCGTAGCAGGAGGTCGGATAACCGTAGTAAACCCACAAGAAAGAACAGATTTTCATTTCCTTGCGTGCCGGGCTGAGTACCTCTACGCCGTCGGCGTTCATGCGGACGATCTCGCCCGGTCCCAGTTCTTTGTAGTCCGTGTATCCAAGGTTGATGTATGCAAAGCTTTCAAAGGAAACACAGAACGCACCGTCCTTGTGTCCGATGATCGCCGGGGTACGTCCGAGGCGGTCGCGGGAGATATAGATGCCCTCCGGGGTCAGCAGGAGAATGGTCATGGAACCCTTGATTTTTTCCTGTGCCAGTTTCAGACCTTCAACAAGGGAATCTGCCTGACTGATGATGGCGCCGACCAGCTCGGTTGCATTGATCTTGCCGCCGCTCATTTCCATGAAATGAATATGCCCTTTCTTAAAAGCTTCCTGAATCAGCTCTTTTTCATTATTGATCTTGCCGACTGTGGTGATGGCATAGCTTCCTAAGTGCGACTGAATTAACAGAGGCTGCGGTTCCATATCTGAGATACAGCCGATGCCCATGTTACCCTGCATTTCATCGACATCGTGCTCAAATTTTGTACGAAACGGGGAATTCTCAATATTGTGGATAGAACGGCTGAAACCGTTTTCTCCATAAACCGCCATACCACCGCGTCGTGTTCCCAGATGGGAATGATAGTCCGTACCAAAAAAAAGATCCAGTGTACAGTTTGTTTTTGATGTGACACCAAAAAATCCGCCCATTTGTTACTTCCTTTCAACTCTTTTGTCAATAAACTCCATGTGTTACGTTGCACGCGTTGCGATGCGTAACGATATCATTTTTATCATAGCATATATTAGGTGTATTACACAACATGAAATATTTATTAAAAATACTTATGAATATTCTTTGGAACTGTTTACAGGCAGGCACATTTGGGATCGAAAGTGTCATAAGAGAACGTGGTGGCAGCAGAAATTTGCCGTATTTAAATGCGAAGCCACGGCAAATTCCGTTACTGGGCACGTATGCGTAAATACTAACCTTGTCAGAAAAATGTAAGAAGTAAAATGGGACGAAGTGTTCTTAATAAAGGAAGAGTGTGATATAATAAAACCATTGTACGTGAGTATGTCACATGGTCGGCTGTTCCGGATTGCATCGGAATGGCAGAAGAAAAAGAAAACAATTTGGAGGGTTTGGAGCGGTATGAGAAAAACATGGAAAATGAGAGTAGCAGCACTGTTACTTACGGCGGTCTGTACGGTAGGGGCGTCGTTTGCGGCGTATGCGGATGATGTGCCGTCCGGACCGGCATCGGATATGGAGCTGATTCAGAGGCGGGAGCAGGCGTCTGGTTCCCAGAATGAGGCGGGGGATGCACAGACGGCTGCTGGCAGCGAGAATCATGCTGGCGCAGCGGAAGGACAGCAGACAACAGAGAACCAGGAGACAGGAAATAACGGACAGACTGCTTCTGAGACACAGGGAACGGAGCAGGGGGACAGCCAGGTTCCGGATGGAATGGTAGCCAGCGGCGGTCGTTATATCGATCCGAATGCACCGATGGTGGCACTGACCTTTGATGATGGTCCGTATGCCCCGGTTGGAAACCGCATCATGGACTGCGCGGAACAGTACGGCGGCCGTGTGACCTTTTATGTGGTCGGAAACCGTGTGAATTCCTATAAGAGTGAGATTCAGCGGATGTATGCCAATGGGCATGAGATTGGAAATCACACGCAGGATCACAAGTATCTCCAGAAGTTAGGCGCACAGGAGATTCGTCAGCAGGTGGAGGCCTGCAATCAGGCGGTTGCCGCGATCACAGGCGAGGCACCGAAAACAGTCCGTCTTCCGGGCGGTGGAAAAAACAGCACTGTGCTTGCCAATATCAGCCAGCCGATCGTACTCTGGAATGTGGATACGCTGGACTGGAAGACGCGCAATGCGGCTTCATCGGTGCAGACCGTGTTAAACCAGGTAAAAGATGGCTCGGTAGTTCTGATGCATGAGCTTTACAATGCTTCCGGTGACGCGGCAGTTACGATCATTCCGGCGCTTGTGGAGCGCGGCTATCAGCTGGTGACGGTCAGTGAGCTGGCGCAGTTCCGCGGTGGACTGGCAGGCGGAACCGTCTATTACAGCTTCCACAAATAAGAGGCTGCATTCACATACGGCGAAAGCCCCCATATTCTAACAGTAAGGGAAGAATATGGGGGCTTTTTCCTGTGAACCGGGCGAGAGAATGGATTCATTGCAATGAGGCGTACAGACGAGGACTGACAGGAAAAGGCGTCGGGGTGGCGATCCTGGACACAGGGGTATTTCTGCATCCGGATTTGGAAAATTGCGTTTACGGATTTCGGGATTTCCTTAAGAAAAAACAGCAGCCGTATGATGACAATGGGCATGGAACGCATGTGGCAGGGATGATTGCCGGCAGCGGCACGGCGTCGGCGGGACGCTATCAGGGTGTGGCGCCGGGGGCGCAGCTGGTCTGCCTGAAAGTGCTGGATCAGAGGGGAAATGGGTATGTATCGGATGTGCTGGCAGGGCTTCGCTGGGTGCGCCAGAATGGCAGCCAGTACGGGATCCGGATTATCAATATATCGGTTGGCTCCTTTACACCGAAGGGAATGAGCGAAGATTCGGCGCTGGTGCGCGGTGTCGATGCGGCGTGGGATGCCGGGTATGTGGTCGTGGTGGCAGCGGGAAATAATGGTCCAGCCGCGCACACGATCACAACGCCGGGGATCAGCCGGAAGGTCATCACGGTGGGATGTGCGGATGATGACCGGGAGGTAGAGGTGGCAGGCAGCCGGATGGTGGACTATTCGGGGCGGGGTCCGACGGACGCCTGCATCTGCAAGCCGGACATTGTGGCGCCTGGATCACGGATTGTGAGCTGTAACCTGCGGCGGAACGGGTACCGTTTTAAAAGCGGGACGTCCATGTCTACGCCGCTTGTCGCGGGGGCGGCGGCGCTTCTGCTGGAGCAGAACCCGGACATGACGAACCGGGATGTGAAGCTTCGCTTTAAAGAGCGGGCAGTGGATCTGGGGCTGCCGCGCAACCAGCAGGGCTGGGGGGCGCTGGATATCGGGCGGCTGTTAGAGTAGAAGCGGGGCGGTGCCAGATGACGTGTACAGGCAGGCATTTTTGCAACGGAAGGTTTTGTGTGAACAGTAATGGTGGCAGCGTAACCGTATCGTACGGAATTTTCTGAATTGAAAATTCCGTACGATACAGTTCTGGCAGCAGCTTTTCTAGTCAAAATAATAGACAGAACCAGCCGGAAAATGATATAATTGTAGATACTTTGAATCGCAGAATCAGGTTATAGATCCGGCAGCATCCTGCAGTGCGTCCGGGGGAAAACCAAAAGAAAACAGTTGACATTTACAGCCGGATCCGCTATGATAGAGCTAAGTTTAGAACATTTGTTCGTGATTGGCCGCGGAGCGGCACTTTGGAGGGAAAGATGAATAAAGAAGACAAGCTGAAAGCATTGGATGCTGCGTTGACACAGATTGAGAAAGCATACGGAAAAGGCTCAGTGATGAAGCTGGGGGATTCTGGTGCGAATATGAATATAGAGACGATTCCGACCGGCTCCCTGAGCCTGGATATTGCACTGGGACTGGGTGGTGTTCCGAAGGGACGAATCATCGAGGTATACGGACCTGAGTCCAGTGGTAAGACGACGGTTGCCCTGCATATGGTGGCAGAAGTACAGAAGAGAGGCGGTATCGCTGGATTTATCGATGCAGAGCACGCACTCGATCCGGCATATGCGAAGAAGATCGGTGTTGATATCGATAATCTGTATATCTCCCAGCCGGACAACGGCGAGCAGGCGCTTGAGATTACCGAGACGATGGTGCGCTCCGGTGCGATCGATATCGTGATTGTGGACTCGGTTGCCGCACTGGTTCCGAAGGCAGAGATTGACGGCGAGATGGGTGATTCCCACGTAGGTCTGCAGGCACGTCTGATGTCGCAGGCACTCAGAAAGCTGACCGCAGCAATCAGCCGTTCAAATTGTATCGTTATCTTTATCAACCAGCTGCGTGAGAAGGTTGGTATCATGTTCGGAAACCCGGAGGTTACGACCGGTGGACGGGCACTCAAGTTCTATTCTTCTGTCCGCATGGATGTCCGCCGGATTGAGTCTCTGAAGCAGGGCGGCGAAGTGATTGGAAACCGTGTCCGCATCAAGGTTGTGAAGAACAAGATTGCTCCGCCATTCCGTGAGGCAGAGTTTGATATCATGTTCGGAAAAGGTATTTCCCGTGAGGGCGATATCCTGGATCTGGCGGCGAAGGAGAACATCGTGGAGAAGAGCGGCGCCTGGTATGCTTATGAGGGCAGCAAGATCGGTCAGGGACGCGAGAACGCGAAGAATTTCCTGGCAGCAAATCCGGAAATCTGCCTTGAGATTGAGAACAAGGTACGTGTCAAATACGGACTTTCCGAAGACACGATGATGCCGGAGGCGTCCAAGGAAGCACCGACGGAGCTTCCGCCGGTAGGAGTGGACGCAGAGGACGAAAAATAGAGCAAAATCCTGTTACAGGGCACATATGTGTGAACAGTAACAGGAAAAGTTACAGCTGGCAGCGTGTGAACTGTAGCTATGAAAAGGGGCTGTATATGCGGATTGAACGCGTAGAATCCCTGGATAAGAGAAAGTGCAAAGTTTTCACGGATGAGGACTTTGCCTTTCTTTTATATAATGGGGAATTAGAAAAATACGGTGTCTGTGAGGGCGCGGTTTTGGAAGAAAGAACGGAGAGGGAGCTTTTGGATCTTTTAAGCCGCCGGGCACATGAGCGGGCGCTGAATCTTTTGAAGGTGCAGGACCGGACGGAAGGAGAAATGTGCCGCCGCCTTTTCCAGGACGGGTATCCGGATTCGATCGTGCAGGAGACGATTGGATTTTTGCAGGAATATCATTTTGTGGACGATGCCAGATATGCGGCGAATTACCTGCAGGTTCATGGAAAGCGGAAAAGCCAGGCGGAATTGAAGCTTTACCTGCAGCGAAAAGGCATATCGCGCGAGATCATCCGGGAGCAGCTGGAAGAGACAGAACATGATTCGGGCGAGGCAATTCGCGTCTTGCTTGAGAAGAAGCATTACAGGGCGGGAGAGACAGCGCCGGAGGAGGAAAAAAAGATCATTGCCTATCTGATGAGGCGGGGATTTTCATGGGAAGATATCCGGAGAGAGATGAAGGAGCAGGAGGATGCACTTAGTTGACTTTCAGGCGCAGAGTCATTTACCAAAGATAATTTTGAATGGATTTTGTTTCATGACTGTGAACGTGCAAATGTATTATGAAACAGAACAGAATGCTGTCTGAAGGTGTCTCAGGAAGCTGGTTAGGAAGCGCTTATTCTGCTTGACATACTGTATAAAACCGTTTAAAATTATAGTATTGTATTTTCGTACAATGAAAACTAAATAAGGAGGTGCTCCTGTGTCACAAGTAATAATTGCGGTTATCGTTACAGGTGTTATTGTAGCAGCTATTACTTGGATCGTTGCGAACCAGCATCGCCAGAAGACATATGAGGCGAAGATTGGAAGCGCAGAAGAACGATCCAGGGAAATAATAGATGAAGCATTGAAAATTGCTGAGACAAAGAAGCGAGAAGCTCTCCTTGAAGCGAAGGAAGAGTCGTTAAAGACAAAGAATGAGCTTGAGAAAGAAACAAAGGAAAGAAGAGCTGAGCTTCAGCGCTATGAAAGACGTGTACTGAGCAAAGAAGAAAACCTGGACAAAAAAGCAGAAGCGATGGAAAAGCGTGAAGCGGGTATGAATGTCAAGGAGGAGGCACTCAAGAGAAAGACTGCGGAGGCAGAGGCTCTCTATGAGAAAGGTATGCTGGAACTGGAGAAGATCTCCGGTTTAACCTCTGAACAGGCAAAGGAATATCTGCTGCGTTCCGTGGAAGAAGATGTAAAGCATGATACGGCGAAGCTGATCAAAGATCTCGAGGCGAAAGCGAAAGAGGAAGCAGAGAAGAAAGCCAAGGATTATGTGGTGACAGCGATTCAGCGCTGTGCTGCGGATCATGTGGCTGAGACAACCGTATCAGTCGTACAGCTTCCGAATGATGAGATGAAGGGACGAATTATCGGACGTGAGGGAAGAAATATTCGTACACTGGAGACTCTGACGGGCGTGGAACTGATCATCGACGATACGCCGGAGGCAGTTGTCCTGTCTGGCTTCGATCCAATCCGGAGAGAGGTAGCGCGTATTGCACTGGAACGTCTGATTGTGGATGGACGGATTCATCCAGCCAGAATCGAAGAGATGGTAGAGAAGGCACAGAAAGAAGTGGAAAACATGATGCGCGAGGAGGGCGAAGCGGCTCTTCTGGAAGTTGGCATTCATGGTATCCATCCGGAACTTGTCAAGCTGCTTGGTAAGATGAAATTCCGGACAAGCTACGGTCAGAATGCATTGAAGCATTCGATTGAGGTTGCACAGTTAGCCGGACTTCTGGCGGCTGAGGTGGGCGTCGATGTACGGACCGCCAAACGTGCAGGTTTATTACATGATATTGGAAAGGCAGTCGATCACGAGCAGGAGGGAACCCACGTAGAACTGGGTGTGGCGCTCTGTAAGAAGTACAAAGAGTCCGCAACCGTTATCAATGCAGTGGAAGCCCATCACGGCGATGTAGAGCCACAGAGCTTGATTGCATGTCTGGTACAGGCAGCTGATACGATTTCAGCGGCACGTCCAGGTGCGAGACGAGAGACTCTGGAAACATATACCAACCGTCTGAAACAGCTGGAGGATATCACGAACTCCTATAAGGGTGTTGATAAATCCTACGCAATTCAGGCAGGTCGCGAGGTGCGTATCATGGTTGTACCGGAACAGGTCAGCGACGATGATATGGTTCTGATGGCGAGAGAGATTTCAAAGCGGATTCAGGAAGAGTTACAGTATCCGGGACAGATCAAGGTCAATGTAATCCGTGAATCGAGAGTTACCGAGTACGCCAAATAAAACCCGGCAGCAGGGCTGCATGGAGTAAACTTGAGCATGAAAATAAAAGTCTTATGGATGAAGATACATTACATTCATAAGACTTTTTTGTTTCATGGGAAATTGCGTCCTATGAAACAAAAAAACGCTCCGCGAGGATGCGCGCTCGCGCAAAGCAGAAACATGTCGCAAGCGATCGCGCGAGATGCCCGAATGTGCCAAGGCACATTCTTTACATCTTTTTTGAGAGAGAAAGAAATACAGAAAAATACAGGTTTTTTTCATGAAGCGGAAAACGGAAACTTTGTTTTTCGGACAGACTGAAAATTTGCATGAGCAGGGTAAAATAAAGGGTCGTGAGCGTGAAGGCAGGCAGAGAAATTTTGCTTGCAAACTGTCCAAAAGACGAGTATTATAGCATGATAGAGTTGAAAAATAGTGATTATTTAGCAGCTTCATGCATTTATTGTGGCGTAATGGTAAGAAGATTGAACCGTTATCAAGATGCTGAATAAAAAGCCAGATGTGGCTGTTGGAAAGAGTAGCTGCAGTCAGACAACAAATGGAGGATCATCCGGCAGGGAAGTGTCGGATGGCAGATGGAGGGAGACAAAGATTATGGCGAAAATTGGTTTTATCGGAATGGGAAATATCGGCTATGCAATCATGCGAAGCCTGCTGAACAAATATAAAACGGAAGACATCACTTTTACGGATCTGAACCGCCGGAGAGTGGCACAGATAGAGAAAGAGACAGGTGTTAAGGCGGTTGACACAAACCAGGATTGTGCGGAAAATGCAAAATATATCGTATTAGCTATAAAACCGCAGTTTTATGACAATGTACTGGCAGATATCAAGGACCATGTAACGAAAGAAAATATTATTATTTCGATTGCACCGGGTATCACGATTGACAGTGTCAACGAGAAGCTGGGCGGTGACCGCCGTATCGTGCGTGCGATGCCGAACACGCCGGCACTGATCGGCGAGGGTATGACAGGTGTCTGCTACGACAAGAAGCTGTTTGAAGAGACAGAAAAGCAGATGATCAGCAATTTCTTTGAATCTTTTGGTATGATGGAGATCGTTCCGGAATATATGATGAATGCGGTTGTATGTATCAGTTCCAGTGCACCGGCATACATCTATATGTTCATCGAGGCGCTGGCAGATGCGGGCGTTAAGTACGGCATGCCGCGAGATGTGGCTTACCGGATGGCGGCGCAGGGCGTTGTCGGCAGTGCGAAGATGGTACTCGAGACCGGCAAGCATCCGGGCGCACTCAAAGATGATGTCTGCTCGCCGGGCGGCACGACGATCTATGCGGTCAGCGTCCTGGAGGAGTATGGTTTGCGGAATGCGGTTATCAAGGCATGTGACGCATGCTATGAGAAGTGCATCGACCTGAAATAGTGAAAAAATGTTGAAAAAGAACCCAGAAGGAACCTGGACATAAGGGTGAGAAAATATGGAACAGAAAGTAGAAAAGCAGGCATCGCTGGAGTCCGTGCCGGTCAAACGTCTGAAACGAGAGTTAAAATATCAGGGAACCATCTTGAAAATGTACGAAGATACCGTCGAGGTAAACGGACATCAGGCAAAATGGGATTTTATCCATCATGACGGCGCGGCAGCGGTGCTTCCGGTTACGGAGGATGGAAAGATTCTCATGGTGCGTCAGTACCGCAATGCGCTGGACCGCTATACACTGGAGATTCCGGCTGGTAAGCTGGATTCGCCGGATGAGGCGAAGATTGACTGCGCGTACCGCGAGCTGGAGGAGGAGACGGGCTACCGTTGTGACCATCTGGAATATCTGATGAGCGTCAACACAACGATCGCGTTCTGTGATGAGGCGCTGGATATTTTTCTGGCACGCGATCTCAAGAAAACCCATCAGCATCTTGACCCGGACGAGGAGATTGAGGTAGAGGCGTGGGAACTTTCCGACCTTTTGAAACGGATCTACGCAGGAGAGCTGACGGATGGAAAGACTGTGTCCGCGATTCTGGCGTATGCCTGCAAAGCAGGACAGAAGTAAAAATAAGGATCAGCGAAGCACTGTGAGCATCTGTGATGAAATAAATATATGGATTAGACGCTGAAAGACGCATGAAGCTAACAGCATATAGAGGCAGATATAAAGGCATATTATAAAAAACACTGAATACAGATAAGGTAACAAAGGAATAGGCAGGGATTGCATGTGAAAAGGAGATTCCGGCTTCCGGCTTTAAGTACCTGGGATGTATCAGTGTTTTTTTGGATCCTTGGGATTGTATTGGGGACGATAGCAGCCGTTTGTTTTCAAATTTCGTCTGGGAGCGGACATGCCGGGCTGGAAAGTGTGCTGGCAGCGAGGCTTGGACAAGAAATTGGAGATCCATCGGGTGCCGGGTGGCATCTAAACGCCGGAATGAAGGCAGCCAGCCGGGGAACTTTGTTTTTTCAGGTCTGGCTGCAGCGGTCAGGGATGGCGCTGATGCTGTGGCTGGCAGGTATGACGCCGGTCGCATGCCTGGCTGCGTGGGGTGCTTGTCTCGTCTTAGGTCTGGAGCAGGCATGGCTGCTGGCAGGATTTACTGGCTGGGGCGGTTTTTGGGGACTGCCTGTATTTGTGGCGACGTTATTTCCACAGGTGGTGTTTTATATTCCTGTGTTCTGGCTGCTTCTTTCCTGGGCGCTTGCAAAGGAGAGGCGGATACGGACGGCTGGATTTTTAATCCTTTTATTGGTGCTGGGGATGGGAACAGCGCTGGAAGTGTGGCTGAATCCTGGTTTTGTATCATTACTGGTCTCACACTGCCCATTTTAATGGGGCTGTCCGAATAAAAATATAATTCAAAATTTACAACATATGGGGGTGAAAAAAGTGGACGCACCATATGTTGTATTTTTATGTAAATCAGTCGAAAAATGTAGGAAAAGTGGGGAAAATTATGTTTGATTTTATGGGAAAATGTAGATATAATGATACCTGCGGACGATAAAAGCCCTGTTTGTGGAGAAGAAGGTAAGTTGCAGATAGGGTGAGAAAACCTCAGGAGAATGGATGGTTCAGATGGAGAAATCGATAGGATTACCGCGGAACGATATTTGTCCTGCAGGGTGGGGGGTTGGCAGAAAATGCCGTGAATAAAAGAATGGCGGAAATGGTTACGAGAACA
>UMHT01020281.1_pt1 | contig 20974 bp, 15 predicted proteins | sample 1965601 | NCBI WGS metagenome assembly UMHT01 (sample SAMEA4836105, study PRJEB28245) | human gut metagenome | biome: gut microbiome; material: fecal sample | place: Denmark | collected 2008 | reverse complement strand
ACAGAATACTATAAATTTGCACTTGCTGCTTGAATTCGCCCTTGTCGGTTCACTGCCTAAAATGCAAAAACACTATAAAGAACTGATGTCAAGCGTTTAAAATAGACTTTGCGGGCAATGCTCACGGTAAGACACAATTCGGATGACTTCACTCAAGATAAAATACTACAGGGCATATGACTTTAACTCCTTTAACTACTATAACTTCTTTAACTACAAGAATACTCCCCTTCTTGCTGCTCTGCGCAACATTCTTTTCCTGTCGTGACGGAGGCAGGGCGGAGGGCATATTGCGCACAGCCGATAGCCTTATGGAGGAACATCCCGACAGCGCGCTAGCGATATTGAAGCGCGACTCACTCGAAATATGCCGTTCGGGTAAAGACTTTCGCTTGTGGTATGCTCTGTCGCGCACCGAAGCCGACGACAAATGCTATATCCTGCATGTGTCAGACTCGGCCATACGTATAGCCGCAGGGTGTTATGATTCTTACGGCAGTGCCCTTCAGCGCGTACGTGCTGATTATCTTCTCGGCCGCGTTTATTGCGACATGCATCTTTACGGTCACGCTCTTACATCGTTCAACAAGGCCATTGCCGTTGACGCGGAGAACGATTCTGTCATCAACCGCTACAAAGCCCGTGCCGCCACATTGGCAGGATATGTTTATGAGGTTGAGGGTTTGCATAAAGATGCGTTGCGATATAATAAGTTGGCATACGGATATGCCAAGAAGGCCGGCGCACAGGTTACAGAGATTTATTCGTTGAGAGACATTGGGCGGTCGTATCGTGATCTAAACAGAAATGACATTGCCATACCTTATTATCAACAAGCTGCAAAAAAAGCAAAGACTATTGATGACGCGAACCTTTATAATATGGTTATGGAGGAACTGGCAGGTATATATATTGAAAAAGGTCGGCTTGATGAAGCCTATGCGGCATTGAATACGAAATTTCTGGCAACGACAGACAAAGACATTGCGTCTCATTATTACATTTGGGCTATGTACTTTGAGAAAATAGGGCAGCTTGATTCTGCCGTTGCATATGATAAGCGTGGGATGATATATAGCGAAATTTCAATAAAGAGGGATGTCTCTTTAGACTTGGCGCGACTGTTAACGAAGCAGGGCAAGCGTGACGAGGCAATGGAATATTATGAGAAATATTCTGTATATTCTGACTCTGTGGAAGCAAGTGAGCTTAAGGAAACATCGGACATGTTGTCGCAGGTGGAAAAGAGTATAGATGTGGAGCGTAAAAATGCGGCTTTGGCCTCCTCGCAGTTACGCCTTGCAGCAGTAATGTCTATACTGGTTGTTGTGGTGGTTATTGCTTCGGTGGCTTTGCTGGGGATGTATCTCAAGCGCAAAAGAAAGCAACGGGAGCAGTTGGAGCGAGTGAAACGTTATCGCCTCGAACGCAGCATGAAGGAAAAACAGCGCGCACAGCAGAACAAGGAGCGCATAGCCTTACTTGAAAATGAACTGACAGCATCAAACCAGACGCTGTCGGAATTGCGGCAGGAACTTATCCGCAATGAGGCCGAGATGCTGAAATATAAAGACGCTTTGACAGCCTTTGAGCAGAAGCACGGCGAGCTGCTTGTGGCAGATCTGGCCGATACGGATGTGTATAAACTTTATCACGATCCGATTGCAAAACCTACATCTGCCGATTATCACATGCTTGTTGAGGCTCTGAACAAGGCATACAGTGATTTCACCTTGCGCCTAAAGGAGTTTTATCCCGACATACGTAGCAATGAGATGTGGATATGCTGTATGGTAAAGGCCGGTCTGACCTCGAAAGAGATATGCAACATATCGTCTTATTCGTACAGTTCCATCGGCATGGCTAAGGTTCGCCTGTATGGTAAAATGCTCGGCAAGAAAGGTTCGTCGAGAGACTTTGACGCCTTTATCCGTGATTTTTAGATGTTTTATAATATGTTGATTCCCAAAGTTTTATTGCATGGACGGAACAATATGGTGAAGTTTTGTTAAGCTGATTGTTCACCTAAAGTTTTTCAATGTTTGTATATTTGACAAACTTTAAAGCGATGAAAAAATCAGCAGGTGATGACCTCTGTTGTTATTGCTGATAAAAACAAGCTGTGTGAGGCAGACATTTAGAATGTAAGTCCGTCGCTTGGTGATTAATGTTTAACTTAAATCTGATTTATCATGCAGAAGTGTGTATTAATGTTTTTCCTGTTGCTGGCACCGTATATGGTTTATGCGCAGACGGACAGCGTATGCTGTGGCGACTCCGTGTCGGAGGCTTGGGCTGAAGCCAACAAAGACAGAATAGCGAAGATGACGCGCAGCGAATGGCTCAAACTTCCGACAGACGGGATTAGGCGTGCTGCATACACAAGGTTTACTCCCGAACAGCGAGTGCAGTTCTGGAAAGATAAGCTGACGGACATCGCAGCTGACGATAAGTTGTCGGAAAAGGAAAAGAGCCATGTGATGAAGCTATATGACTTTATAGACAGCCATCAAGGTTTGTTTACTGGTAAGCAGATTACTCCTGAACAGGAAACCGAAGTCAATACGTTTATGGCAGGGTGGATGCAGACGGCAGAACGGCAGTTCAGGTGGAGCCGGCAGATGGTGTATTCGATAGCCGCGTCAGGCGAAGAAATGGTGATAAAATATGAAAACGATTAATTTGTCATGCTTCCGGCAATGCCTTATATTGATGTTTGCCTATGAATTGCAAGGATTATTTATGTTCGTTCTTCGTGATGCTGCTGTCAACAATGGCGGCGTGTATATTTAATTGTTTCGAGTCTCTCTTCATATCCTCATTTGCAGGAGGGCTGTTTTTGTCGGCTGTTGTATGTTGGCGTTTGTCTGCCATACAGCGAAAGAGAGAAAACACAAACAGGCATTTTATGGCGATGTTGGCAGGTATTCTTGCTTTTATGATACCGTTTTATGCTATTACTTTCTACGACTCTCTCATCTCGCTGATGCAGTCGTTGGGCTGGCTGCTTGCTGCGGTGCTGACGTACATCTGTCTTGTGTGCAGAATAAAAGCTGTGTATGTCATTTCTGTGGTTGTCTGGCTTGTTTTTATAATATTTGCCGTACCGGCATGGGTGTCTTATTTCATAAATGTTTACGAGTGTGCCTATTAGGCGTGATAAAAGTCTGTTTAAACTTTTTGCCGGCTAATCATCTGAATTATGTGCCCGTCGTATGTCTTTCAAAACACGGCAAATGGCCTTCTAAAAGGTATGCTTTTGCAGCATAAAATGTGCCCTTTCAGACTGTAAAAGGATGCCTTTTGCAGAGCCATAGCGGGCTATGTCAAGAATAATCCGACAAAAAGACGGGCTGAAAGCTGAATGCACAAAATAGATAAGGCCATGTGCGGTCTGATGACAGATTAGTGTTAAAGTCAACTTGTTTCAGGACCAGAGCCGCATGGAGTCAACCAAAATCAGAAAAAGTCAACGGCAGAAAGCATAAAAAGTTTTGATAAAAACTCGTCACTCGTCACAATGCAGTGTAACGTGCTGTCCGTCAGTCCGTTGTGGCGTGATGAGTTGCTGGGCGAACTCGTCACATCCTTGGCTTGGAGACTTTGGCGTGATGAGTTGAAAATACAACTCGTCACACTGTAATGCGTTGTATTCTAGTGCTTTATATGCCTTTGTGACGAGTGACGAGTTTTTATCAAAACTTTTTGTGTATGCCTTGTTCAGGCAAAGGTTTTTCGGAAAACGCACCTTTTTTGCTGTTGAAATTATAGGAAAACGCACCTTTTGGGAGCCTTGTTTTATAGGAAAACGCAGTTTTTTAGGGCTGATTTTTATAGGAAAACGCACCTTTATGCCCAAAAAACATTATATTTGCATGGATAGGCTGCATGGCAGACATATCTTTGAGCGGTGCTGTGCACTACTGTAAGAGCATGATACCGTTGGTATAAAATTGTCAAAAAAATATGCTGAAATATTCAGCCGAGATGTTTAAAATGATAAATTTTGCAGGTTTTTTCCTATTATATTAGGTAATTACGTCAATATTGACTAATTTTGCACCTCAATTTGATTAATAATTTAAAAACAATATAAACATTAAACGATGAAAATTTCATTTGAAAATCCCGACAAAGTCAACGGACTGCTGACTTTGACAGTCGAAGAGGCTGACTACAAAGAGAATGTCGAGAAGACACTGAAGAACTACCGCAAGAAGGCTAACGTGCCCGGATTCCGTCCCGGCATGGTGCCCATGGGCATGATAAAGAGACAGTTTGGAACAACTGCCAAGGTTGACGAAATCAATAAGCTGCTGGGCGAGCAGATTTACAAATATGTAAAAGACAACAACATCCAGATGCTGGGCGAGCCGCTGCCTTCAGACAAGCAGGAGCCGGTAGACATGGAGAAGGAAGCTCCCTACACATTTATGTTCGATATAGCTGTTGCTCCTGAGTTCAAGGCTGAACTGACAGGCGACGACACAATAGATTATTACACAATAACTGTTGACGACAAGATCATCGACCAGCAGATAGACGTGTTCGCATCTCGTGCTGGCCACTACGACAAGGTAGAGGACTATCAGGCAAACGACATGCTGAAGGGCGACATCCGCGAGCTCGACGAAAACGGCAACACTAAGGAGGGCGGCATCACAGTTGAGGGTGCAGTGCTCATGCCTGAATATATTAAGGTGGAAGACCAGAAGAAACTCTTCGACGGAGCCAAGCTGGGCGACATCATCACATTCAACCCGAAGAAGGCTTATCCTGAAAGCGACATCGAGGTTTCTTCACTGCTCAAGATGAAGAAGGAAGAAGTTGCCGACCTGACTGCCGACTTCAGCTATCAGATCACTGAGATATCTCGCTATGTTAAGGCTGAGGTAAATCAGGAACTCTTCGACCAGGTTTACGGCAAGGACGTAATCAAGGACGAGAAAGACTTCCGCGAGAAGATTGCAGAGGGACTCAAGGCTCAGTTTGCCGTTGACTCTGACTTCAAGTTCATCCAGGATGTACGCAAGTATCTTGTTGACAAGGTAGGCGCTCTTACATATCCCGATGCCCTGCTGAAGCGCATCATGCTGAACAACAACAAGGACAAGGGCGAGGAGTTTGTTGAAAAGAACTACGAGCAGAGCATCAAGGAGCTTACATGGCACCTCATCAAGGAGCAGCTCGTTAAGGCAAACGGCATTAAGATTGAGGACGCTGACATCGAGGAGACAGCCAAAGAGGCTGCCAAGGCACAGTTTGCTCAGTATGGCATGAACAACATTCCTGAGGAATATATCGAGAACTATGCCAAGGATATGCTGAAAAAGAGAGAGTATATCGACTCTTTCGTTGACCGCAGCATTGACCGCAAGCTGACAGAAATCCTCAAGAACGTTGTTAAGCTCGAGAACAAGACTGCAACACTCGAGGAATTCAACAAAATGATGCAGGCAGAATAAAAAATATTTTTTTATAAAAAACTTCCGCATGTTAGGAGGTTATCGACTTTTTTTATTATCTTTGTTCCTAAGAACAGATAGAAAGGGTCGGTAACCTCCTTTCTTTCTACGAAAAATGAACTATAATAATTATGAACGATTTTAGAAAATACGCTACCGGACATCTTGGCATGAGCGGTATGGTCTTCGATGACGTAATGAAAGCTCAGGCTCAGTATCTGAACCCCTACATCCTGGAGGAGCGCCAGCTCAACGTAACCCAGATGGATGTGTTCTCACGTCTTATGATGGACCGCATCATATTTCTGGGCACACAGATTGACGACTATACAGCCAACACGCTGCAGGCTCAGCTGCTGTATCTCGACTCGACCGATCCCGGCAAAGACATATCTATATATATAAACAGCCCCGGCGGAAGCGTTACGGCCGGACTTGGCATATATGACACCATGCAGTTCATATCGAGCGACGTGGCCACTATATGCACGGGCATGGCTGCGTCTATGGCTGCCGTGCTGCTCGTTGCCGGAACAGAAGGCAAGCGCTCGGCTCTTACTCACAGCCGCGTGATGATACACCAGCCGCTCGGCGGAGTGCAGGGACAGGCTTCAGACATCGAGATTGAGGCCAAGGAGATAATGAAATTCAAGAAAGAGCTCTACACCATAATATCTGACCACTCTCACACTCCTTACGACAAGGTGTGGAAAGACTCTGACCGCAACTACTGGATGACGGCCGAAGAGGCTAAGGAGTATGGCATGATAGACAATGTGCTTGTCAGAAAAGGCGGAAAGGCCGCAGCTCCTGTACAGAACGAGGGACAGGAAAAATAATGCATGAAGAGTGAAGCTCCAAGCACCCGGAGCTTAATCAATACAAATATAAATATACGACAATCGGATGAATAAAGTTTGTAGCTTTTGCGGACGTAGCGAAAAAGACGTCAAGCTGCTCATAACGGGCGTTGACGGATATATATGCGAGAGCTGTGCCGTGCAGGCTTACGAGATAGTTAAGTCGACAGGACTGCTCGACGAAGACAAGCAAAAGCAAAATACTAAGTTTAAACTTAAGAAGGTGCCGAAGCCGCGCGAGATAAAGAAATATCTCGACCAGTATGTCATCGGTCAGGACGACGCAAAGCGCTGTCTGGCCGTGTCGGTGTATAACCACTACAAGAGACTTCAGCAACCGGAAGACGACAACGGCGTAGAGATAGAGAAAAGCAATATAATTATGGTGGGAAGCACCGGTACGGGCAAGACCCTCATGGCGCGCACCATAGCCAAGCTGCTCGATGTCCCCTTCACCATTGTAGATGCCACGGTGTTCACCGAGGCCGGATATGTGGGCGAGGATGTTGAGAGCATACTGAGCCGACTGCTTCAGGTGGCCGACTATGATGTTGAGGCTGCGCAGCGCGGCATCGTGTTCATCGACGAGATAGACAAGATTGCGCGCAAGAGCGACAATCCTTCCATAACACGCGACGTGAGCGGCGAGGGCGTTCAGCAGGGACTGCTTAAGCTGCTTGAAGGCTCGATGGTGAATGTCCCGCCACAGGGCGGGCGCAAGCACCCCGACCAGGAGTATATTCATGTAGACACCAAGAACATCCTGTTTATCTGCGGCGGAGCCTTCGACGGCATCGAGCGCAAGATAGCACAGAGGCTCAACACTCATGTGGTGGGCTATAACTCGGTGCAGAACGTGCGCAACATCGACAAGAACGATCTCATGAAATACATCCTGCCGCAAGACCTCAAGTCGTTCGGACTGATACCTGAAATTATCGGCCGTCTGCCGGTGCTGACATATCTCAACCCGTTAGACCGTCAGGCTCTAAGGTCGATACTCGTAGAACCAAAGAACTCCATAATAAAGCAGTATATCAAACTGTTCGAGATGGACGGCATCGAGCTGTCGTTTACAGAGGACTCGCTCGACTTCATTGTCGACAAGGCCATGGAATACAAGCTCGGAGCACGCGGACTGCGCTCTATCGTGGAGAGCGTTATGATGGATGCAATGTTTGAAGTTCCGTCTAAGCGCGTCAAGACATTTGAAGTAACTCTCGACTATGCACGCCAGCAGCTCGAGAAGGCTCACTTCGAAAAGCTGGAGAGTGCTTAAGCCGGCAAGGCTCTTAAATATAAAGTAACATAAAACCGGGAAACTCTGCTTACTAACTATATGAACAAGGAAGTTAATCTTACAGAAAAACTGAAGCAATATTTCGGCTTTGATAAGTTTAAAGGTGACCAGGAAGCCATTATACGCAATCTGCTCGATGGCAAGAACACGTTTGTGCTTATGCCTACCGGAGGCGGAAAGTCGTTGTGTTATCAGTTGCCGTCGCTCATCATGGACGGCACGGCAATAGTGATATCGCCGCTCATTGCACTGATGAAGAATCAGGTTGACGTGATCAACGGCATGAGCGAGAGCGACGGGGTGGCTCATTATCTTAACTCCTCTCTTAACAAGTCGGCCATCGACCATGTTAAGAGCGACATCATGGCCGGCAAGACCAAGCTGCTGTATGTTGCGCCTGAGTCGCTCACAAAGGAGGATAATGTCGACTTCCTCAAGACTGTTAAGATTTCTTTCTATGCCATAGACGAGGCACACTGTATATCTGAATGGGGACACGACTTCCGTCCTGAATACCGCCGTATACGCCCGATCATCAACGAGATTGGCAATGCCCCGGTGATAGCGCTTACGGCTACGGCCACCGACAAGGTGAGAACGGATATAAAGAAGAGCCTCGGAATACTCGACGCAACAGAGTTCAAGAGTTCGTTCAACCGTCCGAACCTTTATTATGAGGTAAGGCATAAGACGAAGGATATAGACAAGCAGATAGTTAAGTTTATAAGGCAGAACCCCGGCAAGAGCGGCATCATTTATTGTCTGTCGCGCAAGAAGGTCGAAGAACTGGCTGCAGTGCTGCGTGCCAACGATATCAAGGCTGCGGCATATCATGCCGGTCTCGACTCGTCTACACGCTCGGCAACACAGGACGACTTCCTGATGGAACGCCTCGACGTAATCGTTGCCACTATTGCTTTCGGTATGGGAATAGACAAGCCCGACGTGCGCTTTGTGATTCATTACGACATACCCAAAAGTCTTGAAGGCTACTATCAGGAGACCGGCCGTGCCGGTAGAGACGGTGGGGAAGGCAAGTGTATAGCATTCTACTCATATAAAGACCTCAGAAAACTTGAGAAGTTTATGGAGGGAAAGCCTGTTGCCGAACAGGACATCGGTCGCCAGCTGCTGCAGGAGACAGCCGCATACGCCGAGTCTTCCGTGTGCCGCAGAAAGATGCTTCTGCATTATTTCGGCGAGGTGTACGACAAGGACAACTGCGGCAACTGTGACAACTGCCTGCATCCGAAAACGAAGATTGAGGCCAAGGATGCGCTGCTCGTTGTGCTGCAGGCTATCGCGGCAATAAAGGAAGACTTCAGGACAGACTATGTCATAGACTTTGTTGAAGGAAAGGACAATAACGACATAGTGGCTCACAAGCATGACAAGCTTGACGAGTTCGGCTCGGGTGAGGATATGGACGAAAAACTCTGGAATCCGGTAATACGTCAGGCACTCATTGCAGGGTACATCAAGAAGGATGTGGAGAACTACGGCATACTGAAACTTACTGCTGCCGGCAAGAGGTTCATTAAGAATCCTGAGTCGTTCATGATCGTGAAGGACAACGACTTCAACGAAGAGGAAGTAAGCGACGGAGCAGGTGCAGCACTCGATCCGATGCTGTATTCCATGCTGAAAGACCTGCGCAAGAAGGTCAGCAGCAAGCATCAGCTGCCGCCTTATGTCATTTTCCAGGATGTGTCGTTGGAGCAGATGGCCACCGTTTATCCTATAACTCTCGAAGAACTTCAGAACATTCAGGGAGTGGGAGCAGGCAAGGCACGCCGCTACGGCAAGGAGTTTGTCGAACTGATAAAGAAACACTGCGAGGAGAACGACATAGAGCGCCCCGAAGACCTGCGTGTGCGTACAGTGGCAAAGAAATCGGTGCTGAAGGTGAAAATCATACAGAGCATCGACCGGCAGATAGCCCTCGACGACATTGCCGATGCACAGGGCATCGACTTTGAAGACTTGCTCGATGAGGTTGAGGCCATCGTCTACAGCGGAACAAAGATAAACATAGACTACTTCCTCGAGGAAGTGATGGACGACGACCATGTGGATGACATCTACGACTACTTCAAGGAGAGCGAGACCGACGACCTTGAGACTGCCATGGAAGAGCTTGGCGATGATTATAGTGAAGACGAGATTCGTCTGGTTAGAATAAAGTTTATATCAGACATGGGCAACTAATCCTAGGCCGGGACAAGCTTGAACAATGGCGGCTGACATCCTGCGGCTTAGGTACAGATAATAACATAGTTGATGAAAGGTGGCTTTTTGCATTGTGAAAGGCCACCTTTTATCGTGTAATATGTGGCATATTGGCAGACAAAAGACCATGTGTTGCAATGCGCTGTATATCAGGACGTTCCGTGGCTAGACGTCGGTCGCTGTTTTTGTCCAGGCCGGTTGTTGGCGTTTGGCTGTATTTTCGTGGCGTATTGAGCGCAGTATCGTATGCTTTTTCGCTGAACAGCGTGCAGTGTCAATAGAAGGATAACGGCAAGATTGTAGCAGAAAAAACAAAGACGGATGAAGGAGGTAATGTGCTTGCCTGTTTAAACTGTATGCGGTCTGTTGGCCGATTTTGTCGACTAAAACATAAAAACCGCCAAACAGTATGCTCAAAAGGCTGCTTTTTAATGTTTTCGGCATGTCGCCGGCCGTTGCCGCGGGCTGCGTTAAATAGCATTAATTAGAAAAGAAAATGACGTTTGTGGCGTCTGATATGGATTTTTTTTGCTAAATTTGCACGCAATAAATTTCTAAATAAATATATGTCATCATTTGTTGCAGATAAAATTGTGATGGACGGTCTGACTTTTGACGACGTCCTCTTAATCCCAGCTTATTCGGAAGTACTGCCAAAGACGGTAGAGTTGAAAACCAAGTTCTCGCGCAACATCAGCCTGAACGTTCCTTTTGTTACGGCCGCAATGGACACCGTGACAGAGTCGGCCATGGCTATAGCCATAGCCCGCGAAGGCGGTATCGGCGTTATACACAAAAACATGTCGATAGAGGAGCAGGCACGCCAGGTTGCCATTGTTAAGCGTGCAGAGAACGGTATGATTTACGACCCTGTTACAATCCGCCGCGGTTCTACCGTAAGAGAGGCTCTGGCCATGATGGCAGAATATCATATCGGTGGTATTCCTGTCGTTGATGACGAAAACCATCTGGTAGGTATCGTTACGAACCGCGACCTGAGATTCGAGCGCACTCTCGACCGTAAGATCGACGAGGTAATGACAAGCGAGAATCTTGTAACGACTAACATCCAGACAGACCTTACAGCTGCGGCTGCCATTCTGCAGGAAAACAAGATAGAGAAGCTGCCCGTTGTTGACAACGACAACAAACTGGTAGGACTTATCACATATAAGGATATCACCAAGGCTAAGGACAAGCCTATGGCATGCAAGGACGCCAAGGGACGTCTGCGCGTTGCTGCCGGAGTAGGCGTTACAGCTGATACGCTCGACCGTATGCAGGCTCTTGTTGACGCCAATGCCGATGCTATCGTGATAGACACAGCTCACGGACATTCTAAATATGTAATCGAGAAGCTTGTTGAGGCTAAGCACTCATTCCCCGGTGTAGACATCGTTGTGGGTAACGTGGCTACAGGCGCTGCTGCCAAGATGCTCGTTGATAACGGTGCCGACGCCGTAAAGGTAGGTATCGGTCCGGGCAGTATCTGTACTACACGTGTCGTTGCCGGTGTGGGCGTTCCTCAGCTCAGCGCTGTTTATGACGTGGCTTGCGCCCTCGAGGGTACAGGCGTTCCTCTCATTGCCGACGGCGGTCTGCGCTATTCAGGCGATGTTGTCAAGGCTCTTGCAGCCGGCGGATATTGCGTCATGATCGGTTCGCTGGTAGCCGGAACAGAAGAGAGCCCCGGCGACACAATAATCTTCAACGGACGTAAGTTCAAGAGCTATCGCGGAATGGGCAGTCTCGAGGCCATGGAGAACGGATCTAAGGACCGTTACTTCCAGTCAGAGACTAAGGATGTTAAGAAACTTGTGCCCGAAGGAATTGCCGGCCGCGTTCCTTATAAAGGCACTCTGCAGGAGGTTATCTATCAGCTCGTGGGCGGTCTGCGCTCAGGTATGGGCTACTGTGGAGCCAACGACATACAGGCACTTCATAATGCCAAGTTTGTGCGCATAACAAATGCAGGCGTGCTCGAGAGCCATCCTCACGACATCTCTATCACAAGTGAGGCTCCCAACTACTCACGCCCTGAATAACCGGCATGTATAGAGGCTCGCATGTGAGCCGAGATGAGTATTATTTAAATACCGCAATATTAAGAAATGAAATCTTTTAAGCTTTTTGTAGCCATGCTCCTCTGTGGGAGCATGGCTCTTGCTCAGCACGACGATCCCGTTGTAATGAAAATCAACGGGGTGCCAGTGACACGCTCTGAGTTTGAGTATTCATATAATAAGAACAATTCTGACGACGTAATCGACAAGAAGACTGTTGACGAATACGTCGACTTGTTTGTCAATTACAAACTTAAGGTCGCAGCAGCCTATGACGCTAAGCTCGACACGCTCAGCTCGTTTAAGAAAGAGTTTGCCATGTACCGCGACCAGCAGGTACGTCCGTCGTTTGTCAACGATTCTGACATCGTGGCCGAGGCACGCCTGGTTTACGACAAGACAAAGGAGCGTATCGGCGAGCGCGGACTGATTAAGCCTGCACACATACTTATATATGTTGAGCAGAAAGCCCCTGCTGAGAAGCTTGAGAAGGCACGCCTGCGCGCCGACTCGCTTTACAACGTGCTGAAAGGCGGAGCCGACTTTGCCGAGCTTGCTAAGAAATATTCGCAGGATCCGGGTTCGGCCAAGAACGGAGGAGAACTGCCCTGGCTTCAGCCCGGACAGACGCTCAAGGAGTTTGAAGACGCAGCTTATGCTCTGAAAACCGGCGAAATGAGCAAACCGGTGCTCTCACCTGTGGGCTATCACATCATTCTCATGAAGGACCGCAAGGCATTTGAGCCGTTCGACACGCTGAAGACAGACATCATACGCTTTATCGAGGCACGCGGCGCACGTGAGAGAATTGTTGACAAAAAGCTTGAAGAACTTGTAAAAGAGTCTGACGGAAAACTTACCAAGGAGAACATCCTTGAGGCAAGGGCCGAAGAGATGGCAAGCAAGGACTCTGACCTGAAGAATCTTATCAAGGAATATCACGACGGACTCTTGCTTTATGAGATAAGCAACCGCATGGTGTGGGACAAGGCCGCAAAAGACGATGCCGGACTTGCCGCATATTTCAAGAAGAACAAGAAAAGATATTATTGGGACGAACCCAGATACAAGGGTATGGTATACCACGTCAAGCAGAATGAAGACGTAGAGGCTGTTAAGAACTGCGTGAAGGATGTTCCGTTTGACGAATGGGCTGAGAAACTGCGCGTTACGTTCAACAACGACTCTGTGTTGAGAATACGCGTCGAGAAAGGTATATTCAAGGCCGGCGACAACGCATTTATCGACAAGATGGTGTTTAAGAAAGACACCGTGGTTACTCCGGTCAAGAACTTCCCTATCGATGCTGTTTACGGAAAGATACTTAAGCGTAAGCCCGAAAGCTACGAGGATGTTCGCGGACTGGTTACGGCCGACTATCAGGACCAGCTGGAGAAGCAGTGGGTGGCTGACCTCAGAAAGAAATATCCCGTGGAAGTATATTATGATGTGTTGAAAACAGTAAATAATCATTCTAAATAATGAGATCTAGAAGCAAAACAGCCTTATGGGCCGTAGTATCGATGGTGTTCTTTGCCACTGTAAGCGCGCGGCCTTTACAGGGTGGCGACGATAAAGACGTTGCAAAAAACGACTCGGTTGCAAAGGTTGACACCGTTGATTCTGCCGATCCGGCAAGCGTGGTCGACGAGGTTATATGGGTTGTCGGTGACGAGCCAATACTCTTGTCTGACGTCGAAATGGCCCGTATGCAGGCCGAGATGGAAGGCGTCAAGTGGGAAGGTGATCCCGACTGCACCATTCCTGAGCAGTTGGCCGTGCAGAAGCTGTTCTTGCATCAGGCTGCGATAGACAGTATCGAGGTCAGCGAGTCTGAGGTGGCTCAGAGTGTTGAGCATCAGATAAGCGCATGGCTTCAGATGGTCGACGGCAACAAGGAACGTCTGGAGGAGTATAAGAGAAAGAGTCTTGCAGAGCTGCGAATATCACTTCACGATGACTTCAAAGACCGTCTTCTCATTGAAAGAGAACGCGAGAAGCTCGTTGAGGACATCACAGTTTCGCCTGCCGATGTGCGCAGATATTTCAGCGAATTGCCTGAAGACAGTATCCCTATGGTTCCGACAGAGGTTGAAGTACAGATTATAACACGTACTCCGAAAGTGGAGCAGGCCGAAATAGACCGTATAAAGAACGAACTTCGCAATTACACCGAGATGGTCACCAGCGGCCAGACTTCTTTCACGGCATTGGCAAAGCTTTATTCGGAAGATCCGGGTACAGCCCGTATGGGTGGCGAATTTCCTGATTATGTAGGCCGAGGCATGCTCGATCCGGCTTTTGCTAACGTGGCTTTCAACCTTACAGACCCGAAGAAGATATCTAAAATCGTAGAGACCGACTTCGGATATCATATCATCCAGCTTATAGATAAGCGAGGCGACAAGATTAAGGTAAGACACATCCTTCTTAAGCCTAACGTTTCTAATGAGGCTATCGAGACAGCTTCAATGCAGCTTGACTCTATAGCAGACGAGATACGTGCGGGCAAATTCACCTTCGAGCAGGCTGCGTCATTTCTGTCAGACGATAAGGATACCCGTAACAACAACGGTCTGATGGCCAACACCACCGAGTCAGGACGTACAAGTAAGTTCCAGCTCCGCAATCTGCCTTCAGAGATAGCACGTGTGGTAGACACGCTGAAGGTTGGTGAGGTGTCGGCTCCTTTCCAGATGATCAATGAGAAAAACGGTAAGCTAGTTTGTGTCGTCGCAAAGCTGAAGAGCCGCGTGGAGATGCACAGGGCTACGATAACCGAAGATTTTCAGACGATGAAGAACATCGTGCTTGCCAAGCGCAAGGAAGAGTTCATAAAAGACTGGATAAAGGATAAGATAAAGAATACGTATATACGAATAAACGATCGTTATAAGAATTGTAACTTTGAATATCAAGGTTGGGTTAAATGACAACAAACAATAGAATAAAAGTCTTATTCAGCGGGCATAGGATACTGATTGTGGTACTCCTGTGCCTGTTTGGACTTAGTGTGGTCCAATCACGCCAGCCGAATAAGAAGAAACCGCGCAAGAGTACAAACGAACGCGTCTATCTTGTTCATGCCGATGTTACCAATTATGACATGTTCGGCGACAACCCTACGGCCCAGGTGCTTAAGGGGCGTGTGGCATTCAGGCATAATGGTGCGCGCCTGTTCTGTGACAGTGCGTATCTTTATCAGGAGTCAAACTCGTTTAAGGCTTTCGGACATGTGAAGATGTATCAGGGAGACACCCTCTCGCTGTTCAGCGACTATGCCTATTATGACGGCAACGACCAGATGGCCGAGGCACGCTACAACGTTGTGCTGAAGCATAGGGGCACCACGCTTTATACCGACAGTCTTAACTACGACCGTCTTTACGGCATCGGATATTTCTTTGAAGGCGGAAAGATGGTTGACAAGAAGAACGTATTGGTTTCTGACTGGGGCGAATATGACACGGAAACACGCAACGCCGTGTTCAATTATAATGTAAATCTGAAGAATCCTAAGTTTGTTCTTACCACAGATACGCTCCATTATGACACACGTACTTCAATGGCGCATATCGTTGGACCGTCGAAAATCACTTCGGGAAAGAGCACGATATATACATCTCAGGGATATTATGACACCAATAAGGAGAAAGCCCGCCTATATGGACGGTCGCGTCTTACCAACAACGGTAAGGAACTTACGGGCGACAGCCTGTTCTATAACGAAAAGACAGGTATAAGTCAGGGCTTTCATAATGTTGTGTACAAGGATTCGCTTAACAAGAATCAGTTGAACAGCAACTACTTCTGGTATAATGAAAAGACAGGTTTTGCCTTCGCAACAGACAGCGCCGTGATGATGGATTTCTCTCAGCGTGACACGCTTTATCTGCATTCTGACACGATGAAGGTTTACACCTTTAACATAAACACCGACTCTGTTTATCGTGTAGCCCATTGTTATAATAAGGTAAGGGCGTTCAGACCGGATGTTCAGGCCGTTTGCGACTCTCTGATTTACAACACGAAAGACTCGTGTCTCATAATGTATAAAGACCCGATAACATGGAATGCTAACCGCCAGCTGTTAGGTGAGGTAATCGAGGTGTTCATGAAAGACTCGACCATTGACCGCGCACATGTTATAAATCAGGCTCTCTCGATAGAGCAGTTGCCCGATAGCATCCATTTTAATCAGATATCTTCGAGAGAGATGTTCGGATATTTTGAAAATGGAGAAATACGCAAGACCGAGGCGATAGGCAACGTGCTTGCCGTGTATTACCTTGAAGAAGACAAGGACAGCTCGCTCACCAACATGGCATATATTGAGACTGACACGATGCGTATGTTCATGAGAAACCGACAGCTGGAAACTCTTTGGACATGCAAGAGTCAGAATGTGATGTATCCTATCACACAGACGCCCGTGGCAAAGTCTAAGCTGCCGTCGTTTGCATGGTTTGACTATGTCAGGCCGCTTGACAAGAATGACATATTCGTATGGCGCGGCAAGAAGAGTGGCACAGAGCTAAAGAACATTCCGCGCCGTTCAGCACCGTTGCAGCATATAAGTTCCGGCTCTGTTGTTTCTGTTGAAAGTGAAGTTAAGCCTGTTGCAGGCGCAGAACAGTCGAAGTCGGCTGATGGAGCGGACGCAAAGCAAACATCGTCTGCAGATGGCGCGTCAGAAAAACAGAAAACGGCTGGTTCACCGGAAAGTAAGCCGGAATCTGCTCCAGTTCCTGCATCCGACAGCGTAAAGGATTCTGACGTTCAGACTGCGCCGGGTGGAGAAACAAAAACAGAGGCCAAGACCGATGTTGAGCTAAAAGACAACAAATAAGCTTATGGGACTGTTCAAGCAGCGCAGACCGCGTGGATTTCAGCATCAATACCTGTATGCTGATGAACGTAAGGATGTATTGAAGGATGTGGAGGAACGTGTGAAACGGGAGCTTGGTGTGACAGACGACAAAGGCAAGTCAAGCCATGAAGACCGCATAAGAGGCGCTTTCCTTAACGCTACGAAATATGCAAGGCGCCGCAGCGAACGGCGTTTGTCCGGCGGATTCATCCTTAGTACGGGTGTCATCCTGCTGCTGATTGTCCTGCTTGTTGTAGTTTGGAAGTTTTTGCTTTATTTTAATTAGTTGAAAAATCATGAGTGACATTATACAGCTTCTGCCTGATTCTGTGGCAAATCAGATTGCTGCGGGTGAGGTTATACAGCGTCCGGCATCTGTAATCAAGGAACTTGTTGAAAATTCTGTTGATGCCGGAGCAGATACAATTAAGGTACTGGTTACCGATGCAGGGCGCACTTCGATACAGGTGATAGACAACGGCAAGGGCATGTCGGAAACCGATGCGCGCCTGTCGTTTGAACGTCATGCAACATCAAAGATACGCCAGGCAAGCGACCTGTTTGCTCTTCATACAATGGGATTCCGTGGCGAGGCGCTTGCATCCATCGCTGCCGTGGCCCAGGTTGAACTGAAAACACGCACTGCAGATGACGAACTCGGAACGCATATCACTATTTCCGGCTCTAAGGTTATGGCCCAGGAGCCTGTTTCATGTCCTATAGGAAGCAACTTTTCTGTAAACAATATATTCTTCAACGTCCCTGCAAGACGTAAGTTCTTGAAGTCTAACTCTACGGAACTTAATAACATCCTTGCTGCTTTTGAGCGTATTGTGCTTGTTTATCCGCAGATAAACTTTACGTTCCATAGCAACGGCGTGGAGATGTTCAACCTGCGTAAAGGCAGCCTGAGACAGCGTATAGTAGATGTGTTCGGCAAGAAACTCAATCACGACATACTGCCCGTTAACGTAGAGACAACGGTATGCAATATCTCGGGATTTGTCGGCAAGCCCGAAGCCGCCCGTAAGAAATGCTCTCATCAGTATTTCTTTGTCAACGGGAGATATATGAAGCATCCGTATTTTCATAAGGCTGTGCTTACGGCTTTCGACCGCCTTATACCTATGGGAGAGCAGGTGCCTTATTTCATTTACTTCGATGTCAATCCAGAAGACATCGATGTGAACATCCATCCTACAAAAACCGAGATAAAGTTTGAGAATGAGCAGACTATATGGCAGATACTTATGGCTGCCGTTAAAGACTCTCTCGGCCGCTTTAATGATGTTCCTTCGATAGACTTCGACACCGAAGGAAGGCCTGATATACCGGTGTTCGACCCCTCTGTGGGCGGCACTTCAGCTCCCAAACTTGACTTTAATCCGGAGTATAATCCTTTCAAGGAGACGTCAGCAGGCAGTATGCCATCAAACCGTAGAACGGTTCCTGACTCATGGGAGATGCTCTATGAAGGAGTGAGCGGCGGCGAAGAGCAAAGCCTCTTTATGCCTGACGTAGCCCAGCCTGAACCGGAAGGAACGATAATCTCTGGCGGAGGCAGCGTTATAGACGAGAAGTCACCTGCACATTATCAATATAAGGGAAAGTATATCATGACTGCCGTTAAGTCTGGTTTGATGGTTATCGACCAGTATCGTGCCCATGTGCGCATACTTTATGAACGCTATCTCTCGCAGATTAACGGAAAGGGATGCAGCTCGCAGCAGATTTTGTTCCCGGAGATGATACAGTTTTCTCCTTCCGAAACAGTGATTATAGATAAGATAAGCAACGAAATAGCCAATATAGGTTTCGACCTCGCTTCTCTTGGAGGCGGCAGCTACTCGATAAACGGAATTCCCGCCGGACTTGAAGACGTTGACTATGTAAAGCTGTTGAAGAATATTGTGGATGATTTTATTGAAACCGGAATAGGACCGATGGAAGGTATAAACAGCTCACTGGCACTGCAATTGGCCAAAAGTGCAGCCATCCCTTACGGACAAGTGCTCGACAATGCGGAGATGGAAAGCATTGTGAACGAACTGTTTACGTGCTCAAACGTAAACTATACTCCTGACGGCAAGCCTGTGATAGGCATGCTTAAGCAACATGACATTGATAACCTGTTTTGCTGATGCGTTTTAATAATGGTTTACATTCTTTGCTGAAAATGTGAAAATAAAATTACAAAAAACGTGTTTAATTGAAAAATATTGCTATCTTTGCACTTGAAGATAAGCTTTGTATATAAAGGCATTTGACATATTTTTATTGATTGTTTAATATTAAGAGTTATGAAAAAGTTATTAATTGTATTACTTTTAGCAGGTGCTTCTGTTGCCTCAATGGCGCAGGAGAACGACGCTACTGAAAAGTACAGCGTTGCTACAAATTCGTTCTGGAGCAACTGGTTTATTCAGGCCGGTGCTGAATGGAACGCTTGGTATGGTAATTATGAAGATGGCAGAGGCTGGTCAAAGAGCCCCTTCAAGAAATTCCGTTCTAACCCTGGAGCTTCTATCGCCATCGGTAAATGGTTCACACCTGGAATAGGTCTCCGTACAAAGCTGCAGGGAATCTGGGGTAAGGCTGTTTACAGCGATCAGAACAAAGGCAACGGCAACAAGTATTGGATCTTGAATGAGCAGGTAATGTTCAACCTCAGCAATATGTTCTGTGGCTACAATCCTGACCGTGTATGGAACTTCATACCTTTCGCTGGTGCCGGTGTCGGCCGTTCTTGCACATATAACAGATATGCAATGGGCTGGTCAGTAGGTATCTTGAACGAGTTCTGGGTAAGCAGAAAGGTAGCCATCAACTTCGAACTTGGTTGGAACCGCATGGAGAGCGACATCTGCGGTATGCCGGCCGATATGGGCGAAGGCTTCCTGATGAGCCATCCTAACAACGTTTATGCAGAGGTTGGTATCACTTACAACGTAGGTAAGGGCACATGGAACAAAGTTCCTGATGTAGACGCCATCAAGGCTCTTTCACAGTCACAGCTCGACGCTCTCAATGCTCAGCTGGCTGACGAGAAGGCAGAGAACAGCCGTCTGAAGAACGAGCTTGCAAACAGAACAGCTAATGCAACAACAAAGGTTGAGAAAGAGTATATAACAAATCCTGTTTCTGTATTCTTCAACATCAACAAGTCTACAATCGCTTCAAGAAAAGACCTTGTTAACGTTAAGAATCTTGCAGACTATTCTAAGGACAACAACGCTAAGTTGATTGTTACCGGATATGCTGACAATGCAACAGGTCCTGCTGCATACAACCGTGCTCTGTCACAGAAACGTGCTGAGAGAGTTGCTGACGAATTGGTTAAGATGGGTGTTAAGAGAGAAAACATCCAGATTGAGGCTAAGGGCGGTGTAGACACACTTGTTCCTCCTTCATACAACCGTCGCGCTACTGTTGAGATTGCAAAGTAAAATTCCATATCAGTTAAAGTTTAAATGGTGCCCCGACATGTCGGGGCATCTTTTTTTGAAAAAAGTTTGCGAAAAATTTGGTGGAAAGAAAAAAACGCCGTATCTTTGCACTCGCTTACAAGAACAAGGGCGTTTAGCTCAGCTGGTTTAGAGCATCTGCCTTACAAGCAGAGGGTCGGCGGTTCGAATCCGTCAACGCCCACATCAAAACAGAATGCCGGACAATTTGTCCGGCATTTTTCGTTTATGTCATTGTTGCCGCTTGTCTGTCTTTTCTTCGTTTCGCTGCAGTCGTGGCCTGTATGGCATGTCTTCCTGATAGTTTTTGTGTCTTACTTAAACCCCAATCTGTTATTATGATTCGGTCTGTATTATTGCTTTATATTGAACTCCTTTTTGTTGGATTTTGCAGGCATGGCAGGCTATGTCAAGAAAAGGCGAACAAAAAGCCGCCAATAGAAACAAAAAGGCGGGCTGAAGGCATGAATACACAAAATTGATAACGCTATGTGCGGTCTAATGACCGGTTGAGGGTTAATACAGTGGTGGTTCTATAGATGTGTGTTTGAATTTCGGATCAGCTTTGTTGTCGGCGGTTTTGTATGTATCCTTTTGTCTTTGCTGGTTTATTCTTTTTGTAGAAATACATTGTCGGGTAGTGTAGGTGAGGAGTTCTTGCGTTTGATGTAGAGAGAATGGCGGCTCACCCGATAAATAGTGGGGAAAGAAAATATTACGCAT
>UMHT01010735.1_pt1 | contig 20978 bp, 20 predicted proteins | sample 1965601 | NCBI WGS metagenome assembly UMHT01 (sample SAMEA4836105, study PRJEB28245) | human gut metagenome | biome: gut microbiome; material: fecal sample | place: Denmark | collected 2008 | reverse complement strand
ACAGTGGGAGAGTAGGTAGCCGCCATTTTTAGAGAAGCCCTTCCGGTAGAAATACCAGAAGGGCTTTATTGTTTTGGATACTTTCGGATTTAAGACTGGAGAGGATTTATTGATTATACATATTTCTCTCAATTATTAAACTTGGCGGACTTCTTTAAAACGTATGTACGCCTAACTACTTTTAACACATAAAATCACAAACTGCGAGAACAAAACACTTTGTACGTTGTTTCAATAATAGAGTTAAACTTTTATGCTTAAATGATGTGAATAACGACAAACGGATATATTTAATTGCTACATTTGTCGCCGAAATACGAGAATTCGATATAAACAACTAAAATAAATATCATGAAAGGTTCTGTGAGATTCATATTAGCGATTGTTCTGCTGATGCTATCATATAGCATAGGTGGAAATGCTATGAATATCACTTCATGTATTTCTCAGAGCGAATGCTCTTGTCAGTTGTCTGAATCAACTTCCGATACGAATTCTAATTCTTCATTTAAGACTCGTTCGCTGGGGTATGACAGATCATCCCAGTCTTTGTCTATTTCTGACGTAGAATTAGGCTTTAAATCAGTAACAGAAACATCTTCTAATAATTATCGTCTGCGTAGAATCATTGAATCCAATGATTTCTTTAAAGACGTTATGTATAAGTTCTTCTTGTTAAGAGAAAACTCACTTGTATTAGATCAAAGTAAATCCTATTATTCGGATAAGGATCCACATTACTCCATTATCTGTAGCGACTACTACGTGTTCGCTCTAAGACGTATCCTTATTTAATTACTTATCCCATCTTATTTACTTTTTCGTACCCTGTATGAAGCTGTGTGACTTTCATTCTTGAAAAGTCACAGGGTCTATAGCGCAGTGTATCTAATCATTTGAAAATTTTCTAAATAACTAAAATTAATATCTTAACAAAAAAACTTATTATGGAAACTACTAAAAAGTCTCAGATTGTAGGTATAAAGAATGCCGGTATCGTAATCATCTGCTGTTTCATTGTAGCAGTGTGTATTTTTCAGTTCCTGTTGGGAAATCCGTCTAACTTTATGAACAATGACCCTAACAACCATCCATTGAACATGTTGGGTACCATTTACAAAGGTGGTGTGATTGTGCCTGTTATTCAGACACTGTTGTTAACTGTACTCGCTTTGAGTATTGAACGCTTTTTTGCTCTTCGTTCTGCTTTCGGTAAAGGCTCGTTGGCTAAATTTGTAGCTAACATCAAAGAAGCTCTGGCTGCCGGTGACCTTAAGAAAGCACAAGAGATTTGTGACAAACAACGCGGTTCTGTTGCCAATGTAGTTACTGCTACTTTGCGCAAGTATGAAGAAATGGGAAAGAACACTGCTTTGCCTAAAGAACAAAAGCTGCTGGCTATCCAGAAAGAACTGGAAGAAGCAACTGCTCTGGAAATGCCTATGATGCAGCAGAATCTTCCGATTATCGCTACAATTACTACTTTAGGTACATTGATGGGATTGCTCGGTACTGTAATCGGTATGATCCGTTCATTTGCCGCATTGTCCGCCGGTGGTGGTGCCGACTCTATGGCTTTGTCACAAGGTATCTCTGAAGCCTTGATCAATACGGCTTTCGGTATCTTGACAGGTGCGCTGGCTGTTATTTCTTACAACTATTTCACTAACAAAATTGACAAATTGACTTACGGACTCGACGAAGTCGGATTCTCTATCGTGCAGACTTTTGCAGCTACTCATTAATTTGGCGAACCCTTTAAAATCTATTAATCATGGGTAGAGCGAAAATTAAAAAGAAAGATACGTTCATAGATATGACCGCTATGAGTGACGTAACTGTATTGCTTCTGACTTTCTTTATGTTGACATCAACATTTGTGAAGAAGGAGCCGGTGCAGGTTACCACTCCAGCCTCCGTATCGGAAATCAAGATTCCGGAGACAGATGTACTCCAGATTCTGGTTGACCAGGAAGGAAAAATATTTATGAGCCTCGACAAGCAGCAGGATATGCAGGCTGTCTTGGAGAGTATGGGTGAAGAGTATGGCATCAAGTTCACTCCGGAACAGGCAAAGAGGTTCACAGTGGCTTCTACGTTTGGAGTGCCTATCAGAAGTATGCAGAAATTCCTTGATCTCCCGGAAGATCAACGGGACAAAATTCTGAAGAATGAAGGAATTCCTTGTGATAGTACCGATAATCAGTTCAAGTCGTGGGTGCGTAATGCACGTGCCGCCAATGCTGATCTGCGAATTGCTATTAAAGCGGACGCTTCAACTCCATACTCAGTGATAAAGAACGTAATGAACTCACTTCAGGATTTGCGGGAAAATCGGTACAATCTGATTACTTCTCTCAAAGCAGAATCTGAAAATTAAAAGGGAGGAAAGACAATGAGTGCTGAAGTACAAGAGAGCAGCGGAAAAAGAGGAAAAGGCAAGCAGAAGAAAATGACTGTCCGGGTAGACTTTACCCCGATGGTGGATATGAACATGTTGCTGATTACTTTCTTTATGCTTTGTACCACGCTGAGCAAGCCTCAGACGATGGAAATAAGCATGCCGAGCAATGACAAAGATATAACTGAACAGCAAAAGAGTATGGTGAAAGCCTCTCAGGCAATTACATTATTGCTGGGAGCCGATAACAAGCTCTATTACTATGAGGGAGAGCCTAACTACAAGGATTACACCTCATTGAAAGAGACTAGTTACGGGGCAAACGGGTTACGTGCCGTACTTCTTCAGAAAAATGCTGCAGCTGTCAATCAGGTAAGAGCTTTGAAACAACAGAAGCTCGATCTGAAGATAACAGATGACGAATACAAAAAGAAGGTTTCCGAAATAAAAAGCGGAAAAGATACGCCGACCGTCATTATCAAGGCGACGGATGATGCTTCTTATATGAATCTGATTGATGCATTGGACGAGATGCAGATATGTAATATAGGTAAATATGTGATAACGGATATTGCCGAAGCTGATGAGTTCCTGATTAAGAATTATGATGCTAAGGGAGAACTGTCACAGAACTTGGCCGATAAATGATGTAACACCTAAAAAAAGAAAGTAAAATGGCAAAATTAGATTTAGCTTCTTCGGAATGGTGTCAGCTGATTTTTGAAGGCAAGAATCAAGCGTACGGCGCATATAGAATGCGTGCCAATTCACCCAGACGGCATACTATTGCAATGCTGATTGTGGTGGCGATAGCAATCGTTGGATTTACTATCCCTACGCTGCTTAAGTTGGCGACCCCGGAGCAAAAGGAAGTAATGACAGAGGTTACAACTTTGTCGAAATTGGCAGAACCGGAAATCAAACAGGAAGAGATGAAACGGGTAGAACCGGTTGCGCCTCCCCCTCCTGCATTGAAGAGTTCTATTAAGTTTACTGCCCCTGTCATCAAGAAAGATGAAGAGGTGCACGAAGACGATGAGATCAAGAGTCAGGAAGAATTGACTTCTACCAAAGTGGCAATCTCCATTGCCGACGTAAAAGGTAATGACGAAGCCAACGGAGCCGATATTGCTGACCTGAAGCAAGTGGTGACACAGGCTGCAGAACCGGAAAAAGTATTTGATATGGTAGAGCAGATGCCGACTTTCCCCGGTGGACAGCAGGAACTGATGTCATACCTTGGAAAAAACATCAAGTATCCGACAATTGCACAGGAGAATGGAACACAAGGTCGCGTTATTATCCAGTTTGTGGTAGAGCGTGACGGTACTATCACCGATGTACGTGTAGCTCGTGGTGTAGACCCATACTTGGATAAAGAAGCCGTGCGTGTGGTACAAAGTATGCCGAAATGGATTCCTGGTAAACAAAATGGTAAAGCGGTACGTGTGAAATTCACCGTTCCGGTAATGTTTAGATTACAGTAAGATGATGAAGAGACAATTTTGGCTGGTAGGAATCGTTTTGTTGGCGGTGTTGAGTGCTTGCCGTTCCAAATCGGATGGACCGACGGATACGTATTCGTCTGGGGTGATATCTATTGCGGCGGATGAAAGTTTTGAGCCTATTATACAGGAAGAGATAGATGTGTTTGAAAGTCTGTATCCTTTGGCCGGAATTGTCCCTCGCTACACGACGGAAGTCGAGGCTATTAATTTACTTCTGAAAGACAGTGTCCGGTTGGCTATTGCAACCCGGACATTGACTGAGGAAGAAATGAATTCCTTTCACAGCCGCAAGTTCTTTCCCCGCGAGATTAAGCTGGCTACAGATGGTCTGGCATTAATCGTCAACCGGGACAATCCGGATTCTTTGTTGAGTGTACGGGATTTCAGCCGCATCCTCACTGGTGAGGCGAAAGACTGGAAGGATATAAATCCGAACTCCCGCCTGAAGAGTATTCAGGTGGTGTTCGATAATAAAAACTCCAGCACCGTACGCTATACAATGGATTCTATCTGTGGTGGAAAACCACTGGCTACTGACAATGTCAGTGCCTTGAAGACCAATCAGCAGGTGATAAAGTATGTAGCAGAGAACCCCGGAGCAATGGGAGTCATTGGTGTGAACTGGCTGGGCAACCGCAGCGATACCACTAACCTTTCTTTCACCGAGGAAATCAGAGTAATGGCAGTGAGTGCGGAGGATGTAGCTACTCCTGCTAACAGTTATAAGCCTTATCAGGCTTATCTGTATTACGGTAACTATCCATTGGCACGACCCATTTACGCATTACTGAATGATCCTCGCAGTGCGCTGCCTTGGGGATTCGCTTCTTTTATGACATCCGACAAAGGGCAGCGGATTATATTAAAATCTGGACTTGTTCCGGCTACTCAGCCAGTGCGTATTGTCCATGTGAAAGACGAATAATAACTAAAATTAGAGACTATCATGAAAAGAGTACAAATGTTTTTAGCTGGAGCGTTTATAGCAGTTGGGTCGCTCTATGCGCAATCATCTGATGCCGAATGGCAGGCAGGAGTTGCAAAATTGAAAGAAACCATTCAGACCAATCCGGCTCAGGCCAATGAGGAAGCTGAACAGTTGATAAAAGGAAAGAATAAAAAGAATGTGGAACTTCTGGTGGCTATCGGCGAGGTATATCTGAAAGCCGGAAAACTTCCGGAAGCACAGGAGTATGCTGCTCTTGCCAAAAAAAGTGAATGGCAAATCGGCTCTTGCTTCCGTACTGGAGGGAGACATTGCCTTTGAGCAGAAAAACGCCGGTCTTGCATCTCAGAAATATGAAGAAGCTATCTATTTCGATCCGAGTTGCACAGAAGCATATCTGAGATATGCGGATATTTATAAATCAGCCAATGCTGCTCTGGCCATTGAAAAGCTGGAACAGCTGAAAACCCGGGAACCGTCCAACACAGCCGTAGATAAGAAACTTGCCGAAATCTATTATTTGAAGAATGATTTTAGTAAAGCTGCCGAAGCTTATTCGCGTTTTGCGATGGGACCGACAGCGACAGAAGAGGATCTGGTGAAATATGCATTTGCCCTCTTCCTGAACCATGACTTCGAGAAGTCACTTGAAGTGGCGAATATGGGATTGAAAAAGAATGCGCGTCACGCGGCGTTCAATCGCCTGGCAATGTATAATTATACAGACCTGAAGCGCTTTGATGAAGCAATAAAAGCGGCGGATGCTTTCTTTACCGAATCGGACAAAGCTGATTATTCATACCTTGATTACATGTATTACGGGCATTTGCTCGAAGCTCTGAAAAAATATGATGAAGCTGTAGAGCAATATGAGAAAGCCATACAATTAGATCCGACAAAGACGGACTTATACAAAAATATCTCTTCTGCCTATGAACAGAAGAATGATTATAAAAAAGCAATCAGTGCATACCAAAAATATTATGCATCTCTTGATAAGGAACATCAGACTCCGGATTTACAATTCCAGTTTGGCAGACTTTATTATGGTGCAGGTACGCAGACTGATTCACTGACAATCAATGCTGAAGAGCGCAAGCAGGCTTTGATGGCCGCTGATTCTGTTTTCCATTCCATCGCAGAAGCAGCACCGGACAGCTACCTGGGTAATTTTTGGAGGGCACGTGCCAATTCCGCACTTGACCCCGAAACGACTCTTGGACTGGCGAAGCCTTTCTATGAGGAGGTAGCCACCCTGCTGGAAAGCAAGAATGATCCTCATTACAATTCAGCTTTGATTGAGTGCTACAGTTATCTTGGATATTACTATTTGTTGGCTATTGAAAATCCGGCACTGAAAGCGGAAGCAATGGCGAATAAAGAAAAATCTAAGGAGTATTGGAGCAAAATTCTGGCTATAGACTCCACTAATGCTACTGCTAAAAGGGCATTGGATGGCATCAAATAGTGAATAATTTTAGTTGTTTGTCGTGACAGGAGGAGTGGAGAGTGATCTTAGCTCCTCCTTTTTTTATTGTCACGTTTAGCTGTTTTCCAGTCTGTTACATTCCTTTGGTAAGCGTAAAGCAGTCGATGTCCGGTGCCCAGTTGTAGCTGTTGCCCATACGGATATGATTGTAACCGGCTTTCAGATCAACGGGGATTGTTACTTGATTGTGCTTGTCATCCTCTCCCAGCGAATCGATTTTGGTTACGATGCCGTTGACATCTATCTCCAGTTGTCTTCCTTTACCGAATGAATAATGAACCGTCATTTGGTAACGTCCGCCGTCTGCGCTGTATACTTCCGACCATTCTGCGTAATTCTCCGGTTGTCCGCCCAAGAAACCTACTTTCATTTTTCCGGAAGCTTCCTGATCGGCAGCATATATGATGCCTTTCGGATTTTTGCCGAGATCATTGAACATTGGCAGGTATGCCCATTCTGCTTCATACAATGTCGGTTCCAGACGTGTTTCTCCTTCCATGCGGAGGAACATAGCGCTGTGTGCAGGAAGCGTTTGCTCAAAGACATCAGAGAAATTTCCCAAATCACTGCGTTTTGCCAAGTCACGTACTTTTACGTTCCCGCCAAATTCCAGTGCCGAGAAAGGTACGGAGAAGCTGCAAACAGTGTCCGATGGATTGTAAAGAGCAACGGCACGTACATTTCCACGTTTTTGTTCGATGTCTTTTACCAGTACATAGCCTTCGTTTTCATGTTGTGCTACGTATGCCTGCAAGCCTAGCGGGTCTTGGTTCAGAGCGATTAATTCTTTGTTTGTCAGCAGTTCAAGAGAAGATTCCGGCAGACTTTCCAGATTACATCCGATCAGCAGGGGTGAGCTCATGATACACCATAAGCCGAAGTGAGCTTCTTCCTCTGTCGGGGTAAGTCCTTTTCCTCCTACTTTGCTGTTGTCGCGGAAACCGATGACCATCATATCCATGTCATTGTAGTGCCCGTCTTTAGCGTAGGCAGACAGGTATAGGTTTTTGCCGACCACATATCTCAACGAACCCCAATGTGCATTGATGTCACCGCTGATACGCCATGAAGTAGCCACATCCTTTGCCCATGTACCGGGGAAAGCCCAGCGGCAGATGTTGACAGAGACATCCTTGTTTACTTTGTCGATGCTGTTCCGGATGGAAGTATAGCGTTCCTGTTCATTCAGGCCCAGTACATCTCCGCCGCAGTAGTCTATCTTGATAAAGTCGAATCCCCAGTCGCCGAAATAGAGTTGGGCATCCTGTTGCTCATGTCCGTAAATACCGGCACCTACTCCTGCATGATCGTTGTCCCAGATAGAACCGCAAGTGTTGTTGCCCGCATCTGTATAAATACCGGCTTTCATTCCAAGACTATGTATATGGTCGGCAACCGGTTTCATTCCATTCGGGAAACGGTTTTTGTTGGTCTGCATTTTTCCATTGCCGTCCCGTTCACCGAAATAGCCGTCATCAACGTTGATATAGCGGTATCCTGCGTCTTTCAGACCTTTTTTTACCATCAGGTCTGCCTGATTTTTAATAATATCTTCACTGATATCTACCCGGAAAGCGTTCCATGAACTCCAGCCCATAATAGGGGGATTGACTGCTTTTTCACTTCCGGACTGAGAAACCTGAGTTTCTGCACAACTAACACATAACAAGGAAACTACCGCTGTGGCTAAAAGGTGGAATCTGTTTTTCATGATGTAATAGGTTGATGAATTAATGGGATTAAATGAAATATTGGTAACAAAGATATAAATGAATCTATTGGCGTGCAAATAAATTAAACTGAAAATAGGGAGGAATCGAACGAAAAAGAAATTGATTATTGAATTATCTGATGGATGATCAGTACGTTATACCCGCCGTCCCGATTTCGTCCCGGCTGTTTAAAAAGATAAGGGTTAACTTTCTGAATCTCAGTAAGCTAACCCTTATCTTGTCGGAATGAGGCGACTCGAACGCCCGACCCCTACGTCCCGAACGTAGTGCGCTACCAACTGCGCTACATTCCGCTCTCGAAATGTGGTGCCACCAGGAATCGAACCGGGGACACAAGGATTTTCAGTCCTTTGCTCTACCAACTGAGCTATGGCACCTTTCTCGTTTGCGGGTGCAAAGATAAGTATATTTTTTAATACTGCAATAACTTAGAGGGAATTTTTCGTCTACTTATGAGGAAAGAAAAAAAACTTTTCTTTTGGGGGAGAATAAATATGCAAATGTGGTATCATTTATTCAGTATATTTTATACTTTTACGAGCAGAAACGATCAGGACACTACAAACAATAGAATATATTATTATGGCATTACAGTTTATTACGGTTATTTTGTTAACTGCATTCATTTATGTACTGATTAAGTATCAGTCGGTTAAGAAGAATATGAATTTGGAAGCATCTGTAATGTTGCGTGAATCTAATGAGTTGACTTCCATACTACAGAATATAAACGTTTGCTATCTGTTGATTGACAGAGACTTCATCGTCCACAATACCAATTATTATACACTGAATCATCTGACTCCTGCGCAGGGAGAGAAAAAAAGAGTCGGAGATTTATTGCATTGCAGAAATGCGATAGCAGCCGGCGAATGCGGAAAACATGAACAATGCAAATTGTGCTGTATACGTACATCCATAAGCAAGGCTTTTTATGAAAAGCAGGACTTTAAGAAACTGGATGCCTCTATGAAACTTCTAAGTGCGGATGAAAAGACGGTTATTTCCTGTGATGTTTCTGTTTCGGGCGCTTATCTGAAAATAAACGGTGAAGAACGTATGGTGCTGACAGTCTATGATGTGACGGAACTTCGAAATATGCAGCGTCTGCTGGATGTAGAAAGAGAAAATGCGATTTCTGCCGATAAACTTAAGTCTGCCTTTATCGCCAATATGAGTCACGAAGTCCGTACTCCGTTAAATGCCATTGTCGGATTCTCAGGGCTGATGGCTACGGCTACCAGTGAGGAGGAAAAGAAGATGTATACCGATATAATCTCTGAAAATAATGAGAGGTTATTGCGACTGGTAAATGACATCTTTGATCTTTCGCAGATAGATGCCGGCGTGTTGAACTTTGTATATTCGGAGTTTGATGCCAATGATTTGCTGAGGGAGCTGGAAGGGCTTTTCGGAATGAGGCTGAACGAGAACCCTTTGGTGACATTGGTCTGTGAGGCACATCTGGAACCGATTATGATGCATTCGGAGAAACAGCGTATTATTCAGGTATTGACTAATCTGCTCCATAATGCGATGAAATTTACGAAGACAGGTGAAATCTGTTTTGGCTGTCATATGGAAGGTACGGATGAAGTCTGTTTTTACGTATCTGATACCGGTATCGGCATTCCGGAGGAGGAGCAGGAGAAGATATTCTCCCGTTTTACGAAACTTGACCGGGAGATGCAGGGAACAGGACTCGGGCTGACGCTTTCGCAGACAATCGTTCATAATCTGGGGGGAAGATTCGGAGTAGAATCGGAAGTCGGCAAGGGTAGTACTTTCTGGTTTATATTGCCCTTGGTCACGAAGACAGAAATAACAACTGATAAGATATGAATAATCCCACCTTGAACATTCATTGGTTCAAGGTGGGATTATTTATGTAAACGATATGTTTAGCTTTTAAGATTTGGGTGCACCCGCATCTTTATTTCCGGAATCAGGCGATCCGTTGCTTGCAGTGGTACTTCCGCCGGAAGAAGCCGGATTGCTTGCCGGAGCAGAACCGGAGGTGGTAGAACCTGCACTTGCCGGACCGGAAGTTGGGGTACTTGCTGGTTTGGCAGCAGCAGAACTGGCCGGACTTGCAGACGATGTTGAAGCAGAAACCGGACGAGCGGCATTTGCACTGTTGGCAGTAACGCCGGCAGTAACAGTCTGAGGCTGAACTTCCCAGTGGAACGGTTCGAAGTCAGTATCCGGATCTTTCCAGGACGGTTTCTTGGCAGCGTAGATGATGAACGGGGCAACAACCACAATGATTGCACCGATAATCAATACAGAGAACCAAACGGTGTTGCTACCGGTAGAAATCTGGCTGGGCGGGATGAAGCTCAAAATGAAAGCGAGCAGTGAACCGCAGAAACCAAGACCACCAATGAACCACATCAAACCATTACCGGACTTACCGATACGGAACGGACGATCCAGTTTCTTCATCTTATAACGCAATGCGATAGCTCCGGAGAACATTAACAGATACATGATCAGATAAAGAATCACTGTCAACTGCGACAAAATCTGATAGAAACTCTGTACGGAAGGCATAACAACGAACAACAAACTCAATACAGTCACAGCGATACCCTGTACGAACAAGATATTCTTCTGTACACCCAGTTTGTTTGTTTTCTGGAAGAACGGAGGCATATAACCAGCTTTACCTACGGCAAAGATACCTTTTGACGGACCTGCAACCCATGTCAACACACCGGCCAAAACTCCAAACGCAAGAGCGATGGCGATAATCGGTGATAACCAGGAAGCGTGAATGTACTTGAAGTAGTTATCAAAACCGACGAGCAAACTCTGAGTTAAGTTAATATCCTTGGCAGGGATGATAACGCCCAATGCGAATGTGCCCAAAACGAAGATAAGAACAGTGATAAGCGCACCGATAAATACGGCTTTCGGATAATTTTTGGATGGGTTTTCTACGTCTTTCACGTGGATACCGCCCATTTCCATACCGGCATAAAACAAGAAGATACTGGCAGCAAGAACGACATTGTCGAAATTAGTAAAATCAGGAATGAAGCTGCTGTGGAAATCCATATTGGATTGTCCGCCGGTTGCCAGATAAATGATTCCCAGGATAATCAGCAGGGCAGCCGGAATAATTGTACCGACCATACCACCAATTTTGGCTACCTTACCAACCCAGCTCATACCTTTCAGTGAAATGAAAGTTGCCAGCCAGTAGATGATAAGTACTACGGCGAGTGTATAATACTTGTTGTTTGCCAGCGACATATCATGTACGTCGTTCATTCCGATGAAGGCAATGGATACGGCACCGAATGTCAATACGGTAGGATACCAGATCGTACTTTCGATCCATTGTACCCAGATGGCGAGGAATCCCAGTTTTTTGCCGTAGGCTTCGCCTACCCACCGGAACACACCACCTTGCTTATCCTGAAACATAGCTGCCAGTTCGGCTGCTACGAGCGATGTCGGGATAAGGAAGACAATCGCCGCGAAAAGATAGTAGAAGGCCGAACTCATTCCGTATACGGCCTCGGCTGGTAGCCCACGCAATGATACTACTGCCGTAACGTTCATGATAGCCAGGGTAAACACGCCTAGCTTCACTGCATTTTTAATATTTGCCATAAGTTAAGGTTTTAAGTGAAAAATATTTTAAAGTCAGTGTTATAACAACATTTTGCGTGAGATGTTTCCGCAATCTCTTTCAAAGTTCGTTAATTAACATCGCCGGATGGCTCAATTGTAAACCTCCGGATGCCTGTTCCGAAACAATCGCTTTCTTAGATTGTTTCTAAGCATTATAAGTTACATAAGAATCATTTTATTATAAATTAAGTAGTTATGAAATCAGCGCTTTCCGATTTTATTCTGGGGAAAAAGGGAATTTATGGCATTCTCCACATTATTATATTGTTAATGTCCCTTTTTCTGGTTATTAGTATTTCTATTGATACGTTTAAAGGGATTCCTTTTTATACACAGTCCTCGTACATGAAAATCCAGTTGTGGATCTGCATCTGGTTCCTGTTCGATTTTGTACTGGAGTTTTTTCTGGCAAAGCATAAGTGGCGTTATATACGGACGCACTTTATCTTTTTGCTGGTGGCGATCCCTTATCAGAACATCATTGCGTATTACGGGTGGACCTTTTCTCCCGAAGTCACTTACCTACTCCGGTTTATTCCTTTGCTGAGAGGGGGGTACGCATTGGCCATCGTAGTGGGCTGGCTCACCTATAACCGGGCTTCCAGCCTGTTCGTCTCCTATCTGACAATGTTGTTGGCAACGGTCTATTTCGCCAGCCTTGCCTTCTTTGTCCTTGAACATAAAGTGAATCCGTTGGTCACAGATTATGGAGACGCTTTGTGGTGGGCATTTATGGATGTGACTACCGTCGGGTCGAATATAATCGCGATGACGACCACCGGAAGGGTACTTTCCGTGCTGTTGGCAGCTTTGGGAATGATGATGTTCCCGATCTTTACAGTCTATATTACGAATCTGATTCAGCAGTCTAATCAAAAGAAAAAGCAGTATTATGCGGAAGAGGAAGAAAAGACGGCGCCTGCACAGGGGACATAATCCTTTTTTATAAGGTCAGACTCATATCAGTATCGATTTGTATTGGAATGATACACAGTGCGATATGAGTCTCTATATTCTCAACGTGTTCTCATTGCAATGAGAATATCAGTGTTCAAGTACATTGTTTTTTTGAATAGAGTACTTAAGGAAAATAGAAGTAAGATATTGATAATAGAAAAGGTTACTACCCCCTTAAAGGATAGCAACCTTTTGTTTTTCTCATAGAGCGATAAACTAGTCGACTACGATCAAGTGATTGTCACTGAATACATTCAGTCCCAGTTTATTCATGACATATTGGATAGCCAATTGTGCTTTTACCGAATTGCCTGCACCATCCAAAGGAGGAGCGAATGCGGCAATACCGAACTGTCCGGGCAATACGCCCATTACACCACCGCCTACACCGGTTTTAGCCGGAATGCCGGAGGTATACATCCAGTCTCCTGTATGCTCGTAGAAACCTACGGCAGCGATCATTGCAGTGATCTTGGGAGCGAGGCTGGCATCGAATACTTCTTTCTTTGTCACCGGATTCACACCACCGTTGGCGATTGTCCCGGCTGCCACAGAAAGCTGCAAGGCCGTTACTCCCAATGAGCATTGGCGGGTATACAGGTCCAGCGCCATATCCGGATCATCATAGATACGGTTGTAGTTCTTCAGCAACCACGCAATGGAACGGTTGTTAAAGTTCGTATCCGATTCGGATTTGTACAATTCATCAATCAGTTGGGGAGCGCTGCCGCATAAATCGGTCACGTTCTCTACGATGGCATCCCACTTCTTGGCAGAGTCACCGATAGGTTTTACCATACTGCAGGCGGAGATGGCACCGGCGTTTACCAATGGAGTAGACGGGTGGTCATTTTCCAGCAGGATAGCGATGATTGAATTGAAAGGCAGGCCCGTTGCGTCAGCTCCGATCTTGTCTAATATTTCTTTGGCACCATATTGGCGCAGTGCAAGGATGGCCGTATGTACTTTGGATACGGATTCGATGCCGAAGCGGTAGTCAGTATCTCCCACATGGATGGTCTGCCCGTTGAGCAGGCAGACACTGATTCCAAAGAGATCTTTGTTGACATTGGCCAGATAAGGGATATAGTCGGCATTCTTACCGCCTGTATTCGTTTTCACCTGATCGTATGCCTCCTGTACCACTTCTTTCAATTGAGCGAGTGTTACTTTTTTGTCCATAGATCAATTTATTTTTTTACGGTTTTATGACGACGACCACCGTGATTGAACATCTTGGCTTCTACCGGAAGATTTTTTTCCTGAGCCATGCGGGTAGGAGTCGGGAAATCAAGTTTTTCCAGTTCGGCAATTGCATTCTTGATATCACCCAGCAACATATCTGCCATATCGCGGCTGAATCCCTGGCGAACAACTACACGCATTACTACATAATCTTCCAATTTGGAAGGCAATGTATAAGCCGGAACCATCCAGCCGTGCTGAGACAGTTTATCCTGCAGATCGTACAATGTCCACTTGGCTGTTTTTGCATATTCCGGTTTCAGATACCAGATGAACAATGGGTTCACTACATTTTCGGAGTAGTTGACGAACGGAGCCATCTTGGCGATTTCACCATGGATGTATTTGGCAATCTGCAAAGAATTATATTGTACTTCCTTGTAACCTTGGAATCCCAAACGGATGAATTGATAATATTGTCCCAGAATCTGAGCGGCAGGACGAGAGAAGTTCAAGCCGACCTGAGTAATGTTGGCACCCAGATAGTTGACGCTGAATGACATTTCTTCGGGCAGATATTCTTTGCCTTTCCAGCAAACCCAGCCAAGTCCCGGATATACCAGACCGAACTTATGACCGGATACACTGATAGAAAGTACCCATTTCAGACGGAAATCCCACTTCGTATCCGGATAGAGGAACGGAAGAATGAAACCACCACTGGCGGCGTCTACGTGGATAGGAATGTCATAACCGGTTTTGGCGTTGTAAGCATCGAGAGCTTTGTCCAGTGCTTCAACGTCATCGTTCAGTCCTGTCCATGTAACACCTTGGATAGGTACAACACAGATAGTGTTTTCATCACACATCTTCAGCGCTTCTTCGGGGTCGAGAGTGGTCTTTTCAAGAGTCAAAGGCACTTCACGCATTTCGATCTGCCACAGTTGCGCGAACTTTTCCCATACAACCTGGAAACCAGTTGAGATAACGAAGTTAGGTTTGTCAAACGGTTTACCTTGAGCTTGTCTTTTCTTACGCCAGCGCAACCATGCAGCTACACCGCCCAGCATACAAGCTTCGGAAGAACCGATTGCCAACGCACCGGTTTTCCATGTATCTTTTTCCGGAGAGTTCCACAAGTTGGCGACGATGTTGATACATTTACCATTCATTACGGCGATACGAGGATATTCGGTTTCATCAATATAGTTGATGTTGATTGCCTCATTCATCAGCTTGGTAGCGTAATCGTCCATATAGGTGGTTACGAAAGTAGCTAAGTTCAAGCGTGGCTGAGTCTGGGCAAATGTTTCATCTTTAACCATCTGGTAAGCGACTTCAGGGGTGGTTGGTCCATCAGGAATTCTTTCTACCGGAGAGGGTTGTAACATTCTGTCTGAACCGAATACGTCGGTTTTTGCATCACCTTTTCTGAAATTTAAATCTTCCATACTAATTTGTTTTTTTAAAGGTTTAGGGCGATGGGGATTTTCCCCGTCGAATTTCCCTCAACAACAGCAGATGGTTTTGAAAGTTTTCGGCTTTTACATTATTTGGCGTTTATTAAGGGGCGGCTTTGGGGCAGGCGTAAGGCGGTGGGAACGGAAATAAAAAAGGCAAGAAGGGGTTGTTTCCCTCTTGCCTTTGGCTATTTGCTGACAACTGGCAGCTTATAGTTATCTGATACCTATTGAATTGTGTTGTTAAGGTTTAGCGGAAGTCCTTCAGTTCTTCCTGCAGTTTTTGGCGGGTGAAGAATATGCGGCTCTTTATCGTACCTAACGGCAGGTTCAGCTTTTCCGCGATTTCGCGGTACTTGAAGCCGGAAACATGCATGGCAAACGGCACTCTGTATTCTTTGGGTAATGAATTGACTACACGGTGCATCTCTTTCAGGTCATAGGCTTTTTCGGTGCTTTCAAACCCTGTGTCCTGCGGTAAATTCAGGTGGTAAAGGTTGTCCGTCCGGTCAATGAATGTCTGGTCACGAACTACTTTGCGGTAGTTGTTGATAAAGATATTGCGCATGATGGTATACATCCATCCTTTAAAATTTGTGTCAGGCATATATTTATCTTCATTGTCTAATGCTTTTAATGATGTTTCCTGCAACAAATCGTTTGCTTCTTCGCGGTCGGTTGTCAGCTTATAAGCGAAACGGAGTAATTCGTCCTGCACTCCTACTAAATCTTTTCTGAAGCTTACACTTTTCATATACGTTGCTTTTTAAATTGTGAATATTCGTTGTTAAATTTCGATGATGCAAGTTTACGGGATTTTTTTAAGTCCGGCAGGGGTGAAACTGACGGAATTTAACCTAAAAACTGTCTACGGATAGTTTTTAGGTCATAATCTGATAGTTTTTGGGTGTTTTTCACCCGTTTTTTGAATATTCACTGTTGTCTCATTTGAACTTTATAAGGTAATCATTGTTTTCATCAGACCTAAACTTTTAACGAACCGGTATATGAAAATACAAACTGGGAGGGGAACAATACCTCTTATCACTTTAATAGCTATCTGGTCTATCTCGGCATTGACCTCTTTGCCGGGGCTGGCTGTTTCGCCTATATTGGGCGACCTTACCAAAATATTTCCGAAAGCGACCGACCTGGATATTCAGATGTTGACTTCGCTGCCATCGTTGCTGATTATCCCTTTTATCCTTTTGGGCGGTAAGCTAACGGAAAAGGTTGATTTTGTCCGTATCCTGAAAATCGGACTCTGGCTCTTTGCTGCAAGCGGTATCTTGTATCTGATCTCCAACAAAATGTGGCAGTTGATCGTTGTGAGTGCCCTGCTGGGTATCGGCTCCGGACTGATTATTCCTCTGTCCACGGGGTTAATCTCAAAATATTTTGTGGGTACTTATCGGGTGAAACAATTCGGATTGAGTTCTGCCATTACCAATTTTACATTGGTGATAGCTACTGCCGTGACCGGATATCTGGCGGAAGTCAGCTGGCATTTGCCGTTTTTGGTCTATCTGCTCCCGTTGATTTCTATTCTGTTGGTTGGTCACTTAAAAGAAAGTCAGTCTGACGCTGCCGTCAAACCTTCTTCTCAAAGTACCGCGCCATCCGGACAAACGGCTGCCGTAGATACCGGAGGAAGTAAATATGGAATCCATATCAAGCATCTGCTTCAGATCATGCTTTTCTACGGAGTGACGACTTTTATTGTGCTGGCAGTCATATTCAACCTTTCTTTCCTGATGGAGAAACACCATTTCTCCAGTGGCAATTCGGGACTGATGATCTCGCTTTTCTTTTTAGCGATTATGGCTCCGGGTTTCTGTCTGGACAAGATAGTGGATGAACTGAAAGAACGTACCAAAGCATACAGCCTCCTGTCTATGGCTGTGGGGCTGGCGCTGATCTGGATTGCCCCGATCGAATGGCTGATTATTCCGGGATGTATCCTGGTCGGTTTGGGATATGGCATTATTCAGCCTATGCTGTATGATAAAACGACGCATACGGCACTGCCTCAAAAGGCGACAATGGCATTGGCTTTTGTGATGATGATGAATTATCTCGCCATCTTGCTCTATCCTTTTATTATAGATTTTCTCCAAAATCTGTTTCATACCCAGTCGCAAGAGTTTCCTTTTGTCTTCAACTTGTTGATAACTATTGTCACATTCTTCTGGGCTTACCTGCGCCGCGATACCTTTTTGTTTAACGATCAACTGAAATAAAAAAAGATGAAGAATAAGAAACTGGAAGCCAATCTGAGTATGGCTGTATCAAAAATATTCAGCGGTTTGAATATGAATGCCCTGAAGTATCTGCTTCCCCTATGGATGAGCCCGTTGACAGGTGCGACACTTCGTTGCACCTTTGCCGCCGCTGCATTTTGGGTGATCGGATGGTTCATGCCGCCGGAAAAGTCATCCACCAAAGACAAATGGCTGCTTTTCCTGTTAGGGGCATTCGGACTGTACGGCTTTATGTTTCTTTATCTGGCGGGGTTGAGTAAAACGACTCCTGTATCCAGTTCCATATTTACCAGTCTGCAGCCTATCTGGGTGTTTCTGATTATGATTTTCTTTTATAAGGAGAAGGCGACATGGAAGAAGATTCTCGGAATCTCCATCGGACTGGTCGGTGCACTGGTCTGCATCCTGACCCAACAGAGCGATGATTTGGCCTCCGATGCTTTCATGGGAAATATGCTTTGTCTGATCAGTTCTGTCGTTTATGCTGTCTATCTGATTTTGAGTCAGCGCATCCTTTCTTCTATCGGAGCGATGACTATGTTGAGATATACATTTTCCGGTGCGGCGGTCTCCGCTATTATCGTGACATTTATTACGGGATTTGATGCGGCGGTGTTCTCTATGCCGTTCCATTGGACACCTTTCCTGATATTGATGTTTGTACTCATATTTCCGACAACGATCAGCTATATGTTGCTTCCGGTCGGTCTGAAGTATCTGAAAACAACAGTCGTCGCGATCTACGGTTATCTGATTCTGATTGTTGCGACCATTGCCTCTCTGGCTCTCGGACAGGACCGTTTTAGCTGGACGCAGACGTGTGCCATCATTTTTATTTGTATCGGCGTTTATCTGGTTGAGGTAGCCGAAAGCAAAGACAAGTCGCCGGACCCCTTGAAGAAATAATCATATATAATGTATGATATGAAAAAAAAGCGGGCGCCCTTCTCAGGGTGCCCGCTCGCTTATGTCGTCATCATGTTTTATAGAGAGGAGCTGATTGCTTGCGCAATGGATTTAAATTCTTCATCCGATAATTTCAGTTTCGGATTGGAGAACAACATATCCGATTCCTTCTGAATAGGAATTAAGTGGATATGGGCATGCGGTACTTCCAGGCCGATAACCGCTTCGCCTACCTTTTTACAAGGGAAGGCTTTTTCGATGGCACGGGCTATCTTCTTTGCGAATACGTGCATTGCTGCGAGGTCTTCGTCACTTAAATCGAAGATGTAGTCTACTTCCTGTTTGGGGACTACCAGCGTATGTCCCTTTACCAATGGATTGATATCAAGAAAAGCAAAAAAACGATCGTTTTCCGCTATCTTGTAGCAAGGAATTTCGCCTGCGATGATTCTACTGAATATTGTTGCCATAATCTTTGATAGATAAAAGAAGGCAAGCCTCACACGGAGACCTGCCTTTCTGTTAAATTGATATGTTTACTACTTCTAATGCAATTTTACCCTGTGGTACGGTAATTTCTGCAATATCACCTACTTTCTTGCCAAGCAGACCTTGTGCAATCGGGGTGTTTACGGAAATCTTGCCTTCTTTCAGGTTAGCTTCGCTTTCGGAAACGATGGTATAAGTCATCTTCATGCCATTCTTGACGTTCTTCAGCTCCACTTTGTTCAGAATCTGTACAGAGTCTGTCTTTAGTTTGGACTCGTCGATGATCTTGGCATCTGCAATGACCGTTTTCAATTTGTTGATGCGCATTTCAAGCATCCCCTGTGCTTCTTTGGCTGCATCATATTCTGCATTTTCCGACAAGTCGCCTTTATCCCTTGCTTCGGCTATAGCCGCAGAGATTTTGGGGCGTTCCACTGTTTCCAGTTCCTTTAATTCTGCCATTAACTTTTTGTAACCTTCTTCTGACATATAAGCCATGATGTTTTTCCTCCTTTTATTTAAAATGGTCATATAAACAAAAAAGAATTCCAACATGGCACATGTTGGAACCCTCTCTTCAATTATTTCTCTGCAAAGATAGACTTTTAAGTGATATCTGTCAAGTGAAAAATGATGCTATGTAACATATTTAAATGAAATATGCTAAATTATAACAACTTAGAGTAATGACTTGACGGATGCTTCGAGGTCTTTGATGTCTTCGCCGCGGAGCTTCAGTTCGTTGTTCCGGTTGATCAGGAAGATGGATGGAACCTGACGAACATTATATACAGCTACGTTGGTCGAGTAGACACCGTTGCCGTCACGTACGCAAACCCAGGGCAGGTTGCCTGCTGCGGTTTTCCAGTAGTGCTCGTCTGCGTCGAGAGATACCTGGTAGATTTCCAGCCCATCCTTTGCGTATTTATTATATAGTTCGCGAAGCATCATATTGTGAGGCGCTCCTGCCGGTGACTGGAATACGGAGAAATCCAGCAGCACTACTTTCCCTTTCAGGTCGGTCAGTTTGCGGGTATTTCCTTTCACGTCACGCAGGGCGATGTCGATAATACCGGTCTCGATGATCTTGTCCTGTGGAATTTCCAGAGACTTGCTCTGTGGCTGACGGGTATTTTTCATCCCTTTGATTACGATATTATATAGATTTTTTGAACGTACAGCATCCGGATATGTATTGTTGAGGCTGGTAGCGACAGCTGCAAAACATTTTACATCGTCCTTGTTGTTCAGCGGATCGAAGATCAGATAGTCATTCAGCTTTTGGAACAGGGCGAAGTAAGCGGCTGCCGTGTTGGGAGCTGCGAATATATAATTCACTTTGACGTCCTCCTTATAGTTCTTCAGCAGTGTTGCGAGGTTCTCTTCGAACGTATCGTGTCCCAGTTTGTTGGCACGCAGCGCATTCAGTTGTTCGTCTACATTCTTTTGAAGATTGATTTGTTTCAGCGTCAGTTCCTTTATCTTACTGCTGTTTTCAGATCCTTCTACCGTGTAGGCGGTAGAGAAATCAACGTACGGAGCATTAATCTGTAACGTTTCGATAGAATCCACAGAAAAGTTGATGACTTTGTTGTCTACCCGCAAGCGATAAAACTCGGGTGATTCGGGGCGGGGTTGTTTAAACTTGAATGTACCTTTTCCTTTCAATTTAACCGAATCAAGCGGAACAATACCTTCCAGACCGGAAGCTTCGAGATAAAGCATTTTCCCGTCGGCCCCTGATATGTCTCCGTTCACTTCAAACTCAGGACCGGAACTACAAGCTGTAATGGTAAGTGCGGCAAGCGCTACAAAAGTTATCTTTTTCATATCTCGTGTGTTTTTTAAGAGTTGCAAATATACGTCTTTTCGAGATTACTCAAAGCTTTTTGCCTGCTTCTTCACCTCTATTTTGCAAAAAAAACATATAGCATCTAACTTTTTAGCTCATTTCCACCTGATTACAACGAGAAATGTATATCTTTGCAGGAATTTTGAAAG
>UMHT01057686.1_pt1 | contig 21478 bp, 18 predicted proteins | sample 1965601 | NCBI WGS metagenome assembly UMHT01 (sample SAMEA4836105, study PRJEB28245) | human gut metagenome | biome: gut microbiome; material: fecal sample | place: Denmark | collected 2008 | reverse complement strand
CAGAGCAAGTAAAACACGAGTATCCGATGATTATTGTGATGAACGGAACGATGCCAAGAGGTACAAGTTAGAATCTTTCATCTTTTAATAAGATTCCTACCCCTTTATAATATAATAGCGTACAGAGGTAACGGTTTTTGTCGTTGTACCCTGTACGCTATTTTTGTTTCGCTATTATGAAGCAGTACCCTCCCCTTGTGAAACAGTGCCGTCGATTATCGGCTTGCGGTAATTACCAGTGAGGAGTGCTTGTATCTCGGATTCCGGATAGAGGGTTTTGCCACATAATATAATGTAGGGCAAGATGCCTTGTTTGCGATATTCCTGCAAGGTGCGGCGACTAAGCTTCAAATGCTCTGAGAGTTCCTTGTCGGTGAGATATCGCTCCCCGTCCAAAGGTGGGCTGTAGGACTCGATGAATGAGGATAGCCAGTTGTTGGCTTTCTTCAAGGATTGCATGGCGGTGTCTATCGACTTGCTCTCATGCGTAAGAAGTTGGTTCATGTTCATTGTTTACAATTTGGATTAAGTGGTGAATATAAAATGTGTTGGCTCGCCCAGGGGGAAGTTTTTGACTTTGCCTTGGGCGAGTTTGGCTTTATGCTATACCGATTTGATTCTGGCGATAAGCGGAACGATGGCTTTGACCTCTTCGGGGCAGTAATAGAATTGGCGACCTATCTGGGTATGCCCCAAGAAACGGCGGTCACGAAGTTTTTGTAAGGTGCGCTGGCTTATGCGAAGTTGCTGACAGACCTCATGACCTGTAAGCCATTTGTTCAGACGCTTGCCGTTAGCCTTATGCTTCAGCAACTCCACTTTCTTTACCAAGGCATCATATCTTGCCATCATCAAGTCGAATGCCTTCTTTTCCATTGTTACTACTTCCATATTCTCTGTTTTATTGGTTCAACAAATTCGGATGCAAAGTTAATGTGTGTATGTAGAAAAACAATGAAAATGAATAACTGTGGCAGTGCTTTTCTGGGGTTTGCCGACCGCTTGGCAAGAAGAATCAAGAAAATTATACGTGGGTCATTAATGAGTTGTTAAACGGTTTTTTCTCAAATGCTTAATTTTGCCGCCGAGAAATCAAAACAACGAATTATATAACATTTCAAACGGAATTAGAATGGAAGTAATAACAATGGAAAGTGCAGCCTTCAAAAAGCTGACAGAACAGTTGACAGAAATAGTCCAGTACGCGCGATTGGCAAATATGGCGTTTCAAGAGAAGTTGACGGGTAAGGGATTCAAGCCGATGTTGACCAATGACGATGCAGCTAAGATGCTTGGTGTGAGCAAGCGCACCTTGCAGCGAATGCGCTCAGAGAACCGCATTGATTTTATTAAAATTGGCAATCAATGCCGATACCAAGTTGAAGCCATTGAAAGAATGGTTGAGGAACGAACAATAACAAAGGAAACATGAGCATGGAAGATGGGACATTGAGAAAACTGGAGTTATATCTCCATGACCTACACAAAAAGATAGACGGCATCTACGACATGCTGATGTTGAGACACGAACGAGAGACGGAGCAAAAAGGAAGTTCTGCCATCAATGAAAAATTGCTCGACAACCAAGATCTCTGCCTCTTATTTCAAATCTCCCCTCGTTCCCTTCAACGCTATCGCAGTCTGGGAGTGCTTCCCTACAAGCGTTTGGGGCAGAAAACCTACTACACGGAAGATGATGTGATGCAGTTTGTAGAGAATAATGTAAAAGAATTCAAGAAAGAGAATGTGGAGCATTACTTGACTCGCATTCATCAGAAATTCAAATAACAACAGTATTCACCATTAAAAATTTACAATTATGGTACAAAAGAAAAAGAGTGATGAACAGGACGTGCTGGTAGTCCGTGACGAGAAGACGGGCGAGATCAGCGTCGTCGCCGGACTCAGCAGGGACGGCACACCGAAGCGAGCACCCGCCAAGGCGGAGAACACGTCCGACTTCCTGCGTTTTGACCGCAACAGTGACTTGATGGACAGTTTCTTTAGAAACTTCTTCCGCTAGTGCAAGGAGCCAAGCCGATTCGGATTCTACCGCATAGCGGCAGACCAGGTGGAAAACCTGCTTGGCGTGATGAAGGAGTTACTGAAAGATCCGGAGGCTAACAAGGAGATCCTTTCCGCCCACAAGGTTGACACCTCCAATTATGAGAAAGAGGCAAAGCAATCGGAAGGTCAGGCGAAAGAAACCGCATCATTGGACGATGCGTCCAAGACGATGGAGAACAACTGTTTCCTGCTGTCACTTCCACTAAGGCACGAGCAGACGGTGGTCGTAGAGCATAAAGAACCGGTAATGGTCGGGGAATCCTCCGAGGAAAGTGGTGCAGGTACTGCCTTGGAACAGCACCGATATACTCTTTTGGTGGTGGAAGACAGTCTGGAAATGCAGGCATTTGTTGTGAAACAGCTCTCTTCGGAATATCGTGTGCTGACTGCCGTGAACGGAGTGGAGGCTTTGAAAGTGCTGAAAGAGCATACTGTAAATCTTGTCATTTCAGACATAATGATGCCCGAAATGGATGGATTAGAATTGTGCGAACACCTGAAGTCCAAGCTTGACTATAGCCATATACCGATTATTCTGCTTACAGCGAAGACGACCCTTCAAGCTAAAATAGAGGGAATGAAATTGGGGGCTGACGTATATATAGAGAAACCTTTCTCTGTGGAATATCTGAAAGTGTGTGTAGCCAATCTGCTGAACAATCGTGAGAAGCTACGGGCTTCTTTTGTCAATTCTCCTTTTGTGCAGACGGGCAGTATGGCAATGACAAAGGCAGATGAATCTTTCCTTAAAACATTGAAGGAAGTGGTGGTTGCCAATATGCAGAATCCGGATTTCTGCCTGGATGATATGGCAAGCCTGCTGAACATGAGCCGGTCGAGCCTGAACCGGAAGATAAAGGGCATATTGGATATGACTCCCAATGACTACATCCGCTTGGAACGACTGAAGAAAGCGGCGCAGCTTTTGAAGGAGGGGGAGTGTAAAATCAATGAGGTTTGCTACATGACCGGTTTCAATACCCCTTCTTATTTTGCCAAATGCTTCCAGAGGCAATTCGGCGTTTTGCCTAAGGACTTTATAAAATAGCAATGGGGGAGGATTTGGTGCTATTTTTGTATTGTTTGAATGGATTTTTATATTTTATATCTTGGCATTTCACTACTTTTGGGCTGTTTCTTATATGGATATTCTGCTTGGAAAAAGAAAGGGGCATATCCGGATTTTATTAAAAAAATATATAATGAAAGATACAGTAATCAACAGAAGAGAATTCCTTAGAAATATAGGAATGCTTGGAGCCGGGGTGCTGTTGTCGGCAAGCCCTTGGCTTTCTGTTTTTTCAGAAGTTAAGGAAACTTCCAATGAAAAATGCCGTTTGGCTGTTATCGGGCCGGGATCGCGAGGACGTTTCTTGATGAGTTTCTTGGTACAAAATCCTAAAGTGGATATTGTGGCATTGTGTGATATTTACCGGCCTTCCATTGATGAGGGGTTGAAACTTGCCCCGAAAGCCAAGGTCTATGATGACTACCGAAGACTACTGGAAGACAAAACGATTGATGCGGTATTGGTGGCCACTCCTCTTAATTCCCATTGCCGGATTGTATTGGACGCTTTTGATGCCGGTAAACATGTGTTCTGTGAAAAGACCATCGGATTTACGATGGAAGAGTGCTATCGTATCTATCAGAAGCACATCAGTACGGGCAAGATATTCTTCACCGGTCAGCAGCGCCTTTTCGACCCGCGATATATAAAAGTAATGGAAATGGTGCACGCCGGTACATTTGGTGAAATCAATGCTATCCGTACTTTCTGGAACCGGAATGGAGATTGGAGACGAAAAGTTCCTTCGCCTGAGTTGGAACGTCTGATAAACTGGCGTTTGTATCGCGAATATTCCAAGGGATTGATGACCGAACTGGCCTGTCATCAGCTACAGATTGGAAGCTGGGCTTTGCAAAAGCTTCCTGAGAAGGTGATGGGACACGGAGCTATTACTTATTGGAAAGACGGTCGGGAAGTGTATGACAACGTCAGTTGTATCTATGTGTTTGATGATGGAGTGAAGATGACGTTCGATTCTGTCATATCCAATAAATTCTATGGCTTGGAAGAGCAGATTATGGGCAATCTGGGAACAGTAGAGCCTGAAAAGGGTAAGTATTATTTTGAGAGTGTAGCTCCCGCACCCGGTTTCCTGCAGATGATTAATGATTGGGAAAATAAGGTTTTTGATTCCTTGCCTTTTGCCGGCACTAGCTGGGCACCGGAAACTGCCAACGAAAACAAGGGAGAATTTATTTTGGGAGAACGCCCCAAATCGGATGGCACTTCTTTGCTCCTGGAGGCTTTTGCCGAGGCTGTTATTACCCGTAAGCAGCCGGAACGCATAGCCGAGGAGGGCTATTATGCAAGTATGCTGTGTTTATTGGGCGATCAAGCTTTGCAGGAAGAAAAAGTACTTTACTTCCCCGAGGAATATAAAATAGATTATCTGAACCATAAAGCAAAAACAATTGAAGACATATGAAAAATACAGTCATTACCGTTCGCCGGAAAAAGATAGAATTGCTGACTTTGTCGGCGTGCTTCATTATTGGGAATCTGGCCAACTTGTATGCTATAATTTCCTATAAAACTCCTTTTTCGGAGATGCTGACCTCTGTGTGCTATGTCTTGGTGTTTTCGTGTGTGCTTTATGCCTTTTGGACTCTATTGCGGCTTCTATTCTACGGAATAAGAAATCTGTTCCTTAAAAAGAAAAATGAAGTATAGAGATAATTGGAATAGAATTACTTAATACCATTAAAATAATGACTACGCGAAGAGATTTTTTAAAGACTATGACCATGGCTTCTGCCGGATTGGCATTGGGTAGCGGCGATATACTGGCAAATCCTACCTTTGTATCGCAAAGAAAGACAACAGATAAGGTGAAAATTGCTTATGTAGGCATTGGCAATCGTGGCGAACAGATTATCGGGGATTTTGCCCGTACCGGTATGGTGGAGGTTGTGGCTTTGTGTGATGTTGATATGGGAGCCCCCCATACGCAAAAGGTAATGAACCTGTATCCTAAGGCAAAGCGTTTCCGTGATTTTCGCCAGATGTTCGACAAGGTAGGCAATGAATTTGATGCTGTAGCTATAGCAACGCCTGACCATTCCCATTTCCCTATTAGCATGCTGGCTCTGGCATCAGGTAAACATGTATACGTAGAGAAACCTCTTGCACGTACTTTCTATGAGGGTGAGTTGTTGATGCAGGCTGCATTGAAACGGCCTAATCTGGTTACCCAGGTGGGTAACCAGGGGCATTCAGAAGCTAATTACTTCCAGTTTAAGGCATGGATGGATGCCGGTATCATCAAAGATGTAACGGCTGTAACGGCACATATGAATAACCCCCGTCGTTGGCATAAGTGGGATACGAACATCTATAAGTTCCCTGCAGGACAACAATTGCCGAAAGATATGGAATGGGACCCTTGGCTGGGAGTAACTCCTTATCATGAATATAACAAAGATTATCATTTAGGCCAGTGGCGTTGCTGGTACGATTTCGGTATGGGCTGTCTGGGCGACTGGGGTGCACATATCCTGGATACGGTTCATGAGTTCCTGGAACTGGGCTTGCCGTATGAAGTGACTATGCAGTATGCCAACGGGCATAATGATTTCTTCTTCCCTTATTCTTCCACGATCCTGTTCCGTTTCCCTCAACGTAAGGGTATGCCGCCGGTTGACATAACCTGGTACGATGGTTTGGATAATCTTCCTCCTATCCCTGCCGGTTATGGTGTATCCGGTCTGGATCCTAACATTCCTACAACAAACCAGGGAGATGCCCCGGCTGCGAAGTTGAACCCTGGAAAGATTATTTATTCAAAAGAACTTACCTTTAAGGGCGGAAGCCACGGTAGTACACTTTCTATCATTCCGGAGGAAAAGGCAAAGGAAATGGCCGGTAAGTTACCGGAAGTGCCAAAGAGTCCGTCCAATCACTTTGAGAATTTCCTGTTAGCTTGTATGGGTCAGGAAAAGACTCGTTCTCCGTTTGAAATTAACGGTGTTCTGGGTCAGGTATTCTCATTGGGAGTAATGGCTCAGCGCCTCAATACGCAGTTGTTCTTCGATCCTCGCACGAAGCAGATTACGAATAATGAATTTGCGAATGCTATGTTGGTTGGGGTACCGCCACGTAAGGGATGGGATGAGTTTTATAAAATGTAATGGCATCATATTAAAATAATTAATAGAAGAGATATCAATATGAAAAAGAATTATTTGTTGCTTCTGTTTGTGTTTTGTGCCTCTATGGTTTCAGCACAGAATTGGGAGTCTCTTTTCAATGGAAAGAATCTGAGTGGCTGGAAGAAACTGAATGGTAAGGCCGAATACAAAGTAGTGGATGGCGCTATTGTGGGTGTTTCAAAGATGAATACTCCTAATACCTTCCTGGCTACCAAGAAAAACTATGGTGACTTTATTCTGGAATTTGATTTCAAGATAGACGATGGATTGAATTCTGGTGTACAAGTACGTAGTGAAAGCAAAAAAGACTATCAGAAGGGTCGTGTACATGGCTATCAGTTTGAAATAGATCCTTCAAAGCGTGCATGGTCAGGTGGTATCTATGATGAGGCTCGCCGTAATTGGTTGTATCCTTTGACACAAAATCCGGCAGCTAAAACGGCTTTTAAAAATAATGAGTGGAACAAGGCTCGTATTGAGGCTGTGGGCAATTCTATTGCTACCTGGATCAATGGAGTACCTTGTGCTAATATTTGGGATGATATGACTCCTGTAGGCTTTATTGCTTTGCAAGTACATGCTATCGGCAACGCTGCTGATGAAGGAAAGACTGTCAGCTGGAAGAATATACGTATTTGTACTACAGATGTAGAACGCTACCAGACAGCTCAAAAAGCACCGGAAATAAATGTTATTCCTAATACAATTTCTCCGAACGAGGCGAAAGAAGGTTGGGCACTCCTTTGGGATGGCAAGACTTCCGAAGGCTGGAGAGGGGCTCGATTGAACTCTTTTCCGGAAAAGGGCTGGAAGATGGAAGACGGTATCCTGAAAGTAATGAAGAGTGGCGGTGCGGAATCTGCTAATGGCGGTGACATCGTAACAACTAAAAAATATAAGAATTTCATTCTGAAAGTAGATTTTAAGATTACTGAAGGTGCTAATAGCGGTGTGAAGTATTTTGTTAGTCCTGATATGAATAAGGGAGCTGGTTCAGCTATCGGTTGTGAGTTCCAGATTCTTGATGATGACAAGCACCCGGATGCCAAGTTGGGCGTAAAAGGTAACCGTAAATTGGGTTCGCTTTACGATTTGATTCCTGCTCCGGCAAACAAACCTTTCAATAAGAAAGACTTTAATACGGCTATGATTGTTGTGAAAGGTGACCACGTTGAACATTGGTTGAATGGTGTGAAGCTCATTGAATACACACGTCAGAATGAGATGTGGGATGCATTGGTTGCTTATAGCAAGTATAAAAATTGGCCTAATTTCGGAAATCATGAGTCCGGAAATATCCTTTTGCAGGATCATGGAGATGAAGTATGGTTTAAGAATGTAAAGATCAAGGAATTGTAATTAATAGTATGTCTTCGAAAAGGAGGCTGTCTCAAAATAGAATTTCAAGAACGAAAAACTTATAGATTGAAATCTCTTTAGAAAAAATCCCCTTATTTTAACTCTTTCTTATTAAGGGAATAAGGCTAAAATAAGGGGATTCTTATACTTCAACTTACAGATTATAAGTAAGGCTGCCTCATTTTTCTATTTTGAGACAGCCTCTTTTTCATTTTTTCTCGAAGAAATGCAGACTAAAGAAATGTCAAGTGTAATTCAACATATTTACAAATTCTCATCTGTCCACGGTGGCTTGCTTTATGCTTGGTTTCCATCAATGCATACACGCGTTGATATAGTGCTGTGTGGCAGGCAAGGTGAAGAGGGCTTGATGCTTGTGGTCGGTTCTATCCATGAAATGCTGTGCCGTTTGGAAAAGATGGCAAATTATTATGATGCGGAGAGTGAACTGGCATATTTGAACCGTACAGCAGCCACGGGACTGCAATCTGTCAGTAAGGAGCTTTATGATATGCTTGCTTTTTGTGTGGATTGCTACACTCGAACTGACGGATGTTTCGATATTACTATTCATTCGACTAATTATACACGTAATTCTATTCATGGTATTCAACTGTCACCTCAGGAACATACTCTCTTCTTTTTGCAATCTGGAGTGACTATCAATCTTTCCGGATTTTTGAAAGGATATGCTTTGGAGAAGATACGGGAACTGCTTCAGCAATATGAAATAGAGAATGCATTGGTCAATATGGGGAATAGCTCCGTATTGGCTTTGGGACATTATCCGTTGGCTGATGGGTGGAAGGTCAACTTCGGACAAGGTGTTGCCGGGCAAGAAAAAGAACGACCGGGAATTTTACTTAGAAATGAATGTCTCACAACTTCGGGTAATAATTCGCATGAGCGGAAACATATTATTAATCCTCAGAGTGGAAAACCGGTAGAGGGGGAAAGGAAAGTGGCAGTTGTTACGGCTAATGGAGCTGTAGGTGAGGTGTTGTCGACGAGCTTATTCGTGGCGGATGCTCGCCAGCGGGAACTTTTGAAGATGGAATTCTGCCCGCGTTTGATTCTTGACCTTTAAAGTCCTTTGTTGCTTTGATAGAAGAGAGAAGCATGCTCTGCAAAGTAAGAATTGTGGCAAAAAAAGTAATTATCTGGTCAAGGAGGCTTTTTAAGGTCCAATTGACATAATTATTTCATACGTTGAATCTTTTTTGTTATCCGGTATGTGATCGATTCTCTACTTTTGTATCACTATAAAAAGCATCAATTTTATGAAAACGCATTTAATACTTTTCTTATTATTTTTTGTATGGACGTCTTGTGGAAATTCTACAAAGCCGTCGGCTTCTGCATCAATGGATGATGATTTTGAAGTTCTGGAAGAGCGGTTGCCTATAGCAGACCCGTATATCCTCTTTTACGAGGATTGTTATTACGCATACGGAACAAATGCTCGGGGGTTCGAGGTTTATACTTCTACCGATTTGAAGCATTGGCGTCGGAATCTCCAATTGGCTTTGTCACCCGAAGATTCTTGGGGGCATAAGGGTTATTGGGCACCTGAAGTTTATTATGTAGAGTCATTGAAGAAGTTTTATATGTTCTATACAGTAAACGAGCAAGTTTGCGTTGCTGTTTCCGATTCGCCTGAAGGACCGTTTGTGCAGGATGTGAAGCAGCCTCTCTTTGGTGGTGAAAAGAATATTGATCCTTCTCTCTTTATAGATTCCGACGGTAAGGCATATCTTTATTTTGTTTGTTTTACGGGTGGCAACGTCATTTGGTGTGCGGAAATGAATCCTGATTTGAAAAGCCTGAAAGAGGAAACTTTGACGAGGTGTATTGAGGCACAGGATGAATGGGAACGCAGACAGGCTACTGTAGCTGAAGGGCCTTCCGTATTGAAGCGAAATGGAACCTATTATTTGCTTTACTCTGCCAATCATTTTGAAAGTAAGGATTATGCTGTAGGTTATGCGACCTCGGATTCTCCTTTCGGGCCTTGGAAAAAATATAGTGGAAATCCTGTTCTCAGGAGAGATGCGGATTGGACTGAGAGATTGTCGGGTACTGGTCATGGCGCTCCTTTTGTCTGCAAAGACGGGAGCTATAAATATGTATTTCATGCTCATGCCAGCGAAGAGAAGGTACAGCCACGTTCTTCTTATATCAAGGAGCTTACTTTATCGGAGGAGGGGATAATTTCTATTCATGGAACGGTCATCCGGCCTGTGGTCGTGAAGTAGTTGATGAATGATTAAGTTAAACTTTTGTGTTGTATGAAACGATTGATGGCGCCATTGCTGGGAAAGGCTGAAATGTTTTGATACACCTTCCTTGTCAAAAGCTTCGGTTTTTGGGAAATATATGGTATAATCTTGACGGTAAGTATCTGTAGGGGTGTGCTTTGGTTTTATAATTGCATTTCTTGAAAAGATTCTTTTATTGTTTTTCCTTTATGATAATATAATTTTGCGTTGTAGAAAATTGAAGTTTTATTTAATGTTAAATCTAATAATAAGCTTATGGTATAAAGAGAAACAAATTTTGATTGATTTAATTTGCTGGTTGAGATTTGCTGGCAATACATTGTATTAATGAAAAATGCGGGATGTTCATTTTCTGTAATATTTCTAATCTAATATTTGTAAAACATGACTAGAAAAATTTTATTTTTATTTTTTTGCGTGCTTGCACTTGCAGCACATTCTCAGAATGTTGTAATAAAAGGTTCTGTAACAGATGTTAATAAGGAACCTCTGTTGGGTGTGAATATTAAGGTAAAGGGAACTTCTATAGGTACCATTACCGATATCGATGGTAATTTCTCGATAAATGGGCCAAAGGGTGCTACACTTGTAATTTCTTATATTGGTATGGTGACCCAAGAAGTGGAATATAAAGGACAACCTTTGAATGTTGTATTAAAAGACGATTCCCAGGCTCTGGAAGAAGTGGTAGTTGTAGGTTATGGTTCGATGCGTAAGAAAGATCTTACGGGTTCCGTAGTACAAGTACATCCGGACAAGATAGCTAATGATAACCCCAAGACAGTGCAGGATATCTTACGCGGTACACCAGGTTTGACGGTAGGATATGGTGAAGGTGATGCCGGTGCTAAAGGTGGTGGCTCAATGAAGATTCGTGGTCAGCGTTCTGTTTATACCGATGGTGGTCACAATGACCCGTTGCTTATTCTTGACGGAATGTTTTTTTATGGTGAGCTTTCTGAAATTAATCCGGATGACATTGCACAAATTGATGTGTTGAAGGATGCTTCTGCTGCTGCTGTTTATGGTGCACGTGCTGCAAATGGTGTTATCATCATCTCAACGAAAAAGGGTAAGCAGGGTAAGCCGACAATTAACTTTACAGCCAGTGTCGGATTGACTCAAAAAGCTGCTTATCGCAACAGATGGCAGAATCCTGAAGATTATCTGCAACATTATGTAGACTGGAAAGAAAAGAATACGTATGGTGTAAATGCAGAAACCGGTGAATATGCCGCCTACTCAAAACCGGATAATGAATATACTTCAAAACCGGGTTACTTCCGCAATCCTAACAACCTTGACGATGTGTCTTTGGAAGCATGGAGAGGTTATACTACCAATGATGAAGGAGAATCAGACTTGAGTATTTGGGCAAAACGTTTGGGCTTTAGACCTAATACAGCTCTGATGGATAATCTTTTGTCTGGTAAAGTTATGGATTGGCAGGACAAAGCATTCCGTTTGGGTTTCAATCAGGATTATAATGCCAGCATCAGTGGCGCAGGTGAGAAGATTGACTACTATATGTCATTAGGTTTCTTGCGTAATGAAGGTGCTTTTGTAGACGATACCTATCGTGCTATTCGTGGTAATTTCAAATTGAATGCAAAAGTGACTGATTGGTTTGAAATAGGTGCTAACATCAATTTTCAGGATCGCTCAGATGGTGAAATTGGTATGAATAAAGGTGGTTTCATGGAAAATAGTCCATACGCAGTATTTAAGGATGATGAGGGTAATTATGTACAAGACCCTTTGATGTTCCAGTATGACCGTAACAATCTGACAAACTGGTATTACGAGAAACAGTTTTTGGAATTGCAGAAAGGATATACCACATTCAATACGATTTTTAATGCGAAATTGAAATTGCCGTTTGGCATTACTTATACATTCAATGTTGCTCCGCGTCTCCAGTATTTCCATGATCGTTACTTCATGTCTGCTGAACGACCGAATTCTAAACCAACTGACCGTGGAGTGAATCGTGAACAGGCTAAACGTTTCGACTGGTCTTTGAATAATACCATCACTTGGGATAAAATGTTTGCCGATAAGCATCATGTTATTGTGACTTTGGCACAAGAAGCTGAAGAACGTCAGTATTGGTCAGACCGTATTGAAGCCCGTAACATCTTGCCATCTGATGTACTTGGATTCCACAATACACAAAATGGTGATAAGTCGGCAAGTTCGTTTAGAAGTGATGACTCACATCAGACTGCTGATGGATTAATGGGGCGTGTGTTCTATTCTTACGATGATCGTTATATGGCTACTTTCACAATGCGTCGCGATGGTTATTCGGCTTTCGGTTCTTCTAATCCTTACGCTTACTTCCCTTCCGGTGGTTTGGCATGGACTTTCTCTAATGAAAAGTTTTTCCAGCCGTACACTCACATTATGAGTACTGGTAAATTGCGTGTATCTTTCGGTAAGAATGGTAACCGTTCGCTGGCTAATCCTTATGAAGCTCTTGCTAACCTCTATCCGGGTGGTGGAAAGATGCAGGGCTATATTACATCTTCTGGCGATTTATACTTGATGCGTTACTTAATGGCTCAACGTATGGAGAATCCGGGTTTACAGTGGGAGAAGACACAGTCTTGGAATTTTGCTTTAGATTTCGGTTTCTTGAATGATCGCATAACCGGTACATTAGAGTATTACCGCATGAGTACCAAAGATATGATTATGGGACAGCGCTTGCCTAACTTTACAGGTTTTGAAAGTATCACGACCAATTTGGGACAAGTTGATAACAATGGTTTTGAAATTGCTTTGAATACGTTGAATATTGATAACAAAAATTTCCAATGGAACACAACATTCAGTCTCTCATACAATAAGAATCGTATTAAGCATCTATATGGTGATTATGAAGATATATTGGATGCTTCAGGCAATGTGATTGGGCAAAAAGAAGCTGATTATGTGGGTAACGGTTGGTTTATTGACAGACCTATCAGTGCCATTTGGGATTATAAAGTGACCGGTATTTGGCAGAAAGATGAAGTGGATGAAGCAAAGAAATATGGTCAGGTTCCGGGTGATCCAAAGGTATGGAACAATCCGGCTAACGATGAGTATGATGCCGATGGGAATGTGACGAAGATTATTTATAATAATGATGACAAGGTATTCCAAGGACAAATGGCAGCTCCCGTGACTTGGTCATTGCGTAATGACTTTACTTTGTGGAAAGATTTGACCTTATCCATCAATATTTACTCTCGTATGGGTCATAAGAGTTTGGAAGGTATGTATCTGAACAATGATGATGATGGTGGTGGTATGACTTACCGTTTAGTAAATAAAGAAGCTAAAGAGTATTGGACAGTAGATAATCCAAGCAATAAATATGCGCGTATTGAAGCACAAGGTCCTGAAGGTGCCAGAGGAGCCCGCAGACTTTATAACCGTTCTTTTGTCCGTTTAGAAAACATTTCAATCGGTTATACATTGCCTAGACAGTGGACTAAGAGAGTGGATATTGAACGTGTTAAGGTGTATGCCACAGTTCGAAATGCTGCCGTGTGGGGCTCTAAGGACTGGGAATATTATGGTGACCCGGAAACAGGTAATTATGCTTCTCGTATTTGGACACTGGGACTTAACTTAACATTCTAAATCTTTTAACTCAAGAATAAATATGAAAAATTATATTCAAAAATTTATTTGCAAGGGATTTATCCTGATGGCCGGAGCTTCAATGGTGCTGACCGGTTGTAAAGAGAGTTTTTTGGAACCTGATCCGCAAACCATGTTCAAGCCTAGTGAAGTGTTTACTACAGAAGATGGTATTAGGTCTGTATTGGCTATCTGCGATCGTCAATTGAAGAGAAACTATGTGAGCGAAGATTCTCGTGAAATGATGGCGTTGGCTACAGAATACACTTTCTCTGATTTGATGGTACCTGCTGCAACTGATAAATCGGGATTCCTTGATAATGTAGATAATATGTTGCGTTCGAATAGCGATCAAAGTACAGAAAAAAACTTAGGTCGTACAAACAGTATCTATTTCTTTTGGCGACAAGGGTATGAAGGCATTCGAAATGCCAATACACTGCTCTCATTTATAGATGATGTCCCTATGGATGAGACGTTGAAGAAAGAGTATATTGGGCGTGCCTATTTCCATCGTGCCTATCGGTATTATGCATTGGTATTCCAGTATGGGCATATACCTTTTCTTACTAAACTGCCTTCCTCTCCTAAATTGAGTTATCGTTCTACTCATAGGGATGCAATCTTGGAAAAGATGGCACTTGATATGGAACTTGCTGTTCAGTGGGTACCCGAACAAAAGGATATGCAATACATTGGTATGGTAAATAAGGGAGCTTGCCGCATGTTGCTTTCTAAATTGTATCTGGCTCTTGGCAGATATGAGGATGCAAAGAAACAACTGGATATTCTGATTGACCAGTCCGGTTATTCATTGATGACTAATAACTTCGGTACTTTCTTTGAAGGTGGTGAGCCTACTTCCTGGCCTATTACACGTAACGTGATTTGGGATTTACATCGTCCGGAGAACAAACTGATTAGCGCTAACAAGGAAGTTATTATGGGTATGCCTAATCGTGGAGCGGCGGCTGAATCGTTTATTCCGATGCTGAGTATGCGTATCATGTATCCTTTCTTCTTTGATGGTAGAATCAAGATGCCCGACGGTAAACAGGCGTTGTACAACTTTGACCGTACTAACGGCAAATACCGTGTGGAATATGACTATATGCGTGGATTAGGACGTGGTATTGCAACTTTCCGTACCAGTACTTTCTATCAGGATGGATTGTGGGCTGTAAATGGCAGGATGGATGAAACGGATTTGCGCCATAGTGCAGAAACCGGAAACTGGATGCACATGGAAAATTTGCGTTGTAACAATGTGGACTCCGAATTCTATGGACAGAACATTATGCTTCATTCCGACAGAGATTTTTGGGGTGTAAAAGACGGAGAACCTGTGCTGATTACCGCAAAGGGACAATTGTTGTGTTCCGATACAATTCGACGCTGGTTTGATGTGCCTCATTATATTTTCTGTCTGGATGATGTTGTCAACCAAAATTTGATTAAAAATAATGGTCTTGAAGGAGCTACTGAGGGTAGTGTTGCCGATTGGTATCTCTATCGTTTGGCAGAAGCATACTTACTTCGTGCTGAAGCTAAATTCTACATTAATCCGAGTGATCCGACTATCAAGGATGACCTGAATATCATCAGAAAACGTGCACAATGTTCTGAACTCTATACCGGCAATGTGACTATCGGTGATATCATGGACGAACGTGCACGTGAGCTTTTCTATGAAGAGTGGCGTAATGTAGAGTTGACCCGTGTATCTCTCTGTCTGGCTCGCAGTGGAAGGCCTGATGAATGGGGCAATACCTATAATGTGGAAACTTTTGACAAACAAACCGGCACAGATTTGGATGGCGGTAGCTATTGGTATCAACGTTGTGTACGCAAAGGCATGTACAACAAGGGGGTAACGATTCATGTTGATGCCACTAAGACAGACATCAATTTCATTATGGGCAAGCATAATATTTATTGGCCGATTCCTTATAATGCTATCGAGGCTAATAAGAATGCCAAGTTGTGGCAGAATGTGGGTTATACAGGCTATGACCCTGCTACTCCTATATGGAATACTTGGGAAGAAGCCGTAGCTGATGAAGATAAAATTTAATCAATCGCCTTCGCTATAGTGCGGAAAGAATATTGGAGGTGTATAGGATCGGCAAAGTCAGAATGGTGAATCGCTGTGAGAAATATACCTCCATTTTCTTTTTTATCATAAATATTTGTTCTGATGAAAAAGTTCTTTATAATATCGGCATTATGTTGCCTGACGGTATGTTTTTCATCATCGTCAAAAACGGAAGATGATCCAGTAGATCAACCGAAGAATGTATATTATAATCCGGTTATAAACTATAGTTTGCCTGATCCTTCTGTTATCAAAGGAGAGGATGGTTATTTCTACTTATATGCTACTGAAAATATCCGTAATCTGCCTATTCATCGTTCCAAGAATTTAGTAGATTGGGAATATATGGGTACGGCTTTTACAAATGATACTCGTCCGGACTTTGAACCCAAAGGCGGATTATGGGCTCCTGATATCAATAAAATAGGAGATAAATATGTACTCTATTATTCCATGTCCGTTTGGGGAGGCGAGTGGACCTGTGGCATCGGATGTGCTACTGCCGATAAGCCCGAAGGCCCTTTTAAGGATCATGGAAAAATGTTTCGTAGCAATGAAATCAATGTGCAGAATTCTATTGATCCTTTCTATATAGAGGAAGGAGGACGAAAATATCTTTTTTGGGGCAGTTTCCGCGGCATTTATGCTATCGAACTGTCAGATGATGGACTTTCCCTCAAAGAAGGTGCTACGCCCCAAAAAGTGGCAGGAACAGCCTACGAAGGCACTTATATTCATAAGAAGGATGGCTATTACTACTTTTTTGCTTCAATAGGTACTTGCTGTGAAGGATTGAACAGCACATATACAACAGTAGTAGGACGTTCAGAGAATCTTTTCGGTCCTTATGTTGATAGGAAGGGCGGGAATATGCTCGACAATAAACATGAAATCCTGATTCATAAAAATAGTGCTTTTGTAGGCACCGGCCATAATTCTGAGATTGTGATGGATAATGCCGGTAATGATTGGTTTTTCTATCATGCGGTAAACGTGAAAAATCCCGAAGGACGTATGTTGCTGATGGATAAGATAGAGTGGAAAGATGGGTGGCCATCTGTAAAGGGTACTTCTCCATCAATAGAGGCAGAAAAACCAGTATTCTAACAACTATAAAACAGATGCGATTATGAGACTAAAGAGATTGTTTTTTGGAGTAATGCTTTTAGCGGGCATTACAAATGTAGGGGCTATGGAGCATTCTCTGGGAGATGTTTCAACCTCTATTTCCTTAAAAGTTCCGGGTAATGACGCCCAACACTATTCACTGACGCTCCAGAAGCAGCAGGACGGAGTGTATACCTGCCGGTCTTCCGAGCAGTTACCATTGACTATTACCCGTCAGGTAGTAGATAAAGATGGCAAGCAGCGTATTAACGTTGTCATCAAGGCCTTGGATACTGTTTATTTCAACTATGGTGAACAAATAAAAACCGGATACCGTCATTCTGATTGCCAGTTCTACATGCCTGGTTTCTGGTACCGCCAGAATCTTCGTTCTCCCGAAAAGGCTCCTTCTTTCCATACCTCGGATAGCTGGCTGGTACGCGAAGATCGTCTGAGCACTCCTCTGACTGCAACCTTCAATTCAAGTAAAGGTAAGTCCATGTCAGTCATCCGTATTGACAAGTTTGACAAGGAGGCTCTGGCTACTCATAAAGAAGGTGAGGTCATTGTATCCGGTGAGACTTCCATCGGTTATACTGGCTTTGAGAACATAGGTGGCATGACTGTCCTTTCCTATGGTTTCCCTTATAAGGAAGCTCCCAAGACTTATATCCGTAAATTGACTCTTGCCCCTTCCGTTGAGGCTTTCCAGCTACTTCGCAAGGGTGATAGCATTACCCTGACCTGGGAACTGTCCGAGATTGATGCTGCCGACTTCTCTGAGTGCGTACAACGTACCTGGGAGTATTGCTATGACACGAACCATCCCCAACCGGTCAATACCCCTTATACGGTGGACCGTATGAAAGAGGTACTGAGCAACTTCTTTGTGGAGAGTTATGTGAATACTACTTCCGCCCATTACTATTCAGGCGTTGAGTTGAAAACAGCTACCTGCGATAATACGGATGTTGCTGAAGTCGGCTTTGTGGGTCGTACATTGCTTAATGCCTTCAATGCATTGGAATACGGTTCCCAGCAGAACCGTCCTGAACTTGTGAACAGTGCTAACAATATCTTTGATACTTATCTTACGAACGGTTTCTCTCCTGCCGGTTTTTTCAATGAGGTTGTACATTATAATCGTGATTTTAAGGAGCCTAATCTTAGTATCCGCCGCCAATCGGAAGGTGTGTATGCTATTCTTAATTATCTGGATTATGAGAAGCAACACAAGCGTAAGCATCCCGAATGGGAGAACCGTCTGAAGGTTATCCTGGACAGTTTCCTTCGTCTTCAGAATGCTGACGGTAGCTTCCCCCGCAAGTTCAAGGATGATTTCTCTATCGTAGACGGCACGGGTGGCAGTACTCCTTCTGCTACTTTGCCTCTGGTAATGGCCTACAAGTATTTCAAGGACAAGCGTTACCTGGAGAGTGCCAAGTGTACTGTTGATTATCTGGAGAATGAGCTTATCTCTAAATCCGATTATTTCTCTTCCACTTTGGATGCTAATTGTGAGGATAAGGAAGCTTCCCTTTATGCTGCTACTGCCACTTATTACCTTGCTCTGGTTACTAAAGGTACGGAGCGTTCCCACTATGCCGAACTTTGTAAGAAGGCTGCTTATTTCGCCTTATCCTGGTATTATACCTGGGATGTTCCCTTTGCCGAAGGTCAGATGTTGGGTGATATCGGTCTGAAGACCCGTGGTTGGGGTAATGTTTCGGTTGAGAATAACCATATTGATGTGTTTGTCTTCGAATTTGCTGATGTGTTACATTGGCTTTCTAAGGAGTACAATGAGCCCCGTTTCTCTGACTTTGCTGAGGTAATTTCCACTTCCATGCGTCAATTGCTTCCTTATGAGGGTCATATGTGTGGTGTTGCCAAAGTCGGTTATTATCCTGAGGTTGTCCAACACACGAACTGGGATTACGGTCGTAATGGCAAGGGATATTACAACGATATCTTTGCTCCGGGCTGGACGGTTGCTTCATTGTGGGAGCTATTTTCACCGGGACGTGCAGAACAATTTTTAATTAAAAAATAGAGCATAAACATTATAAGCGATATGAATAAAATTATGATTATTTTGGCAGGATTTGTGCTATTAGCATCAGCCTGTACAAGTAAGCAAGCCAGTGAAAAGACTGATTCAGGGTTGAATCCGGCTGATTTCCGTATGGAAGTGGATGGCAGACAGACAGACCTATTTGTTCTAAAGAATAAAAATGGTATGGAAGTTTGTATTACAAACTTTGGTGGACGTATTGTATCGGTAATGGTACCGGATAAAGATGGAGTTATGCGTGATGTTGTATTAGGACTTGATTCTATTCAAGACTACGTGAAACTTCCTACGAATTTTGGTGCTACCATCGGACGTTATGGTAATCGCATTAACCAGGGTAAGATTACCATAGACGGTGTAGAATATCAATTGCCACGGAATAACTATGGCCACTGCCTACATGGTGGTTCTAAAGGCTTTGACTTCCGGGTTTTCAATGCACATCAGCTGAGTGATCAGGTCTTGGAATTGAGCTATTTATCAAAAGATGGGGAAGAGGGATTTCCGGGTAATTTGACTTGTAAGGTCACTTTCTCACTGACAGATGATAATGCCATCGATATTCATTATAGTGCCGAAACGGATCGTACTACGGTTGTTAACCTGACTAATCATTCATATTTCAACCTGGATGGTGATCCTTCCAAAGACAATTCGGATTATCTACTGACCATTAATGCTGATGCATATACTCCTGTAGACAGTACTTTTATGACTACCGGTGAGATTGCTCCTGTAGAAAATACAGACATGGATTTCCGTCAACCCACGGCCATCGGAGCGCGTATTAATAATGATTTTATTCAATTGAAGTATGGTAAAGGTTACGATCATAACTGGGTACTCAATACGAAAGGGGATATTTCTCAGAAATGTGCTACTCTCGAATCTCCTAAAACTGGTATCGTACTCGATGTTTACACGAACGAACCGGGAATTCAGATTTATGCCGGTAACTTCCTCGATGGTACGGTAAAGGGAAAGAAAGGCATCGTATATGGTCACCGTGCTTCCGTTTGTTTGGAAACTCAGAAATATCCCGATACTCCTAATAAACCGGAATGGCCGTCAGCATTATTGAAACCGGGAGAGAAATATGATAGCCATTGCATATATAAATTTTCCGTAAGAAAATGATAAGTCAACTGAGCCAATTAATTATTCATTTAAAGACTATAAGAATTATGAAAGATTATCGTTTCATTTATCTATTTGTTGTGGCTGTATTTGTAATGACAAGTACCATCACCGCACAAGATTATTTCAGTAATTTCCCTGTAAGAGCAAATCCTAAAATCGTAGGGAAAAAGGTAAGTAGCCGCTTGATGGAGACCAAACACCAACTTTATGGAGACAGAGGTATACATTATGCTGAAGTCTGCACTTGGTATGGAGCGCTCCGGTTCGCTGAAATGACGAATGACAAGGAACTTACCAAGAAGTTGAGAGAGCGTTTTGAGTTGTTGTTCCATCTGGAGAAAGACTTGCTTCCTCCTCCGATTCATGTAGACCAGAATATGTTCGGTTGCCTGCCTCTGAAACTGTATCGCATGACGAAGGACGAGCGCTATAAAGAGCTGGGATTACCGTATGCCGATACCCAGTGGATTCTTCCTGAGAAGGCAAACGATGAAGAACGTAAATGGCATAAGAAAGGATACTCCTGGCAGACCCGCCTTTGGATTGATGATATGTATATGATTACCATCGTGCAGGCCGAAGCCTATCACGTAACGGGAGATAAAAAATACATCAACCGCGCTGCCAAGGAAATGGTGCTTTATCTGGATGAGATTCAGCGTGAGAACGGTCTCTTTTATCATGCGCCCGATGTACCCTTCTATTGGGGGCGTGGCGATGGCTGGATGGCTGTGGGCATGACAGAATTGCTTTTCAACCTTCCTGAAAACGATCCTAACCGTCAACGTATCCTCAAAGGATATCGCTTGATGATGGAGAACCTGAAGAAATATGTGAATGAAGACGGACTTTGGAACCAGTTGATTGACGAAAAGGACTGCTGGACAGAAACTTCCGGTTCGGCAATGTTTACGTATGCCATGATTTTGGGTGTGAAGAACGGATGGTTGGATAAGGATGAATATGGACCGATTGCCCGCCGTGCATGGTTGGGGCTTTGCAGCTATCTTGATGATAACAATGACTTGATGGAAGTTTGCATCGGTACAGGCAAGAAGAACAGCCACCAGTATTATCTGGATCGTCCCCGCATTACAGGTGATTATCATGGACAAGCTCCCATCATTTGGTGTGCTTATGCGTTGCTGAGCGAATAAAATATTCTATTCTTCATAGTTGGCTGAAAAGCTTCTTTCATTTATATGAGGGTGTGCATTTTGTGTCTTATGCAAGTGAGACATGTTGTGTACACCCACATGTGGGCTGATAACTCCCTTTAGCTTCCGGAAATCTGTCATGCATTGGATGTCCTTTTCTATTGGGGTAGAGGTAATGGCTGGATGGCTGCCGGTATGACAGAACTGTTGAGTAGTTTGCCCGAAAATAGTGAATACCGTCCACGCATTCTGCATGACTATTGCACTATGATGAAAAGCTTGAAAAAGTATCAGTTTTCTTATATCGAAACAATCTGTTCCGACGGGGTGTAACAAAGTGTTCAGTACT
>UMHT01012708.1_pt1 | contig 21578 bp, 10 predicted proteins | sample 1965601 | NCBI WGS metagenome assembly UMHT01 (sample SAMEA4836105, study PRJEB28245) | human gut metagenome | biome: gut microbiome; material: fecal sample | place: Denmark | collected 2008 | reverse complement strand
AGCTTGGCCTCTTCGCAAACCTTCGTCCAGCCAATCTCTACGATGAGCTGAAGGAGGCATGTCCACTTAAGGCTGAGATCGCAGAGCGCGGATTTGATATGATGATGATGAGAGAGCTCACCGGTGGTCTCTACTTTGGCGCGAGACACACAGAGGAGGTTGACGGAGTTATGACAGCCGTTGATACCCTCACATACAATGAGAACGAGATCAGAAGAATAGCCATCAAGGCATTTGACATAGCTATGAAGAGAAGAAAGAAAGTCACATCCGTTGACAAGGCCAATGTCCTTGACTCATCAAGACTCTGGAGAAAGGTCGTTGAGGAAGTGGCAAAGGATTACCCTGAGGTTGAGCTTGAACACATGCTCGTAGACAACTGCGCGATGCAGCTTGTGAAGGATCCTGCACAGTTCGATGTGGTCCTCACAGAGAATATGTTCGGAGACATCCTCTCAGACGAGGCATCCATGATCTCAGGTTCTATCGGAATGCTTTCATCAGCATCACTTAACGAGACAAAGTTCGGTATGTATGAGCCATCAGGCGGATCGGCACCTGACATAGCAGGCCAGAACAAGGCGAATCCGATAGCAACCATCCTGTCGGCGGCAATGATGCTCAGATACACATTTGACCTTGACAAAGAGGCAGATGCGGTTGAGAACGCTGTAAAGCAGGTACTCAAGGACGGATACAGAACAATAGATATCCACTCAGAGGGAACACAGCTCGTAAGCTGTTCCGAGATGGGTGATCTTATCTGCGAGAGAATATAGAAAGAACCATTATTGGAGGAGAATAAGATGAAGAGTGATAATGTTAGGGTTGGAATGCAGCAGGCGCCACACAGATCTCTGTTCAACGCACTGGGCATGACCAAGGAAGAGATGGAGAGACCTTTAGTAGGTATCGTATGTTCATACAACGAGATAGTTCCAGGTCACATGAACTTGGACAAGATAGCACAGGCAGTAAAGATGGGAGTTGCCATGGCAGGTGGTACACCTGTTATGTTCCCGGCGATCGCTGTGTGTGATGGTATAGCAATGGGACACATCGGAATGAAGTATTCACTGGTTACAAGAGATCTGATCGCAGACTCAACAGAGGCTATGGCTATAGCACATCAGTTTGACGCGCTCGTCATGATCCCTAACTGTGACAAGAACGTTCCAGGACTTCTCATGGCAGCAGCCAGAGTAAATGTCCCAACAGTATTTGTATCTGGCGGCCCTATGCTTGCCGGACACGTAAAGGGAAATAAGACAAGTCTTTCAAGTATGTTCGAGGCTGTAGGTTCATACGCAGCCGGAACCATGACTGAGGAGGATGTATACGAGTATGAGTGCAAGACATGTCCTACATGCGGATCATGTTCAGGTATGTACACAGCAAACTCTATGAACTGTCTGACAGAGGCTCTTGGAATGGGACTTCCTGGAAATGGAACAATCCCTGCAGTATATTCAGAGAGACTTAAGCTTGCAAAGCATGCAGGAATGGCAGTTATGGATATGTACAGAAAGGGCATCAAGCCTAGAGACATCATCACAAAGGAGTCAATCATCAACGCTCTTACAGTTGATATGGCACTTGGATGTTCAACCAACTCTATGCTCCACCTTCCAGCCATCGCACATGAGATCGGTTTCGACTTTGATATCTCATTTGCAAATGAGATCAGCGCAAAGACACCTAACCTGTGTCACCTTGCTCCTGCAGGCCACACATACATGGAGGATCTCAATGAGGCCGGTGGTGTGTATGCGGTTATCAAGCAGCTTGCAGATGCAGGACTCATCAACAAGGACTGCATGACAGTTACAGGCAAGACAATAGGTGAGGCTGTTGCCAATAGTGTAAACAAGAATCCTGAGGTCATCAGACCTATGGACAATCCATATACAGTTACAGGTGGTCTGGCTGTACTCAAGGGTAACCTTGCACCAGACGGCTCTGTAGTAAAGCGTTCAGCAGTTGTGCCTGAGATGCTGGCTCACAAGGGTCCTGCAAGGGTATTTGACTGTGAGGAGGACGCAATCGCAGCTATCAAGGGCGGCAAGATCGTAGAGGGTGACGTGGTAGTCATCAGATACGAGGGACCAAAGGGAGGCCCTGGTATGAGAGAGATGCTCAACCCTACATCAGCCATCGCTGGTATGGGACTTGGCTCATCAGTTGCCCTTATCACAGACGGAAGATTCTCAGGAGCAAGCCGTGGAGCGTCCATCGGACATGTATCACCTGAAGCTGCTGTGGGAGGACCTATCGCTCTTGTTGAGGAAGGCGATATGATCGAGATCGATATCAACAACCTCAGCATCAAGCTCGATGTCTCAGACGAGGAGCTTGCAAAGAGAAAGGCTGCATGGAAGCCAAGACAGCCAAAGGTTACAACAGGCTATCTTGCAAGATACGCAGCTATGGTTACATCAGGCAACAGAGGTGCTGTTCTTGAGGTGCCAAAGAATTAATTGATCACAATTAAGGGAAAAGGAGAAAGTAAGATGTCAAAGATATCAGGTTCTGAAATTGTTATAGAGTGCCTTAAAGAACAGGGCGTTGACACCGTGTTCGGTTATCCGGGAGGAACTATCCTCAACGTATATGATGCCCTCTACAAGCACCAGGATGAGATCAACCATGTGCTCACATCACATGAGCAGGGGGCTGCCCATGCGGCAGATGGATATGCCAGAGCTACAGGCAAGGTCGGAGTATGTATGGCCACATCAGGTCCGGGTGCCACCAACCTTGTAACAGGTATAGCTACAGCATACATGGATTCCATTCCTGTTGTGGCAATAACAGCAAATGTAGGTGTAAATATGCTCGGTAAGGACAGCTTCCAGGAGGTAGACATTGCAGGTGTTGTTATGCCTATCACCAAGCACAGCTTTATCGTGAAGCACATAGATGATCTTGCACCGACCATCAGACGTGCGTTCAAGATCGCAAAGAGCGGCAGACCTGGCCCGGTGCTTGTGGATATAACAAAGGATGTAACCGCAGCGGAGACAGAGTATATACCAGAGACACCGGAGGTCATCGAGAGAAAGACAGACACCATCCGCGAGGAGGATGTGAACAAAGTCCTTGAGATGATCAAGGTTTCAAGAAGACCATTTATCATGGCAGGTGGCGGATGCATCATCTCTGACGCATCAGCAGAGCTTGCAGAATTTGCAGATAAGGTGGATGCACCAGTGTGCGATACACTTATGGGCAAGGGCGCATTTGACGGAAGAAGCGAGAGATATACAGGCATGATCGGTATGCACGGAACAAAGGTGTCCAACCTCGGTGTGTCAAGGGCAGATCTTGTGATCGTTGTTGGTGCCAGATTCTCAGACCGAGTTATCGGAAATGCATCCAAGTTCGCGCCAAATGCAAAGATCATACATATAGATATAGATGCGGCTGAGATAGATAAGAATATCCCAACAAATGCCAGTATAGTCGGCGATGCAAAGGAAGTCCTGAAGATACTCAACAGCAAGCTTGCAGCCCAGTCCAACAAGACGTGGATGTCTGAGATCGAAGACCTCAAGAAGCAGAATCCTGACGTGTACAGCTTTGACACACTGAACGGACCTGCAGCTATCAAGAAAATCTACGAGCTTACAGAGGGGGATGCGATCATCACAACAGATGTCGGACAGCATCAGATGTGGGCAGCCCAGAACTATACATTCAAGGAGCCTAGGACATTCCTGTCATCAGGCGGACTTGGAACCATGGGTTACGGTGTTGGCGCAGCTATCGGAGCAAAGTACGGCAGACCTGATAAGACAGTCATCAACATAGCCGGTGATGGATGCTTCAGAATGAATCTGAACGAGATAGCAACAGCTGCGAGATACAACGTGCCTATCATCCAGGTAGTCCTGAACAACCACGTACTTGGAATGGTAAGACAGTGGCAGACACTGTTCTATGACCACAGATATTCCAACACCGTGCTTGACGATTCGGTAGATTTCGTCAAGGTAGCAGAGGGACTTGGTGCCATGGGAATCAGAGCCAACACCCTTGATGAGTTCGAGGCAGCAATGAAGACAGCCCTGACAGCAGGCAGACCTGTGGTAATAGATGTAACAATAGCGGGAGACGACAAGGTATGGCCAATGGTAGCTCCGGGAGCAGCCATCGATACCTGTTTCTCAGAAGACGATATGTAATATATGTCAATATAAGCTCGGAAAGGCACCATATTTGTGCGCGTACAAAACATAGATATGGTGCTTATATATATAATCCCTACTTGCCGACAGGCGAAAAGAGTGCTATAGTACAGGGATATAAGCGATAATAAAGTTGTTTTACTTGATAATATAAGAATTTAGTAAAAATAACTTGTTAATCGCAAGCGAGATACACCAAAAGAACAAAGATAAGTCAGAATTTTCATATAAATGGGAACGAAGGACATTTTTGTTAAGTAAAATATCTCGCACACATTTTATTAGGTCATAAACAGATGATTTCGTAAATAAAGTAAATTAGCCTGTGTTTCGCTGCCTATATCGTTCGAAGGACATTCTCCTCCGCCGGTCCTTAGGTGGCGCTGTAGGCGGCACCTTAGTACCGCTGCAGGAGGAGACGAGCGGGAGCGCTCCGCAGAACGATATAGGCAGCGAAACACAGGCTTACATACATTAAAACGAAATCATCGTCACAACTAAAAAGAAGGAGAGATAACAAAAATGGCAAGAGTGTACAACTTTTCAGCAGGCCCTTCAGTTCTTCCTGAGGTGGTATTAAAAGAGGCAGCAGAAGAAATGCTTGATTACAAGGGAACAGGCATGAGCGTAATGGAGATGAGCCATCGATCTAAAGCCTTCGACAATATCATCAAAGAGGCAGAGAAGGATCTCAGAGATCTCATGAACATACCTGACAACTACAAGGTGCTTTTCCTTCAGGGAGGAGCTTCTCAGCAGTTCGCAGCAATTCCAATGAATCTCATGAAGAATGGCGTAGCTGATTACATCATCACAGGTCAGTGGGCAAAGAAAGCATACGAAGAAGCAAAGAAATATGGAAAGGCAGTTGCAGTTGCATCATCAGCAGACAAGACTTTCTCATATATCCCAGATTGTTCAGATCTTCCAATAGATGACGATGCTGATTATGTATACATTTGTCATAACAACACTATATATGGAACAACATACCACACACTTCCTAACACAAAGGGCAAGATACTTGTTGCAGATATGTCATCAGACATTCTCTCACAGCCTGTAAATGTTGAGGATTACGGTATGATCTACTTCGGAGTTCAGAAGAACGTTGGTCCTGCAGGCGTAGTAGTGGCTATCATCCGTGAGGATCTTATCAGAGATGACGTAATGCCATTTACACCAACCATGCTCAAGTACAAGACTCAGGCAGATGCAGACTCACTCTACAACACACCTCCATGCTACGGCATCTATATCTGTGGCAAGGTATTCAAGTGGGTTAAGGAGATGGGCGGCCTTGAGGCTATGAAGGCTCACAACGAGAAAAAGGCCAAGATCCTCTATGATTTCCTCGACAGCTCAGAGCTCTTCAAGGGAACTGTAGTAAAGGAAGACCGTTCACTCATGAACGTACCATTTGTAACTGGTGACGCAGACCTTGATGCAAAGTTCGTCAAGGAGGCTACAGAGGCTGGATTTGTCAACCTCAAGGGTCACAGAACAGTAGGTGGTATGAGAGCATCTATCTACAACGCAATGCCTATCGAGGGTGTTGAGAAGCTTGTAGAGTTCATGAAGAAGTTCGAGGCAGAGAACAAGTAATATATAGTAATAGAAAAGGGAGAAAAAGACATGTCAGTAAAGATTAATTGCTTAAACCCTATCGCCAAGTGCGGTATGGAGCTTTTACCTGATACATATGAAGTAACAGACAATTTCGCAGATGCAGATGCAGTTCTGGTCAGAAGTGCATCCATGCATGAGCTTGAGCTGTCAGACAACCTTCTGGCAGTAGCCCGTGCAGGTGCAGGTGTCAACAACATTCCACTTGATAAGTGCGCTGAGAAGGGTATCGTAGTATTTAACACACCAGGAGCAAATGCAAATGGTGTTAAGGAGCTTGTAGTAGCAGCACTCCTCATGGCTTCAAGAGACCTCGTTGGCGGTTACAACTGGGTCAAGGACAATGCCGCTGAGGCAGATATCGCCAAGATGGTGGAGAAGCAGAAGAAGAACTACGCAGGCAATGAGATCCTTGGCAAGAAGCTCGGTGTAATCGGACTTGGTGCCATTGGAGCAAAGGTTGCAAATGTTGCGCTTAAGCTCGGCATGCAGGTATACGGATATGATCCATATGTGTCAGTAGATGCAGCATGGGGACTTTCAAAGGATGTAAAGCACATCACAAATGTAGAGGATATCTACAGAGACTGTGATTATATAACAGTTCATGTTCCAGCTCTTGACAGCACAAAGGGAATGATCAATGCAGATGCATTTGCACTGATGAAGGACGGCGTGAAGATCCTCAACTTCGCAAGAGACGTACTGGTCAACGATGAGGATATGAAGGCGGCACTCGACTCAGGCAAGGTTGCAAAGTATATGACAGACTTCCCTAACCCAGCTATAGCAGGTTACAAGAACGTGGTAGCATTCCCACATCTTGGAGCTTCAACAGCAGAGTCAGAGGACAATTGTGCAGTTATGGCTTGTAAGGAGATCAAGGCATACATCAACGATGGAAACATCAAGAACTCTGTAAACTATCCAAACGTAAACATGGGACAGTGCAGTGATGTAGCCAGAGTTACTATCTGCCACAAGAACATCCCTAACATGCTCACCCAGTTCACAGGAGTATTCTCCAAGAAGGGCGGCAATGTATCAGGAATGATCAGCAAGGCAAAGGGCGATTACGCATATTCTATCCTTGATATCGGTGTAGAGCCAACAGCAGACGACATCGCAGAACTCTCAGCAATCGAGGGAGTTGTTAAGGTAAGAGTCATAAAGTAATAAAAGATAAATAGGAGAGAAGAAAAATGAGTGACAAGTTAAAGGTAGGTATCCTTGGCGCAACAGGTATGGTAGGTCAGAGATTTATCTCACTTCTTGAGAACCATCCTTGGTTCGAGGTCGTTACAGTTGCAGCCAGCCCAAGAAGCGCAGGCAAGACATACGAAGAGGCAGTTGGTGACAGATGGAAGATGGATACACCGATGCCAGAGGCAGTTAAGAAGCTTGTAGTATACAATGTCAATGAGGTAGAGAAGGTTGCTGCCACAGTTGATTTTGTATTCTCAGCAGTAGATATGACAAAGGATGAGATCAAGGCTATAGAGGAGGCTTATGCCAAGACAGAGACTCCTGTAGTTTCAAACAACTCAGCTCACAGATGGACTCCTGATGTTCCTATGATGGTTCCAGAGATCAATGCAGACCATGCAGAGGTTATCGAGTTCCAGAAGAAGAGACTTGGAACAGAGAGAGGATTTGTTGCAGTTAAGCCTAACTGCTCAATCCAGAGCTACGCACCGGTACTTACAGCATGGATGCCATTTGAGCCATACGAGGTTATCGTAAGCACATATCAGGCAATCTCAGGAGCAGGTAAGACATTCAAGGATTGGCCTGAGATGCTTGGCAACATCATCCCATATATCGGTGGTGAGGAAGAGAAGTCAGAGAAGGAGCCACTCAGAATCTGGGGTAAGGTAGACAAGGAGAATGGTGTGATCGTTCCTGCAGAGGGAATCACTATCACAAGCCAGTGTATCAGAGTCCCAGTTCTCAACGGACATACAGCAACTGTATTCGTAAAGTTCAGAAAGAACCCTACAAAGGAGCAGCTTATCGAGGCTATGACAAGCTTCAAGGGCGCGCCTCAGGAGCTTGGTCTTCCAAGTGCACCAAAGCAGTTTATCCAGTACCTTGAGGAGGACAACAGACCACAGGTTGCTCTGGACGTTGACTTCGAGAAAGGTATGGGTATCAGCGTTGGACGTCTCCGTGAGGATTCAGTATATGACTGGAAGTTCGTTGGCCTTTCACACAACACTGTAAGAGGTGCTGCAGGTGGTGCAGTTCTCTGTGCAGAGCTTCTGAAGGCTAAGGGATATATCACAAAGAAGTAATAAATTATATGGATATTTGAAGTGTCTGTGCTAACAATATCATAAAGATTTGCCGGGATAATGTTGCTGCTATGAAGTGAACATGTTCCGGCAATTTTTTTGTTTTGCATGGCGTTATATTATGCAGTATTATTGATAACATTATGTTGACATTGCACAAACAGGTATACTAAAATTAGATTAATTGTAAATAAACCATGAATTACTAAGGGAGGTATTTTATGAGAAAAGGGAAGAGATGGCTGGCAGCGGCTGTGAGTGCAGCGATGATTGTCCAGTCACTGGCCAGTGTTGGCCCGGTTTATGCAGCGGATGATGGCGTATCCATAGCTGACACGTTTACGGATTCGTCGTTTAGAAGCTATGTGTCGAGTAATTTCGATACAGACAGTAATGGTTATCTGTCAGATGCGGAGATCTCGAATGTAACATCTATAGATGTTTCGAAGTGTTCTCCTGCTATATCAAGTTTGAATGGCGTAGAATTGTTCACCAATCTGTCAAAGCTGGATTGTAATGAGCAGTCTATAAGGAATCTTGATATAGAGAATCTTGAGAATCTTGAATATATAGATGTCTCAAGTAACAGAATAGACAGTCTGACATTGCCGGTAAGTGCAGAGAAACTTACATATCTTGATATAAGTGGAAACAAGATCACAAGCCTTACATCTCTGGCTGATTACAATAATCTTGTACTGCTCAATGCCAATTCAACAAACCTTTCATCGATAGATGTCAGCAATATGAAGGGGCTTAAGGTGCTTGGCGTAAGTGGAACCACCATATCAACACTTGATCTTGGCTCAAACATGGAGCTTACAACACTTTATTGTGACAGCATGAGCTCACTGTCAACACTTGATGTGTCAGATCACATGAAGCTCACATCACTGTACTGTGCCGGACCGGAAGGAGGAAGTGTTCGTTCATCACTCACAAAGCTTGATGTGTCTGGTGATACAGCTCTTGCTTCACTTGACTGTTCTAACAGTAACATTGTCGATCTTAATATCGATAATACACCAGGACTCACAGACCTCAACTGTTCTAATACAAGACTTACATCGATAGACGTGACACAGAATACGAGCCTCACCAGTCTTGATGTCAGCAGTAATGCATTAGGTGCTGTGGATGTTACAAAGAATACCAAGCTTACTAATCTTTATGTTAAGGATACAGGTATAAATAAGCTTGATATAACCACCCTGAAGGGGCTGATCAACCTTGATGCATCTGCAAATTCCCTCGCAGAGCTTGATATAGCATCAAACAGTGCGTTGGAGAAGCTGTATCTTGGGGATAATGATCTTCAGGGAATAGATCTGAAGGGCCATGATTATCTGAAGGAGCTCAATCTTGATAACAATAGTCTTGTGGCTATAGATATATCAGTGTGTCCTCAGCTTTATGGCGAAGGCGGAGTGTTCAGTTGTGCAGGAAACAGCAGAGACATAGTTCTTGAGACTCCTAATTATGATTATGATCTTGGTGAGTTCTCATCACAGTATGGACTTCACAAGGCGTGGGATGATCATGATCTGCCACCTGTATATGACAAAGAGGGCAATGCAAAATATGGAAGAACCAAGGATACAGTAGGTTATGCAGGAATACAGGGAATAGATGCCAACAATCAGTCATCAACTGTAACCGGTGGACAGATCGATGGATATAACCTGACTGCAGATCCTGATGAGCAGAAGATCACATACAATTATTACACAGGAGCAGGACTTGGAAAGGTTAAGTTCACACTTAACATACAGAATCCGCTCAGACTTGTGGTATGGTATACAACTGATGGCGGAGTAACAGAGTCTGGTGCATCTACCCTCAGCTTCAGAGTAGGAGATGTTACCACACTCACAGCAACTGATGACGAGAAGAATCCTCATGAGAATATAACATGGAGCTCATCAAATGAGAGAGTTGCTAAGATAGACGCCCAGACGGGTGAACTTACATGTGTTTCTGCAGGAACAGCCCAGATACATGTAATATTGAACGGAAGAGCTGTTGGATATCTGAATATGTCATGCCATAAGCCTGTTACAGGACTTTATCTTGTGGATCAGACAAAGAAGGATGATGCGGGCGATCAGATAACATATGAAGATGGTGCAGTCATCAACATGGACTGTGGAACATATGCTGAGAATGGCTCTAAGCAGTTAGATGTAAAGTGTGTTACTGAGGATGGAATTGCATCATCAGATATTTCTGGCTTTACATGTAAGGTGACAGATGCCAATGGTAACGAGAATAATAAGATCGTCACATTCAATGCGAAAAGGAAAGTTATAACAACAAAGAGTGCTGGTATAGCATATCTCCACTTTGTATCAACTGATAACCCTGAGGTTGAAACTGTAGTACAGGTAAATGTAGCACAGAGAGTAAACAGTGTGTCACTTTCACAGTCGAGCATGACTCTCATAGCTGGTGGAAGCAATAAGCTCACCGCTACAGTATCACCAAATACGGCAGAGGAGCAGAGTGTAATATGGTCATCTTCAAATGAGGATGTTGTGAAGGTTGACTCTGACGGCAATGTGACAGCAGTTAACCCAGGAGAGGCCGATGTTATATGTACATCTGTTGATACAGACAAGGCGTATGGCAAGTGCCATGTGACAGTACAGAAGCCGGTGGAAGGTTTATCACTCAACATAGATAGTGCAGAACTTCTGCTGGGAGCAGATGCCGACAGCAAGGTTATATCACTTGAGGCTATTATCGATGCAGAGGATACAAGTATTTATAAGATGGCATGGACATCGTCAAATACAAGCGTGGCTTCAGTATCAGTTAATTCATCTGATAAGACAAAGGCAACCATTACCGCCAGGGCTCCAGGAGAGGCAGTGATAAAGTTCGCTCTGTCTGAGGATATATACGTTACATGTAATATTACTGTAAAGCAGAGAGTTACAAGCCTTAGAATAAACAGAGACAAGACAACAATATATGCTGGTGATACACTGCAGGTAACAAGCACTGCATCCCCTGCAACTGCATCGAATCAGGAAGTCATCTGGGCATCATCAGACGAGAGTGTTGCAAGCATTGACAAGGATGGTTTGATAACAGCCCTCGACAGAGGAACCACAGTTATCACAGCTACAGCAGTTGATGGAAGTGAGAAAACAACATCATTCACTCTTACAGTAAAGAAGTATGTAAGTGCTATAACACTTGACAAGGAGAAGCTCACTCTGTATGTGGGTGAACGAGGAACTGTTAAGCAGACCGTACTTCCAGAAGATGCAAATGACAGAAATGTTATATGGCAGTCAAGTGATCCGGGTGTTGCAACAGTATCAAACGGAACAATAACAGGTGTTAAAGCCGGAACAACAACAATAACATGTACTGCAAGAGATGGAAGTAACATATCAAAGACATGTGAGGTCACTGTTATTCAGCAGATTTCATCCATAGTTCTTGCTGAGACTAACAAGACAGTAAATGTTGGCGATAAATTTGTAGTAAATACAACTATCAATCCAGAGGATGCAGCCAGTGCAGCACTGAAGTGGACATCATCAAGTGATGCAGTTGCAACAGTAAATGAGAACGGTGAGATAGTAGCTAAGGGCCGTGGTACAGCGACAATCACATGCGAGGCTGTCGAAGGCATTGAAGGAAGAAAGGCCAAGGCAGCTCTCAGACTTACAGTTAACCAGCCGGTTACAGGAATAAAACTTAATCAGACAAAACTGAATCTGTTTGTGGGTAAACAGGGCAGAATAACATCGACTGTAGCTCCTGCTAACGCAAATAACAGAAATGTTGAGTGGACAACTTCTAACAGCAAGGTAGCAACTGTAAACAATGGTACTATCACAGCAGTATCAAAGGGAACAGCAGTTATCACATGTAAGGCTAAGGATGGAAGCGGCAAGCTTGCAAAGTGTACTGTTACGGTTTCACAGCCTGTAACATCCATCAAGCTCAATGCAACAAACAAGACTATCAAGAAGGGTGCGACATTCACACTCAAGGCAACTGTAGGTCCTGCAGCGGCAAACAATAAGGCGGTTACATGGTCATCATCGAACACCAAGGTTGCAACAGTTTCGTCAACAGGAGTTGTCAAGGCTGTTGGAAAGGGTTCGGCAGTTATCACATGTAAATCAAAGGACGGAAGCAATATTACTGCCAAGTGTACAATCAATTCAGTTATTATGGTTTCTTCGATCAAGTTAAACAAGAAGACAGCAACCATAAAGAGAAAGGGAAAGATAACACTCAGGGCAACAGTAGGTCCTGCAACTGCAAACAACAAGGCAGTTACCTGGGTTTCCTCAAATAAGAAGATAGCTACTGTAACAACAAGAGGAACAGTAGTAGGTAAGAAGAAGGGGCGTGCGGTAATTACATGTAAGGCTAAGGATGGCAGTGGTAAGTATGCAAAGTGTACAATCAGAGTAAAATAAAAATATAACAACATACAGTTGGGAGATATGATCTTAACCGTCAGGCCTGCAAAACAGGTCTGACGGTTTTTTACGTATATTGTTCTTTGCTGTTCTTTATTTTTATTTAACGTTAAAAAATGTTGTAAGCAAATAGCAATTGTGATAAACTATTAGAAAAATTGATTTCATTTACATGGAGGCATTTATAGATATGAAGAAGCTTATTTTAGTTACATCACCACCAGCATGTGGAAAGACATTTATTTCAAAGCAGGTTGCAAAGGCACTTCACAATTGTGTATACCTTGACAAGGATACACTTATCGTACTTTCAAAGCAGATATTTGTAGTTGCCGGACAGGAGTACAACCGTTCATCAGACTTCTTCCAGAAGGAGATCAGAGATTACGAGTATTACTGTGTGCTGGATCTTGCATTTGAGGCATTGGATTACAATGATACAGTTCTCATCAATGCTCCGTTTACAGAGGAGATCAGAGATGATGAGTATCTTGACAATCTTCGCGCTAAGCTTGCAGAGAAAGATGCAGAGCTCTTCGTTATCTGGGTAAATACAAGAAAAGATGTATGTCATGAGAGAATGATCAAGAGAGCTTCAGACAGGGATACATGGAAGCTTGAGCACTGGGATGAGTACATCAACAGCCAGAACTTCAATCCGCCTACAAATATCAAGGATCTCTTCATATTCGAGAACTCATCAGAGGAGGAATATGAGGATTCGATCAAGAAGGTTGTCAAGGCTGTAAGAGGTTAATTGGCACATACAATAAAATATTTATGACAGGAGTAGAGAATATGGCAACAATCAGAAGTTTTAGAGCCTATAGACCGAGACCAGATGTTGCAGGCAGAGTAGCTGCCTTGCCATACGATGTGTATAACCGTCAGGAAGCAGAGATAGAGGTCAATCGCGAACCATTATCATTTTTGAAAGTGGACAGAGCAGAGACATCCTTTGGACCAGATGTGGATACATATGCTCCATGTGTATATGATAAGGCTGGTCAGCTGCTTCAGGGCATGATAGATGATGGAACATATATCATGGAGCGCAGACCAGTCTATTATATTTATGAGCTTATCATGGATGGCCGGCATCAGACAGGACTCGTGGCATGTTCTTCTATAGATGACTATATGAATGGAGTCATCAAGAAGCATGAGAATACCAGAGAGGACAAGGAGATAGACAGAATAAAGCATGTCGAGGCATGCGGAGCGCAGACGGGACCTATATTCCTTGCGTACAGAGCGATAGATAAGGTTGACGAGATCATCGATAGAGTGAAGAAGGGTGATAAGTTGTACGGCTTCACATCACCTGACGGGATCACTCACAACGTATGGATAATAGATGGCCAGGAAGATATAGACACCATCAGAGCTGCATTTGAAGGAGTGGACGATATCTATATAGCGGATGGACACCACAGGGCGGCATCGGCCGTCAAGGCGGGAATCCATATGAGAGAGAAGAATCCTGGATATACCGGGGATGAGGAATTCAATTATTTCCTCTCTGTACTTTTCCCTCATGACCAGCTTATGATCATGCCGTACAACAGAGTGGTAAAGGATCTCAACGGACATGACAAGCAGGAATTCATGGATGAGGTTTCAAAGATATTTGATGTGACAGCCAGTGATGTTCCGGTGGAACCACAGGTCAAAGGACAGGTGGGAATGTACATGGATGGAAGCTGGTACAGACTGGATGTCAGAGAAGGTATTGTTCCGGATGATGTCGTGGGCAGACTTGACGTATCGGTACTTCAGGACAATGTGCTTGCACCGATACTTGGAATACATGATCCGAGAACTGATCAGAGGATCATGTTCGTAGGTGGAATCAGAGGACTTGCAGAGCTTGAGCGTCTGGTGGATGGAGGAATGGCGGTTGCATTCTCGATGTATCCGACATCCATCACTGAACTGTTCGACATTGCAGATGCGGGACTTCTCATGCCTACAAAGTCAACGTGGTTTGAGCCAAAGCTCAGAAGCGGAATATTTATACACAAGATAGACTAACATTAGGAGAAGGGGTTTTATGGAGATATTTGTATTGAAATCAGATGAGGTTGCAGCGATAACAAGGGGTACGCATGGCAACCCTCATCATATTCTTGGTATGCACCAGTGTCTTAATGACTGCTATGTAAATGCATACCTTCCGAGGGCTACGGCTGCGTTTGTTCTCAGGATAAATGAAGAAACGGGCGAGCCGATATTTAAATATCCTATGACCGAGATAGGTTCACAGGGATTTTTTACAGTGAAGATCGAGGATAGCGGGGCATTTGCATATAAGCTCATAACAGAAGGCGAGCAGGCGGCTGAATTCTATGATCCGTATTCATTCGGATACAGCGTGGATCCGGTCAATGTCATGAAGGTGGTAAATGGAGACGATGGAATATTGTCGGATTTCCATGTAAAGGATCTGTTTGGAGCAAGACAGATCACGCTCGATGGTGTACAGGGTGTATCGTTCTGCATGAATATGCCGGGGGCAACCAGGGTCAGTGTGGTCGGAGATTTCAACGGATGGGATGGACGCGTGAATCCTATGAGAAGGATTGACTACACTGATATGTTTGAGCTGTTCATTCCGGGCAATCTCATGAATACCAGATACAAATTCGAGGCATTATACAGAGATGGAAATACAGATATATTTGCAGACCCTTACGCTGAGGTTTATGAGGTGGCACCGGGGAATGCGTCGGTACTTGCAAAGCTTGAGTATAGCTGGTCAGACTCTTCATATATGAAGAAGAGAGGCAGTGTATCTGCCCCGGTAAATATATATGAGGTCCACATGCCGACATGGAAGAGAAACTCAGATGGATATCCTCTTAACTATCTCGAATTTGGCAAAGAGGCTGCCATGTACGTGAAGAATATGGGATACAACTACATACAGTTTATGCCACTTATGGAATATAGAGATGACAATGGCTGGGGTTATGATACCGTGGGAATGTTCGCTCCGACATCGAGATTTGGAACACCTACGGAGTTCATGGCTATGGTCGACCATTTCCACAGCAAGGGAATAGGCGTTATCATGGATATGGTATCTGTGAGGGATGTGGATTGCATCGCATATTGGATAGACACATATCATCTGGACGGAGTAAGGCTGGAGGACGAGGAGCTTATCAGAGCATTGAGAACAACCCTCGGCACTGCAGGCGATGCTGTCATGACAGATCTCAGGTGGAATAATGAAGCTGTGTCCAGAGTGACAGATTTCATGATGATACCTCCAGTGAACAGAGGAAGCTTTATGGATTATACATGTGGTATACCATTTGACGAGAAGGATGATACCGTATGGGCGCTCAGCCATGATGAGGTTGCATATGAGCGTGGAAGTTACGCATCCAAGATGTCGGGTGGCTATGAGGACAAGTATGCTGATCTCAGACTTCTGTTTGGTCTCACCATGTCACTACCGGGAAGAAAGCTGACATTTATGGGACAGGAATTAGGCGGATTTGCCGGGTTTGACGGAAGAACCCAGATCGACTGGTCGGTTCTTGAGTTCGATGCAAACAGCTATTTTCAGAAATATATAAAGGAACTCAACAAATTATACGATACAAAGAATGCTCTGTGCGGTGATGGCAGGGACCTTGCCGGCAGTGCACTTGATATACAGGAGAAGGGACAGGTAATATCATTTGTAAGACATGGTTTGGATGTCGCAGATGATGTGTATATTGTCTGCAACTTCGGACTTAAAAATGTGACAGGATATAAGCTTCCGGTTGAGACGGATGGAAAGTACAGAGAGATCTTCTCAAGTGATAACCTGAAATACGGAGGCGAGGGCAACAATAATAAAGGATATGAGACTGCGGCGGATGGCGTGATAGAAGTGAGTGCTCCTGCACTGTCATTTGCAGTGTTTGCCCATGTAAAATAGGAGGAATAGACATTTATGCTATTGATTGGTGATCTGTATAACATGGCGGCTGATACTGCGACCACAGAGAGTGTGGTCGGGGATGCGGTGAAGGAGGCCACGGATCAGGTAAGTATCGTAGGGCAGTATATCCAGAAGCTTACAGACTGGTGTATGTCCAAGCTTGGCAGTATAGTTGTGGCTGTCATATTCATGGTCGTCTGCTTCAAGCTGGTGAAGTTGCTGCTCAGGATACTCAAGAAGAGTTTTGAGAGGTCAAAGCTGGATCCAAGCGTTGCTGGTTTTTTCATATCTGCGGTCAAGATTGTTCTGAATGTGTTGATCGTGCTCACTGCGGCGAGCATTGTGGGATTTCAGATCACTTCATTTATAACTATACTAGGCACAGCGGGGGTTACCCTCGGACTTGCACTTCAGGGAAGTCTGTCGAATCTTGCGGGCGGCTTGTTGATTCTCATATTAAAACCATTCAGGGTCGGTGACTATATTGTGGAGAACAATACCCACTGCGAAGGAACAGTCGTGTCCATAGACATATTCTATACAAGGCTGATAACTTTCGACAACAAATCAGTCGTCATACCGAATGGCAACATATCCAACACATCCCTTGTGAATGTGACAGAGCATGATATGAGGAGGGTGGATATACCATTTTCTGTTGCGTATGATTCTGATATGGAGAAGGTCAAGAGGGTTACCATTGAGACCATTAAGGATGTGGATGGTTATCTTCCGGATGAGCAGATTCTGTTCTATATAGATGAATTTGCAGACAGTGGGATCAATATGTATGTGAAGTTCTATGCGACGATAGAGAAGTTCTTTGATGCCAAGTGGGATGCCATGTGGAAGCTGAAAAAGGCATTTGACGAGAATGACATAGAGATTCCATTTAATCAGATGGATGTACACATGAAATAAATACTCAATAATCCACATATGATGTCTGATTTCTTGCAAAAATAAAAGCAATCGAGTATAATCATGTGGATGTAGATATCAAAGACCGTGTATTTAGTATACATGGTCTTAATATAAATTTGTTTAAGGAGTGATTGATATGACAAAGATTGATATTATCTCAGGCTTCCTTGGAGCTGGCAAGACAACGTTGATCAAGAAACTTATTGAGCAGGCATTTAAGGGAGAGAAGCTGGTTCTTATAGAGAACGAGTTTGGTGAGATAGGAATCGATGGCGGTTTCCTGAAGGATGCCGGCGTTCAGATCACAGAGATGAACTCAGGTTGTATCTGTTGTTCACTGGTCGGAGATTTCGGTACTGCACTTAAGCAGGTTATCACAGATTACACACCTGACAGGATCATCATTGAGCCATCAGGAGTTGGCAAGCTGTCTGACGTTATCAAGGCAGTAAAGGATGTATCAGGAGATCTTGATGTAGAGCTCGACAGCTACACAACAGTTGCCGATGTGTCAAAGGTTAAGATTTATATGAAGAACTTTGGCGAGTTCTTCAACAACCAGATCGAGAGTGCTAACACTATCATCCTGAGCAGAACACAGACTACTACACAGGACAAGATAGAGAAGGCTGTAGCCATGATCAGAGAGAAGAACGATCATGCAACCATCATTACAACTCCATGGGATGAGATCGATGGAGCAGCCATCAGAGAGGCTATGCAGAACTACAAGTCTCTTGAGGAGACAATGATGGATGAGGCTAAGAAGGGACATGATCATGACCACGACCACGGCGATGAGTGCACATGTGGCTGTCACGACCATGATGACGACCATGAGCATCATCACGACCACGATGAGCACGAGCATCACCACGATCACGACGAGCACGAGCATCACCACGACCACGATGACCACGATCATCATCATGATCACGACCATGGCGATGAGTGTACATGTGGCTGCCATGACCATGATCACCACCATCATCATGCAGATGAGGTATTTACAAGCTGGGGCAAGGAGACACCACACAAGTACAATGAGGACAAACTCAGAGAGATCCTTGACACTCTGGCTGACACAGAGAAGTACGGTGTTATCCTCAGAGCAAAGGGTATCGTACCTAGCGATGCAGGTGAGTGGCTGTACTTTGATCTTGTACCAGGCGAGTTTGAGGTCAGAAAGGGCAAGGCTGACATCACTGGTAAGCTTTGCGTAATAGGAAGCAAGCTTAAGGAGAACGACCTTGCAGAACTGTTCGAGGTTTAAGCAGGTTGTTCTATGATAAGGAGTTAATATGATGGGACGTCAGAATAAAGAGATACCTGTATATGTGTTCATGGGATTCCTTGAGAGCGGTAAGACAACATTTGCCAAGGAGACCCTGATGGACAGAGGCTTTACAGGTGGAGCCAAGACACTTCTTCTCGTCTGTGAGGATGGAGAGGAGGAGTATGATCTTGAGGCTCTGAAGAAGGCTAATATATATACAGAGTTCATAGAGGAAGATCAGCTCACCACAGACCATCTCCTTGACCTTCAGGACAAATACAATCCGGAACAGGTCATGATCGAGTACAATGGTATGTGGAAGCTCGATAAGATATTTGAGATAAGGGTTCCAAAGGGATGGACGGTTGTCCAGGTTATCTCATTTGTGAATGCGGAGACATACGATGTGTACTCACAGAACATGAAGGCAACCATGGTTGAGCAGTTCAACAGTGCGGACATGGTCATCTTCAACAGATGTGATGAGAATTCCAAGATTCCTGAGTGGAGAAGATCCATCAAGGCGGTGAACAGAAGAGCACAGATCATCTTTGAGATGAAAGATGGTTCCATTGCACCTGAGACAAATGAACCTGAGGATCTGCCATACGATGTGAGCGCAGATGTGATAGAACTGCCGGATGACGATTTCGGTATCTGGTATGTGGATGCATCTGACATGAAAGAGAGATACGACGGCAAGAAGATCCACTTCAAGGCCATGGTATTTAGACCAAAGCAGTACGGCAGCAATGCATTTGTTCCTGGAAGATTCGCCATGACATGCTGTGTTGAGGATATCCAGTTTGTCGGATTCAAGTGCTATTATCAGGGTGCTAAGAATCTTGTGGACAGACAGTGGGTTGATGTCACAGCCAAGATAGGCTACGAGTATTACCCAGATTTTGAAGGTGAAGGACCTGTTCTCACAGCAGAGAAGGTCACACTCACAAGTGCACCTGATGAAGAGGTAGTATATTTCAGTTAAGAGTTGAGCAGCTCCCTGAATACATGATATTTGATGTATCCGGGGAGCTTTTTTTTGCGCGGACGGGGAATGCCGGAAGAGCTTTGACGTGTCCTTACGAAAGTGTAAGTTGCGTTATTTACCGGCAGAATTTATTATAAGTTTAGTGTAAAAAATAAAGTCAAATTGGAAGGAAAGACTTATGATCAGATCGGCGAAACTTGCGTGTGGCGGTGCGGTTGCACTTATGCTGCTTGGAGGTATGATCTGTCCAGCTATGGCGGAAACGAACACAGATAGTGCATATGGACGGGTTGAACAGAGGATAATTGAAAATAACCCTGATTTTGATATACAGCTAAAGTATGGACTCAATGGATATGCGGTAAATGACAGAGGCAGTGTTATCAGGCTGGATATTGTGTGTGACACAGATTTTGCGGGAAATGTGTCTGTGCAGACGAGCTATTCCGAGGGTTTTGGCACGAAGAATATGACATATGCCAGAGATGTGGAATTCAAGGCGGGTGAAAATACAACGCTGGAATTCTGTGTCGACAATATGGGCTCCGGCATAGCAAAGGTTGAGATCAAGGACAGCGACGGAGTGCTGGTGTACTCAGAGCGGGATTCGCTGAGTATAGAGGGCAATGATATGGTAGCCGCAGTGGGAGTGATTAGTGACAGACAGGATGCCATGTCTTATATAGAGGATGTTTCCATGGACAATGTGTATGATAATGCAAAGGTAGAGACGGTTGCATTGTCACCTTCAGATATTCCTGAGTCCGAGGAGGGAATGGAGGCTATAGAGTATCTGTTGGTGGATGATTATGATCTGTCGGGCTTGTCAGAGAAGCAGAGTGCTGCCATAAAACAATGGGTGTACAGTGGTGGAGCTATGATACTGGCCAAGTCGTCAGATGAAAATGAACTCAGCAGCTTTGACGGCGATTTTGTCTCCGCTGTGAATGACACACAGAAGGTACATGAGCTGGACGGCTCAGATGGGTACTATCTGAATATGGGATATGGCAGGATCGTGGTGCTCCCGTATTCGCTTGCACAGACGGATGAGAAGGATAAGACTGCCCAGGCGCAGGCTGCTCTGGAGGCGGGCTTTACGGATATGACACATAACTGGATCGATGGAGGCTGGTATTATGGAGGCACATATTATGGATATGATGTGGCAAATGCAGCAAACAAGAGAAAGACCCCGTCACCTGTTGTCATTATGATCGTGCTGATCATATATATCATTGTGTGTGGCCCTGTGGCGTACATCGTCCTCAGCAGGCTCAAAAAGAAGGAGCTCATATGGGGAGTTATCCCGGTATGTGCAATTATCGGTACATGCGCCATATATATGGTAAGTCTCAAGTACAGAGTTACAAAGCCTATCGGACTTACATTTGTGGCTGCGGATATAAGCGGTGATACCAAGCGGGAGGATGCATATTCATATATAATAGGCGGCAGATCAGGCCAATACAAGATAGACATCAACAGCAAATATTCCAACATCGAGATGGATGATTCCATGGAATCCAGCTTTTATGACAATCTCAATGCGGTAAAAAATGATGGAAAAGATGGCGTTACACTGAATTATTACAGCAATCGTTCATTTGGCACTATATCAGCTAATGCAAGCTTTGCTGGAAGCAACGATATTGGAAGGATTCGGAAGAATTTGACATTATATACAGATGGCTTTGAGGGATCATTGACAAATGACACCTCGTACGATGTGGAGAATCTTGTGGTCATGTCCGAGGGATATTATTACGTTGCTGATGTCCTGAGAGCGGGAGATACCATACGGATAAGCAGGAAGAATACCCACAAATTTGACGGCGGATCCATACTTGACGGAATGAGATCATATTACACGAAGAAGTATGGTGAGGATT
>UMHT01048232.1_pt1 | contig 22274 bp, 23 predicted proteins | sample 1965601 | NCBI WGS metagenome assembly UMHT01 (sample SAMEA4836105, study PRJEB28245) | human gut metagenome | biome: gut microbiome; material: fecal sample | place: Denmark | collected 2008 | reverse complement strand
TACCTGACAACCGATTGCACTTCTATCTTGAACTTGCGAAGTTCTGCGCAGTGCAAATATAATAAATTCATTTTAATTGGCTTACTACTTACATTTAAATTCTTCACTCCCGGCTTTCACAACTCCGCATTTAGATTGTTCACTTTTAACTTTCGCGAGACGGGAGTTAAAGGAGTCAAAGTAGTTATCGCCAACAAGTTGGCCAGGAGTTAAAGTCAAATGCTTTGTTGCTATAAAGTAGTTCTGCAATTGGATTTTTCACTTTTCTCTTTTCGGTTTTCACTTAAACCTGGCGAAGCAGCCCGGAGGGCTACACTTTCGTAACCGGGTGTGGCGAAGCTCCGCGGAGCCACGCCCGGATATTCTATAATGAGGAACGTGCACCCGAAGTGGTGCTACTTTTGAGCCTCTCTTAATCTCTGGATCCCGCATCGAGTGCGGGATGACCTCAATAGCCTTGTTGCTTCTTATCACCACTCTGTATTTTAATTTTTCATTGCGCTTTGCGCCTTCGCGCAAAGCCTGCTCTTCACTTAATCTTCAATCGGATTGTTCGCTTTTCACTTAAATAATTTGCCCGTGTCAGACAAAGTTTGTATTTTTGTAAGTTAACTTTCAGTTATCAAAGAACTTAAAGCATTATGAGAAAGAATTTTGGAGCAAAGCCGCTGACATATCCGCAGCCGGTGTTCATCATAGCAACATACGGCGAAGACGGCAAACCCGACGCCATGAACGCAGCGTGGGGCGGCATAAGCGAGATAAAAGAGATAAGCATGTGTCTCAGCGCAGGACACAAGACAGTGAAGAACATACTGAAACGCAAAGCATTCACAGTGAGCATGGCCGACGCCGCACATATCGTGGCATGCGACTATGTAGGACTTGTGTCGGGAAACAATGTGCCCGACAAGTTTGAGCGTGCAGGATTTCATGCCACCAAGTCGGAGTTTGTCGACGCTCCGCTGATAGACGAACTTGCCGTGGCCGTTGAGTGCCGTCTGATAGACTATAATCCTGATACGTGCATACTGCGTGGCGAGATTGTGAACGTAAGCGTTGACGAGAGCGTTATAGGCGAAGACGGAAAGGTTGACGTAGAGAAGGCAGCCCCAGTGATATTCGACCCGTTCAACAACGAATACCGCAAGATCGGCGCCAAGGCAGGCAACGCTTTCTCTGACGGCAAGGAGCTGAAATGACACGCCGCAACGGCAACGACTGAACATAGAAAAACCTTAATATCAAAACATAACATGGAAAGAACACTAATACTGCTGAAGCCCTGCACAGTGCAGAGAAGGCTTATCGGAGAAATAATAAACCGCATTGAGCGCAAAGGCCTGCGCATTGTGGGCATGAAGATGATGCAGCTGACAGACGAACTGCTCAACGAACACTACGCCCACCTGGCCGAAAGACCGTTCTTTAAATTCGTGAAAGCCTCAATGATGGCTGCCCCGGTGGTGGCTCTGTGTGTTGAGGGATGCGAGGCAGTTGAAGTGGTGCGCACCATAACGGGAGCCACCAACGGACGCAAGGCTGCGCCGGGAACAATAAGAGGCGACTACTCTATGAGCGGACAGGAGAACATAATACATGCTTCTGACAGCACGGAGAACGCCGCAATAGAGATTAAGCGATTCTTCAAGCCCGAAGAGCTGTTTGACTATGCCGACCCGCTGGCGCAGTATCTCTACAGTCCCGACGGAGTATGATTGAAATCAACTAATTTACAAATCTATAAACATCAAGAAAAGTGAGTAAAGTAATTATCAACAGTTATGAAGAGTTTGCCGCTCTGCTCGGCAAGAACATCGGAGTGTCTGACTATGTAGAGCTGACACAGGAACGCATCAACATGTTTGCCGACGCCACACTGGACCATCAGTGGATACACGTAGACCAGGAGCGCGCAAAGACAGAGAGCCCGTTCAAGACAACTATAGCCCACGGCTATCTCACGCTGTCGATGCTGCCCTATCTGTGGAACCAGATCATTGAGGTAAACAACCTGAAGATGATGGTGAACTACGGCATGGACAAGATGAAGTTCGGACAGGCTGTAAAGTCAGGAGAATCAATACGCCTCGTGGCCGACCTGCACAGCATAGAGAACCTGCGCGGAACGGTAAAGGCCGAAATAAAGTTCACTATTGAGATAAAGGATTCGCCCAAGAAAGCCCTGACCGGCATTGCGACATTCCTGTACTATTTCAATAAATAAATCTTTTTAATTCATAATTCACAATTCATAATTCATAATTGATTGGCGGATACGTCGTTTCGTTTATTGTGAAAATAATCAACCCTATTATGAATTATGAATTGTGAATTATGAATTATGAATTAATTAACCGTTTTCCTCTGCCTCGCGTGCTTTTTTCTCCTCGTCGATAAGCTGGAAGTCTTTCTTTCGGAGAACGAAGCTGTTACTGAGGTATTTCTCCCTTACAATCTTATTCTCGGCAAGCTGTTCAGGCGTACCACGGAACAATATGCGGCCCTCGAACAGCAGATATGCACGGTCGGTGATGCTAAGAGTCTCCTGCACGTTGTGGTCGGTTATAAGGATGCCGATGTTGCGGTATTTAAGCTGCCACACGATGTGCTGAATGTCCTCAACGGCAATAGGGTCTACGCCGGCAAAGGGCTCGTCGAGCATGATAAACTTAGGGTCGATGGCCAGACAGCGCGCAATCTCTGTACGGCGGCGCTCACCTCCCGAAAGCTGGTCACCCTTGTTCTTGCGCACCTTGTTCAGGCGGAACTCGCGTATGAGGCTCTCCAGTTTTTCCTCGCGCTCGGCACGCTTCAGTCCCGTCATCTCGAGCACAGCCATGATGTTGTCTTCAACGCTCAGCTTGCGGAACACGCTTGCCTCCTGCGGCAGATAGCCAATGCCCGCCCTTGCGCGCTTGTATACAGGAAAGTCGGTTATCTCCTTGTCTCCCAGATATATATGGCCCGCGTTGGGCACGATAAGACCTGTGGTCATATAGAACGACGTTGTCTTGCCGGCACCGTTAGGTCCGAGCAGTCCGACAATCTCGCCCTGCTTCACGTTGATCGAAACGTCGTTAACAACGGTGCGCTTTCCGTAGCGCTTCACCAGTCCCTCGGCACGCAGCACCATGCCTTCGCCCTGCTGCATGCCCGCATTCAAATCTTTTTCTCCGTTCATTTAAGACTGTAACAATGTTTATTTATGCAAAAGTAGTAAAATTGTATCTAATAATATCTACAGAATCGAAAAACTCTTGAACTTGTTGCAGTTTTTTATCAATTTTTGGTTACTTTTGTAGCGGTTTCACGCCAAGAGAAATTATATAACAGACTTTTTAAGACAATGCTGATAGACAAATATCTAACAAGTTTCGGTAAATACCTGATACTTATGGGCCGTGCCTTCTCGCGGCCTGAACGCATGCGCATGTTCATGAAGCAGTATCTGAAGGAAATGTCATCGCTGGGCGTAAACTCGATAGGCATTGTGCTGCTGATATCGTTTTTTATCGGCGCAGTAATCTGCATACAGATAAAGCTGAACATACAGAGCCCGTGGATGCCGCGCTTCGTTACAGGATACGTAACGCGCGAAATCATGCTGCTCGAGTTTTCATCGTCAATAATGTGTCTTATCCTTGCCGGAAAGGTGGGCTCTAACATTGCCTCGGAGATAGGCACGATGAGAGTGACGCAGCAGATAGACGCGCTTGACATCATGGGCGTCAACTCGGCCAACTTCCTCATCCTGCCGAAAATCATGGGCATGATAACCATCATGCCGTTCCTGGTTATATTCAGCACTGCATCAGGTATCATCGGCGCCTACGCCACCTCATATCTGGGACACGTGATAAGCGCGGAAGACCTTACGATAGGCTTGCAGCACGACTTCAACCCGTGGTTTATGTATATGAGCATCATCAAGAGCCTCTTCTTCGCGTTCATCATCACGAGCGTGTCGTCTTACTACGGCTACACCGTTGAGGGAGGCTCGGTCGAGGTGGGCAAGTCGAGCACCAACGCCGTGGTTACAAGCAGCGTGCTTGTGCTGTTCTCCGACGTATTTTTAACTCAAATACTTTCATAGGCCATGATTGAAGTTAAGAACCTCTGCAAATCCTTCGGTGAGAAAGAAGTGCTGAAAGACATCAGCACCGTTTTTGACAGCGGAAAGACAAACCTGATAATCGGACAAAGCGGCTCGGGAAAGACCGTGCTCGTGAAGAACCTCGTGGGACTGCTCGAGCCTACAAGCGGCGACGTGCTCTACGACGGACGCAACTTCATGGCCATGGACAAGAAGGAGAAGATAATGCTGCGCAGGGAGATGGGCATGATTTTCCAGAGCGCGGCGCTGTTCGACTCGATGACGGTGCTCGAGAACGTGATGTTCCCGCTCGACATGTTCTCGAACATGAACCTCCGCGAACGCATACAGCGCGCCAAGACATGTCTCGACCGCGTAAATCTGAAGGACGCCGGATCAAAGTTTCCAGGCGAACTCTCGGGCGGTATGCAGAAGCGTGTGGCCATAGCCAGAGCCATAGCGCTTAATCCTAAATATCTGTTCTGCGACGAGCCTAACTCAGGACTCGACCCGAAGACGTCGCTCGTGATTGACGAACTGCTGCACAGCATCACGCACGAGTTTAACATCACCACGATTATAAACACTCACGACATGAACTCGGTGATGGGCATAGGCGAGAACATCATCTTCATATACGAAGGACACAAGGAATGGCAGGGCGTGAGCGCCGACATTATGGGCTCGAGCAACCAGAAGCTGACCGACTTCATATTTGCGAGCGACCTGCTCAAAAAGATGCGCAACGCCGTGATTAACAAGGAAATGTAAACAACAGAAATATCAACAGAGACGGCATCCGCACATGCGGATGCCGTTTTTTTATTGTACCGTCTGACGACATGAGATAAAAACATCTGTGACAGCACACCTTAATAAGATGAACAGACTTGACCTTAATCATTAAATTTACAAATAAACGGACTTATGCATTGCGGTGTCAAAACTATTCTGTATCTTTGGATAATGGCAGACAAGAGCCCCCTACGGCAAAAACAAAGGAAGGCCGGCATAAGAAAAAGGGGCCGGGCAGCTGCCTGAAAGAAACAATAATCAACAAAAAACAAAGAGATTATGAGAATGAAACTATTAGCCGTAATGGCCGCAGCGGCCCTGATGGCAACAAGCACACAGCAGGCAGAAGCTTGCACAGGCATAACACTGAAGACTGCCGACGGAACAAGCATCCCGGCAAGAACTATCGAATGGGGCGGAAGCGACCTTAACAGCAAGTATGTAATCGTGCCGAGAGGATATACGCAGCAGTCGTATATACCGGGCGGACAGAAGAACGGACTGCAGTTTACAGCCAAATACGGATATGTAGGTCTGGCCGTTGAACAGGAGGAATTTGTGGCTGAAGGCCTTAACGAGAAAGGACTGTCGGCCGGTCTGTTCTACTTTCCGAGATACGGACAGTATGAGGCTTACAGCGAAGCTAACCGCCAGTCGAGCATAGCCGACCTGCAGCTGGTATCATGGATTCTCGGAAACTTCAGCACCGTAGACGAGGTAATTGAAGGAATGAAAGACGTTCATGTGGTGGCAATAGACCCGAGAGCCTCAACAGTTCACTGGCGCATAACCGAGCCGTCGGGCCGTCAGATAGTGATAGAGATAACCGAAGGCAAGGTGAACGTGTTTGAAAACAGACTGGGCGTGCTTACCAACTCGCCGGGCTTTGAATGGCAGATGACCAACCTGAACAACTACGTAAACCTCTATCCCGGCACGGCACAGGCAAAGACATTAGACGGCACAGCCCTCACGTCGTTTGGCGCCGGCAGCGGATTCTTAGGCATACCGGGCGACGTAACTCCGCCTTCACGCTTTGTGCGCGCAGCGTTCTATCAGGCAACGGCTCCGAAAAAACAGACTGCCGAAGAAACCGTGCTGCAGTGTTTCCAGATACTCAACAACTTCGACATACCCGTAGGCATTGAGTTTGCCGACGGTGAGACTCCAGCTGACATTCCAAGCGCAACGCAGTGGACATCGGCCACGGACATGAAGAACTTGGCGATATACTACCGCACGATGCACAACAGCGCCATAAGGAAGTTTGACCTGAAGACAATAAAATTCGACAAGGTGAAATATCAGGCCGTACTGCTCGACGCTACAAAGAATCAGCCCATAACGACGGTCAAGGTAAAGTAAGAATATTGAGGAGCAGGAAGTTATCCACATACATTCGGTCTGCATCTGCAACATGCAATAACCTGACAAGCGGACAAAGGCAATAATATTTTGCCTTTGTCCGCTTATTTTATTCGGCAGAAAACATGATTCATGCTATAACAATCATACAGACGAAGCCGGCACTCAACGACTGACTGGCGCAAAGGCTACACACAGCAGCCATGCATATAGAAATGTTCAGCCATACCCTCGCCCATCTGAAAATGAAACCTTGCAATACAAACAAAATTACTCTATGGTTTACGGATAAAAAGTGGGCCGTTTTTGCATAAAAAGTGGCCCATTTACGAGTCGTAAACAAGCCACTAACAGTTTAAAACTAAAACAGTGTGATTATCTTAACAAACAGGCGTTAAAATGTAGTGCAAATTACCATCTAAAACATAAAACCGATAAAAAGTTACGATTTTCGGGTGCTTTTCAACTCACTGTAAATATAATTCCACAAAATCTGATTAAAGTCCGCAAATACTTACATACTTTTTACCGGATATTTATAAAAATCATACTTTTTCATCATATAATTCAAAGAATATAGAAGGCGTCTCGGAACTGTCAAAACAAAAAACATCAGTTTTCTTTTAATTTTTCACTCGCCTTTCACTATCTTTACATAAGATAGGAGGCGGCTCGGAATTGTCAAAACAAAAAACATTGTTTTTCTTTTGACTTTTCACTCGCCTTTCACTATCTTTGCATAAGGCATGAAGGCTATACGTTACAGACGGATGCCGCATGACGTAACTAAAATGAAGAGAGAAATGGAAAGACTTTATCCGATAGGCATACAAAACTTTGAAGACCTGAGACGCAACGGGTATATATATGTAGACAAGACGGCACTGATACACCGACTTGTACGCACAGGCAAATATTATTTTCTCGGCCGCCCGCGACGCTTCGGAAAAAGTCTGATGATTTCTACTCTGGAGGCTTATTTCCAGGGAAAACGCGAACTGTTCAAGGGGCTCGACGTTGAAAAGCTGGAAAAAGAATGGACAGTCAGACCTGTGCTGCACATCGATCTGAATGGTCAGGAATACAAATCACGACAGGACCTTGAAGATATGCTCAACAGCTATCTTGCAAAATGGGAAAAGATGTATGGGTGCGAGACATCTGAGACATCTGCCTCACTACGCTTTTCTGCCATAATAAGAAATGCAGCAAAACAGACCGGACAGAACGTGGCAATACTCATAGACGAATATGACAAGCCACTGATACAGGCCATCGGAAACGAAAAGCTGCAAGATGAATACCGCAACACGCTTAAAGCATTCTACGGCAACCTGAAATCGTGCGACGGATATATCAAGTTTGCCATTCTTACAGGCGTAACCAGATTCAGCAGGGTAAGCATATTCAGCGACCTGAACAACCTGAACGACATAACAATGGACGACAATTATTCTGCCTTATGCGGAATAACCGAAAAGGAACTGAAGGGCAACTTTGAACCTGACATCAGGCAACTGGCCGAAAAGATGAACATATCGTTCGACGAAACTTGCAACCGGCTGAAAAAACTTTATGACGGATATCATTTCACCGAAAACGGCGAAGGCATGTACAATCCGTTCAGCCTGCTGAACACATTCTACAGGATGGAACTCGACAACTACTGGTTTGCAACAGGAACCCCTACCCTACTCGTAAAGATGCTGAAGCAGAACGACTATCGTCTGAGCAATCTTACAGAAGGCGTGCAGGCTTCGTCTTATGAGCTCAACGGAATGGAGAACACTGAGAACAATCCTGTGCCCATGTTCTTCCAGACCGGATATCTGACAATAAAAGACTACGACAAGGAGTTTAAGACATATACACTAGGATTTCCAAACGAGGAAGTTGAACACGGTTTTATCAACTTTCTCATGCCGAGCTATGTCAACATAAACGAGCATGAGTCGGCTTTTCAGATAATGAACTTTGTAAAGGAGGTTAGAGCCGGAAAGATTGACGACTTTATGGCGCGCCTGCAAAGCTTCATGGCCGGCACGCCCTACGAACTGGCACGTCAGCAAGAACTTCACTATCAGAACGTGCTCTACATAATGTTCAGCCTGCTGGGCTTTTATACCGAAGCCGAATACCACACGTCGCAGGGAAGAATAGACATGGTGGTAAAAACAAAGGAATATATCTACGTCATGGAGTTTAAGCTTGAAGGCACTGCGGAAGAGGCCATAAAGCAAATCAACGAGAAACAATATGCTGCCCCGTTTGCATCAGACCCGAGAAAGCTGTACAAGATTGGCGTAAACTTCAGCCGCGAGACAAGGAATATAGAAAGGTGGATAGTGGAATAGCACTATCCTCGACAAACAGGACATACCGGCAATATTACTGAATGCGCAAACAGTAATATTACAGTATGTAAACGTTTCTTATTATCTTTGATAATTGATTTCCGGCGGTCCGAAAGGTATCGGTCCGGGCATCGGCGTAAACTCAGGCATAATCATCGGCCCTTGCTTCTTGTTGTTCTTAAACACAGCCTCATCAAGCACTTCTTTTACCAGCCAGCCCACAGGCAGTTCAAGCGTAAACTTTTCGCTGAATTTTATCTTAGGCGTTATTATCGGCGACGTAACCCAACGGCCGGCAAACGAGTCATAATATCGCTCAACACCCACATCCATACCGAACGTTTCGCCCATTAAGCTCAAGAAACCTCCGTAACCGCTCGAACCCATATAAGGCATGGCTCCCATCGTGTAATATGACTGCCCGGTATAGTAACGGCCGAATATTGTGGCCGAAACGTTTTCGTTGAAGTTATAGGTAACAGAGCCCCTGAAGCCAAACATGGTGTTCATGTTGCGCCACATAGAATAGCGGTCGGCCGAAACGCCTCCGGCAAAGGTGAAGTTGCCAACATTCTGCACCGCGCTGAACGACACGTTCTGGTTAGACATCAGAACAGGCATGGTGGTGCGCGAGCCGGAACCAATAAGATAGCCGTTCTTCCATGAAGTGACGACACCACTGCGGCTGAAGTCGTAAGCGTAAGGCGATGCAGTAAACTTCGGTTCGGGCATGCCGTAAAGCATTATGCGTTCTATACTGTCAACATGAAACTTTGGTTTGGGAGGCTGAACCGACGACATCATCCTGCTGAATGTGCTATTCGTAAAACGGCTTTCGGGCAAAGGCGCCGAAAACTCAGGCGAATAGGCATCATGCATAAGCTTATCCTGAAATGCTGACGGCACGGAATCAGTAATGTCATTGCCGCCGTCGTTGACTTTAGAACTGCCGAAAGGCTCTTGGGCAAAGACCGGAAAGACGAAGGACAACAGGCATACAAGGGCCACTGTTCTTCTGCGGACAAACTGACTGATATTAAATTCCATACCGCAAAATAATTTAATTACCGTGACGGTTGTTCAACTTTTGACAAGCTGCTGCATCCACAACCGACAGCACAACGTACAGCCCGCAGACAGGGCCAAAGACTTAGCCAAGAAATGGCAAAAATGCCTTATCGCATAAGCCAACGGTTCTTATGGAAAACCATTGGTACGACAACTTCCTCGTTAAGGCTGTCGCCGAAACAGAACACAAGGAAGGCTTCGGATGCATGGACAGACTTGTCTGTCTTTTCAATATGGATTGTGTCGTTGACACAGTTCATTATCCTGACTTCGCGTATGCCGTGATGCTCCTCGTTGACACGTTCAACAAACATCTTGGCATTTGCCTCGAGCTCTTCGCGATAACCGTCAGGGATGGTGTCGGCAAGATACATGCCGCGAACAAAATATGCATAATTTCCGGCCAGCAGCGAGTCGTAATACTCCTTTGCGGCCTTGGCTGCAGCGATATCGTTTTTATGTTCTTCGCTGCACGCAAAGAACATAAAAACGCAAAAAGTGAATATGACGAAAAATATTTTTCTCATTTAATTATATTAGCATCTATAAAACATGGCCAACGCGCCACAAGTTATTTTTGCCTGATAAAGATGTTTATCGGCGAGCCTGTGAGAGTCCAGTTCTCTCGAATCTTGTTCTCGAGGAAACGTCTGTAAGGCTCCTTGATGTATTGCGGCAGATTGGCGTAGAACACGAACGAAGGTATCTGCGTGTTGGGCAACTGCGAGCAATACTTAATCTTGATATACTTGCCCTTTATCGATGGTGGCGGATAAGCCTCAATCAGCGGCAGCATAACCTCGTTGAGCTTGGTGGTTCCGATCTTGGCCTTGCGGTTGAGATAAACCTGCTTGGCTGTTTCGAGCACCTTGAAGATGCGCTGCTTTGTAAGTGCCGAGGCAAAGATTATAGGGAAGTCGGTGAACGGAGCCATGCGGTTGCGTATGGCAGTAACGAAGGTGTCAATGACCTTCTGGTCCTTGTTCTCTACCAAATCCCACTTGTTCACCACAACCACGAGCGACTTGTTGTTCTTCTGTATAAGCTGGAAGATGTTCATGTCCTGTGCCTCGATGCCTCGTGTAGCGTCAATCATAAGTATGCAGACGTCCGAGTTTTCGATGGCGCGGATAGAGCGCATCACGCTGTAGAACTCAAGATCTTCAGTAACCTTGTTCTTACGGCGTATTCCGGCAGTGTCAACCAGGTAGAAATCGAAGCCGAACTTGTCGTAGCGCGTATAGATACTGTCGCGCGTAGTGCCGGCTATCTCGGTTACGATATTGCGGTCTTCGCCGATAAAGGCATTGATGATGCTGCTCTTGCCAGCGTTAGGACGGCCGACAACGGCAAAGCGAGGAATGCCGTCTTCGAGCAGTTCGCCGCTGTCGCTCTTGAACTTTGTAAGCATAAGGTCGAGCAAATCGCCCGTGCCGCTGCCCGTGGCGCTGCTTATGCACTGCGGATCGCCAAGTCCGAGCTTATAGAACTCGGCAGCACTATACAGCAGGTCGTTGTTGTCAACCTTATTGACCACCACGATAACCGGCAGCTTTGTACGACGCAGGATGGCAGCCACGTCCTCGTCCCAGTCGGTCAGACCGGTTGTAACGTCAACAAGGAAGAGCACCAGGTCGGCCTCTTCGGTGGCTATAATCACCTGCTTGCGTATTTCTTCTTCAAAGATGTCATCCGACTTTACCACCCATCCTCCGGTGTCGACAACGGAAAACTCCTTTCCGTTCCACTCGCACTTGCCGTACTGACGGTCGCGTGTGGTGCCGGCGGTGTCGCTGACGATAGCACGACGCGACTTTGTGAGTCGGTTAAAAAGCGTAGACTTACCTACATTAGGGCGTCCTACTATTGCTACTAAATTTGCCATTTGTCATTTGTTTTAGAGAGATCAAGCCTGCCGGGATTCATCCTTGATACGCATGCCGGACGCTGAGTCCTGCCGCACGACGGCCGAAACGGAGGCCAACACATCTCCCTCTGGTTTATATTTATTATAGCTTCACTCTTTATCTGTTTATTCAAAGCATGCGGAATGCCGTATGTGTGCATGCCGCAAAAGCCCGAAACAGGCATCAGGAATTACTCCGGATTGTAGCCAAAGTTGTCAAGCTCTTTCTTAGAGCTGCGCCAGTCTTTGTCAACCTTGACGAACATCTCGAGGTAGATGCTCTTGCCGAAGAACTTCTCGAGAGTCTTACGTGCCTCGGTGCTCATCTTCTTCAGAGCCACGCCCTGATGTCCGATGATGATGCCTTTCTGCGAGTCGCGCTCAACATAGATTACCGCACGTATGTGTATGTGGCGCTCGTCTTCCTTGAACGACTGCACGCTGACCTCAACAGAGTAAGGTATCTCCTTGTCGTAATAGAGAAGAATCTTCTCGCGTATTATCTCGCTCACAAAGAAACGGGCCGGCTTGTCGGTGAGCTGGTCTTTGTCGAAATAAGGCGGCGAGTCGGGCAGCAGCTCCTTAATGCGCTTCAACAGCATGTCGATGCCAAACTTATTCTTTGCCGATATGGGCAGAATCTCTGCCTCGGGCAGCAGCTTATGCCACAGCTCAACCAGGTCGCCGAGCTTCTGCTGGTCGCTCTCGTCAATCTTGTTGATAAGCAGGAGCACCGGAATAGTCATCTTGCGCACCTTCTCGAGGAAGTCCATGTTCTTTTCGGGGTTCTCCACCACGTCGGTTACATAGAGCAGCACGTCGGCGTCTTTAAGTGCCGACTCAGAGAAAGCCAGCATCGACTCCTGCAGCTTATAGTTTGGCTTGAGCACTCCCGGGGTGTCGGAGAACACAATCTGCATGTCGTCCGTGTTGACGATGCCCATTATACGGTGGCGCGTGGTCTGCGCCTTGAATGTGGCAATGCTTATGCGCTCGCCTACAAGCTGATTCATCAGCGTCGACTTGCCCACGTTAGGATTACCTACAATGTTTACAAATCCTGCCTTGTGCATCTGTATTTTTATTTTGCTTGAATAAAAGATTATAATCTAAGTCTGCAAATATACGAAAAATTTTCAGCACAACCAACTAAGCAGGTTGCATGTGGCAAGAAATCAAGATAAAAGATGTTAAACTGACACTTGGAACACGCCGCCATACACCAACCGGAGAATGCGTCCGCAGCCTGCATTAATCACCACATTATCAGGACGTTAAGCAATCCGCATGTCTATATATTCAACAACACAATAAAGTCACGGAAGGCACGTTATAACAACAGTAAATTAAACTAAAAAATATTATTATGGTCAAAAATTTTTTCATCTTTCTTATTGCGGCCATCGGCCTTTGTTCATGCGATGGAGCAGAACCACACCTCATCATAACCGAAGCGAACAAAGCAACAAAAGAGCTTAACGAAAAGTATTTCGACATTACTTGTGGCGAATGGTATAACGAGGTGTCTGACAGTACAGGAAAAATTTACGAATATATCTATCTCGGAAAAGACAGAAAGAACGTACATATAACAAAGATTGTGACAAGAGAAATTGTAAAAATCAACGGAAAAGACACCTACACTGATTGGCGAATACTAAAAAACGATACGACCAAAGGAAGCTGGAAACTGTGTTGCATAGATGAAAACGGAGAACTTATGCCATATATTGAAATAGGAACCGACCATGGCAACGGACAAATAACTACAAGATTCGGGCACTTTTACCATGCCGACGCAAACGAACTTCATGCAGACGTGTTCTATTTCGACAAAATGAAACGAGGAAAAGCAGAGCCGAGCTTCTGACGAAATAAAAAAGACTTCGCAGGCTGATGTCCTGCGAAGTCTTTTGTTTAATTTAAACCAACTCAATTTTTTAGGCTACAAGAACCTAAATTAAAATCACATTTCTCATACGATTTCACTGTTTAAGCCATACGGCGAAATTACATTCACGGCATGCACAACGCACCTGACTGCAACACCCTAATGACTTAAACACCGGCGCATCGCCCCGCGCTAATCCTTCAGCGAATACGTAACCGTGGTAACCACACGCACCTTCTTTATGTAAGGCGTGTTGCTGTCGCGGTCGTCTATAGAGAACTGTCCCTGGTCGGCGGTCATAATCTTGTCGAGTTTGCTGTTGCTGTTTTCGGCAAACTGTGCCGCCGTCTGTTCTGCGTTCTTTATAGCCTCCTGCATCATCTTAGGCTTCATCTGCTGGAACGAAACATACTCATAAGACACTCCGCTGCCATATCCGCCGTCGACAACGGCCACGCCCTGCTTAAGCAGTTCGCCCTGACGTGCAATGATGCTTCTTACGAGCTTCACGTTGCGCGACGTAACGGTAACCGTTGACGTTATGTTGTAACGGTAGTTGCGCTTTGCCATGCTGTACTGGTCGGCATTAAGGTCGATCACCACGGGGGCGTTGACGCTGATTTCGCTCTCCTTGATGCCGTTCTGCGTCAGAAAGCTCTTCACCTTGGCCGTGGTAGCGTTTATGCGCGTGTATAGCTCCGGCAAGTTGTCGCCCAGCTCCTTTGTAAGTATCGGCCATGTAACCTTGTCGGCCGCCACCTCCTTCTCGGCAAGTCCCTTCACTGTAACCTTGCGGTCTTTGTTGGTAAAATTGTCGAAACCCGACTTGATGCAGAGGCCCAATATAACGATGCCTGCCGCAATGATTGCTGATTCCCATATTCTGTTCATAGCCTATAAATGTTAAGATTTACGCCATAAATGTACGAAGTTTTTCGACATGTTGCTCTCTGCGGGCCACTTTTTACCTTATGTTAACCTTTCGGACCATACCGGCAACAATATTTACGAAACTTCGGAGTAAAAACATTCAATATGAAAGAATACTGACGGCACGCACGACATCCATTCCCAAGGACAAGCCATGCCCGTGCGCACGCCACTGAATGACGCCGCGCACGGGCATGGTACAAAAAAAAGAAACGCACCTGCCATATAAGGGCAGATGCGTCGTCTTTCTATCTGATATTATCTTTCTGTCTATTTTCCGACAAAGTCTGATCCGTCGTAAGCCCACTTGTAGTAAGAAGCTCCGTGAACGAATCCGGCGCCGAATGCCGTCATGATGAGGTTGTCGCCCTTCTTGAGCAGATGCTCGTTCTCCCAGATTGCGAGCGGAATAGTAGCCGCACTGGTGTTACCGAAGTGCTCAATGTTGACCATAACCTGCTCCATGGGCAGCTCAAGACGCTTGGCCACAGCCTCGATGATGCGGATGTTGGCCTGATGAGGAACCACAAAGCGGATGTTGTCCTTGTTGAGGTTGTTGCGTTCTGCTATAAGTGCGCAGTCGTCGCTCATGCTTGTAACGGCATAGCGGAACACTGTGCGTCCCTCCTGATAGAGGTAATGCAGACGGTGGTCGACCGTGAAGTGTGACGGAGGACATACCGAACCGCCGGCCTTAAGATGGAGGAAGGGAAGTCCCTTTCCGTCGGCACGGAAGTAAGAGTCCATCGCACCGATGTTCTGCTCAGTTGTGCCTTCTACGAGAACCGCTGCCGCGCCGTCGCCGAAGAGAGGGCATGTGCTGCGGTCTTTATAGTCGACAACTGACGACATCTTGTCGGCTCCGATTACTATTATCCTCTTGTAGCGTCCGCTCTGTATCATCGACGTTGCCACGTCGAACGAATAGAGGAAGCCGCAACAAGCAGCCCAAAAGTCGAAAGCAAACGCGTTTTTCAGTCCCAGCTTGCCTATAACGATAGATGCTGTTGACGGAAAAGCATAATCGGCTGTCGAGGTGGAAACGATGACAGCATCGATGGTATCGGGGTCGACGCCCGTTTTCTTAAGGAGCTGCTTTGCAGCCTTGCGCGCCATGTATGACGTGCCGAGGCCTTCCTCGGTGAGGATGCGGCGCTCCTTGATGCCGACACGCGTCATAATCCACTCATCGTTGGTGTCTACCATTCTTGACAGTTCCTCGTTGTTGAGGACATAGTCAGGAACGTAACCGCTGATTCCTGTGATTATTGCGTTTATTTTCTCCATTATTCAGCTGTTTCCTTTACAATAGCGATCTTACCTCTGTAGTAACCGCATGTCGGGCAAACTGTGTGATAAATATGATAAGCGCCGCAGTTAGGGCATACTGCCAGTGTAGGAGCTACAGCCTTGTCATGAGTTCTTCTTTTAAGTGTACGTGTCTTTGACTGTCTTCTTTTAGGATGTGCCATTTTCTTTTAATCTTTAATTATTGTTTTTAATTTTTCTAATTCACTCCAACGCGGGTCCACGGGCTTCTCCTCATCGCCATCACTGCTTCGGGCAGCTGAATGCTCTTCGAGAGCTTTTATCATCGCAGGGTTGCATTTTCCAGGTGCATGCACATGCTTAATGGGTATGCTGAGGGCTATGAACTCGTATATAAACCATGAAACGTCGAGCCGGCCTTCGTCGCGCTCTACCGTTATGAGGTCGTCGTCTTCTGAATATTCTTCTCCAAACTTAACCGTCAGCCTGTTGTCAGAGCTTACGGGCTGCTCCATGTCGTCGAGACAGATGTCGCACGGAACATTGACTGTGCCTTCTGAGTGGAAGTTGAGCTCGAAATACTCTGACGTGCGCTGAACTCTCAGCTCCACCTCTACCGCTCCGCTCCTTACCTCAGGACCGTCTACAGCCTCAAAATAAGCATTGTCGAGGTCGTACTTAAAGATGGTTTCGCCCTCCTTAAGACCTTTCAAATCAATTTTAAAAGACTCTAAACTGCACATTTTTTGATGAATAAAATAAATGACTTCATGCGCACGGAATTACAGCAGCACCCCAGGTGCTTCTTCCACACGCATCGCCTTTGGGCTGCAAAGTTACAAATTATTTTTTATTCTTGTATTACAAATGCCGAAAATTTCATGTATTTATAGACTAAAGTGGCATTGTTTCACCATGTTGCAGCATTTATCTGCTGTTTAGGAGCATGTTAAAAGTATTGACAAATGGCACGTGCCGCATAATTATATGCCGCAAATGCCTACTGCCGGTGCGTGCATCTGCCTTAAAATATGGCTGCGCAGGCACGGCGGACATATACCAAACGCCTAAACGGCACATAGGCTGCGCGGCAGGGCTTATACCTCACGGCGCACACGGAGGGCACTGAATACGACTCCGGCATTTATAAATTTCACACCGGGCATGCGCCCGCTTACGGCGTCCCGGCAGCCATTTGGCAGGCTGTTTCAGCCGCCCGTGTAACGCATTGTGTATCAATGCGTTGCAAAAGGCCGTCTTTTACGCTCTAAAACATGGTCTTTTACATGCTGAAAGGTGGTCTTTCGCAACGCAAAAGGCCACCTTTTGAAAACCAGCAGGCATTCATCGCCCTGTCTGTTGGCTCTGCACGCCGTTATGAGCCTGTGGCGTGAGGCAACAAAAGTATATCTTAGCGATGCCGGCCGGAACATGTCCGGGCGGCCGATGCATCTTCATCTTATTTCTTGGTGCTTACCACAATGGCGCCGTTCTTGGCCTGTTCGCCAAATTTTTCAACGGCAGACTCGCCTTTAAACACCTCTATGCTATTTATTTTATCTGCGCTTATCTTTTTCAGTTCGGCGGCACTGACGTGCACACCGTCTACGACATAATATACATCATCGCTAAAGGCAATATTGCTGCCGGCGGCTTTCTGGCTTTCGCTGTCAGGTCCGCCGTCCATGCGGAAGTTCACGGGCAAGGTGTAACGCACGTTTACTGCCTCGCCGCGCTGATAGCCCGGCACCCATTTAGGCATGGCGGCAACCACTCTGACAGCCTCGGCGTCGAGCTCCGGACTGATGTTTCTTATTGGCTTGACATCTCTAACGGTGCCATCCTTGCCTATAACGAACTGCACTATCACCTTGCCTTGTATACCGGCTTTGGCGGCTTCGGCAGGGTATTTTATGTTATCGCGCAGGTATGTCATAAGGGCATTAGTTCCGCCGGGATAGCGCGGCTGCTCCTCGACAACGTCGAACACACGGCCGTCATCTTTTGAGTTGCCTGCAGTAACGCTGGCCACACGCCCCCTGAGGCTGTCGGCGGCAGCAGTCTCCGGCGCAGCGGCTTCAGCCGGCATGCCTGCGGCGCCGGCCTCGCCAGTGCTCATGGCCAGATGCTCGGCCGTGCCCGGCATGCTTCTAACAACAGAATTTACGAGAGCATTGCTGTCGTGCTCTATCTCCTTACTCAAGCTTTCGGCCTTCGGCGTGGCAAAAGCCACTACGGCAACGGCCGCAACGGGAACGGTAAGCAATATCTTGGCGCGGTTCCACGGGTTAGACTTTTTAATCAGCATCATAGTTATTCGTTTTTTTAGGGAGTTATGATTTAGATTGTTTGCCATACTGAATAGCCGCTCGCCAACGGCCTTGCGTATCAGAAGGAGCTGATATTCGGATGCGTCGGCACCGCTCTGTATCACGGCCTCGTCGGCCTCATACTCGTGTATGTTCTGCAGCTCGCGGCGCAGCAGCCATGCGGCGGGATTAAACCACTGGAATATCAGCAGCATGTTGCACAGCATTATGTCGAGCGAGTGGCGGCGCGCTATGTGTGCCTTTTCGTGTATTAGTATTTCGCTGCGGCCGCTTTCATAGTCGCTCCTGCTTATCACGATGTTGTTAAACCAACTGAACGGCGCCACGTCATCATCAATCACTACTATCTTTATGCCGTCGGCGGTTGTAACAGAGTATTTTCCCGAGATAAGCCTATGCAGCCTTACGAGCGAGCATATCTCGCCTACAAGAAACAAGACCACACCTATTATATATGGCGAAGAGCACCTGTATGAGCGTCGGACCCGAGGGCGCAGGGCCGTCGTCTACAACGCCCATGGCCAACAGCTGCTCTATCTGCACCATTCCGTCGTAAGCCACGGTTGGCTCGTCCACAGATATGTTCACAAACGGCAGCACGAGCGACAGCAGCATGAGCAGCAACAGCGTGGCGCGGTTGAACGCATGAAACGTGTCGCGGCTGAGCAGCAGTTTGTAAAACAGGTAGAAAGCCGCCAGGCATATAGCCACCTTTATCGAATATATGAAAAACATTCCCATGGCATCATCGTTTTTTTATCCGTATTTTTATCCTCAAACCGGTCTCAGCGCACGGCCGAAACTTCCTTTATAGCCTCAAGCATGTCGTGTCGTTTCTGGCCGTTGGTTCCTATGACCAGCTTGCGCACCACTCCGTCCTTGTCTATCAGCACCGTCGTAGGCGTCTGCTGCACCATGAACATCTCCCAAAGCGTCCTGTCGCCGGCAACTTGCGTGAACCTGAAGTTCTGCCGTTCTACGATGTCTTTTATTTCTTCAAACGAATTATACGTAACGGCAAGGAAGTTTACATCAGGACATTCGTCTTTCCATTTGCTTATCTCGGGCATTTCTCTTATGCACGGCCCGCAGCCTGTGTACCAGAAGTTGAGCACCAGCGCGCGGCCCCTGGTTGATGCGTTGTCCCACACACGGCCGTCTACATCCTTCACGCTGAACTGCCCTATCGTGTCGCCTTCGGCAATTCTGGTCTTCTTCGGCACGTTGTAAACCATCTTCATTGCCATAGATTCTCTTACCTGTGCCTGCTCAATCCAGTAGTCGGCGTTGGGCACATCTTCCTTTTTCACGGCATAGCGCTTAGATTCGTCACTTAGCTTGACGCCCTTTATCGCCATGATTTTGTTGCCGTCATGGTCCGACAGGATTATTACACCAACCTGTTTTCCGTCAACATCCGAAGGCATTTCGTTAAAGAAGCAGCCGTCAATGAGAAGTTTCGGCAGTTTTCCGTCGGCAAAAGAGCTTGCAGAAATACACAGGGCGAGCAACAATGTCAGCAGCAGTTTCTTCATTTTTTGTTCTCCTCAACCTTTTTTATGAGGTCTTTCAGCTCGTCGAGCGATATTTTCTCTTCGCTCACAAGTGTAGACACCACTCCAAGATACGACTTGCCGAAGAACTTGTTGACAACGTTATTAAGCGAACCGCGCTTGTAGCCTTCGCGCGATATCTTCGGGAAATAGGCGTATGTGCGTGTCTTCAGGTTGCGGTGCGACAGGAAGCCCTTGTCTTCCAGTATATGCACAAGTGTTGAAAGCGTGTTTACATGCGGCTTCGGATCGTCATACAAAGCCTGCAGCTCGCGTATCTGCATCTCGCCCTTGTCCCAATAATGGTTCATTATCTCTTCTTCTTTGTTTGTCAATGATTTCATAGCTATTTGTTTTTTGTTTACCGTAAAGTAACTAAATAGATTAGTTATATACAAAAATATGCGTGTTAATAAAATTAAAACGGACGCACTTTTAACTAAACAGCTTAGTTTGTTAACAAAGCAAGCGGTCTATTTAACTAAACAGAATAGTTTAAACATGCGTTCCGCCCAATCCTTTTCTTTCAGCTTAATCATGCTGCATGCTCAATGCCGATGCGCAGTCTGCGGCATCATTTTAATGCGCGCGCAAACAATATTATTATTTTTAAGGCGTTATAAAACTGTATGCAGTGGACAGACCGAATAAGACAGGTGAAGATAATACTCGTGCTGGCGGCCATAATTATTGCCGTTGCTTCTCTTATTGTGTCCAATAATCTTGTAAAGAAGCTTGCCGACGAAGAACACAACAAGATGGAGGTATGGGCTGAAGCCATGCTCTCGCTTAACAAGGCAGACGAAAACACTGATCTCAATCTTGTCCTTAAGGTCATAAACGAAAACAACACCATACCGGTAATTGTTACCGACTCGAAACGCAACGTGCAGATTTACCGCAACGTCAACCTTAAAGGCGTAAACTATGAGGACAGCCTGAAAAATGCCGGAAGCATAAGCGAAAAATTGCTTAACGAAGGAAAATTCATCAGGATTTATCTCGACGACAGCCTTAAGAATGATTATATCAACGTGTGCTACGACGATTCTGTCATCCTGAAACGCCTGTCTACGTATCCTTACATCCAGCTTGGAGTTGTCATGCTGTTTGTAGTTGTTGCGATATTCGCACTGCTTACATCCAAAAAGGCAGAGCAAAACAAGGTGTGGGTAGGTCTGTCCAAGGAAACAGCCCACCAGCTCGGCACGCCTATTTCGAGCCTTATGGCATGGACAGAGATATTAAAGGAGAATTATCCTGACGATGAGCTGATACCCGAAATGGATAAAGACGTCAAGAGACTTGAACTTATAGCCGAGCGTTTCTCAAAGATTGGTTCACTGCCTGAGCCTGTTCCTTCAAGCCTTATGGACGTCATGACTCATGTAATCGACTACATGGACCGGCGTACTTCGTCAAAGGTAACCTTCATAAAAGAGTTTCCCGAAAACGACATAACAGTAAGAATAAACAGTTCGCTCTTCGAGTGGGTAATCGAAAATCTGTGTAAAAACGCTGTAGATGCAATGGAAGGATGCGGCACAATAACGCTTCATGTCGAGGAAACGGCATCGAGAGTAATCATTGAAGTTACTGACACAGGCAAAGGTATAAAGAAAAAGAACATAAGAAATGTTTTCAAACCTGGCTTTACAACTAAAAAACGCGGCTGGGGCCTGGGACTGTCGTTGGCAAAACGAATCGTTGAGGAATATCATAAAGGCCGCATATTCGTGAAAAACTCGGAAATAGGCAAAGGCACAACATTCAGAATTGAACTGACAAAGCGTGCATGAGAGCGTTTTTAGAGCAATTTCGGTAAGGAACAATAGTTCTGTTCCACATATCCCGTTTCAATGCACAATTAGCCGGCGAAAATAAAAGTCTTTTTACATTATGTTCAAGATTGCCTTTCATCAGACAACTTCTGTCCGTTCAGGCGTTCATTCTACAGATGGCAAATATCATTTCCCTTCATTATAAGATTAGCCGGCGAAAATAAAAGTCTATTCTCATTATGTTCAAGTTTGCCTTTCATCAGACATCTTCTGTCCGTTCAGGCGTTCATTCAGCAGATGGTAAATATCATCTCACTTCATTATAAGATTAGAGACATAAATAGTTTCAATAGCTCCTGTGACATTGAAATTAAATGCCATCTACTTTTTGACTATACCTGAGGTGCTTCTAGATTTCATTTTCTTCAAAAGATATGAGTCCTTGTAGTCAATGGCTATTTGCATGTTACAATTTATTTTAATTAGTCTGAAACATTTTACATCTGCAAAATATATTGTATTTTATGCTGCCGTAAATTGCACGTATTGCTCCAACCCTGTCATCATAGATAATTAAATATGGTATGCGTTTTTTGGTTTTATAAAGAGTGGTGACACCCAAGAACAATCCACCATCTCAAAAAAATATCACACAAAGCCAGCACACTATAAATTTAATCACAAACCTGCAAGATTCATCCTCGTCAGTTATCAAATATACTCCACCTACAGCAAAAAGCATGCAGCATAGAAACAACAACAGATTTTTCCTGCAACTTTGGTATATTTTAATTTCAGTTTCCATAATTTATCTGATATTTCATTCGAAATAACGGATTCCATCATCTTGTCATTCCCATCAGTCCCATTAGTCCTATTAGTCCCATAAGTTTCATTAATCTCATCCCCAGTGGGGCCAAACAAAAAAAGAGTCCC
>UMHT01040283.1_pt1 | contig 23051 bp, 19 predicted proteins | sample 1965601 | NCBI WGS metagenome assembly UMHT01 (sample SAMEA4836105, study PRJEB28245) | human gut metagenome | biome: gut microbiome; material: fecal sample | place: Denmark | collected 2008 | reverse complement strand
GCCGCTTCTTCTGCTCCCGATTGCATTTGGTATGTTCCTGGCAAACCTGCCGTTAGCTGACCTGATGAAGGAAAGTGAGCCGTGGTATACCGCAGGTGTTCTGCGTATCATCTACGGCGGTGTTAAGTCCAGTTTGTTCCCGTGTCTGATCTTCATGGCAGTAGGTGCCATGACAGACTTTGGTCCGCTGATTGCAAACCCGGTGAGCCTTCTGCTTGGTGCAGCTGCTCAGTTCGGTATCTACATTGCATTCATGCTGGCTAACGCAACTGGCTTATTCACAGTAGGTGAGGCTGCCGCTATCGGTATCATCGGTGGTGCAGACGGTCCGACCGCTATCTATGTAGCCAACAACCTGGCACCGGATCTGGTTGCTCCGATCGCCGTTGCCGCTTACTCCTACATGGCGCTGATTCCGCTGATTCAGCCGCCGATCATGAAGCTTCTTACCACTAAGAAAGAGCGTTCCATCGTTATGAAGCAGCTCCGTAAGGTAAGCAAGGTTGAGAAGATTGTATTCCCGGTATTCGTAGTACTCTTCTGCTCCCTGCTTCTTCCGTCCGTAGCTCCGCTGCTTGGTATGCTGATGCTTGGTAACCTGCTTCGTGAATCTGGTGTTACAGAGCGTCTTTCTGATACAGCTCAGAACGCACTGTGCAACATCGTAACTATCATGCTTGGTACTACCGTAGGTGCGACCGCAAACGGCGAGATTTTCCTGCGTGTTCAGACCATCGCTATCGTTTGCATGGGTCTTCTTGCATTCGCATTCGCTACCATCGGAGGTGTTCTCCTTGGTAAGGTGCTGTGCGCTGTAACCGGCGGCAAGATCAACCCGTTAATCGGTTCCGCTGGTGTATCTGCTGTACCGATGGCTGCCCGCGTTTCTCAGACAGTTGGTGCAAAAGAGAATCCGACCAACTTCCTTCTGATGCACGCTATGGGACCAAACGTAGCAGGTGTTATCGGTTCTGCCGTAGCAGCAGGTTTCTTCATGCTGATTTTCGGTTAATCGAATATTGATTTTTGGCTGTTGCAGCCGGGATCTGGCTGCATCTGGCCTGCGAAAGACCGCAGCGCCGGAAGTACCGGATCCCGTTTTTACTTATTTATATAGGTAGTTATAGAAAATTTTTTTAAAGGAGGCTTTATTGTGGCTAATAAAGTAATGTCTTTACACGATGCCGTAGAAAAGTATGTATGTGACAACGATGTACTTTGTCTCGGCGGATTTACAACAAACCGTAAACCGTATGCAGCAGTTTACGAGATCCTTCGTCAGGGTAAAACTGGTTTTGTAGGCTGGTCTGGCCCGGCAGGTGGTGACTGGGATGCGTTAATCGGTGAGGGCCGTGTGAGAGCCTACATCAACTGCTATACTGCAAACTCTGGTTACACCAACGTAGCTCGTCGTTTCCGTGCAGCTATCGAGAAGGGTGAGCTTACATATGAGGATTATTCTCAGGACGTTCTGATGCTTCAGCTTCATGCTGCATCTCTGGGTCTTCCGTACCTGCCGGTACGTATGATGCAGGGCTCCGGACTTGTTAAGTTCTGGGGTATCAGCGAAGAGAAGAGAAGAACCATGGAAGGTGTTGACAACCTGAAATGCGTAGAGATCGAGAACCCGCTTGAGCCAGGCGAGAAGCTGCTGGCTGTTCCGGTTCCGAAGCTTGACTGCGCTATCATCCATGTTCAGCAGGCATCTCCGGATGGAACCTGTATCATCGATGGTGATGAGTTCCATGACGTAGATATCGCTGTAGCTGCAAAACGTTGTATCGTTACCTGCGAGGAGATCGTAAGTGATGAGTATATCCGTCGTGACCCAACCAAGACAAGAATCTTTGGTGAGTGTGTAGACGCCGTTGTTCGTGCACCGTACGGTGCTTGGCCGGCACAGTGCTACGGCTACTATGATGATGATGATAAGGGCTTGAAAGAGTACGACAAGGCTTCCAAGTACCTTGACGCTGAGGATGCTAAGGCACAGCTTCAGAAGGCTGCAGACAAAGCTGCTAAGGCTGCTGCTGCTAAGCCGGAAGATGAGAAGCTTGCAAAAGCTGCAGAAGTTGCTGCACAGGCTGCAAAAGATGCTGCTGACGGCACCAAGATTCCGGAGACCTTCAAGGATTACCTTCAGAAGTATGTATATGGATGCAAGGATCAGGATGATCTGCTCAACGTACTGGGCGGCGCTCGCCTCATGAACCTTAAGAATGAGCCGCATCTTGGCTATTCTACCAGACATTAATTGAGGGAGGGAAAATCTAAAATGGCTGATTATACAAAGTATACAAAGCAGGAAATGCAGGCTTACGCCATCGCAAAAAATATTAAAGAAAATCAGATCGTTATCGTTGGTACCGGTCTTCCGTTAATCGGTGCATCCCTGGCAAAACGTGTTGTTTGCCCGAGCTGCCATCCGATCGTAGAGAGTGGTCTTATGGATTGTTCTCCGATCGAGGTTCCGCGTTCTGTAGGTGACAACCGTTTCATGGCTCACTGTGCAGTACAGTGGCCAAACGTTCGTTTCGTAGGTTTCGAGGCTAATGAGTGGTTACATGATGCTGATCGTATGATCGCATTCATCGGTGGCGCTCAGATCGACCCGTACGGAAACGTTAACTCTACCTGTATCTTTGGTAAGGGTGATTATGTTAAACCTACCACACGTTTCACCGGTTCTGGCGGTGCAAACGGAATCGCTACCTTCTGCAACACCATCATCATGATGCAGCATCAGAAGAGAAGATTCATGGATCATGTTGACTACATCACAAGCTGTGGCTGGATGGACGGCCCTGGCGGACGTGAGAGAGCAGGTCTTCCGGGCAACCGTGGACCGCAGATGGTAGTTACCGATCTTGGTATCATGAAATTCGACGAAGAGACCAAGAGAATGTACCTGGCTTACTACTATCCATTCTCCTCTCCGGAAATGGTTCAGGAGAACACTGGTTTCGAGATCGATACCTCCAGAGCTCAGCTGATGGAAGGTCCGGATCCGGAGATCATCCGCGTTATTCGTGAAGAGATCGACCCAGGTCAGGCATTCATCAAAGTTCCGAAGGAGACTAAGTAATTAGCCTTCCATAGGGAATCAAGACAGATATCATTTCTGTCGATTAATTAGTTACTGATTGCAGGCGGGACAGGAGACGAACTGTCCCGCAAGCAATTCATTTATAACCATTTTTATTTTTTATTTTATAAGGAGAAAAGAAGACATGAATATGTATTCAATGCCAGGATATTTCCAGAATATGCCTACCGTTGGTAAAGCTCTGGTTAATCCGAATCCGGAAAACGAGCAGGAACTGAAGGCTGTTGAGAACGACATCCATGAGTCCATTAAGCAGGCTCTTGATGCTGGTATCACAACCGAAGAGAAGTTAAACGCACGTGGACAGCTTTCTGCTACACAGCGTATCAACGCCCTGATCGATCCAGGTACATGGTGCCCGTTAAACAGCCTTTACAATCCGGAAGACAACCGTTTCCAGACAACTAACGTTCTGAATGGTCTTGGCCGTGTAAATGGCAAATGGGTTTACATCATCGCTTCTGATAACAAGAAGATGGCTGGTGCTTGGGTTCCGGGACAGGCAGATAACCTGCTCCGTGCTGCAGATACCGCTAAGATGCTGCATCTGCCGTTAGTATACCTGTTAAACTGCTCAGGCGTTGAGTTCCCGAATCAGGACAAAGTATACCCGAACCGTCGTGGTGGTGGTACACCGTTCTTCCGCAACGCTGAGTTAAACCAGCTTGGTGTTCCGGTTATCGTAGGTATCTACGGAACCAACCCGGCAGGTGGTGGTTACCACAGCATTTCCCCGACTATCCTGATCGCTCATAAAGATGCGAACATGGCAGTTGGTGGCGCTGGTATCCTTTCCGGTATGAACCCGAAGGGTTACATCGATGAGGAAGCAGCAGAGCAGATCGTTAACGCTCAGATCGAGAACAGCAAACATCACGTTCCGGCTCCGGGTTCCGTGCCGATCCACTATGATGAGACCGGATTCTTCCGTGAAGTTTACGAGGATGATTTAGGCGTTATCGAGGGAATCAAGAAGTACATCAACTACCTTCCGTGCTTCAACCTGGAGTTCTTCCGTGTTGACAGCCCGAAGGCTCCGCAGCTTCCGGCTGAGGATCTGTACAGCATCATCCCGATGAACCAGAAACGTCCGTACGACATCTACGATGTAATCGGCCGTCTGTTCGATAACAGTGAGTTCTTCGAGTACAAGAAAGGCTACGGTCCGGAGATCGTTGCTGGTCTTGCAAAAGTTAACGGCCTTCTGGTTGGTGTTATCGCTAACGTACAGGGCTTACTCATGAACTATCCGGAGTACAAACAGGGTTCTGTAGGTATCGGTGGTAAGCTGTACCGTCAGGGTCTGATTAAGATGAACGAGTTCGTTACTCTGTGTGCTCGTGATAAGACACCGGTTATCTGGCTGCAGGATACCACAGGTATCGATGTAGGCGATGACGCTGAGAAGGCAGAGCTGCTTGGTTTAGGTCAGTCCCTGATCTACTCTATCGAGAATGCTAAGCTTCCGTCTCTGGAGGTTACTCTTCGTAAGGCAAGTGCTGCTGCTCACTACGTTCTGGGTGGTCCGCAGGGCAACAACACCAACGTATTCTCTATCGGTACAGGTGCTTGCGAGTACTACGTAATGCCGGGTGAGACCGCTGCAAACGCTATGTACTCCAGAAAGCTTGTTAAAGCTAAAAAAGCTGGCGAGCCGCTTCAGCCGATCATCGACAAGATGAACGCTATGATCCAGATGTACACAGACAAATCTCGTCCGAAATATTGTACAAAACAGGGTATGGTTGATGAGATCGTAGATCTGACCGATCTTCGTCCGTACATCCAGGCATTTACCGAGGCTTATTATCAGAATGCTCAGGCTATCTGCCCGATGCATCAGATGCTGGCTCCGAGATCTACTCGTGAGTTCATCAACTACGGTAAATAATTATCAAATTAAAACGGCATTGTGATAGGTGCCGCTAAGATAACATTTTAAAAAGAGAAGGCGCGTAAGTACGCGGCTGACAGTGATAGTGTAAATAGTGATAAGTAACAAATTGATAGTGTGAATAGTGTGAGGCTCTGGCGAAGCGGCTTGTCTGTATGACTGGAAATGAACCGTTTTGCCGGATGCTTGCAGATAAATCGGGCAAAGGAACTGGAACCTTTGCTCGATTTATTGGTATACTCAGGCAGATAAGTAATAAGTAATAGTTTTGTTAAGAATTATTTTATAACATTTTCAAGATTTTACAGCGACTTTTAGTTGATTTTGTGGTATTATGATGGGTGGAGACGATGTGATAGCACGGATCTGCCAAAACATCGTTGAAACAAAAATCAGGCATAGAAAGTCAGTATTGAAAGGAAAAAGATACATCATGAGCGAAATTTTCACTTTAGGTATCGACGTAGGCTCTACAGCTTCCAAATGTATCATCCTGAAGGATGGCAAGGAGATCGTAGGTAAGTCTCTGATTGACGTTGGAGCAGGTACCAGCGGTCCAAGCCGTGCCATCGAGGCAGTTCTGGAAGATGCAGGCCTCAAGAAAGAAGATATGGCATTCACACTGGCTACCGGTTATGGACGTACATCTCTGATGGACGGAATTGCCGATAAGCAGATGAGTGAGCTGTCATGTCATGCAAAGGGCGCTTATTTCCTTTTCCCGAAGGTTCATACCGTAATTGACATCGGCGGTCAGGACGTGAAGGTTCTTCGCGTTGAGGACGGTGTCATGACAAACTTCCAGATGAACGATAAGTGTGCAGCCGGAACCGGAAGATTCCTGGATGTTATGGCTCGCGTTCTCGAAGTTGAGGTAAGTGATCTAGGCCGTCTTGGCGCTATGTCCAAGAAGCAGGTAGGAATCAGTTCCACCTGTACGGTTTTTGCAGAGAGTGAGGTTATAAGCCAGTTGTCGATGGGAACGGATAAATGTGATATCATTGCCGGTATTCATCGTTCAGTGGCTCATCGTGTCACGGGTCTTGCCCACCGAATCGGTGTAGTGCCGGATGTCGTTATGACAGGCGGTGTGGCTCAGAACCAGGGCGTAGTAGATGCGCTTGAGGCTGAGCTTGGCGTAAAGATTTGTACATCCCCGCTGACACAGTATAACGGCGCGCTTGGCGCAGCCCTGATGGCATATCAGGTAGCCAGCCGTCAGAAGTAACTAAGTTAATTTTTAAGAATGGAGGATAATTATTATGGCAAAACAAGTTAGTCCTGGTGTTCTTGCGCTTCGTAAAGTCGTAGATGACGTACACAAAGAGGCGCGTGAGGCCAAAGCAAGAGGCGAGTTAGTTGGATGGTCTTCTTCCAAATTCCCGTGTGAGCTTGCAGCAGCATTTGATTTACACGTTATGTATCCGGAGAACCAGGCAGCTGGTATCGCAGCTAACCGTTACGGTGAGCTGATGTGCCAGGCAGCTGAGGATCTTGGATATGACAACGATATCTGCGGTTACGCTCGTATCAGCCTTGCATATGCAGCTGGTGTACGTGTATCCCGTAAGTATGATCCGGAGACTGGTGAATACATCATCGATCCGAGCACAGGTAAACCATTAAAAGATGCTGACGGCAACGTAGTGATGGGTGAAGACGGAAAACCGAAGAAGGATCCGAAGACTCAGACTCCGTATCTGCAGCTGGACAACCTGCTTGAGATTGAAAAACTCCCGGATGGTCCGGAAAAAGAGAAACGTCTTGAGGCTATTTCTCCGATTCGTCAGATGCGTATTCCGCAGCCGGATTTCGTTCTTTGCTGCAACAACATCTGTAACTGTATGACAAAATGGTATGAGAACATCGCTCGTATGTGTAACATTCCGCTGATCATGATCGATATCCCGTACAACAATACAGTAGAAGTTCATGATGAGAATGTTAAATACGTTCGCGCTCAGTTCGACAAAGCGATCAAACAGCTGGAAGAGCTGACAGGCAAGAAGTTCGACGAGAAGAAGTTCGAGCAGGCTTGTGCAAACGCTAACCGTACCGCTAAGGCTTGGCTGAAAGTCTGTGATTTCCTGCAGTACAAACCGGCTCCATACAGTGGATTTGACCTGTTCAACCACATGGCAGACGTTGTAACTGCACGTGCTACTGTAGCTGCTGGTGATGCTTTTGAATTACTTGCAAAAGACCTGGAAGAGACAGTTAAGAAGGGTGAGACCACAACTCCGTTCCCGGAGAAATACCGTGTTATGTTCGAGGGTATTCCGTGCTGGCCGAAACTGCCGGCTCTGTTCAAACCGCTGAAGACCCACGGTGTAAACGTTACTGCCGTTGTATATGCTCCGGCATTTGGTTTCGTTTACAACAACATCGATGAGATGGCTCGTGCTTACTACAAAGCTCCGAACTCTGTCTGCATCGAGCAGGGTGTTGACTGGCGTGAAGGCATCTGCCGTGATAACAAGGTAGATGGCGTTCTGGTTCACTACAACAGAAGCTGTAAACCGTGGAGTGGTTACATGGCTGAGATGCAGCGTCGCTTTACTGCTGACCTGGGTATCCCGTGTGCTGGTTTCGACGGCGATCAGGCTGACCCGCGTAACTTCAATGCTGCTCAGTACGAGACTCGTGTAGAGGGTCTGGTTGAGGCAATGGAAGCAAATAAGCAGGCAAAGGAGGCTAAATAACCATGAGTGTTAACGCATTATTAGAAGAATTTAAGGTAAAAGCTGCAACTCCGAAGCAGCAGCTTGCTGAATATAAAGCTCAGGGCAAAAAAGTAGTTGGTGTTCTTCCTTACTACGCTCCGGAAGAGCTTGTATATGCCGCTGGTATCGTTCCGATGGGTATGTGGGGTTCCAACACTAAGACCATCAGCCGTGCAAAAGAGTACTGCGCTACTTTCTACTGCACCATCGCTCAGTTAGCTCTGGAGATGCTGCTGGATGGAACTATGGATCAGTTAGACGGTATTATCACACCTACTATCTGTGATACTCTTCGTCCGATGAGCCAGAACTTCCGTGTAGCTATGGGCGACAAGATGAAAGTTATCTTCTTAGCTCATCCGCAGAACCGTTTCGAAGAGTTTGGTCTTCAGTTCTGTATCGATCAGTACAACCATGTAAAAGCTGATCTGGAAGAGATCGCTGGAAGAAAGATTACTGATTCTGACATCCAGGATGCTATCGTTGTATACAACAAGAGCCGTGCAGCTCGCCGTGAGTTCGTAAAACTGGCTAACGAGCACTGTGATGTTATCACACCAACCAAACGTTCCGCAGTTCTGAAGGCATTCTACTTCATGGAGAAGCCGGAATACACTGCAAAGCTGAACGAGCTGAACGCAGAGCTGGCTAAACTTCCTGTCTGTGACTGGAAGGGAACCAAGGTTGTTACCTCCGGTATTATCTGTGATAATCCGAAGCTGCTTTCTATCTTCGAAGAGAACAACATCGCTATCGCTGCAGATGATGTAGCACATGAGACACGTTCCTTCCGTGTAGACGCTCCGGAAGACGAGCTGGATCCGGTTAGAGCACTGGCTAAACAGTTCGCTAACATCGATTACGAAGTACTTCTGTACGATCCGGAATCTGACAAGAACCGTCGTGGTGAGTTCGTAGCTAACATGGTTAAAGAGAGCGGCGCTCAGGGTCTGGTACTGTTTATGCAGCAGTTCTGTGATCCGGAGGAGATGGAGTATCCATACCTGAAGAAAGCTCTGAACGATGCAGGCGTTCCGCACATCAAACTGGGTATCGACCAGCAGATGAGAGACTTCGGTCAGGCAAGCACTGCTATTCAGGCATTCGCTGACGTTCTTGCACTTCAGAAATAATAGAAGATTCGTTTGGGAAACTGAATGATGAGATAGAAACGCCCCCGCAGGAGATTTTCTTGCGGGGGCGTTTGTTTGGTGCGCCTTGCGGCATACATTTATTTATTCCTTAGTGGAGTCAGAAGAACTATTATTTGCAATTTGCTCATCCGTCACAGACCCCTGGCGGTAGCCGCTGCCTGGTTCCTGTTTGGAGTTCTTCTTTGGAGCATCCGGCTTTTTGTCTCCGGAAGTAGAAGAGGTTTCTTTGGACGGACCGGAGCTTCCGGAATTGCTGTGGCTGCCGGAGCTTCCGTTGGAATTGCTGCTATCATCGCTGGAAGAATCTTCGGATGAGTCGGTGCTGGAGTCAGAGCTTCCGGAATCTGGCGTCCTGCTGGAGCTGGTGGCTGTTTTTTTCGTCTTTTTGGAGGAGCTGTTCTGGAAATCGTCCCAGCTTTCGTTATCGAATTCATTGGAAGCCGCGGTCTGGCGGCTCTGAGCGATGCCGTTTACCGTCCAGGCGCCGTCTGCGTTTACAGTGTAGCCGTCCGGTGTCGTGGTGGAGGTTAGAAGCCAGCCTTCGGCGTCGAAATAGTAGCATTCGCTGACGCCGTCCTGGTTGCCGTCGATCCAGCGCCAGCCATTTGCCGCCCAGGTGTTGTCACCGTTGTCGTACCACCAGCGGGTAGCATTGTCACCAGCTCCATTTTTCCAGCTTCCTGCCATCGCCGGGAAAGCGGCGGAGAGGGAGAGAAGACCAGTTGTTAAGCCTGCTAAAAATAAGCGTTTATTAATCATAAAGTGAAATCTCCTTTTTGCAAAAATGATTAAAAAAGAGGATATCTCAAAGCTCCGGATATGATGTATACCCGAATCTTTGATAATATCCCCCCCTGTTTTTATTTCGTTACTGTTCACGCATACGTGCCCAGTAACGGAATTTGCCGTGGCTTCGCATTTAAATACGGCAAATTCCTGCTGACACCACGTTTTCGTACGGCACTTTCGGTTCCAAAAGTGCCTACCCGTGAACCGTAATTTTATTTCTCCTGCTTAAATGTATGTCCCATATAATAGGACAATTCTGCCGCACTGTGGCGAACCTGCTCCTGCAGGTGCAGAAGATGTGTGTCATCTTCAATACGGGAATACGGTGCGATGATTCCGACCGAAGCGGAAATGCGTCCGTCAATACCGTAAATGGGAGCACCGATCCCGACTGCATCCGGGACGTATTCGCCGTGGGAAACGGCAATGCCCTTCTCACGGATGGTGCGGAGTTCTTCTGCCAATTCTGCGGGATCCGCCTTTGGAAATGCCTCAGGACGGTTTAAGCGCGTGTACAGATAGCGGCGGATGTATTCGTCGCTCTGGAAAGCCAGAAGCGCCTTGCGGATCGCACCGCAGTGCAGATCCATCTCATAGCCAAATTCTTCGACGACCTTGAGGTGGTTCGGACCGTCCGTTTTGTCAAGTACCAGTCCTTTGTCGCCAACCTGGATGATCAGATAGGAATCCTCACGGGTACAGTAGGAGAGGTTCTTGAGAATCGGAAGCGCCGCATCCTGAATCCGCACATTGTCAGCCGCCGCCCGACCGAGAGAGATGAGGGCGGGACCGAGCTGGTAGGTGTGCGCGTGTTCATCGCGGATCACGTATTTTTTTTCACAAAATGTCTGCAAAATCCGGTGGATCGTGCTGGGCGGAAGCCCGGTTGATTCGGAAAGTTCTGCGATGGAATATTTGTGGTTGGCTTCTTTTAAAAGTTCCAGAAGTTCCATCGCGCGGAGAAGACTTTGTATCATGCAAAGAATCCTCCTGTGTTATTCTGTGATTTCCTCAACCGTCACGGTTGTGCTGTCATCCGGGGCTGCGTCGGAATCCTCTTTCTCGGAAGAAGCTTCGCCGTCCTCGGAAACCGGAGCATCTGCGCGGACGGTTTCTGTTCTGACTGGTTCTTCGGAAGAGACATCTGCATCAGCCGGAGCTTTTTCGCTTTCCTCAGAATGTTCAGAAGTTTCCTCTGGAGTCTCAGCTGGAGCTTCCTTTTTCTCCGGGTTTAAGGAAACATAGCTGCGTTCGGAGGCAGCTGTATCAGAAGTCTTGGAAGCTTCTTTATCGCCGGCATCGTCAAAATCATCGAAATCATCTTCAAAGTCGTGGAAATCCTCGTCCAGTTCCTTGTGGAATGATTTATACTGTAAGACGTAAGAAACACCAGCTGCTGCAGCGCCGACGATAGCTGCCAGTGTCAGTAATTTACCAAAATGTTTTTTTGCCATGGTTGATACTCCTCTCTATACGATTCGATATCCTTATTGTAATACGAAATGCCTAAAAAATAAAGGGAATCTTTTGTGAACACCGGGATATGTGTGAATCACGTGTTACTGGGCACGTATGCGTGAACAGTAACACAGGGGCGGTAGTTATGTACAGGAAGCATGAGAAAAACGCTTGTTGTCATACCGGAAATCATGTAGAATAAAATTATATATTTGCCAGGTGGTGATAAAAATAAAATGATGAATTCCAATACAAAGATGACGGCGCAGGAATTGGAACAAATGATTGCGCAGATGGAAAAGATATTTACGGTTGTACGTATTTTAGATAAAGATCTGCTCCATAAGATGGACGTGAGGAACGGGGAACTCCGATCTGAGGACTGCGAATGTTATTCGTTCTGGGAAAAAGGAAAGAATTGTGAGAATTGTGTGGCACAGCGCGCGCTTGCGATGAAGGGACAGTGCACGAAGCTTGAATTTATCGGTCTGAAGATGTATCAGGTCATCGCGAAGTATCTGGAGGTGGATGGAGTTCCCTGTGTGGTGGAGATGATTTCCTGTCTGGATGATGAGACACTTCTTGACGCAGAGGGAAGAGAAGCACTCGTTAAGAAATTTGCACACTACAGGCGCGAGCTGTATGCGGATGCACTGACGGGGAGCTACAACCGGAGATATTTTGAAGATCAGTTAAAAGAGCAGCGGATGGATGCCGGTATCGCGATGATCGATCTGGATGATTTGAAGACCCACAATGATATATATGGGCATGTGGCGGGCGATAAAGTGCTGGTGACGGTGTCGGCGGCGATTATAAGCTGTGTCCGTAAGACGGACCGCCTGGTGCGTTATGGCGGGGATGAATTTCTGCTTGTGATGCCGGGCATCAGTCTGGAGGCATTTGTTGAGAAGCTGCACCGGATTCAGAATGTGATCCGCAGCATGAGTGTTGAAGGATATCCGCAACTGAAATTGTCAGTCAGCATCGGCGGTACGCTGACGAACGGGGAGACAGTCGGGAAGGCGATGTGCCGGGCGGACGAATATATGTATCAGGCGAAGACCTCCAAGAACACGATTGTGACTGAGAAAGATGGGCAGCGGACACCGGAGGAGAGCGTGGCAGCCGGGCGGCGCAATGCGAGTCGTTACCGCATTTTGATCGTGGATGATTCGGAGATGAACCGTATGATTCTCTCAGAAATGCTGAAAGGCGAATTCGAGGTTCTGGAGGCAGAAAATGGTTCAGCATGTCTCGACATGCTGAACCGTTATGAGACGAAGATTTCCCTGATTCTTCTCGATATCGTCATGCCGGGGATGGACGGCTTCGGGGTTCTGGAATACATGAATCGCAACAACCTGATCGGGGATATCCCGGTTATCATGATTTCGGGCGAAGATTCGGGCGAGGTCATCAAGCAGGCGTATGAGTGGGGCGTTTCTGATTATATCAAGCGACCGTTCGATATGGAGGTTGTACACAGGCGTGTCTTAAATACGATCAAATTGTATGCGAAACAGCGCCGCCTGGTGGCAATGGTGACGAACCAGGTTTTTGAGAAAGAGAAGAATAGCCGGATGCTGATCAGTGTTCTGAGCGAGATCGTGGAATTTCGAAATGGCGAGAGCGGTATGCACGTACTCAATATTAATACATTGACGACGATGATTCTGGAACAGCTCGTCAGGAAGACGGACAAATATCACTTGTCCTGGTCGAAGCGGATGCTGATCAGCACGGCATCATCCCTGCATGACATCGGAAAGATCGGAATTGACGAGAAGATTTTGAATAAACCGGGTCGTCTGACGCCGGAGGAACGTAAGATCATGGAAAAACATACAGTGATCGGTGCGGACATGCTTGCGAATCTTCAGATGTATGAGGATGAGCCGCTGATGAAAGTGGCGTACCAGATCTGCCGTTGGCACCATGAGCGCTATGATGGAAAAGGATATCCGGATGGTCTAAAAGGGGAGGAGATCCCGATCTCAGCGCAGGTGGTGGCGCTGGCGGATGTGTATGATGCGCTGACAAGTGAGCGCGTCTATAAAAAGGCTTATTCTCATGAGGAGGCGGTGCAGATGATCTGCAACGGAGAGTGTGGTACATTTAACCCGCTCCTGCTTGAGTGCCTGTGTGAGATTCAGGATCCTATTAAAAAGGAGCTGCAGGAGGCAGCATACCGGAGCGAGATGAGTGATCCGGAGCGAAAAAATAAGAAATTTGAACATTATGACAATTCGCAGAAGAAGTTTTTCGGCGCGGTGACGCAGGCGATTGAAAAAGAGTATGGAACTGCGGGCGAGGAGCTGAGCCGTATGAAAACTGAGGAAGAGAAATAACAGGAGGCTGTCATGACAATTCAGGAATGCTACAAAGAAATGGGCGGGGATTTTGAAGGAGTTCAGAAACGCTTTGGAGGTGTGGCGATGGTGAAAAAATTTGCCATCAAGTTTCTGAGCGATTCCAGCTTTCAGGATCTGGAGGATGGATTGAAAGAAAAGGATGCGGAGAAAGCATTCTGCGCGGCACATACCCTGAAAGGAATCTGTCTGAACCTGGGCTTTGATGCCTTCTATGAGGTAAGCGCAGCGCTGACCGAAAAACTGAGAGGCAGAGAACTGACCGGATACGAGGCAGATTTTGCAGCGGTAAAAGAGTGTTATGAGAAAACGGTTGCGGCGATTAAGGCATTTGAGGAGAGCAATTAATAGAACGGGGAGAAATGGAATATTTCAGTTCTCCCCGTAAAATTTACTAAAATTTTAGCACTCAACACTTGTTATCGCAGTGTGGATTTTGTCTAACTTCATAGAGTGCCGTAAGTGCCTATTTATGGGCGTTTCCCGGATTTTATGATTTTATCTTAACTCGTCAGAAATCGTCATTTTATAAAAAATTGGTGTCAAAATTGGTGTCAATCAGCAGAGAGATACCTTTTCTTGCCACAGTATATCAGTATCACAAATTGTAAAATTGAATATCGCAAGTAGATTATGGAACGCCCAGACAGGTGTTCCTTTTCTATTTTCAGCCGTTCAGAAATGGACGGCTTTTTCTATATCCAAACGAAAGGAGAATTTTAAAAGCTATGAAAAAGATATTGAAGCGATTAGCCACAGGCTTCCTTGCCTTTGCGACTATCGTTACCGCTTTGCCAACAACGGCAGTCCACGCTTCTGAAACGCAATACTGGACAGAAAGTGCGGAGCGAGCAGGCTATATCGAAAAGGTTATGAATGACGGTTCTATCGGTTCGACCTTTAATGAGGGAATTATGAAAGTTGAGGGCGAAACTGCCTACTGCGTGGACATTAACACCAACTTCAAGAACGGATACAAGACCAGAGCCGACGCAAGCACACGCATGAGTGCCGACCAGATTTCCGACGTTGCCCTCTCTCTGGAATACGTCAAGCAGTACGCACAGAGCCACAGTGAGTTGAATTATAAACAGGTCTATCTTCTTGAACAGTGCGTCGTATGGCAGAGATTGAGTGTTCATCTTGGCTGGCAATGCGATAACGTCAGAGCTTCCTATGATGAAATTCCAAAAGCGATACAGGACGAGGTTTACGCTGGGGCGAAAGCCTTTGCCAGCGAGAACAAGGGACGCTATGAATGTGGCGGTTACATCTATTCTGGTGAGGGACAGGACATTGGACAGTTCTGGGCGAAACTTGCCGTAGGGAACGCTACCCTTAAAAAGACTTCCAGTAATATCAGCATTACCGGCGAAAACGGGCTTTACTCTATCGCTGGTGCGACTTATGGTGTCTATTCTGATAAGGGCTGTACGAAACAGCTTGCCACCCTTACGACTGATAACAGCGGAAATACTGATACCGTGGAGGTAAAGGCTGGCACAGTCTACATTAAAGAGCTTTCTGCTCCTGCTGGTTATAAGGTGGACAGCACTGTTTATTCCTTAAATGTGGAAGCTGGCAAGACAGCGACACTCAACGTGTCCGATACGCCAAAGGTCACAGACACCTTGATTGAATTATTCAAGATTGACATGGAAACACAGAAAGACGCTCCACAGGGCGACGCTTCCCTAGAGGGGGCGGAGTTCACATGGAAATTCTATGCGGGACATTATACCGCTGACAATCTCCCTAGCGAGCCGACCAAAACATGGGTGACAAAGACAATCGCTGAAAAGGACAGCGACGGCACTATCCATTATGTTTCCCGCCTTTCTGATGAATACAAGGTATCTGGGGACAGCTTCTATACACAGGACGGAAAGAACGTGCTTCCTTTAGGAACGCTGACCGTTGAGGAAACGAAAGCTCCTGACGGCTATCTTCTTGACGGTGCATATATGCAGGCTGACGGAAGCGAAGAACAGATTAAAGGAATGTACCTTACACAGATTACCGAGGACGGCGACATTGCCGTATTGTCTGGAAGCAATCAGTACCATGTATCAGACAAGGTTATCCGTGGCGGTGTGAAAATCCAGAAAAGAGATTTGGAAACCAGCGATACCAAAGGTCAAGGTAGTGCGACCTTGAAAGACGCTGAATTTGAAATCATTTCTCTGAATGATAACGCCGTACTTGTTGAGGGCAAGCTCTACAATAAAGGCGAAGTGGTAAAGACAATCCTTACCGACATTGAGTGTGTGGCTTCTACTTCCGCTGACCTGTTACCTTACGGGAAATACCGTATCGAGGAAAGCAAAGCACCAGAGGGCTATTTGACGGACGGTGCAGAACCGATTGAATTTGAAATCACAGAGGACGGAAAAATCGTTGACCTTGCAGGGACAGACACATCAATCTATAATCAAGTGAAGCGTGGCGACCTGGAGGGTGTCAAGATTGGTGCTGGCACACACCAGCGTCTTGCGGGAGTTCCGTTTAGGATCACAAGCAAGACCACAGGTGAGAGCCACATTATCGTAACTGATGATAACGGGCAGTTCTCCACTTCTTCTGACTGGGCTTCCCACAAACATAACACCAATGCAGGAAAGACCAGCGAGGACGGTATCTGGTTTGGAACAAGTGAGCCAGACGACAGCAAGGGTGCTTTGATTTACGATACCTATATCATTGAGGAATTACGCTGTGAGGGCAACAAAGGCTTTGAGCTTATCCCGCCGTTTGAAATCGTGGTGTCCAGAAACAACGTGACCGTTGACTTAGGGACACTCACTGATGAATACGAGAAAGAAATCTCTATCCATACCACAGCTACAGGCAAGGACGGCGAGAAGTCTATCGTGGCTGGCAAAGAGGTAACAATCGTTGACACGGTTACGCTTGACGGTCTGGAAAAAGGCACAAAATATCAGTTAAAAGGCTGGCAGATGTTGAAAGAGGAAAACGCCGAGCTTCTTATCGACGGACAGCGTGTGGAAAGTAATTACACATTCACAGCCGACAGTGAGGAAATGAAGATTGAAATGGAATACACGTTCAATGCTTCTTCTCTGGGCGGTCAGAACCTTGTGACCTTTGAGGAACTTTACGACCTTTCCAATGAGGACGAGCCTGTAAAGGTGGCAGAACACAAGGACATTGACGACGAGGGACAGACGGTGCTTATCACGGAGCGTATCATCACTATCCATACCACAGCGACCAGCGAGGACGGAAAGAAAGAGATTGAAGCAGGAAAAGACGTGACAATCATTGATACTGTTACCCTTGACGGCTTGGAAATCGGCACAAAGTATCAGCTTAAAGGCTGGCAGATGATTAAGGACGAAAATGCCGAGCTTATCATCAATGGTGAACGTGTCGAGAATGACTATACCTTTACTGCCGACAGTGAAAGCATGGAAGTACAGATTGCCTTTACATTCGACGCTTCCGAGCTTGGCGGGAAAGAGCTTGTGACCTTTGAGGAATTATACGATTTGAGCAATCCAGACGAGCCGACTAAGGTTACAGAGCATAAGGACATTGAGGACGACGGGCAGACTGTGACAATCACAGAAGTACCAGAAACGCCGGAAGAACCAACAGAGCCGGAACAGCCGACCACACCAGATACGCCGACCAAAACAAGCGACGCTCCAAAGACAGGTGATACAACAAATATCGCCTTATTCTTAGGGCTTCTTGTTCTCTCTGGTGCAGGCGTGGCAGGGACATATTTCTTCAAGCGTAGACGTTCATAATCGGACGGTCTGCTTATGATGAAGAAATCACGCTCCCCGCCGATACATGGAAACGGCGGAGCTTCCCTTTATTCTGGCTTGTCCGCCACCCACCTGTAAGCACACGGACAGTCAAGGGTGCTTTTAAGCATTTACCTGCCCTTGACGGTCTGGGGGCTTACGGGTATCACACCACCAGCCAGAATAAAAGTATTTATAACAATCAAGCAAATTAACAGAAATGAGGTATGAACACATGAAATTGAAATATATCGTGCCTGACATGGCACAGACTTTTGGAAACTTGGAGTTTGCAGGAGAAAATGACGTAGAGCAACAGCGTGTCAATGGTCGCTTTGTCCCCGTGACGAGAAGCTATAACCTGTATTCCGACATTCAGAGAGCCGACGACATTATCGTGGTGCTTCCCGCAAAGGCTGGGGAAAAGCGTTTCAAGTATGAGCAGAAAGTAAAGCTCGTCAATCCTAAGATTACCGCCGAGGGAAAGAACGTGCGAGGTCGTGGCTACACCAACTATATCTTAACGGCTGATGATATGCTTCCAGCCGAGGAAAGCAAGTAAAGGGGGTATCAGATTATGAGATTAGCGAATGGAATTGTATTAGATAAGGAAAAGACGTTTGGAGTGCTGAAATTCTCCGCATTAAGACATGAAGTGCGTGTGGAGAATGAGGACGGGACGACCAGCGAGGAAATCAAGCGAAGAACCTATGACTTGAAATGCAGTCAGCAGGAACGCACGATACAGGTATCTATCCCAGCGGAAATCCCTGTCAAGGACTATCCGTACAATGCCGAGGTGGAGCTTATCAATCCCGTTGCCGATACCGTGGCAAACGCCAACTACCGAGGGGCAGACGTGGAATGGTACATCAAGGCAGACGACATTGTATTGAAGAATAAAGGCGGTCAGCCCGCAGGAAATCCACAGAGTCACGCTCCGCAGGGACAGCAGAAGAAATAACTAGCAATAAAATCTTATAAAATTTAAGAAAATCTTTTAGTTTTCTCTCTTTAAATCTTAAAATAAATGGGATATAATCCTTTTTTGAAAAGAGGTGAATTTATGAAGAAGGAAAGAAAAATTACTATTGCATTGCTTGTTATTTATTTATTGATATTATCATGGATTATCTTATTTAAGCTTCAGTTTTCATTTTCTACGTTAGACCATATAAGACAAATAAACTTAATTCCTTTTAGTGATTCAGTTATTGCAAATGGAAGAATTGATTTTGACGAAATCATAAACAACGTCATTGTTTTTATTCCTGTGGGTGTATATTTTAGTTTGCTTTTTAGAAATAAATCCTTTTTAAAAGTAATTGGTTCTGTCTTGAGTATTAGTCTCGCATATGAAACAATTCAATTTATATTTGCAATCGGAGCAAGCGATATTACAGACCTAATCTGCAATACGTTAGGTGGTCTAATTGGAATTGCATTGGTATATGTACTGTCTCTTGTATTAAAGGATAAAACAAATAAGATATTAAACAGGATAGCACTAGTATGTACTATATTAGTTGTAGCATTTTTATTCTTACTTCTTTCTGTAAATAATATGTTTTAAACAGTATTTACAGGTAGGAACATTAAATAAATGTTATTGAAAAAGCGGTTAGTCTATACGATTGACCGTTTTTTTCATATCCAGAAAGGGGTGTTTATGAACATATTGAAATACAAGGGAAAGCGTATCAGAGCCAGCGACAAGAACCTTGTGTACCGCTTCTGTGTGGGTATGCTCCTGCTTCTGTTCGTGGCGGTTCTCCTGCTACTGAACATGGGACAGCTCATGCGTACCGATTGGGAGCATTTCAGTTTACTAGATAATGGGCTGACGCTTTCTACATACAACTTCATAACGATTTTGATAGCGACTGGTGTTTGTGCATTGGTCGCTTTTCTTTATTACCGCTTCTTCCATGACAGTTTCAAGAAGCTATTACACCGTCAAAAGCTGGCACGCATGATACTGGACAACAAGTGGTATGAAGCACAGACCGTACAGGACAGCGGTTTTTTCACTGACCTGCAGAGCAGATCAAGGGAAAAAATCGTCTGGTTTCCTAAAATCTATTATCAGATGGACACGGGCTTGCTCCATATCCGCTGTGAAATCTCTTTGGGAAAGTATCAAGACCAGCTCCTTAGACTGGAAGATAAACTGGAAAGCGGGCTTTACTGTGAGCTGACCGACAAGACGCTCCATGACGGCTATATCGAGTACACCCTGCTCTATGACATGATAGCGAACCGTATTACGATTGACGAGGTAAAGGCTGAAAACGGGGGATTGCGTCTGATGAAGAACCTTACATGGGAATACGACGCACTCCCTCACGCCCTTATCTGTGGCGGGACTGGCGGTGGAAAGACCTATTTCCTGCTGACAATCATTGAAGCCCTCTTGCAGACCAACGCCCAGCTATTCATCTTAGACCCTAAGAACGCTGACCTTGCGGACTTGGGTACGGTCATGGATAACGTGTACCATACCAAAGAAGATATGATTGAATGTGTCAATGCGTTCTATGAGGGCATGATACAGCGAAGCGAGGAAATGAAGCAACACCCAGACTACAAGACGGGCGAAAACTATGCCTATCTGGGCTTACCGCCCTGCTTCCTTATCTTTGACGAGTATGTGGCGTTCTTGGAAATGCTGGGGACAAAGGAAAGCATAAGCCTACTTAGCCAGCTAAAGAAAATCGTCATGCTTGGCAGACAGGCGGGCTATTTCCTCATTGTCGCCTGCCAGCGTCCCGACGCAAAGTATTTCAGCGACGGTATCAGAGATAACTTCAACTTCCGTGTAGGCTTGGGACGTATCAGTGAGCTTGGCTACGGTATGCTCTTTGGAAGCGACGTAAAGAAGCAGTTCTTCCAGAAGCGTATCAAAGGGCGTGGCTATTGTGACGTGGGTACGAGCGTCATATCGGAGTTTTACACTCCCCTTGTACCAAAGGGGCATGATTTTTTACAGACTATCGGCTCTCTTGCACTGGCAAGGCAAGCCATACCAGATGAACGAAAGGAGAATTGAAAAATACATGGGACTTTTAGAAATGGGGTATAGCGACCCTAACACAGATTTGCACGTCGAGGGTGTCTGCGTAGACTTTGACCGCTTTCTTGCGGACTTGGAAAGTGTCGCTGGCACGACTGACGATAAATGTGAGGAATTTCCGACAGAAGCTTACCATGCACACATGGAAGATATTCTGACAGAAGCGGGGCTTGGGAGATTGAAACTTCCGTTGCTCTTTTCCGTCGTGCTGGACGAATGGCTTTCCATTCATGGGTTCAACTACCGCTTTACGTTTCTTGTGGTGGATAAGGATTTTTTCAGACAGATATACCATGAATATGAGATTGACAAAGAGATTGTCAGAAAATGCCTTTCTGTCGATACCGACATTATCGTAGTTTATACGGGCATGACAAGGATAGACTGAACCACTGACGACTTTCACGGTCAGCTTTAGCGTCAGACCGTGGAAGTCGTCCTGTGGAGCAGGGCTTGCCCTGCTCCACGAAAGAAGCCCCTCGGTATCTAACAGAGGGGCACAATTCCGCTGGAAACTACGGTCAAAAAGTCTGGAAATCCCGCTTGGTAAAAGGCTTTTCAAAAACTACTGACCGACTGTGACAAACTGCGGAAAATATCACACTTTCACGATTGGGGGTATGCAGGCTGAATGAAAGCACCTTTATAACTGCCTTGAAAGAGAAACGCTTATCTTACGGCGTGTCCCAGACAAGGCTTGCAATCATGGCTGGTATCAGCCGTGAACATTTGAACCGTATCGAAGCGGGAAAGGTCAAGCTCACGGACGATATGCAGGAAAAGCTCATGGAAGCTGTCGAGAAATTCAATCCCGACGCTCCCATGTTCCTGCTGTTCGACTATGTGCGTATCCGTTTCCCCACGCTGGATATCCAGCACGTTATCAAAAATATATTGAAGCTCAATATCGACTATATGCTCCATGAGGACTACGGACACTACAAATACACAGAGCATTACTATCTGGGTGATGTGTTCGTCTACACCTCGCAGGACGAGGAAAAAGGCACGCTTCTGGAACTGAAAGGAAAAGGCTGTCGCCAGTTTGAGAGCTATCTGTTGGCACAGGAGCGAAGCTGGTATGATTTCCTCATGGACGCTCTGGTTGAGGGCGGTGTGATGAAACGCCTTGACCTTGCGATTAACGACAGGGCGGGCATACTGGATATTCCAGATCTGACCGCCAAATGCAACCGTGAGGAATGTGTTTCCCTGTTCCGTTCTTTCAAGTCCTATGCCAGCGGTGAGCTGGTGAAGCACAACGAGCAGGACAAGGCGGGCATGGGACACACGCTGTATATCGGCTCTCTGAAATCGGAAGTCTACTTCTGCTGTTATGAGAAGAACTACGAGCAGTACGCAAAGCTGGGCGTGCCGATTGAGGAAGCACCCATAAAGAACCGTTTTGAGATACGACTGAAAGATGAAAGAGCCTATTATGCCGTCCGTGAACTGCTGACCCATTATGACGCAGAACAGACGGCTTTTTCTATCATCAATCATTATATCCGCTTCGTGGACAGAGAACCAGAGAAGCGAAAGACAGACTGGAAGCTCAATGACCGCTGGGCGTGGTTTATTGGCAAAGACCGTCCGCCTGTCAAGCTGACGACAGACCCAGAGCCTTACACGCTGGAAAGGACACTGGGCTGGATAAGCCGACAGGTCGCCCCGACCTTAAAAATGCTGAAAAAGATAGACGCTGGCAACAGTACAAACTATCTGAAAGAGATTGAGGACAACGCAAAGCTGACGGAAAAGCACTTGCAGATAATCCGACAGCAGACAGCGGACACAGAGGAACTTATCTCAGAGTAAAGGAGAATTTTGATTATGGCAGAACTTGTCAAGGACTTGGTGCTGGTATCGCTGGGAATGGGTATCGGTGTCGTCCTTATGTGTATCGCACAAGTCAGCAAAATGGCTGACGAACAAATGGAAGAAATCAAGAAAGAAAGGATTGATAAAGAATGAATTTCGGACAGAACTTATACAACTGGTTTTTAAGCAACGCCCAGAGCTTGGTGCTTATGGCAATCGTGGTTATCGGTATCTATTTAGGATTTAAGAGAGAGTTTTCTAAGTTAATCGGCTTCCTTGTGATTGCCTTAATCGCTGTCGGGCTGGTATTCAATGCAGGCGGTGTCAAGGACGTGCTGTTAGAGCTGTTCAACCGTATCATTGGAGCGTAACAATCAGTTGTTTGCGGTTACGCAAACTTACCTGTCCCCCTATGGGAGTTCGGGCATAGGGGGAATGAAAGGGGGTGACGGAATGGTACACAGATAAAAGATAGTCACGCTATGAATTTCATTGAATGGCTGGTTATTCGCTGATATAATGTGGATATAGAGATTGACAAATTGGAAGTCTAGGAGATGTGATATAATGGCAAGAACGAATATCAAAGCTATTATCCAAAGTGATATTCATAATATATGGAAAATCGTTTTAGCTGTTGAGAACTATGACAAATGGCGTAGTGATGTAAGTAAAACGGAAATTATAAACGAAAAGAAGTTCATTGAATATACTAAGGACGGCTATTCTACTACATTTACCGTTACTGTTATTAAACCATTAAATCGTTGGGAATTTGATATGGAAAACACCAATATGAAAGGACACTGGGTTGGTATTTTTACTTCCAAAGATGATAAAACGGAGATTGATTTTACAGAACAGGTAACAGCAAAGAAATTCTTTATG
>UMHT01005449.1_pt1 | contig 23347 bp, 23 predicted proteins | sample 1965601 | NCBI WGS metagenome assembly UMHT01 (sample SAMEA4836105, study PRJEB28245) | human gut metagenome | biome: gut microbiome; material: fecal sample | place: Denmark | collected 2008 | reverse complement strand
CTAAAAATACGATTGACCATAATAAGTATCCGAAGAACGATGGCATGCGCACACCGTTCTCGTCAGAGATGGATTTTACCATAAAGTTTGGTGCATTTCCGATATAAGTGTTTGCACCCATAAATACGGCACCACAGGAGATCGCAGTGAGCATCTTGACTGGAATTGTTCCGACGGTAGTTGCAATACCCTGCGAAAAACCAAGTGTACCTGCGGTTGTCAGGAATACCAGATAGGTCGGTGTGTTATCAAGGAAACTGGAAAGTGCACCGGTTGCCCAGAACATTTCAAATGGTTTGGAAAGACCAAGCTCCGGTCCCATGGATTTAAGAAGCATCAGTGCCGGCTGCATGGTAATAAAAATACCGATGAAGAGAACGGCAACTTCTTTGATCGCACCCCAGGTAAAGTGGTTGCTGGTACGGATCTGCGGGTCTGTTGTTTTAAAGGAAAGTAAAGCGGCAAGCAGGATGATGGCAACCTCAATAATAGAAGGAAAACCAAGAGTTACTTCACGGAATACACGGATACCACGTACATTTCCGGCTGCATCCTGGAATGCGGTAAGGTTTGGAAGCGTTCCGCTTAAAATAACGGCAGCAACGATCATAACCAGGAAGATGATGTTGTGCAGACCATCGATTTTTAAAGTAGTACCGGCTTTGCTGATATCCGGTTTTCTGCCGTTTGCGATATCTTTGCGGTAATTGTGACGGTCTAAGAGATAAAATACAGTCAGTAAAATTACCATATTAAAGATTAAAATCGGGAACAGATGCATGCTCCAGAAGAACGGAACACCACGCATAAATCCCATTAAAAGTGGCGGATCACCGATTGGGGTTAAGCATCCTCCCATATTCGAGATCAGGAAAATGAAGAATACCATAATGTGACTCTTGTGCTGACGCCAGGAGTTCATCTTGATCATCGGACGTACCATTAACATACTGGCACCCGTTGTACCGATACAGCTGGAAAGTAAGGTACCGATTGCAAGGAAGATTACGTTGACACGCGGGGAACCTGCGAGATCGCCTTCTAAAGTGATGTTACCGGCAACACAGAACAGACCAAATAACAGGACGATAAAAGTCAGGTAATCGTTTAAAATACACTCAAGTACTGTTTCGACCGCATCGCCGGCACTATAGGTCACTGCAAATGGAATAATAAATAACAGGGACCAGGCAGCTACGGCAAGCGGCTGGTTTTTCTCCCACCATTCCGGTTTTACAAGCGGAAGTACTGCGATACAGAGTAACAGACCGGCAAATGGGATACAAAGCCATACCGGAACGGTTGCAGTACTGCTTTCGCCGGATTCTGCTGCGAGAATCGTTAGCGGTGTGAAAAGCAGCATAGTTGCGATGCTTCCACAAAGAGCAAGTAACTTTTTCATAAAATCAGCCTCCAAATTCTATGATATATAAATTCATATCATTATTTGTTGATTGCAAAAAAATGTCAATAGATAGTCTTTTTGCAAGGTTAAATCTTAACACAATCTGAATTTTTTTTCTACCAGAAAATAAAAAAAGCGTAAAAACAATAAAAAAAATACAAAATTCATTTCAAACTTTAAAAAAACATGTAAATATGGTATACTGAATCTCTGACGGCTTCATATATTAATATAGGATCGTTATTTGCGGGGTATGGCGTAGTTTGGTAGCGCGCACGGCTGGGGGCCGTGAGGTCGCAGGTTCAAATCCTGTTACCCCGATTTTTACAGGATATATGTGGAGCTTGCAGGATATGTGGGAATGTATGTTCTGATTACCTTTGATTACTTTTTGAAAAATGAAAGGAAAGGAGTATTTCGCACAGCTTCTATGACTGGGTTTGAAAATTCACTGGGAAAATATTAAATATCAGTGAATATCAGTGAGACTGGATGCATTGTGTATACTTGGTGATGGCATGTTTTATGAAAAAAGAAGTTCATAATCCTAAATTTCCGGCTTTGTCATCGGAAGTAACACGATTAAAGGCTACAGAAGGAGGTGCTCGTGCTGTGTGTGAAGTAATTGAGAGATATGTGGATGAAGCCTTAAAAATCGAACATATTGAAAAAATTCAGGCAATGATAAAAGAAGGATGTTCAAAAGAATTTATTCTTAAAATTGGCTATACAGAGGATGAGTATTCTGAGGCTGAGAGCCAGTTAGTGCAGATGACATAGGAGAATGTGTTGCCGTGCACTATATGGGTCAGAAGAAGCGTGAGAAATCCCACGCCAACCAATAAAAAGACCGCTGCAAGTCTGATGGCTTACAGCGGTTATTGTTATGAGAAATATTTCCTGAGGATTGATGTTCCACATTCAAAGTCCTCAACTGCTGTTGATTTATATTTTCTTGTCAACAAAAGATTTCCTGCACTGAACACCATGATTAATATTGCTGATATCAGCAATGTCTGCCCTCCACTTGTCATACTTTTGCTCCTCCTTTATTCTTTTTGTTACCTTTATATCTGTTTGTTCTCCATAATGTTTCACTTGAAAGTCTTACTGTGCTATTAATCCTGTCTGTCCGTCTAACTCTGGATGGTCTTCAAACTGACCATCTCCGTATGCTGCTCCAGTCTCATCCTCTCCAAGCCAGCTTCCACCTGTGGAGTCACCAGCGGATGCATCATCACTGTATACATCCGCTGGGGACTCCTGTGGAGTCTGCTCAGCTGTACTTGGTGTGCTGCTCTGATTACTTTCGCTTTCTGCTGTACTATTACTCTGACTACTACTATTACTCTGACTACTACTATTATCTGTACTTGTATCTTTTTTCTTTGTATATGTAACTTCTGGTTTTGTGATTCCGTAAATCTGCTCATATGCTATTTTCTCTACGTCACTTAACCTTCCACCATAGTACAAGTCCTGCAAACTCTCATCTACCTCGCCTTCAGTAAGTATCCAGTCCTTTTTAACCTCTTCTTTGTCTGTAATGTTATGCTCTATTGCTATAGCCATCTTATAGTACCATACATACTGCTCCGGACTTAACTCCTTTACCCCTTCACTTGTATATTCTGTGAAGTTAGCGTGAACATGGTTAAAATACATTTCTTTCTTGCTACTTGGAATGCTGCTTGTAGCATCCAGCCACTCTTCAAATGTTAATGGTGGTAATGTTCCATATATATCTGCTAATTCTGCTGTTCCTGCGTTCTCTATTTCACTTAATTCGTATTCCTTACCACCAAGAATTACCATATTTGCTTTTTTGGCATCTTCTTCGCTCAAAGTCCCGCTTGCACACTGGATCGTTGCTCCAAGGTCACCATAAATATGCAGCAGGGTTTCTAATGCCTCCTGTTTGGTAATCGGTTCATTCCATCTGCTTGCTTTTGATGTGTCAAAGAAGCCGTGCTGATAGGCAATTACCATGGCATCATATAATTCTTCATCCAATCCATTCTCTGTGTGATCTAACATATAAATGAGATTTGCAGAGTGAAATTGCTTTTTTCCGGTTGTTTCTGCCTGTTCGGAGAGATTACCGGCATTTTTTACGTCTGTATAACAGGTGCTTTTGGCACTGATCTTTGCAAATTCGTCTGCATAATAAGTCTTAGCTAACAGATAGACTGCCTCTGCCCGCGTGATCGGCTCCATGAAAGTCTCTTTATTTAAACTGTCAGATGTAATGTCAAGATATGCATAGTCAGTTACCAGTTCGGCATAAGCGGTATATTCGTTGTCTCCTAATTGTTTTAGGGTTTTCTCGGAAGCTTTAAGATCATCTGGGGCAGGAATATGTGCTTTTGCCAGTCCGGACATGAACTGTGCCCTTGTTAAATATTTATCTCCTTCAAACTGTGATGTGGTATCATCTGCCGGGAAAAGGTTGTAATAGGCATTCAGCGCAGCCATGCGGACGATATTATCATCTGAAACATCTGCTAAATCGCGATATGCGATCCGGACAGCATCTTTGAGAGCATTTGTTGTATCTTTATCATTTATTTGATCAACAAATGCTTTATTTTTGTACGCATTTTCTAAGGTATTGTTAGCATTCCACGACTCATCCGCCGGATTTACATACAATACTCCATTTTTATATTCTCCGGAAACTTCAATCCCAAGACAACGATCTATCGCCGTGCGTAAAGAACTGCAAGCTGTATTTTCAGCCAGTGGCTCCCATGGAGCAGGATCGCCTTCCAGAATCTGATCCAGATCAGATTCTGCATCGATCGCTAACAGGCTGCCGCTGTTTACCATGCGGCTTATTTCACTTGCGGCTGGATTGCCACATGAAGTCAATATGCTGCTTGTCAGAATCGTGCAAAAAATCAAGGCACATACGCATTTATTTTTCATGATTTCCTCCTGTTTCAATAACATAAACTCTTCAAAAATAATTCTAGCACATATCGGTGTGATCCGCATATTTTTTTATAGAAATTATTTTTGTGAATTTGCACAAAAAGTGTGAATTTTATAAAGAAAAATTCTCTGTTTTAACTACACCTAAAAATTTGCTGTAAACATACCTGTTTTTTCACATACATGTCTTTTTTTTTCACGACGTCTCACGACTGTTCATTTTGCGCTACTAAAAAGTAGTTTTTGATGAACGACTGGAAATAGAACATCTAAGTATACCTCTTTGTAAAAAAAAATAAACAGGAGGTATAAAGTATGAAAACATACCAAAAAAACAACAACGTAAACCTAAATGTAACGACTGGAAAGGAAAAAACACCTGCATCTATCGTAAAACGTTTATCACGTATCCAAAAAGGGAATAGCTGGGTAGATAAACTGGGAAATCGAACAAGTGTTGAACCAATGTCTAATAAAGAAATGGCAGATAAATTAGATATGTCTCCGGTACGGTACAGTAAAATCATGAAAAATAACGCTTCATTGACGATCTGTGATTTGCTTAACATCATATCGGCTTTTGAGGTCGATCCTAAGTGGCTGTTAGTTGGACATGCAAATGAAAAACCATTTTATCTGATAGAATTATCATCGCTGTTGATAAGTCTTAAATATGAGAAAGAAATTTCTGAGGAACAAGCCCTTTGCGTGTTCAGGAGGATGTGCAGAAAAGACGCACTGGGAGAGACAGCATCCGCTCCGAGCCAGCTTTGCTGTGATGAAAAGGAAATGATCAGAAGACTTGAAGACTTCCGCGCAGGCAGTCCAAGACCTAAGCCTCTATTTGAGGTGACAGCTGATAGAGGTTTTTCGGTACAAACTATGGCTTCTTATCTTGGCATCCAGCCTTGTACATACAGCAAAATGATAAGCAACACCAGTTCGGAAACCCGAAAACTGCATTTGGAAGATCTGTGGCATCTGATAAGGGAGTTCTCAGAACTAGCGCCGGACGATTATGCCAATCCTGCCGGATATGACATGAACTTCAAGAAGTTTGATGTGAACTACCTGTTGTATGGTTATATTGCCAGACCTTTTTATTACAAAGACATCTGGTATTACTTACCACGGGACCTGAAAGACGCGTCAAATGTAACTAACAGATTTAAACGTTTCCTGATCGACACCTTCAAATTTTCCATTTAGATTTTTGGTTGTGAATTTCTAAAACCGAAAATTGGTAAAAAAGTACGTGTTAATGTTATGTCAGAAAGGAGATGTGAGAAGATGATCACAATTCGGAGTCCGGATTTGCTGAGCGGAAAAAAAAGAAAATGAACATATGAAAAATAGAAAGAGAGGATTTTAAAATGAACTTAGAAGCGATTCGATTAAATTTTCAGGGGATTGCAAACTCTACGTTTGCAATCGTAGTGGAGAACAAATACGTCTATTCCTATGACAAAGAAAAGAAAGCCTATACGGATCAGATTGTAGGTAACAGAATAACAGTTGTACTTCCACAACAATCTTATGAGAAGATGGATGTTCTGCTTCCTGTGGGAGGTGTACCGCAGGATGTGATATCAGGTGCGAAAGTGGAGTTTGAAGGGTTTGAGGCAAGGATAGTACATAATTTTCACACCGGCGAACTTGGATTGTCATGTAAGGCAGCAAAGGCAATGATTGTGAAGTAAGGAGAAGAAAAATGATACATTTTTTATTGTGGATAGCTGGACTTTATGTGTTAGCGACAGAGATGGAGTATCGTATCGGAAAGCGTGTGTCAAGAAAGGAGGCAAGACAACTCGTGAATGGAAGAATTGAAAGTTTCTTTTCAGATTCAGAACAAGAACAGGAACTTTGTTGGCTGAATTGTCTGCTTAATGAAGAGTGGGCAGAGATTGAACGTAAACTGAACGTATATTATAAAAATACGCGTATCAACGGTTTGATTTTTGAAAAAGGCATCTTGCATCTTACATGTCGTACAAATGGTTACTGTTCAATGTATGCAGATGATCCTGAGCTTGTAAAGCAGTGTGTAACATATGACATTGCCAGCTTTTTACTTGAAAAGACTGGGATAGATTATTTTCTGCACATTCAGACCTGTAATTCGTATTGCATTCATGTGCTGATTGCATATGATGACAATGGCAGAAAATACTTGCGGCAGATTTTAGAAGCCAAAGGAAAAAAGGAATGGACAGACAGAAAGCGGATGATAGAGCAGAAACAGCCGATGATCCGTCTGACAGAGTTAAAAAAGAAAGGTGTTTCATGGTCAGATAAGCTGTTTCTGGGTGCAAGGACTGATGTGTGGAGAGAAAAAGGAGTGATGTTTCCGGTGTCGATTGAATTGAGATCACACCCGCATTTATTGCTTATGGGATGCAGCGGTTCAGGAAAATCGTATGCGCTGAGATTGTATCTGTGGCAATTATTGCAAAAAAAAGCATTTTACCGTGTATGGATGGGAGATTATAAAAATTCCGGTGATTTTCAGGTTTTGGAGAACATGGAAAATGTGCAATATGCAGTCGGAGATGCTTTGCAAAATCTGGTAGAAAGCTATTATGAGCTTTTTTGTGATGTGCAGTCTGGTGAAAAAGAGATTCAGCATAATCAGATACTGATACTGGATGAGTATCCATCCTGGATTCAATCTCTGGAATTCAGTGGTGAGAAAAAGACGATGGAACGAATGAAAAGCATTGTGGGCACACTGCTTATGATGGGAAGAAGGGTAAGAGGCGGCATGGCATTTGGTGTTGTTATTACAACGCAGCGTCCGGATGCTACACTATTCCCCAAAGGCGCAAGGGATAACTTTATGACAGCTGTTGCTCTTGGGAATCTTTCGGCAGAGGCAAAAGCTATGGTAACAGACAGACCGGGAGATTTACCACAAACAGATTATGGGACTGGAGAAGGGATCGCGAGGATCGATGGAAGCAGAGAGGCAGTAACAGAGATTACAATTCCTGTAGTAAGTAAGTCCTAATCCCCCATGGACGCGCACGCGTGAATGCCATGAGGCTGATTCACGTGTGTGGCGGGAAAGGGGGAGTGCCTGGGTTAGTATTACCCCAGGCACTTCTGGGACAGAAAAAAACAAGAAATTGCTGTGAAAATATAAGAAAAATGTTGTCCCGGTTAAAGTGGGACAAAGGAAAAAATGGGACAAAAATAGAAGGTGTTAAGGAATGGAGAGGCAGAAAAGTGCACGGACTTGGTTTTGCGTATTAAATAATCCGGAAAAGGTACTTGGAGATGGACAACCGGAAAATTTGGTAGAGCAGGCAGCAGCTTTGTGGATGACAAACGAAAACAGATCTTGTGCGATCAATTACGAGATTGGTGATGAGGGACACACACCACATATGCACATGGTCTTGTGCGACAAGACAAAATCGAGATTTTCTGCGGTACAAAAGCTGTACCCATCAATTCATATTGAGCCACTGTTAGGAAAAAGGAAAGATGCTCTTGAATATATCGAAAAGACAGGAAGATTTAATGAAAAAAGCCATACCATTATTGTACCAGCAAGATATTATGGAGATATACAGGGCAGACAGGGGAAACGAACAGATTTGGAACAGATTGAACAGATGATCGCAGAAGGATACACACCGAATGAAATTATGGATATCTCAATCTGTTACCGGAAATATGAAAAAATGATTCGGGGAGCTTTTTTTTCACATCGAATGAAGGAGGTACCTGTCAAAAGAGAAGTAAAAGTGTATTGGCATACAGGCGAGAGCGGAACTGGTAAAAGTTACTGTTTTGTCAGTCTTTGCGAAAAGTATGGAGAGAAAAATGTTTATATTATGACAGATTATCAGAGTGGGGGACTTGATCTCTATTGTGGAGAACCGTGTTTAGTAATGGATGAATTTAAGGGCAATATGAGATTTGGAGAACTGCTGAATTATCTGGATGGTTATAAAATACAGATTCATTGTCGGTACGCTAATGCCTTTGCATTATGGAGTGAGGTACATATTACCAGTATTTATGCACCTGATGAAGTGTATGAGTTCATGGTTGACAGTAATAACCGTAATCGTGACCGTGTGCAGCAGTTATTAAGGAGAATAGATAAGATTATCTATCATTATATAGATCATGGAGAGTATAAACAGTACGAACTGCCGGCATCGGAGTATATCAATTATACAGATCTGAAACAACGGGCAGAGTGTGGTGTGGATCAGGATGGATTTATAAGGATAACAGAAGAGGAACAACCATTTTAGGGGGTAGGTAAACCAATGGAAAAAATTGAGTATAGTTATAAACAGGTACGACATATTTTAGGAGAGCAGAATATGTATCTTGAGGTATTGTATCGTTATAAAGAACGTACAAGACATTATAATGTAAGAAAGATGGACACAGATGAGATTGTGATGAAGGGGGTAACATTAAATTATCTGAGGTATCGGCTGACTGCGCAGGGATATGCTGCGGATTATGATCCGGGATTGCCGAAACGGAGTAAAAAATAAGGATGTCGGAGGAGAAAGATCTTTTATCAGATGCAGAAACATTGAGATATGCGGTTGAATGTGGTATTATTAACCCAGATGCTGTGCGAGAGCATATTGAAATGAAAAAGCGAGAGGAGATTTTAAAGTCACATCCTTATAAAATTTGGGAAGGTAAGAATCAGAAATGGTATACTTACTTGCCGGATAGCGAAAATAAACACGGCAGACGGTTAGTGAAGAAGATATCCAGAGAAAAAATTGAGGAAGAAGTTTATAATTTTTATAAAATCCAGAGTGCTCTTCAAAAAAGTGAACGAAAAAAAACAACTTTTGAGGATGCATATCGAAAATGGAGAATGTGTCAGGATGAATGTGTATGCGATAATACTATTCAGAAATATGAGACAGATTATAAACGGTTTTTCCTTAATACTGGGTTTGCAGGTACACCCATTGATGCAATTACAGAAGAAACTATCAAAGCATTTATCATAAAGACAGTAAAAGAGAAGAAACTCTGTAAAAAAGCCTGTAAAACCTTATTTGGCTATATCCGGAACACGATACGAAGTGCGTTGATCAATAAAGAAATCCGGGAAAATCCAATGCAGTATATGGAGGCAAACCAGTTTTACAAATACTGCATTGAAAGGAAAAGATCACAGGCAAGAACGCTTGTATTCGGGCAGGACAGCATAGAATTAAGTAATAAGTTCCGGGAAGATTACGAAAAAGAACCGGACTATATACCAACTTATGCAGTTGATCTTGCAAGTCTGACGGGAATGCGGGTTGGAGAATTGTCTGCATTACGCTGGGATGGTATTACAGATAAGTATATTATGATCGATAAGTCTGAAAAGTATAATCGCAAAACAAAGGAGTATTATATTGATACTACCAAAAACGGAAAAGAAAGAATATTTCCGGTTACAAAAGAAATTAAAAGTTTACTGAATAGAGTAAAGCAGGTGGAAATACAATATGGATATATCTGTGAATGGGTATTTGCAAACCAGGACGGCAGGATTCATGCTCCAATGATATCTTCCTGTTTGAAAAATAAATGCAGACAACTCGGAATAGAAGAAAGAGGAATCCATGCTTACCGAAGAACGGTAAATTCTATGCTGCGTAATGATGGAGTATCTGTTACGGTTGCGGCAGCATTACTCGGTCATACCGAAGAAGTAAACGAAAAACATTATACTTTTGATGTGAGCAATATTGAAGATAAAAGGAAAGCTGTTTCAAGAGTAAATGCAGAAATGAGACAGGCACAGTAGCATTGATTACCTTTTGATTACTTTTGGTGTAATCGTTTTGAAACTCAGTAAAATCAAGGATTTCAGAGACAATGCGCCCCGTGAGGTCGCAGGTTCAAATCCTGTTACCCCGATTGAAGCAAAATAGCCGGAAAACCGAGATTTTGCAGTAAAATCAAGGCTTTTCGGCTATTTTGTTTTGCTCTGAATAATACAATGTACTTGCTTAGGGCATGTATCTGCTCCTGTTGTTGGCTGGTATCCGGTTCGCGTGGGCGGTTTTTGTCATTTTGCATAATTGACAAAATTATAACATATGATAAAATGTAAATGAGATAACTTGTGAAGGAATAACACTGGGTCCCAGAAGGGGGTAGGCAAGTGCTGAGCATTCCCATGTGCCTGGGGTTATCTTATTTTTTGGATTTTTTTAAGCTTTCAACAAAATTAGTAGGATTTTTTCCTATTTCTATAACGATAAAATCTACAAATTGTTGTGAATAAGTAAATGAATGTTGATTCCCAATTACGTGCTCATATGCATATTTTGGAGTATGTTTTATGTCATAAAATTCAATAATTAAATTAAGCACATAAGGATTAAAGCCAGATTTGTATGTTAATTTAATATTCTTTTTTTTCAGCCTTTCCTGAACAGCAGTAACTACATTGTTATAAGAGTATTTATGCGTATCAGATGGATCTTTTAAATCTTTTACCATAGTCACTTTTGTATCGGAATCTGAACTTATGCTTACACAAAAGTCTGCTTCTGATTTTTTCTTTGTAATATATAGATTCTGACGGATATTAATAGCAAATTTATCAGAATGGTATTCTTCACTTAGCACTTCTAATTCATTTCCTTGCTTGATAAGTTTTTCCGCAATTTCTGGGGAATATTTAAGACGAATTTCTTCATTGCTAAGAGGTTCGTAACTTGCTGAAATAGTAAGAAAATTTTGTGCAATAAACTGTGTTATATCTATATCATGAAAGCGTTTAATTTCATTTACAAAGTTAAGAACACAAGCTTGGAATAATGGAGCATATTTTATTTCATAATCTTCAGTTATGTAATGTGTGCTAATATTTCTGAGTTCCAGTATTTTTTCAAGGTTAAGACGTATACGTGTGTTTTTGTCTGTATAAATTTTTCTAATAACAACTTCAACGCTTAAAGTTCTATCTGGTTTATCAGGGAAATAGATACTTTCTCCACGCTTGATCAGTGCAGCTTTTAACATCAGTTCCCAGGCGTTAATTATAAAAAAGGAAAATCCCTCAATTCTATATTTGATGGTTGGTTTATTATATATTTCTAATCCTAATATGAAAGCTTCAATACTTTTATCGACTAATCTTTTTTTTATATCTTCCATGAATGTTCTCCCTGTTTAATTTATAGTCTTTATCATTTCCTACAAATTACCGCTATCCCAGAGCTTAACGCCTAAAGTGCCAGCTTATTCCGCCTTCCTGATTTGGCAGCACGGGGCGGTTTTTATTTATTTCAGCAATTCTGTAATATTAATTGTCAGATCATCATAAATACATACCTGTATATCATCGTCAAAATTGTACTGGTCACTTAATTCCTCTTTTTCCAAATCAAACACGTTTACTGTTTTGGTGAGCGGATTTACAATCCAGTATTCACGGACTCCGGCAGAACGGTATTTGAATAATTTTATTCCAAAATCGAGGCGCTTTGTGCTGGAAGATGCAATCTCAATGATCCAGTCCGGTGCACCGTTACACCCACGGTCGTCAAGTTTTGATTTGTCACAAATAACGCTGATATCCGGTTCAACGTAAGTTTTATCGTCCTGATTCAGAAAAACGGCAAATGGTGCCGGATAGACTTTGCAGGAACCATTATTTTTTTTGATATAATCACGAATTTCTGCTGATAAATTCATCACAAGTTCCTGATGCAGTCTGTTTGGAGGTGCCATATCATAAATAACACCATCGATCAGCTCTGCGCGTTTCCCTTCTGGAAGGGAATAGATATATTTGGTTGTAAAAGTGTTTTCTTTTGATAATGGCATGGCGTGTACCTCCTTTTCGGCAGATTCTTATACATCCATAATACAATTTAATTTTAGTATAGTCAAAAAATATATTTTTAGATATTTGATTTTGCCAGAAATATTGCAAAATATCTGTGAAAAGGGTAATATTTTAAATAGAGCGAAAGACACAGAGTCTGCACATGTAAAAATTGTGCAATGCAAATATGGGTATACAGGAGGAAACGCAGATGAAGAGAATCGGTATGTTGACAAGCGGTGGGGATTGCCAGGCATTAAATGCAGCAATGCGTGGTGTGGTAAAAGGATTGAGTGAAAACGTAGATGAGCTGGAGATTTATGGTTTCTTAAATGGTTATAAAGGATTGATCTACGGAGATTACAGATTACTGACATCAGCGGATTTCTCAGGAATCCTTACCAAAGGAGGAACGATCCTCGGATCTTCGAGACAGCCGTTTAAACAGATGCGCGTTCCGGATGCAAATGGATTAGACAAAGTAGAAGCTATGAAATCTACCTATTATAAATTAAGACTTGACTGTCTGGTTATCTTAGGCGGTAATGGGACAGAAAAAACAGCGAATCTGCTCCGCGAGGAAGGTTTAAACGTGATTCATCTTCCGAAGACTATTGATAACGATATTTATGGAACAGATGTTACATTCGGATTTCAGAGTGCGATCAATATTGCAACAGATGCGATCGACTGTATCCACACAACAGCAGCTTCACATAACCGTGTATTTATCGTGGAAGTTATGGGACATAAAGTTGGCTGGCTGACTCTCTATGCAGGGGTTGCCGGTGGTGCAGATATCATTTTGCTGCCGGAGATCCCATATGATATTGAAAAAGTGATTGCAGCGATCAATAAGCGTACCAAGGCAGGAAAAGGATTTACTATCCTTGCAGTTGCAGAGGGAGCAATTTCCAAGGAGGACGCGGCATTATCCAAGAAAGAATACAAAGAGAAAGTGGCAAAACGCAAATATCCGTCCGTTTCCTATGAGATTGCAGACCAGATTTTTAAGGAAACAGGAGTGGAAGTACGTGTGACTGTTCCGGGACATACACAAAGGGGTGGAAGTCCATGCCCTTATGACCGTGTACTCTGCACCAGACTTGGTTCCGCAGCAGCACAGGCTATTATGGATGAGGATTACGGCAATATGATCGCCATGATCAATGGAAAGACAAAGCGCGTGCCATTAGGTGAAGTGGCAGGCAAATTAAAAACAGTAGATCCGGATTGCCAGATGATCAAAGAGGCAAAACGGATCGGAATCAGTTTCGGGGATTAAGATGTCATATACAGCATTATATCGAAAGTTCCGTCCGCAGGAGTTTGAGGACGTCAAAGGACAGGAACACATTGTTACAACATTAAAAAATCAGATCAAAGCAGACAGAATCGGGCATGCATATCTGTTTTGTGGAACGAGGGGAACCGGTAAGACCACCATTGCAAAGATATTTGCAAAAGCGGTTAACTGTGAGCATCCCGTAGACGGCAGCCCATGTGGAGAGTGTCCGACCTGTAAGGCGATTGCAGCGGGCAATTCCATGAATGTGATAGAGATCGATGCGGCGTCGAATAACGGTGTGGATAATATCCGCCAGATCCGTGAGGAGGTGGAATACCGCCCGACGGAAGGAAAGTATAAAGTATATATTATCGATGAGGTTCATATGCTTTCCATAGGTGCGTTTAATGCACTGTTAAAGACACTCGAAGAACCGCCGTCATATGTGATCTTTATTCTTGCAACGACGGAGGCTCATAAGATTCCGATCACGATCTTATCACGTTGCCAGAGATACGATTTCAGACGTATTTCTATTGAAACGATCTCAGCGAGACTGATGGAGCTGATGGAGAAAGAACATGTCACAGTGGAGGAGCGCGCGATCCGCTATATCGCAAAAGCAGCGGACGGCTCCATGCGCGATGCGCTTAGTCTGTTAGATCAGTGTATTGCTTTTTATCTTGGTCAGGATCTTACTTACGACAAGGTGCTTGAGACACTTGGTGCGGTTGATACCGAGATTTTCAGCAGACTGCTCCGCCAGATTTTAGAGAAAAATGTGACCGGTGCGATCGGTGTGATCGATGAGATGGTCATTGAGGGCAGGGAATTAGGACAGTTTGTCAATGATTTTACATGGTATCTGAGGAATCTCATGCTTGTGCAGAGCTCGGATGATATGGAGGATGTGCTCGATATTTCAACGGAGAATCTTGCTCTGTTAAAAGAAGAGGCGCAGATGGTAGATACAGACATTCTTATGCGCTATATCCGGATTTTTTCAGAACTGAGTAATCAGATCCGTTATGCCGTACAGAAGCGTATACTGATCGAGATTGCGGTGATCAAATTATGTAAACCAGAGATGGAAAAAGATTATGGTTCACTGGTCGACCGCGTGGACAGTCTTGAAAAAAAGCTGGAGAAGGGTGTCGTAGTAACGCAGGCATCCGGTGAGATGGCTGCGGGGACAACAGGTTCTTCTGCCGCATCGGAAGTGTTAAAAAAAAAGGAACTTCCCAAGGCAATCCCTGAAGATATTAAGCAGGTCATGAGCAGCTGGAGCGGCATTTTATCACAGCTGACAGGAATTACAAGAACCTATCTCAAAAAAGCAGTTCCGACATTAGGAGAGGGCAGTACGCTGATACTGGCATTTGAGGATGCCAACGCGTATACTTATATAGAAGAGAACCGTTCCAACTGTCAGGATGAATTTCGGGCAGCAGTTGCAGAAAGACTTGGCAAAGAGGTAGAGATTCTGGTAAAATTAAATGACACTGGCACGCCAAGCGGGGAGATATACCCTGATTTGCGCCAGTTGATTAATTTTGAAATAGAAGAAGACGATTTTTAGGAGTAAAATCGAGCTCAGTGTGCTGGGCATTGCTCCTGCAAGAGGCACATGCTATGCAAGCTATTAGGCATAGCATGCATAGCAGACATTTTGCTCCGCAAAACAAGGAGTAAAATCCTCTGCTCCTGCAAAGGCAGTCGCATTTTGCTCCGCAAAACAAGGAGGATTCACATGGCAAAAAGAGGCGGTTTCCCGGGCGGTATGCCGGGCAACATGAACAACCTTATGAAACAGGCGCAGAAAATGCAGCGTCAGATGGAAGAGGCACAGAAAGAATTAGAAGAAAAAGAGATTACAGCAGCAGCAGGTGGTGGAGCTGTTGAAGTTACTGTTTCCGGTAAGAGAGAGATTACAAAAGTAAAATTATCCGAGGAAGTAGTTGATCCGGATGACATCGAGATGTTAGAGGATCTGATCATGGCGGCAACCAATGAGGCACTTCGTCAGTTAGAAGAGTTCTCTTCGGATTCCATGTCAAAAATCACCGGCGGCATGGGTGGTCTTGGCGGACTTCCGTTCTAGGGAAAAAGGCATAATGATTCAGGGAAGACGAGGAATGTTTTTCACCTGAACCATTATGCTTTTTTTGATTCATTGGAAATTATGTTCCATGAATCAAAAAGACCTCATTTTACAACTTTGCCCGGAACACTTCATCTGCCGGATAGCCGCCGGCACATTTCTGCATGCCTCGCTGAATGCTGTCAGCGGAATTTCCCCAGTCTTTATCTTTGTTCCGGTAGTCATTTTTTTCTACAAACCATGCGACTTCTTTTTGCAGGCGTTCCATATTTTCCTGCATCAGTGCAAATGCCTTCGGGTAAAATTCCCTTTTCTGCGCATCGTTCAATTTGTTTTCTGCAGTCTCGATCAGATCCCCGAAATGAGGCAGACAAAACCCTTTGCTCTCTTCAAAAAGCTGATGGAATTCTTCATTTTTCAGATACAGGTCGAAAAATGTATCCAGATATCTGCCATAGATTTTGTGGAAATGATCGCAGACATAGCAGTCCGTCGTCTTTTTGGAGATCCATGCGCCAAGCGCGGTCTGCGGTTCATGCTCTGCGGTTGCGTCTGTGCGTTTCATGCGTTTTAACAGACTTGATTTGCCTGGGGCAAAATCGGACATTTCTTTTGCGAGTTCCTGATTCAGTTTCTTCAAATGCGTGCTTAAGATCAATGCATTTCCAAGTCGATTGCCGTAATCGTACATCATTTTAAAGTGATGGCGGCAGAATCCGGTTGCATCTGTTTTTTCACGGATATCATCCTCCATATAGGCGGAACCTAAAATAAATGAGACCGCATGCTGCTCGGCTTCGCGCTCTAAATTGCAGAAAGGGCATTCGTCTTTGGCGTTGAATGCTTTGATTAAAGGGATGGTTGCAATATTTTCTTTCATAAGATCTATGACTCCTTTGACCGGTTGATCCACTTTTTTATTTATAAAAATTATAACAAAGTCTGATAATTCAAACAATAACACATAATAAATTTAAAGTTATGCCATAATAAATAAAAAACGCAACATTTCATATAAAATGTTGCGTTTTTACTTACAACTATTATTTCGGCATAACAAAAAGAAACTTAACCCCAAAATCTAAATTTTTTTAAATCTGTTCAGAAATTAATGGTATGAAAAATACTGTCCCGCTCGTCCTGAGAAATTCCCAGATAACGCTTTGTGATATAAAACGAAGAATGATTATACAGATCCATCAGAAGAACCGGCGAAATTCCCTGTTTCCATGCATGATAACCGAACGTCTTGCGGAGCGAATGACAGCTGATATGCGTTTCGCATAAGGTTTCGTCCGCTGCTCTGCGTACAATACGATATGCCTGGGAGCGGCAGAGTGGCTGCGTGGGATTAGTCTGTTTTGAAAAAATATAATCCTCTGCGTCAGGTTTTCTTGTTTTCCGGTAACAGTCCAGTGCCTTGATAACATGTGAATTTAAGGCAATCTCATTGACCTTTCCTGTTTTCTGTTCATGGATCAGAAGATGATCTAAGAAACAGTCTTTCTCAAAATAATACACATCTTTCCATCTTAAATTCAATACATCACTGATGCGCAATGCGGTGTAGAGACCAAGAATGATCATCGTATAGTTGCGGATATTCGGATGTGCAGCCTCGTAATATGCAATGAAATTTTTTAGTTCGTCCTTATCACGGATCGGTTGTGTTGTACCCATAATGACTCCTTTCTGCGGAAAATACCGCAAGCCTGTAAACGCAACATTTTATATGGAATGTTGCATTCAGGGAGAAACAGATAATCAGGGAGGAAAACAGATTTTATGCTCAAGTTAACGTTAAAGCCCGGTGACTATATTGACATCGGTGAAAACATCAGGGTCGTTTTTTCCGGCGGTTCTGCAAATAATATTCATCTTCTGGTGGATGCGCCGAGAGAGATGAATATTGCGCGTAGTTCTGCAGAAAGAAAAAGCAACCGCACTCACTACTATAAGGAACAGGGCATTTCGGAACAGGCACAGAAAGAGATTGCTGCAATTCTGATGAGAGAGCGCCGCAGCAGATCAGAAGAAGCAAGGTAATAAGGTCAGGCTAACCTAGGGGTCGGGCTTATTATAAATCTTTTTAAGACGTATGTCTTAAAAATTAAGAAAAATTTCCGCATATCACGGAAAAAAAGGGAAAGGATTCCCGGATGCCGGGCAACGGCAGAACACATTTTTATCACACGGAGGTAAATATTATGGCAATGGTAGTACAGCACAACATGTCCGCAATGAATGCGAACAGAAATTTAGGCGTTACAACAGGAATGCAGGCAAAATCATCTGAGAAGTTATCTTCCGGTTACAAGATCAACCGTGCAGCAGATGACGCAGCAGGACTTTCTATTTCTGAGAAAATGAGAAGCCAGATCCGCGGCTTAAACAAAGCATCTGACAACGCACAGGATGGTATCTCTCTGATCCAGACCGCTGAGGGCGCATTAAACGAATCACACTCCATCTTACAGAGAATGAGAGAGTTATCCGTACAGGCTTCCAACGGTACAGAGACAGATGACGACCGCGAGGCAGTACAGAACGAGATTTCCCAGTTACAGGAAGAACTGACAAGAATTTCTGAGACAACAGAGTTCAACACGATGAAGCTGTTGGATGGTTCCCAGAGTGGAAGTACATCTTCAACCGGGTCAGGTCCGAAGTTTGGTGTTGTAGATGCAACATTAGACGGTGCACTTGTAACATCTAACGTGAAAGGTATTAAAGTAGCAACAGCAGCTTCCACAACAACAAAGGCAGGTCAGGAGACTGCTATCTGGGCTGCTGATGGAAAGACATTAACTTTAAATCTTTCGAAAAATAAGGTATATACACAGGACGAAATTGATGACTTGATCGCAAATGCAAAACAGGAAGACAGTACCGCAACTGGCGCACCGGCTGAAGTGAAAGTATCTTTAAAGAATGGTATTTTTAATGCAGATGCAGACACAACTGCCGGAACTGCAACAGTCGGTGGTGTGAAGGCAGTATCTGATGATGGAACTGTAACGGGATTTGTTGGAGCAGATACAATTTCATTTACGGCAAATAAGTATGGAACAGAGTTCAATAATACTGTGTTTAAATTCGCATTCGATAAGGCGGCAGGCAAAGAAGAAGTAGAGACAAATACAGCAATTGAAATCAGTGGAACCAATACGGTAACAGAAGGTCAGTATACAATTCATCTTGCAGCAGGCAAAGAATATACGGCAGAAGATTTAGAGGATATTCTTAAAACGGCAGGATTCGACTTTGATGTTAAATTAAGTGGAAATACACCAGATGAGCCAAATACTTTATTTGCAACCAGTGGCGCATCATCGGTGAGCGATATTACAATGGGTGATACCGCCGGAGCTGGTCTTGGAAGTACAGATGCTATGTGGGGGCAGGCTGGTTATGACAGTGTATCTTCTGGTGCTGGCATTACCTTGCAGATTGGTGCAAATGAAGGTCAGACCATGAGTTTCTCTATCGATGACATGAGTGCAAGAGCACTTGGCGTAGATGGCAACAAAGTTGATTTAAGCACACAGTCCGGTGCCCAGAAAGCTACTACCACGATTGATGCAGCAATCAAGAAAGTTTCTGCACAGCGTGGTAAAATGGGTGCAATCCAGAACCGTCTGGAGCACACCATCAGCAACCTGGATACAGCAGCAGAGAATACCCAGACTGCAGAGTCCCGTATCCGTGATACAGATATGGCAGAAGAGATGGTTGAGTACTCCAAGAACAACATTCTTGCACAGGCAGGTCAGTCTATGCTCGCACAGGCGAACCAGTCTACACAGGGTGTACTTTCCTTATTACAGTAATTTCAGCAAAACGGTAATTATTATATGCAATGTAAAGATGTCCTGGGGCGTTACGCTCCGGGGCATTTTTCGTAGAAAAGGAGTTAAAAATGAACCTGTTAAAGGCAACGTTTTACGATGAGTTTTCCTGTATGGGAGCAGAGTGTCCACTGACCTGCTGTGGGGGATGGTCAATCGTAATAGATGAGAAAACATTAAAAGATTACAGGATGATGGGCGGCGAGATTGGGAGATTTGCAAAAAAATGTGTAAAATATGATCAAAATCTGCAAGGCAGTGTAGTAAATTTGCGGGAGACGGATGGTATGTGCCCGATGCTGGATGAAGACCAGTTGTGCAAAATTGTATTGGATAAAGGAGCAGAAAAATTATGTCGTACCTGTGCGGTATTTCCAAGAGAAACAGTCCGTTCATATGATACGGATGAAAAATATATATTTCTCGGCTGCCCGAAAGCAGTGCAGTTATTGTTTGAAGTAAAGGACAAGTTAACTTTTATATCAGAGCGTGATCCTGATCTTAATATGGAAAATATTCCAATATATAATGATGTAATGAGAATCAATCTTGCAGTAAGGGAAGCAGTTACAGATTTTATACGGAATACAGAACTGCCACTATGGTTTCGTGAATTTTATGGGGCTTATACGATAGAAAAAATGAGTTCACAGATAGGACAGCAGGATTTTAAAGCGGTGGAAGCGCAGATAACGCACTTTTTTAATCCGTCATTTTATCAGGCAATGTATGAGGGAATAAAGGATATGGAGGTCAACCGCGAGCAGCAGTTTCAGTCATTGTGTGGAACAGTGAATGCCTATGAAAAAATTATCCTTGGAACAATGTTTGCAGATAAATTTGGCACTTGTGATAAGATATGGCAGTTATTGCATTTGAACCGGGAATGTACGTTTGAGGAATGGAATTGTGCCAGAGAAAAATGGACGGCACAGGAAGATGAACAGCAGTGGGAAAACATGCTTGTCTATAATTGGATGCGGACTGCTTTTGCACCGCAGAAGGAAAGAAAATTACTGAAAAATTATCTTGCATGCGTATTGTGCAATCTGGTATCATCCCACTTGCTGATTTTATATTCTATAAAGTATGATGTGGATTTGGAAACAAGAAATGCGATGATAGCATTTGTGGTTCGGAGGTTTTTACATGGAAATGAGGAAATTATGAAGATTATGCAGCTTGGAATGGACGAGGGGGTTTTGTCTCCGACATTTCTGATTTACCTGTGTAATTTATGGGGATAAACGGAAGAAGGAGTGTAACGGGCGAAATACACAGAACGGTGTGTGTTATCGCCCATTTTTGTATACTGTATAGTTTGAATGACACATTTTTTGTGTACACTGTATACTTTAACTTTAAAATTTTTGTACAAAATGACGTTTTTGTTTGCCAAATGTAAAATATGATGTTAAACTGCACTTACATTTTTCGGTAGGTGTATGTTGAATCATGATTTTAAATTTGTAAATAGGGTTATTTTAGCGTACAATCAGGAGAAGAATATATGAGTGAAAATATGAATGGGGTGTCTGCAGGTAACGCTGCAGACAAAACGTATGCCAATACAAAGTATAAGGATACTTTTTTCCGGTATCTGTTCAAAGAAAAAGCGGGTATGCTGGAGTTGTATAATGCATTATTTGATGATTGTCTGACAGATGAAAGCGAGATAGAAGACTGTACCATTGAAGATGTATTTACAAGACAGATGAAAAATGATCTGGCATTTCGCGTCAGAAAAAAACGTGTGATTGTTTTGACGGAACATCAGTCTACATTGAATGAAAATATGCCGCTGCGTTTTCTGATGTATCTGGGTAGGACATACAATCAGATGATGACAACAAATGCCGTATACAAAGAACGCCGGATAGAACTGGATGCACCAGAGTTTGTGGTATTTTACAATGGAGACCGTAATCAGAAAGAATACTGGGAAATGCACTTGTCAGATGCGTTCCCGGAAGGCGTGGAAGTTAATATTGATCTGAAAGTAAAAGTCTATAATATTAACTACGGAAAGAACTCTAAATTATTGCAGCAGACAAAATTATTAAGTGGATACAGTTATTTTGTTGATAAAATCAAGTACTTATGTAAAAATGGAAGTGAATTAAAAGAAGCGATAGATATCGCGGTGCGCGAATGCATCAAAGAAGGAGTTCTTACAGATCAGTTAACTTATTTGGGATCGGAGGTAGTGGGTATGTTTGCAACAGAATTTAATATGGATGAAGCTGTAAAGGTCTGGAAGGAAGAAGCAAGGGAAGAAGGATTGGAAGAAGGCATCAAAGAGGGTAGAAAAGAAGGACAGTCGGAGGGGCGTCTTGGAATTATTAAAGACTATCTTAAAAACGGAGGAACCGTTGAACAGGCAAGAAAACTTTTGAAAGCTACAGAGGAAGAAATACAAAAAGCCACGAAAGAGATGTAGGCAGATATGGAGGATCAGACAATGTATTATGTACCGGATGGCACGCAGATGTGCGGATATTATGAATGTAAAGAATGCGGAAACCGGTTTTTGTCATTACAGATAGGACCACAGCTTGTATGTCCTTATTGCGGGGAGGAACCGGATATGGAGGTCGGACCGGATGAGGAAATGCCGGTGGCAGCAGAAAGTGCGAAATTGGTCCAGGTTGTAAAAGGAGCCGAAGAGGTTGAACGGATGGATACACTTCTTTCACTTGCTGTGACAGGCGGCGACTATGCATGGATATAATGTGAAAAATACATTTTCACACACAAGATTTGTGCTTACACACAAACGTAAGATGCGCTGGAGGACAGCGCAAGAATGGAGATAAAAATGGGACAGGTTTATTTTGTCCGCCATGGACAGACAATATGGAATGTGGAAAATAAGATCTGTGGAGCAACGGATATTGCACTCACGGATCTTGGACATAAACAGGCGATCGAGACAGGAAAAAAGATTTTAGAACAGGGGATCATGGCAGACGAAATCCTGTATTCCCCGCTTATCAGGGCGAAAGATACAGCACTTCACATTTCGGAAATTACCGGGATTCCTGCAAGGGAGGAAGCGCGGCTGAAAGAGCAGAATTTTGGCAGATATGAGTCCACACCGAGAGATGGAAAAGAATTTAAAGAGGCTAAAAAACAGTTTATAAACCGTTACGCGGGTGGTGAGTCGATGCTTCATCTGGCACAGCGTATCTATAATCTGCTAGATGAGGTGACTGCTTCCGACAAGACTTATATCCTCGTGGCACATAATGGAATTGCGCGGGTGGTGCAGTCCTATTTTTATGAAATGACAAATGAAGAGTATGCTGCATTTGGTGTGGAAAACTGTGCAGTGGTCAGATATGATTTTTAAAGGATGGGAGGAATAAGAATGAACAGTATATTTCACAGAATCAGTGTGAGAAAATATCAGGCAAAGGATGTAGAGCAGGAAAAGATCGAAAAACTATTAAGGGCAGCGATGGCAGCACCGTCCGCATGCAATCAGCAGCCGTGGGAGTTTTATGTGGTAACGAATCAGGATGTCATAAAAGCACTTTCAGAGGCATCACCATATGCAAAATGTGCAGCGGAGGCACCGGTTATCTTTGTTCCATGCTTCCGGTCGGAGGGAATCGCACCAGAATATTTTAACATTGACTTAAGTGCAGCAGTTGAAAATCTGTTGTTAGAGGCAGATGCACAGGGACTTGGCGCTGTATGGATGGGAATTTCACCGGATGCAGGACGTATGGAGGCGGTCAGAAAAGTGCTTGGTATACCTTCCGGATTAAATCCGTTTGCGCTTGTTCCATGTGGCTATCCGGCGGAGGAGCGACCGCAGGAAGACCGCTATGAGGAAAACAGAGTACATTATGTACGCTAATTTGGATATCTACATACTATGAATAGATCGGCAAATACTGGTTTGCGGGTGACATGAGTTTCCTCGTGTAGGGTGGTTCCG
>UMHT01007237.1_pt1 | contig 23547 bp, 11 predicted proteins | sample 1965601 | NCBI WGS metagenome assembly UMHT01 (sample SAMEA4836105, study PRJEB28245) | human gut metagenome | biome: gut microbiome; material: fecal sample | place: Denmark | collected 2008 | reverse complement strand
TCGAAAATTTATAGACGGACATCATGCGGATAATCATTTTAAATAATTATTTATACAACGATAGTTAATTCAACACAGCCATGTAAATATACTTGCAAATTGGCATATAAATTGCCATTACGAACAACCCGTTAGCGGAATTTTTACAATTTTATGCCCCCATCCATCTAAACTTACATATCCCTCTCTTTTCGGAGTATAAATATAAGGTAAATTAATTTTATAAGTAAACTTGTTATTTACACTTTGGTTATTCAAAAAAACGACGTATAAAGTTTTTTTATCTAAACTTTCTGCTGTAATATAATCAATATTGGGATTATCGATTTCTACCAATCCTTTCTTCAAAAGCAGAGACACCTTTTCTCCATCAATACTTCCCGGAGCAAACCCAACTGTCTTATGTGGTCCGACTTTAGGGGTCATAAATCCCCTTGGAAAAGCAATACGCCCATTTGCTCTGAGCTCTGCCTCCGACAACAAATAATCATATATCCATCCAATCTGCCACCATGCGTGATGGGGATACGGACCTGCCCCATTATCAAACTTCACCCAATAATAAGAAGCAACTCCCGTTTCTTGATTGACAAAAGCATCTCTGCCGTGTACACCAAGACGCGACAAATCAAGGAATAAGGAATCTTTGGTTATATCGTACATTTTCAAGAAGAAACCACTATGGCTAGCCAACAATATGGGGCCAGCATGTACTGCTGAACCCATAGAGCCTCCATGTTCAAAGCCCAAACCTACTTGACTTAATTGCCAATCTTGCAACATTTTATCTTTCAATAGTTTAGGCTTTCTACTTGGTATTGGATGCGTATAAATCGAAGTAACATACATTTTAGCTGTCTGAATAGCGGCATCCAAATATTTTTGTTTTTGTGTTATTTCATAAAGATCAAGCATTGCACATGCTATTTGTATGGTAGAAAAATCATTCACAAATCTAACATCTCCGCATACACCCACAAAATATCCATTCTTCACCGCATGTTCAATAATCCAGTCAGCACCTTTTTCAGCAGATTTGAGATATTTTGTGTCTCCCAACAGTTTATAAGCTATCAGCAATCCATAAAAAGTGGGGCGGAAATCTTTCAAATCCGTATAAATGGGAAGATGGGTATCCCGATCATAAGCAATTACCCAACTGCCGTCTTCCTGTTGCCATTTCAATAATCTTTCTGCTCCATTTTTTAAAAGATTTTTTAGTTCTGTATTTGTCGAATCGAAAAGAAGTATATTTCCCAAATCAGCCATTGTATAGTAAGTTACAGAAACTGGTTCAAAATGATGTCCCCATTCTTCTGTAAAATGCTTTGTCTTAGACAAATAATATTGCCCTTCTACCGCCCCTTTAAAGAACCCGTTCTTCGCTTGCTGCAAAATTTTGAAGTTTTTAATATATGGGATTCGCCTCTTATTAAATACTTCGTCCTGCGTGATTCGAGCCAACATCCATACGGCTCCTATATCTGAATTTTTCATAGCATCACCATCAGCTCCGACAACATCTGTCATATAGGACTGGGCCATAATCTTATGCCCTTTATACTCTTCCTCATTCCACAAAGCGGTCTTATCATCCAAAACATAATCCATTAATTTTATCAACCGATTCGAAAGTGACATTTTATTTTCCTTCAACTGAAACGAATACTTTAAATTGTAGATATCATACACAGCATGCTTGTACATCGAATACCAATCCGTTTCCTGTAAAGCAATTCGCACCTTAAAATCAATCACATCCCCTTTTTTCAAAAAAGATCCAGTTTCTCCCAATATAGGATGATAAGCCACTGGTGTCAGTCTGGACTCATTATCCATATGCGACAATGCTATTTTCCACTCTGCGAAATGGGTACTTTTATCTTTGTGATAAGGATTTCTATCTTGTCCCGGCATAGGTATAACAGCCATTGTTACCCCTATACGATTCGTAATAATCGAAGCCATTGTAGTAATCGTGCTCTCCCTACATAAAACCGGATATTTGGGTAATCCTTGAGCATATACATATGAAAGTGGGAAAGAGGCATTAATTTTATTCCCTTGAAAAAAGCCCGGCACGACTCCCCATTCTAATTCCTCTTCTTGAATTGTACTCAAACTCGGAGTAGGCAATGAGTAATATCCATCTTTTTCTACCATCAAAGAAATATTCAATAGAATATCCGAAGGGTATTCCTTATCAATAGTCCAAGTCGCCTCATATCTTCCATATTCAGTATACTTTTCAAATACAATGGAATCACCTTTTTTACATCCAGTGGTCGGATAAAACTTCAAATATTTTCCAGCCTTATTCATCGGAACAGAAGTGGTAGCTTGTTTATAGGTAGGGATAACGCATTTGAAAGTTTCTTCCGGAAATTTCAATGTATCTTCTTGTTCCATAATTGCAATTGGATTAGCCAACGGTTTTTGATGGCTATACAATATCCGATATTCTCCCCACGGCTTTCCAAATTCCTGAAAACCACATTTTGTTTTAGCCTCAAACTTATTGATTAACCATTTATCATTGACATTAACCCAAGAAATCAAAATCTGCTCGTTGGATAAAGTTAAAATTTTCTGGGCTGTACAAGGGATATTGCTTATTTCCCCCAATAAAAAGAATAAAAGTAATATTATTCTATTATTTAAAAATTTGAATACACTCATATATGCAAAGACTTAAAAACATTTTATACTATTTTATACATAAATCACCTTACTACAATTTGATATAAAGAAACTGGAACATTCTTGAATGATTTTTCCATTTCAATAATGAGTTTAGAAGTTATCAAAGTTTGAGATAATTTTAACCTATTGATAGTCTGATAATTTTCATCAACTCTAAAAAGCAGATTACCATATTCATCTTTTATTTGGTATTTTCTTACACAAAACGGAATTACATTTTCAGAATGCCCCATTTGCACAGATTCCATAGCATAATCGAAGTCTGTATCAAAATAAAGTATGATTTCGTCTATAGATTGAGGACTCTTCCAAGAGAGAGTTATCCAAGGAGTTTCATCTTCCAGTGAGGCAATCCAAGCATTTGTTATCACCGATGGACGTGTGTATCCGTTTATAACGTTTGATAAAGAACCTGCATAAAGAGAGGGAGAAATTTTCATCCCTATGTTATATCCCATAGGCCGACGTTCCGGACACCAAAACTCAAAAGAATCAATACCCAATCCTCGTGGAGGTATTTGTTTACCATGATTGTTCACCGCCAAATTAAATTTATTGAAAACCGAAACAATACCAGTATAACGTTCATTACTCATTTGGATTTCAACGTTATCATTCTTCAAAAATGTTAAAAAACCATATTGCGTTTCAAGCACTCCTTTTATAAAGTTAATACAAATTGTTTGTTCCCCCTCAGTCAATTCAATTACTTTTCTTTCCAATATAATTTCAGGAGTGTAATTATTGACTTTTTCCGCACACCTCAATTCAACAACAAGGGGAACCGGTTTCTTACTTTTTACTTTTACATAAAATGTATAGCCTACCTCTTTCTCCAAAGGCAACATCTGAGCCACAGCATAATTCAGCAAATACCAACAACCATCAGCAGGAATATTTTCCAATAAAAGTTGGCTACTGGAAGTGATACTTGCATTTAGCGCTAAATTTTTATCTGCATGTATAATTGTCTGAGGAATACTCTGTCCCATTATGTTTAAAGAATGTTGCAACTCATTCATTTCAGATTTATCCATAAGTTCTATTGGATATAAGCCCTTTTTCACACATTGGGCAGCGGCAACGCCAACTGCTTGCCCTCCTAATGCAGAAGTAGCCATTACACGCGTTGAACCATGGGCCACATGTGTTGCACTAATAATTCGCCCTGCGTAATATAAATTTTTGATATCTTTACTTACGTAACAACGATATGGTATCTCATAAATTCCCTTTGAGTGATATTGAATACATCCGTTTTCACTACTATATACTCCATCTGCCGGATGCAAATCAATAGCCCATCCCCCAAATGCAATAGCATCCTCGAAATGGTGCTGCTTTATAATATCATCTTGAGTAAGAATATAATGCCCCAAGAAACGCCTACTTTCTCTTTTCCCTGGAATTAGCCCCACCCACTCCAAAGTAAGTGTTTGTGAATTAAATCTCCCCGAATTCTTTATATAATCCCAGACGCCATAAACGACACTCCACAATTCCCATTTTATATCTTCAGTATCATGAATAGTGTCAAGGCGACCTCCATATTCCAACCACCACAGACGACATCCTTGTGAAGAAATACTCACGTTCTTTAAACGAGGAATCTTATCTTCAACGTTTTTTAAAGCATAAGATGGCGGAATGAACTCTACCGTTTTTCCAGTATCTTTTGAATAAAAGTAAATGGAATGACCTAATAATTCTCCATAACATTCTTTATCTAAAGTAAATTTTTCATCAAATTCATCTTTTTCTTCTGCCCCCATACGGTAACTTGCCCCTGCCGTATAAGCCAGTATTCCATCTCCAGAAGCATCACAAAACAGTTTGCCTGAAATTTCATAGAATGTCTGATTTTGGCTACAAAATCCATACACAGTTGACAACATATCAGATGCACTTTTACAGACATCATAAATTGCAGTATTCAGTAAAAGGGTAATATTGGATTCTGCTTGCACTTTATCAAGAACCACCGTATCAAATATTACCGGATTACCTTCTTTATTTCGATACATGTTCTCTACTAAGATTTCATCAATAATACCTCCCTCACGGGACCATCTATTGTTGTTTCCCATATGAGAAGTTGCTCCCAATATCCACAAACGAACCTCACTAGACGCATTCCCTCCCAAAACGGGTCTATCTTGTACCAATACAACTTTAACGCCTGCTCGTGCTGCTGCAATTGCTGCGCAAACGCCTGCCATGCCTCCTCCTACAACTACAAAATCAACTTTCAGTTTCAAGGTTTTAAAAAAACGATTCCCTTTTTCAAAAATCTCGTTTTTCATATTCGCAATTGTTTATATTATCTTCTTAGATATTCTTTTTTATATATATTCCTAAAATCACTAGTAGCACCCCTACAAACGAAACTAACATTCCATTTTCATTGGTCAACACACCCAATAATATCATGCTAATTCCAGTCAACAATATAGCATATCCAATCACTTTTTGACTGAATTCCTTTTCCTGCATTAAAGCTGAAACCTCTCTATCTGACAGGAGTTTTTTACTCTTATGATTGTCTTCTTCCCAACTTTTATAAGTTTCATAATTCAAAGAAACCTTATTGATTAACTTATAATACAACTCGAATAAAGATAAACATAAGATTGGAAAGGAAACACCTAAAATCATTTCATCGGATCGTGTCAATGAATAGCCAGATAAAATAGGTAATACAAATTTAAAAAAGACGTTAACGAACAAACTAAACAGAGTCGTTACTACAATGGAACGTCCTGTTTGTCTTTTAGAAAATAAAGTCCAAATGACAGGTAAATATACTGGAACACCTGTTAAAGCAGCGACGCTAATCACTACATTTACAATTCCACCCATTAACGGAATAAACAATGCTATAACAATGGTCAAAAATCCAAACCCAACCGTTGATATTCGAGCAATTTTCATTAGAGTTTTCTCATCGCTTTTAGGTTTTATCCGTTTAAAGATGTCGTTTGTTACAACTCCTGATGCTATATTCAAAGTTGCATTCAATGAACTTGCAGTCGCAAAAATCATTCCCCCCAACATCAACCCCAACAATCCACTGGGCAGTACAGCTTTACATGCCAAAAAATACGCCCCTTCACTTTCCACTCCTATCAGAGAGGGATTCAATATTCTATAAATCATTGGAGGTAACATCCATAAAACAGGACTGACAATATAAAGAGCGCCAAACAACCAACCAACTTTTTGAGAATCTTTTTCTGAATTCACACTGGTATAACGCTGTACATAAGCCCAATTTCCTCCTATAAATATGGTATTGTAAATTCCAAATGCAATAATAAATCCGATTGAATATTCCTCACTCAGGCAATGAGAAAATGATTCTGGAGCCAATTTGAAAAAATTCCCAATTCCATTCAGTTCCGTAAATGAAAGGGGTACCGCTATAAGCACCGCTGCAGTCAATATAACAAATTGCAAAACATCTGTTGACACAACAGCCCAAAGCCCTCCTGCCGCAACATACAGAACACAAAAGCCACCCAACAAAATAATAGCATAAAAGAGGGGAAGTCCCGTTGAAACCTCAACGATTTTGGCTATAGGATATAGAAATGAGCCTGTTGTGAAGAGAGAAATAAATAAGAATAAAAACGTATACATCTTCTGTGTCTTTTCTCCCAATCGCTTAGAAATATATTCGGCTGCTGTCAATGCTCCGGTTCTGTGCCAATAAGGAGCGATAAAAGAACCGACCAATAATCCCGCTATAGCCATTGTCCACTGAATAACAATGGAAACCCAACCTAAAGAATAAGCTATAGAACCCCAAACTACAAATGTTCCGGCTGAAAAGAATCCCATAAATAACGAGAGACCACTCATCTGCCAAGGTACAGCTCCACTTGCAGCAAAGAAGGATTTCATATCTTGTCCTTTTTTAGAAAACGCCAGCCCCATACAGATAACGCTAATTGCAAAAAAGACGATTGTAATATAATCAAGGATACTCATACTATTACTTACTGGTTAGTTGCTTACTTATAGAAGATTCTCTAATGTTCAATTGACCATCTAAGATGATAGATTTGGCATAACATTTATCATCTTTATTAGAGTTAACTTGCTCCAATAATAATTCTGCGGCCATTCTTCCCATTTCAAAAGTGGGTTGTTCTACACTTGTCAGATTTGGTTCTATTATCATGGCCATTTTCGATTCAGAAAAACCGACGATAGCCACATCTTCAGGTATTCGTTTCCCGTGTTTCTGTAAAGTTTTCATTGCCCCAATTGCTACAGGATCATTTACTGCAAAAATCGCATCGGGCAATGCTGGCATTTCCAAAATCTTATAAGCCGCTACAACTCCACTTTCCATCATGATTCCACAAGGAATAATTAATTCTTCATTGATTTCCAAACTATAATCTTTTAGAGCTGTCAAATATCCCTCTTTCCTCTTTTTAGACACCAACAAATTTTCAGGCCCCATCAAATGAGCTATTCGTTTATATCCCTGTTTAATCAAATGTTCCACAGCTTTATATGCCCATTTGTAGTCATCAATGATTACATGCGAAGTACTAATTGTCGGACAAATCCTATTAAAAAATACCAAGGGAATATTGTTTTCCACTAAATAATTGAAACAATCAGCATTCTGAGTTTCTTGAGTAACAGACACTATCAATCCGTCCACCATTCTCTCTTCCAATGCTTTAATATTTTTACGCTCATTTTCGTACGACTCATTGGATTGGGTTACCAAAACTAGATAACCTTCAGGTTCCAAAACACTTTGAATACCAATTATCACCTCTGAAAAAAAAGAATTAATAAATTCGGGTACTACTACACCGACAAAACGGGATTCTTTCCTTTTCAGATTTTGTGATATAGGATTAGGTTTATAATTAAACTTTTCAGCCAACTCCAGAACCGCTTTTCTCGTTTCTGGATTCACATCCCACTTGTCTGTCAATGCTCTGGACACTGTTGAGGTAGATATTTTCAATTCTTTGGCAATATCTTTAATTGTTATTCGAGGTTTACTCATAATTATATATGTTATCAATTACTACAAATGAACTTATTCAAAGGGCTTTTAATTCAATGCTTTGTTCTTCTAATCCATCAGATGTAGCAGTAAGTCTCACTTTTCCCTTTCTACATTTTTGGGATTTTAAAACCACGAGTGCCAACCCATTAAAAGTTTTTATATACTTGTTTTTTAAAGATTCATGACTGGTGGGATCGCCATTATTAGTTCCTACAATATCAGCAGGTCCTGTCACTTCAAACCTCACTAGGGAGTTTGCCATAGGAACAAGGTTATTCTTACAATCAACCACTTTTACTGTCACGAAGATAAGGTCTTCTCCATCTGATTCCATTTTTGTTTTATCAGAACCCAGTAAAAGGCGATATGGAGAATCGGCAGTTTTCACACAATCTTCAGCCCACTTCTTGCCATTTTTATAAGCTATGACCTTAATTGTACCCGGTTGATAACGGACACTATCCCATCGCAAACGATATTCATATTTCTTTTTTTGCCTCAAACCTTGTGATTCTCCATTTATAAAGAGTTCCGCTGCATCTCCCGAAGTATAAACATGAACAGGAGTAATTTTACCTTCTCTTCCCGGCCATGTCCAATGCGGTAAGATATGAGCCATAGGCAAATCCGGTTTCCAATGAGATTGATACAAATAGAACCGATCCTTTGGAAATCCTGCCAAATCTATGATTCCAAAATATGAGCTACGGGAAGGGACTCTAATTTTTCCTAATTCTTTCAGTTCTTTTTCCGCTTTCGCTATATCCTCCGGAGTATGAAAATTTAGTAAGACCGTCATATCACTATTAAAAGGACTTGGCTCTCCCAAATAATCGAAACCTGTCCATACGAACTCCCCCGCTATCGCAGGATTCTCTTCTTGTGCCTTAAATTCCACATCTGGCGGATAAGCCCCCTTGGTTGTTCCGTACAAGTCATAAGAACTGATATGAAAGCCTGAACGCCCAGCCGTCCGTTCATCTGTCACCGGGAAAAAATACTCTCCCCGAGTACTAATGCAAGAGGCTGTTTCACTCGCATAATAAGGTATGTTGGGATTTTGCCATTGAAACCTTTTATACAAATGAGGTTTATAATTGAATCCAAAAACATCAAATGTTGTTGCAAATTCATGGAAACCTGCATCAGGGTTACTGCAGCCTCCAGTAACGGGACGAGTAGAATCCTCTTCTTTTGCGATTCTTTTTAATTTATTAGACAAATCTACTCCTTCATTAGTAGCCTGTTCGCGAACCTCATTGCCTATGCTCCACATAATTACACAAGGATGATTCTGGTCACGTCGTATCAATGCGCGCAAATCCTGCTCATGCCAATCCTCAAATAAAATATTGTATCCTTTTGGTTGTTTAGCTATCAACCAAACATCCACGAACTCGTCTATAACAAGGAACCCTTTTTTATCACATAAATCCAAAAACTCCGGTGAAGGCGGATTATGTGAAGTGCGAATTGCATTAACCCCCATTGTTTTCAACATATCTAATCGACGTTCAATTGCTCGCACATTGACAGCCGTTCCTAAACAACCTAAATCGTGATGCATGCATACTCCTTTAATCTGTACTCTGTGCCCATTCAAATGAAAACCGTCATTTTGTTTAAATTCAAAAGTTCTTATGCCAAATGTTGTATTATAAGAGTCCAACAATTGTCCATCATTAAATACTTTAACCACAGCCGTATAAAGATGTGGAGAATCGATGTCCCATTTTCGAGGAGACTTTAATATCAACGTTTGAGCCAAATGAGTTTCAGGTTTCGACAATACAACCGATTGTTCATCTGAAATTATTTTTGTTCCAGCAGGTTTCCCATCTACACTATGGAATATTTCCGTACAAACCTTCACTTGAGAAGAATGCTGATCTGTATTAGCTATTTTGATATTTACATTCACTTTTGCCGAACGCGTACAAATATCTGTAACCGTAATTTTGGATCCCCATTGTCCTATATGTACAGGATTTGATTTTACCAACCACACGTTTCGATAAATTCCTCCTCCCGGATACCATCTAGCGCTGCCTTTTATATTATTTACCCGCACGGAAATCACATTTTTTCCTCCCGGAATCAGATAAGGAGTAAGTTCCACTCTGAAGGAAGTATAACCATAAGGCCATCCTCCCACAAATCTTCCATTACACCATATTGTAGAAAAAGACATAACTCCATCAAAATCAAGAAAAACACGTTTGCCAATGTCTTCACGTCCTATCTCTAAGTGCTTCCTATACCATGCAATTCCCCACCAAGGCAATTTGCCTGTCTCCCCTGGATATTCCTGCTCAAATTTTTCCTCTATGCCCCAATCATGAGGGATATTCAATTGTCTCCATGATGTATCATCAAAATCAACCATTGTATATTCGCCTCCATTCAATTCTTCTGCAGGCATACTCAAACGATCTCCTTTCGACAAAAAAGCATTTCCACTTGGCAATATCCACTTCTTTATATCCTTATAATTCAATCTACCCGTAACGCATTCCGGTTCTCCTTTTTTAAACAGCCAGCCCTCATTCAAACGAATGACATCACTAGAGAACACATTCTGTCTCAAACCAAACGAAACGAGAAAGAATAATAACAGTTTATAGTTTTTTATCATGTCTCTATTTTTTTATTAATTTACAAGAAGAGGCTTATTGCTCATTATGAAAACAAGATTACTGCCATTCATTATATCCTGATAAGAAATGGTAAAACCTGCTAAAGGCTTTCCATTTAGTGTAACAGATTCTACATATTTATTCTCTTCCGACAATCCTTTTGCCTCTACAACAAACTTCTTATTATTAGGCAACTTCAAGGAAATCTTTTCTAATTGAGGTGCCCCTAATACAAATTCCCCGCCGCAAGGATTCACTGGATAAAAGCCCATTGCAGAAAAAATGTACCATGCCGACATTTGTCCACAATCATCATTACCACACAGCCCATCGGGCTTTGGTAAATAGAAACGATTGAAGATCTCACGAATTATTTCTTCTGTTCTATCCTTTCTTCCCGCATAATTATAAAGATAAGCCACATGATGACTTGGCTCATTACCATGGGCATATTGCCCAATCAACCCTGTCACATCTGATACAAATCCTTTATTATCTGCTTTTACATCTAAAAAAAATAATGAATCCAATTTACTGACAAAAGAAGTCTTTCCCCCCATTAACTCTATTAATTCTTCCACATCGTGCTGAACATGCCAGGTATATTGCCAAGCATTTCCTTCTGTATATTCTCCACCAGAGGAACTTGCATGGGACAAAAGGAACGGGTTAAACGGAGTACGCCATTCTCCCTTAGTGCTTTTTCCTCTCATCAATTTCGTTTCAGAATCAAATAAATTCCGATAATTGAGAGACCTGCGACCGAAAAAATCTGCATCCGTTTCTTTCCCCAAAGCTTGTGCCATAACTCCCACGCAATAATCATCATAGGACACTTCCAGTGTTCTTGAAACAGACTCCACATTTATCAGATCAAAAGGATAATAACCATATTTATTATAAATATTCCAATCTGAATTTTTATGATTCGTCATAGAGGTTTCCTTTACAGCTTTGTATGCTTCTTCAATGTCAAAGCCTCTAAAACCCTTCAAATAGGCATCCACAATAACAGGGATGGCATGATTACCTATCATACAAAAATTTTCTTTTCCCCACAATGACCAGATAGGGAGATACCCTTGTTGGTTATGATGCTCTATCATTGACTGCACAAAATGATTCACCTTTTCTGGTGTCAGAATAGTATATAAAGGATGTGCGGCTCGATAAGTGTCCCATAAAGAAAAAGTCGAGTAAAACTCACCCGTTTTTGATTCATGGATTCTGTCGTCTACCCCTCTATACTTGCCATTAATATCTGCAATATTGTTCGGTTGTATGCATAAATGATATAGCGAAGTATAAAAATTAGTTTTCTGTTTTTCCGTCCCATCCACATGTACACGTGACAATATTTCATTCCATTTGGCATGAGCCTCATTCCTGACCAAATCAAAATTCCATCCTGGATTTTCTTCATTCATGGAAGCCATTGCACCTTCTATGCCTACTGAAGAGATAGCTATTTTTGCCTGCAATTGTTCACCCCGTTTTAAATCGAACGACAAAAGCAGACGTTCACCTTTCTCTTGCTCTGTTGTATTCGGGATATGAGAGTAAGAATAGGGCTTATCGAATTTTAGAACAAAATATACCTGACGTCTCACCCAAGCCTTTGCGTCATAATGTCCCACAATGGTTTGCTGGTCTGGCATTGACAAATCCAAACTGATGATACGTTCTTGCAATTTCTCGATTCCGCCTACCAGTCCCCGTTGCAAATCCAACAAAATTTTAGCATTAGTATCCTTAAATGTATACCGATGAAAAGCTGTATGAGGCGTAGCTGTCAGTTCTACATCGGTTAAAGCATCTACTAAACTTACAGAATAATATCCTGCAACAGCCTGTTGAGAAGCCTTATCATACTTACTTTTATATATACTATCATTTACCCCACAGAAAGGATACATCAGTACATCTCCTAAATCGGGAACTCCGGTACCATTCAAATGGGTTTGGCTAAATCCTTCTATATAATCATCATCGTAATTGAATCCGGAGCAATATCTCCAAGAGCCAGTTCCCGTTTCTGGACTAACCTGAATTAATCCAAAAGGCACACATGCACCAGGAAAAGTATGTCCGTTGTCCGCACATCCAATTAATGTATTTACATATTGGGTATAATCTTCTTTAGAAGACTTTGCACATCCGTTTAACAGCCCTATAATACATATAGTTATAAGTATATTTTTCATGTATCAAAATTTTACCATTACATCCTTCATTATCGGAATAAATCTCACTTCCTTATCAATTATCATCTTATCTGTGAGTATACCATCTTTCACCAATTCCACTTCTGCTTGTTTGGATACACTCCAAATAGCCAACATTTCTTTACCTACATCATTATTTCTAAACAACAATGCCCATATATCAGGATTTTCGCCTTTAATTCGTTTCAAAAATGCAGGTGCGTTTCCCAAAACCGCCGTCAATTTTCTATAAGCTTCATAGGGTAGTTTCGGTGAAAAGTCATGATTCAACAAACCGAAATTGTGTTCTCTTTCGCCTTTCAGTATGCCATCGTTATGTAAATCATACCAAAACACTTTTTCTACTCCCAACGAAAGATAAGTCAAAAATACACGTTGCAGCAGATTTGCCTGTTCTGCTTCCGAATAGCCTGTTTCTACAGAAATTGTACTCATCAGAACGGCTCCTTTCCAATCTTTGTAAGTATATAAAGCCATACCATCTCCTATATAATTTTCACCATCATAAGCTTCAATTATCGGGAAATATCTATCTCCGGCTTTCATTTCCTTACCATCTAAATACCTATCCACATATATATCTTGTACTTGTGGCAATCCTCCTTTTTGTGCGACCTTGCTTATTTTAACTTGTTTAGTATACTGAGGTACCTTTTGGGTCCAAAAGGCTTCATAATTCATCCTGAAGAAAGGATACGTAACCCAGGATCTGTCTTGCAGCTGCCACACACCTTTACTATCCTGATAACGTACCGTATAAAAAGGAGCCCGATTCACAGCCAACAGCAAGCCTCCTTTTTTCACATACTCACGTAATGGTACTAACAACGGCTCGTCTATATATATTCCTTCTGCTCCTATCAAAACCGGACATTCTTCCGGCGTCAATGTTTGTAACTTATCAAATGGAATAGCTTCCAGTTCTATCCCGGGCAGCCATTTCCTGTGTAAATCTACTTCATCCAAATTGTTCACTCTTGGCGATACCGCGACTCCAATTTTGACATTTGCTACTTCTTTGCCTATTTCCTTCAGGGCAAAGGAGATTGCATCAAGCATAAATAAAGGTTTTTGCTCCATTAATTCACTGGAATAACTGGTCCAACCACATTCTGTAATCCAGATAGGTAGCCCTGAATCTCCGTTATTCGCCATTATATTCATAAACTCCTTGTGTTTGCGTTTCATCATCCTGTTTACATCCGGACCATAATTATAGGGATGCACCGCCACGACATCAAAGTAACCTTTGGCTCCCGCAGCATACACATCTTTTAAATAGTCTGCATTCCAAGAACATAATCCTCCCAATACCACCTTAAGATTCGGATTTATATTCTTTATTTCCTCATAAGCGATTTTTAATAAAGGCACATATTGGGAGGCATCAGGTGCAGGTTTCCAAAATCCTCCATCTTGCTCATTCCAAATTTCCCAATACTTCATCTTGTGATGATATCTCTTCACCGTTTCTCTGACAAAAATTCTCCACTCTTCCAAATGCTTGTACATAGGCACTAATTCCGGATGTATTTTCCCTATTTCGCTATCATACGCTTGCAAGATGGGAAGAACGGTGACGCCATTTTTATGAGTAACATCCAACAGACTATCATAACGAGAAAAGTGAAAAGTGTCTTTCTCCGCACAAATATAGCTGTATCTAAAATCTTCTCTTACCCACTTTATTCCACCCTCTCTCATATACTTCATTTCTTCGTCAATGTGTGCCCACTCTAACGTAGATGTCGGATGTGCGGCCACTCCCCATGGGGAACTTAGCGAAGTATCCAGTATCTTCTTTAGTGCCTCATACCAAACTTGAGCCATCACCTCAGCTCCTTCTTTATTAGGATGTACTTTGTCTGCAATGGTATGTTTTCTCCAATCAAAAGTTTGAGAATGATCCACCGACATAATAGTAGAATCGTTCATTTCTCTCACCATACGAACTATCTCTTTATTTAAATCAGGAATATAGCTGTATTTAGGCAATTTCCCGCTATGGATAACTTGGGCAATCAGTATCGTCACATTGGGATTTATGGACTTTAACTTCTTAATGATTGACTTATAAGCCTCAATCATTCCAAATATCGGTTTCTCCTCAATAAAATGATTATGCCCGGCGTGCATAAGCACAATATCTGCCGGATATTGTCGATAAACACTATCTGCAATACTCTCTAAAAATTCCACATTCTTTCCACTATATCCAGCATGTCCCAACCTTATTTGGGGATATTTTTGATATTTAGGACCCATAAATTCAACTTCATATCCATTTTTACATAACTTTTCCCATAGAGGCAACAAATAAGTGAAGGAATCTCCTCCCCCCTCAGTTATCGAATCCCCCATTCCCAAAATAGTGATCTTTGATGTCTTTACCCTTTCATTTACATTCTGTGCCGAAGACAAAACAAAAGAAAAGGAACTAAATAATAACAATAATATTAAACGGGCACTTTTCATAAATCAATCATTAAAATTCAACCAAACATCAGTTGGATGTTTTCGTTCCAACATCCAACTGACATGATTCTCACATTTTAGTATCCAGGATTCTGTTTCATATTCTCATTAATCAACACCTCATTAGTAGGTATTGGCCATAAATACTGGCGATTTGTCCAAGCTCTTTGGGCAATTGGGATAATTTTCCCGGCAGCCTCTAACGCAGAAAAATCAGGCAATCCATTTTCATCAATATCCGGAGCAAAAGCCCAGAACCAATCACCTTTATTTACCACTTCCGAAACCAACATAGACGATGGATACAGCATTCCATACACTTTCCGTGTCATCACCACCTCCGCTAATTTCCAACGGAGTAAATCATGATATCTCAGATATTCATTGGGAAACTCCACGCGACGTTCAGTCCGCAGCTGAACTCTTAACTTGTCTTGACCTACATTAGTAAATGCGGGATATTTATCCGTCTGTTCTTTGTCCACTCCATAGGCACGGGCACGTACTGTATTCATTGCGTCCAACACAGACTGATCTATTTCATTCATTTCAATTTTGGCTTCCGCATATGTCAACAGCACCTCAGCATAACGAAGTACTACCAAGTCCGGATCCACTTTGAATCCGTTTTCCAACCAAGAAGCATCAATTCCTTTCTTCCATACTAAACCATTGAAAGAAGCATATTGTGCTATCGCCCGGTTATCACTATTGCTCACCATTTTCCCTGTATTATAGTTCTTCACTTGCTTTACATTCGGATGAGGATTGTACTCGCAACCCAACCAATTTTCACCAAAAGGAACAATCGTCATACAACAACGTGGATCACGATTTTTAAACGGGTCATGAGGGTCAAACAACGGAGATTCATCAATAGGCAATCCGTCCGTACATGTATATGAAGCCAATAGCTCCCAAGATGGATTGATTTCTGCAAATCCTCCTGCTGTACGCGACAAGAAACTTTTTATGGTCGAGGTTGCTAATATTGATTCATATTCTAAAGAACGGGGAATGGTAAAAACACGTTCTGCTGACTGTTTTGTTTTGGCTAAAAAGAAATCCGCATAATTATCGTGTAACTTATAAATGCCCAAGTCAATTACCTTTTTAGCGGCATCGGCAGCCGTTTCCCAGTCACCCATATATAGCGCAAAACGCGCTTTAAAAGCCCAAGCAGCTCCCTTGGTCGCTCTAACAGGATCCGATTTCAATGGCAACACTTCAGCAGCAGCCTCGAAATCTGCATAAACAGATTTAATCACCTCCGATTTTGCCGTACGTCCCATCGTAAAGGCTTCTTCAATAGTAAGACTCTTATCTACCCAAGGAACATCTCCAAAGGCATTCACCAATTTAGCATAAGCACATGCCTTATGAAATCGTGCTTCAGCAACCAATGTATTTATTTTTTGTTCAGATGCCCCCTTATCTAAGGCTCGTTGGTAATTTGAAAGAACGGAGTTGGCACGGGCTATCACTTTATACTGATTGTTCCACAAATTCACCACATAACTGCTTTGACCGTTCAACGTACCCAGCTCCAGACTGGATAAATTCTCACGATGTATAAAATCGTCCGAGCAATCACCTAACACATTGTAAGGAGACCAAAAATCTCCCCGATACAGACCATTCACACTCATCTCAATCTCGGTTTCTGAAGAATACCAATTTTCGGTCGCGCCACTTGATAACGGATTTAAATCCAAATCATGGCATGAAGTAAAAAGCAGGAAACCGGATAATACTAATAAACTACTATTTTTTTTCATAACATTCATTCTTTAAAAACTGACAGACAAACCAAACAGTACAGACGTAGTTATAGGATAGGTCATTGAGGTAGAAGATTCAGGATCCCATCCTTTCGGGAAATTATTCCAGCAAAACAAATCATTAGCCGCAACATAAACACGCAAATGATTAATGCCAATTTTTTCCAGGTAAACGGAAGGTACTGTATATCCCACTGTAAGATTCTTGAGCCTAACATAACGTCCCTTAAACAACCAATAATCAGACATGGTCAAATTCGAATTCTTATTAGTTACCGTTAAACGTGGATATTTTATGTGGGCATTCTGTTCATCCGTATTTTTCTCGCTCCAATAATTCCCGTCCAATTGCGTCGAAAACGTTTTCCAATTATCCTTCAGAGGCTCTACCATAGCACGATCAAAACGAGTCCATCGTCTTCCTATCCCTTGGAATGTCAGCCCGAGGTCAAAACTTTTATACGCTGCATTCAGATTTCCGCCAAACATATAGCGTGGTAAAGAGCCACCCAGTAGCACACGATCATATTCGGAAGAAATCTTGCCATCGGGTACGCCATCCGGTCCGGAAATGTCTTTATATTTGATATCACCCAATTTTGTATTGGCATTTAGTTTGGGAGAATTGTCTAAATCTTCTTGTGTCAAAAATAGTCCGTCACTCAAATAGCCATACCATTCATTAAACTCACTCCCCTCTCTTTTTATCTGATCACCCAAGAATTCCGTTCCACTTAGATTGCCCATCTTAGAAACGAAGTCCGAGAAATTGATTGAAGCAGAATAGCTAAAATCTCCGATGACATCTCTCCATGCAAGTTCAATATCATAACCGGTCGTATGCATCTTACCTGCATTCACACTAGGATTGCCATAACCGATGTATTTAGGTATCTCCAATGGCAAAAGCATATCCTTGGTTTCTTTCTTATACCAGTCAGCAGTTAAACTTAAGCGATCCTCAAAAAAATGTGCATCTATACCGATGTCGAACGTTTCTGTAGTTTCCCACGTGATATCATGCACTGCATAAGTGGTTTGCGCAGCAGTAGGTACAGAAATTACCTCATTACCCGAAGTCAACAGTGCTGTACCAAAACCAACGGAGGCTTGATAAGGGTACAAACTAGATATACGTTCATTGCCCAATCGTCCCCAAGAACCTCTCAGTTTCAAATAAGGCACCCAATCTAAATGCATCTTTTTAAAGAATTTCTCTTCGCTAACAACCCATCCTGCAGAGAATGATGGGAAATTCCCCCAACGATTTTTTTTAGAGAATCGCGATGAAGCATCTCTTCGGAAATTCGCTTGAAACAGATATCTGTTTTTAAAGCTATAAGTAAGGCGTCCGAAGAGTGAATGAGAAGCATATTCTTCCGCACTACCGCTGTTGTCCCGCAACAATTCCGGACCAATAGTCAAGTAAGGAAAATTCTCTAAAATATATTGATCTCTAGAAGCCCCTAGATATTCCCAAAAGGCATAGTAATCTTCATAACCTGCCATCAAGGTAAAATCGTGCTCTCCTATTTCTTTCGCATAATTAGCAAAGAATTGAGTTGTAATATTATAACTGTCATTTCTTGATTCCGATAGCTTTGTTGTAGAATGTCCCGAAGCATAGCCTCTGATACGATTCGGGTCGTCCGCATACGTATAGGGTACCCGTTTTGAGAAGTTTTTATTCTTATCGAATGTGTAACGGGCAGCAACGACAGCCGATATTTTCAAATCTGTTATTGGCATAACATCCAATCCGGCTTTTCCTGTTATCAAATGATTCCAGTTCTGCTCGTTTCCTCCATCTTCCAATACCGCTTTTACGTTCCCTCCATCTTTTACATCACCCCACAGCCCATTAGACCAACGTACTGCATAGATAGAAGGAATATCCAAAGCTGAATACGGTGACCCATGAGGCTGGTCGGTTACTGACCGTTTAAAGCTTGCGTCCAAAGTGGCCTTTAGGTATTTATTGATGGTAAAGTCATTGTTCATACGAAGCATAAAACGCTCATAAGTCCTATTGGCATATAGTGCATCTGCTTTGTCATAACGGAACGAAGCCTTCGAACGTACATTTTTACTTCCTCCTGACACATCTACAGAATGCGTCATTCGTAGAGCTGACTTTTTCAGCAATTCACTCCTCCAATCCGTCAATGGATATTTATCCGGATCTGTTTTGTTATATTCCACCCAGTTGTTTATTTGGTCTTCACTATAAGTCTGGTTCCATCCACCTTTGTTATTGTCGTTATAGCGAATCTCATTAACCATTTCCATAAAACGCCCCACGCTTACATATTCCGGGCGTTCCGTAGGCAATTCCCAATTGCAACTGAAATTGTAATTCAACTTCAGTGATTTTTCCGATGCTCTCTTGGTAGTGACAACAATGACACCTGCTGCCGCTTTTGAACCATAGATAGACGCAGATGCGGCGTCCTTCAATACGGTGATATTTTCTACATCTTCCGGATTAATCTGATTGATGTCCCCTTGAACGCCATCAACAATTACCAAAGGAGAAGTATCCCCCATTGTAGTAATTCCACGAATTCGAATATTAGCCGTTGCGCCCGGAGCACTGTTTTCACGAGTAACCATTAAACCTGCAGCAGCACCTTGTAATGCAGTAGAAAGTTGAGTTGTTTTGCGCGCTGCCAAATCTGCACCCTGCACACTTGCAATCGCACCGGTCAAATCTCTCTTTTTCATAGTTCCATACCCTACTACCACTACTTCTGACAATAGTTTCAGGTCTTCTTCTAATACGATATTCAAATTCTTTTTATTACTGGCAACAACTTCTTGAGAGGTATAGCCAATAAAAGAAATTTGTATAACAGCTCGTGAAGAAACTTTTAACTCAAATTCACCTTTATCATTCGTTACAGTACCATTAGTAGAGCCTTTTTCCAAGATTGTTGCACCAATTATAGGTTCTCCATTAACATCCGTAACTTTACCATTTATTATATTCTCCATCTGCTGAGCTGTCCCATTGACAATTCTATTGTCATCTGCTTTCAATTCTTCCACATATAACACTAAGAATAAAACACAACAGATTTTCATAAGTAATAGAGTACGATACTTTTTTACTCTATTATAAGACAAACAGTAATAAGTATTTTTCATATATTCAATTTAATTTATTTACATGTCTGGCTATGGCATAACCGACATTAGTATTTCACATAAGTGAATAATTTTTTTCAGCACCCTGCTTGGCTGATTTCCATAAAATCTAATATTTTTATATCTTCCTCCATATAACATTTTTAGTGAAACAATCAGATATATAGTCGACTTATCTGTGGGCAAATATATAAAAGCATATTTCTGAAAACAAGCAATTTAAAAGATAAATCAACGGGAACGTTCCCGAAACTTACAAATAAACGTTTACCTCAAGACAACTTGATTTAGTTATTTTTTCAATATGTTTCGGTAGGATATTGTAAAGAAAGGGAACCGTAGTTCACCGAAGCGTGCTTTTTAAAGGAATGACTAATTAAAGTATAACAAATTGCCTATCATTGATAGTCTTAACGTCAATGGTGGGTTCCTTTTCAAAAGGCAAGAGGCTGAGATTGCTGACAAAGAGTTTGCAATAAAGTTATTTGAAGGGGCCTGGAATGCCCTTATTCACGTTATTTACACACGAAAATCACCTCTCCTTTCATGCCCAGGGGAAGCTCACTCCTAATTTATTCTCCTCTTCCCACCTTACGAATATAGCTTTCAGGGTATCGCAGCGGTCGAAGACATTACTTCCGATGTGGCGCATCGAAGGATATGGAAAAGATTAGGACATCCTTGGAAAGCTATGCCGACAATATCTGCAATCTTATCAGGTATGATTACTTCCTCCGGTTCACTATTAAATGACGTAGCTGCATTTTCCGAGAAGCAGCATCCAAAGTCGGCCTTCCAAAGTGGTCAGAGAATAATAAACAAAAGTCCTTTTCCCAGAAAATCACTCTTAAAAAGATACAACTTCACAACCAAAGAAAGAAAAGAGAAATCAGGCATCAATCCCAATTTCTCTTATAATCTTATCAGCCTTTATGTCACTATCCTAATTTCATGGAAGGAATATGACATGTCCTGATTACCCGACCACCTCATATATCCATTCAGGGCATTGTGTATAGCCTTCATCTTAGAGGGCACCCTTTTCCTCACTATCTCGGAGACATATCGGGCAGCATCTCCGATAGTCATGAAAAACTCCGGTTGGTTGTCATAGGAGGCCAGGCAGTAAGGTTCCGGAAAATACATGCCGGTCGTATCATTGGTGGAATAGACATTGTTTCCCGGTTCACATTCACGATAATACACCTTGACGGACGGAAATGCCCGTTCTATGGTTTCCCTGAGTCCGGACTGCTCGCACCATGCCGTATAATGGTTGATAGTGAGTACGTTGCCATCCAGCCCGTAACCGGTTATCTCCCCACGGCAGTTGAACGTCGTCCAGTCCCCGCCAAGCCTGTCAACCAGATTCCCCAGCCACCATTTGCCAAAACCGTTCTCTATGATGGTGGTCTTTCTCTTGTCCATATACTTCAACACCTTGTGCAGTGACCTTACTTCCTTCGGGTCACCAACGCACTTGTATTCCACATCACACCAATTAGGCACGGCAAACCTCCTTTCCTTTTTGACCATATAAAACTTCGGAATCTCTGCTGACATCATTCGCCGGCTCTGTAAATTTTGAGTGCAGTGGAATAACCTTCCCGGCACTTCTCTGATTTTTAATTTTCTCTTTCATTTTCAAATTATTAATTAAGTTATTGTTCTCAAGAAAGCGCAACATGTAGATGTGTGCTTTTCTCTTATAAGGATATGCGGCATTACAACCGCCTTTTTTGTCATTTGGATTGTCTCTCTGTACTTGTCTGATAAATAATCGCTGATGGTTTGAATAAGCATGTCTTGTTAAGGAAAACATTGACTGTTCCAGGGAATAAGAAGACTGTACAGAAATGTTGCATGACAGTGATTGAAGAGTAAAACCGGAGGCAAATTATATGATAGGATGCACTACCATTTATATCTTAATAATACCCACTCAGGCGGCGTGAGCCTACAACAAACGAAAGAAAGAAAATATTATATCCCAAAATCAACTTTTTTTCCTAAAATGAGAGATATTACTTAAAAGAAATAGATTGCATAAGGAAAAAAATTGATTGCGTTCCGTTTACTCCCAAAGCATGAAAAGGAGATTTAAAAATATTGCAGGCTTGACTTGTTATATCCAACTAAACAGTAAACAGACAAAACGACCTCCTCATCTTCTCCACTGTAGAAGGAACGAAGTACCCTAAGACCTCTATTCTCCAATTGACATTTATTCTCTTTCCTCAACTGTTTCTGTCCGAAAGTAATATCCTATGCCATCTTGTCTTCAGCCGATAAAATACAATGGTTTTCTGCTGTCCTATCCGATATTTGCAGCAGGTCAGGATTTATGGTATCTACGGCTGGTCATAAAAAAGGCTATGAAAATATGATACTGTATACTTCCGGATTATGGACTTTTAACCGGACTCTCTATTGTAACTGTTCATCATGGACCGGAACGGATACATAGTGTGTTGTTGAATATTTTATCATCCTTTCCATGCCGTATGTACCCGATGAATCATGAAGGAACAGGCTTCTCTATGTCATATATGGTGTGTATGCGTTTTACACACTCTAAGGATAGATAGTTTTTTGTTGCGTAAATTACTGATGTATAATATAATAACCATAGTATACTGAATTCTGCGACAACTGATACTTTGAACGTTTTACACCCCTGAAAGCTATATTTACACCCTTGGAATTGGTATTTACACACCCAAAACAGAATATCCTCTACCTTATCAGCAAACATTGGCAACTTCTCCATGCAAGAGTTAACTGAAAGCCAATTGTATAATAACTATACTATAAGATATTATTATATTACTCACTCAAGCGGCGTAAGCCTACAACAAACGAAAGAGAGAAAATATTATATTCCAAAGTCAACTTTTTTTGCTAAAATTGAGATTTTTACTTAAAAGAAATAGATTGCATAAGGAAAAATATTGATTGCGTTCCGTTTACTTTCCATTGGTCAAATTAAATACCCGAAAATGTTGCATATGTAAAATCAATATCACCGGCCTAAAATAGGTTTGTTCATTACCAATATACCTCATTTGCTTAAGGTGGCAATTACAAAACAACGAACTATAATCACTATCTCTATTTGACTTTATTATGATCCGGCAGTTGTTTGTTTCTTCCTACCCTCAAGAAGCAAGAAGCGGGGAAAGCAGGGCGGGAAACTATAAGACCTGTTTTTGATAAGGTGGTAAAATTGAAAAGGTTATACAAGCATCATTTCCGCCCACATTCTTCCGCTCTTCTATTCTCTTGAGGCAGGGAAATAAAATCCAGTCACAAATCAATATTATCAATTATCCCGACTATAACTAAGATATGAACCAGTCCTGACAACTATTATCAATCAACAAAATATCCTTAATCTCACAACCCAAATTCAGACAGCACCATAAAGACCAGAATAATAAAAAATCTCCAGTCGTTTTTCTTTTATCCCACTATTCACAGTTCCGGATGAGATGATTGCCGGCAGAAAATGTATAAAACCATGCCGAGACTATTCATCCGGT
>UMHT01030227.1_pt1 | contig 23599 bp, 16 predicted proteins | sample 1965601 | NCBI WGS metagenome assembly UMHT01 (sample SAMEA4836105, study PRJEB28245) | human gut metagenome | biome: gut microbiome; material: fecal sample | place: Denmark | collected 2008 | reverse complement strand
ATTCATCAAACGGTTAGACGAAACCGTTCAGAATTTAAAATATGAAAATAATCCTGTCTTGGGTGGTGGCGATTTAGGTACGGTATTCGATATTTGTGTACTGAAAGATAGTGACTCTTATAAGATGTACAGTTCTTGGCGCCCCCAAAAAAGTATTGCATTGTCCACAAGTAAAGATGGAAAAAATTGGAGTGCGCCGCAAATAGTTTTGCCACCTGTTGAAGGCAGTAGTTGGGAGGCTGATATGAATCGTCCGGTTGTTGTTTACAAAGACGGACTGTATCACATGTGGTATACGGGACAAAATGACGGTAAGTCATGGATTGGATATGCTATAAGTAAAGACGGCTATAACTTTGAACGGCAAAGCAAAGAACCGGTCTTGTCAGCGGAACAGCCTTGGGAGAAAGTTGCGGTCATGTGTCCTCATGTAATTTGGGATAAACACGAGAATATTTTTAAAATGTGGTATTCCGGAGGAGAACAATATGAACCCGATGCTATCGGTTATGCAACGAGTAAAGACGGGTTACATTGGACTAAATGGGACAAAAATCCGATATTTAAAGCCGATCCTGCACAAAGTTGGGAACAGCATAAGGTTACCGCATGTCAGGTGATAGAACGCGAAAATGATTATTTAATGTTTTATATCGGTTTCTATGACATTAATTTTGCGCAGATAGGAATGGCACGTTCCAAAGACGGAATCAATGATTGGGAAAGATACTCCGAAAACCCGATCATTTCTCCTACGGAAGGTGGGTGGGATGCCAGTGCCACTTACAAGCCATTTGCCATTCAAGAGAAAGACTGCTGGATGCTTTGGTACAATGGGCGGAATGAACATTTGGAACAGATTGGTTTGGCTATTTATGACAATCATGACTTAAATTTCTAAGCTATATGCAAATAAAGAAGTTATTTATAGCTTTAGGTATAGTTTTGCCCCTGCACATGCAGGGGCAAAACTTCCTCATTAAAGATGCTCCGGAAGTAATCGAGTCTTACGTCAATCAATTCAATCGTGAAGATAATGAATTGTATAAACAAGATATCCCTAATTGTGGTGCATCTGATTTTTTAAGAAAGAATATTCCATTTTTTGAGTGTCCGGATAAGGAGCTGGAGAAAACATATTATTTTCGATGGTGGACCTATAGAAAGCATATAAAGAAGACTCCTGACGGGTTCGTTATTACTGAATTCTTGCCGGATGTTCCTTGGGCCGGAAAGTATAATACCATCAGTTGTGCGGCTAACCATCATTTCTACGAGGGTCGGTGGCTGAGAAACGCTGAAATTTTATCTGATTATGCTTCTTTCTGGTTTTCTGGTAGCGGGAATCCGAGGCTATACAGCTTTGGGGCTGCAGACGCTATCTACAATTACTATTTAATTCACAATGATAAAATGCTACTGGTCGATTTGTATCCCAAGCTAAAAGATAACTTTGCAAAGTGGGAAGAAGAAAAGCGGGATTCGACTGGAATGTTCTGGCAGGTTGACGACAGGGATGGAATGGAGATGTCTGTTTCCGGACATTTGTCAGAAGGTGGACGTGGTTATCGCCCTACCATTAACAGCTATATGTACGGTGAGGCTGTTGCGTTGGCAAAAATAGCTTCAATAGTAGATCGTGACATGGAAGCCCGGACCTATCAGAAGAAGGCTGATAAGTTAAAAGGAATAATAAACCGGAGGCTATGGGATAAACAGGCTGATTTCTATAAGGTTATACCTCTAAATGGCAAGATGGAATTCTCTTATGCACGTGAACTTCTTGGATACATTCCCTGGTTCTATAATATACCGCCGGATAACTATTCCATAGCATGGAAACAACTATTTGATTCCAAGGGATTTGAAGCAGCCTATGGCCCAACTACTGTAGAACAGCGTTGCCCTGATTTCAAGATTTCATACGAAGGACACGAATGTCAATGGAATGGTCCCAGCTGGCCCTATTTGACTTCCATGACACTGGCAGCAATGGCTAACTATTTCAATAGTTATGATTCTCCCATCATCACTAAAAAAGATTATTTAAGTCTTTTGAACATATACAGTAATAGTCATCGTATTTTATCAGTCAATAACGATACGATTTGTTGGATTGATGAAAATATCAATCCCTATACGGGAGACTGGATATCGAGGACTCGCCTGAAATCATGGAAAAACGGAACTTGGGATGATTCTAAAGGTGGTGTAGAAAGAGGGAAAGATTATAACCACTCTTCTTTTTGTAATTTGATTATTTCAGGATTAATGGGAATTCGTCCGCAGGAGGATGGAAGTATTATCATAAACCCTCTTGTTCCTGATGGATGTTGGGACTATTTTTGTTTGGATAATGTATATTGCCAAGGCAAAACCATTACCATTATTTTTGATAAGAAAGGGAAAAAATATGGTAGGGGAAAAGGTTTTATAGTTTACGTGGACGATAAATGTTTATCCCATACGACAAGGGTGCAGAAAGTAGTAATCCGGTAATTTATTTATGTAACATTCAGGATACCCTTGGAGACCATATATCAGCATTTACAAAATACCCTCATACCTTTCGTTTAACAGTGACAAAGGATGAGGGTATTTTATGAGAACAATTAATCCTTTTGTGTAATTCCTCTCCAGTCATCTGTTCGGAAAGGTGAAGCCGGAAGTCCTGCTCCATTATACAAATTGCAGACCGGATTATTGGCCCAAGCATATCGCACAGCAACCGGATAAGGTACCGCTTCAGGTGCACTGACTATAATTTTGTCTCCGTCTATCTCAGCTTTGGCCCAATGGAATTCATGATTGCGCCCGGCTATAGCAAAGCCTTTCAACTCCTTGCCATCGCTACTTTTCAATCCACCATCGGTATGATCAAAAGAAAGAATTATCTTATTTCCTACAATCTGATGGGAGCGATAGATCGGGCCGGAATAAGGCAGTTTTTCCCCATATGTTTTGGCACGGGCAATCAAAGCCAGTCGATGTCCTACGGTTTGTTTATCTTTAGGGTGAATGTCGTTGGCGTCACCTCTGTCTATTATTACAGCCATACCGGTATTGCCTACTGCCAATGCACGCATTTGTGCTTCACGAAGCTCTGCCCACTCTGATTCTGCCGGTTGGGAAACTTCATGCATAAAATTGGCCAGTTGCACAAAATAGAATGGAAAATCCTGTTTCCAATCCCGGCGCCAATTCTCTATTACCAATGGGAAAAGTTCCCGATACTGATAGGCTCTGGAAGAATTACTCTCACCCTGATACCAAATTGCTCCTCGAATACCATAAGATATCAGTGGATGAATCATTGCATTATAAAGGGAAGTCGGTAAATTGGGATCTACGGATCTGTCTACCGGAAGTGCCCCTACCTTATGAGTATCCGCAGCAACCTGATATTTCCAATTACCGGACAGACTAATCTGTTCATCATTTGTAGAGCGAAGATAAAGGTCTCCCCAAATGCCACAGTTACCACCTGTATCCAAGACTCGAATGGCTAATATTGCTTTTCCAGCCTTTACCATTTTTTCCGGAATGATGTATTTGCGTTGAAGAGTCGGCCCATCTGTACGGCCTATTTCTATTCCATTCCAATAAGTAATATCATTATCATCAATAGCCCCCAGGGATAGTTGTACATCTTTACCTGCCCAACTAGCGGGAATTTCGATTTCTTTTCTAACCCACATAACTCCATCAAAGCCGGCCAATTGTGGACCCACTTCACCCGGGAAATTCATACTTTCCCAATCTTTGTCATCTAATGATGCAGCAGCTCTCACCGGTTTTCCTTCAGCAAAACCTTCGTCCACACGGTTATTCCAGGCAGTGAGCTCCTTTAAATATTCTGCTTTGAGTATTTTCTTATCATTCGGCATCTTCTGAATGGACTCCACTGTTTTCACAAATTCCGGCATCTCCTTCAAGACTTCTCCACTTATCCAGGATTCAACGTTTGTGCCTCCCCAAGAAGTATGTATCAAGCCAACCGGAACATTTTGTTTCTCTGAGATTTCTCTGCCAAAGAAATAAGCCGTAGCAGAAAACTCAGGGATGGTTATCGGTGAACAAACCTGCCAACTGTCATTGCGGACTTTTATATTCGTTTCCGGTTGGGTACTGTTGATTTGTTCTATTTGCAGGAGTCGTATATTAGAGTGTTCGGCTTCTGCAATTTCTTTCTGGTAATTTGTAATCTTTCCCCATCCCCCTAATGGCATTTCCATATTCGATTGTCCCGAACATATCCATACTTCGCCAATCATCACATTTTTTAAATTTACTTTCTTACCATCTGTCAAGGCAATCTCGTATGGTCCTCCGGCAACAGGCGTGTGAACAGTTACTTTCCATTTTCCTGCTTTATCAGCCTGAACCGCATACGTCTTCCCATCCCATGAGGTGGTTACTTTTACAGTTTTCATAGGCTGCGCTTCACCCCAAATGGGAGCATTGGTTTGTTGTTGCAACACCATATTATCAGAGAAAATAGGTGGCAGCACTATTTTTGCAAATGCTGTACCTGACAAGATCAGTAAAATTACAACTAGCATACATTTGTTTTTCATACCCTTTCGTTTTTACTTTGATATACACATTATTTTAGTTTTATTCATTTGTACAAAGATAGAAATCTATACTTAAAAACGCACCCAAATACATGACATTAAAGTATATAGAACCCATAATGACATAAATGGATACATATATGTCACAAATGCAGAACAGAATGTTCTATTTATGTGCTAATTTTGCAAATAATAAAACTTTAAAACACATCATTTAGTATGAAAAAACAATTACTGCTGCTATTAATTTTTAGTATTTCTTTGTATATTCAGGGACAGAACATACACAAGCTGGCTTCGCCGGATGGGAATATTCAGATTTCAGTGAATCTCTCAGATAAAATCTACTACGATGTCATTTGCCGGAATGAGACATTGTTAAAGCAGTGTCACCTTGCAATGGAAATCGGTGACCAGGAATTGGGAACGAATCCTAAAATGACTAAAGTAAGCCATAAGAATATAGACGAATCTTTAAAGCCTGTTATTCCATTGAAATTTTCGTCTGTAAGTAATCGGTACAACCAACTTCTTCTAGACTTCAAAGGAGGTTATTCCGTAGAGTTTCGTGCCTTCAATGACGGAATTGCCTACCGTTTTATAACCAATAAGAAAGGAATGATCAATGTGAAGAATGAGACCCTCCAAGTGAACTTCCCTGATAATTATTTGCTACACATGCAACAGTCCGGAAGTTTTAAAACGGCTTATGAAGAAGAATATACCCATTTGTATAGCAAAGAATGGAAATCATCTGCCTCAATGGCTTTATTGCCAATTCTGATTGATACTCAAAAAGGAAGTAAGATATTAATCAGTGAAACATCACTAACCGATTATCCGGCTGTTTTTCTGAAAAGTAATGGCAGCAATGGTATGGTTTCTGTATTTCCCAAAGTACCTCTTGAATTTGGAGAAGACGGTGATCGGAGTGTCAAAATACTGAAAGAAGCCGACTATATAGCACAAACCAGTGGAAAGCGTAATTTCCCTTGGCGCTATTTTGTCATTAGTACAGAAGATAGCCAACTCATTGAGAATACGATGTCTTATAGATTGGCCGAAAAGAACATATTGGAAGATACTTCCTGGATTAAGCCCGGATTGGCAAGCTGGGAATGGTGGAACGGTGCTACTCCCTACGGACCGGATGTTAATTTTGTAGCAGGATGCAATCTCGATACTTACAAATATTTTATTGATTTTGCTGCTAATTATGGTATACCATATATTATTATGGACGAGGGCTGGGCTATGAGTACCCGTGATCCCTATACACCAAATCCTGCGGTAGATGTGCATGAACTCATTCGTTATGGCAAAGAAAAAAATGTAGGCATTGTGCTTTGGTTGACATGGCTCACTGTAGAAAACAATTTCGGGCTGTTTGAGACTTTCGAGAAATGGGGTGTGAAGGGAGTCAAAATCGACTTCATGGACAGAAGTGACCAGTGGATGGTGAATTATTATGAAAGAGTAGCCCGAGAGGCTGCCAAGCACCATCTGTTTGTCGATTTTCATGGGGCATTTAAGCCTGCCGGATTGGAATATAAGTATCCGAATGTATTGTCTTATGAGGGCGTAAGAGGAATGGAACAAATGGGTGGATGTCGACCGGACAACAGCATATATCTGCCTTTTATGAGAAATGCGGTTGGTGCAATGGACTATACGCCGGGTGCCATGCTTAGTATGCAACCGGAAATTTATTGTTCCGAACGCCCTAATTCAGCCAGTATAGGTACACGAGCTTACCAAATGGCTTTATTTGTTATTTTCGAAAGTGGGTTGCAGATGATGGCGGACAATCCTACACTTTACTATCGCAATGACGAATGTACCCGATATATTACTCAAGTCCCGCAGACATGGGATGAAACCATTGCTTTGAAAGCTAAGGCTGGGGAATATGTGATTGTGGCAAAACGTAAAGGAGATAAGTGGTATATCGGTGGCATGACTAACAACCGACAGCAAGAGAGAACCTTTGAATTGGATTTTGACTTCCTGAAAGAAGGGCAATCTTATCGGATGACTTCTTTTGAGGATGGGGTTAATGCTAACCGACAAGCTATGGATTACAGAAAAAAAGAATATACTCTTAAAAAAGGAGATAAAATAATAGTGCGTCTGGTACGTAACGGAGGATTTGCCTCTGTCATTGAGTGATAATCCTATCTTGATCTTTATCCAATCCGGACTGGTTGCATCATTTCTCTCCTTTCATATTGCTTTGCAGGGAGGAGTTTTGGAGTAAGTCCGGATTCGGATACTATTTTGATAGAAATGGCAATCTCTTCGGGAGAAAACATTTATCATGCACTTGAGAATTATTTGTCCGGCATGTATTATCTTTGTGAACCCACTAATGCATTATATCTAACATGAAATACATTTATCGAACATACTTGTCACTACTGTATTTTCTTTGCTTACTATTTTGCCTGCCTTTGGAGGTTCATGCATACAGTTTGAGACAATTTTCCAATAGAGATGGTCTTTCAAATAGTGCTATTCTCTCTCTTTATCAGGATGATCGGGGCATCATTTGGATCGGCTCTTGCGATGGCATGAATATCTTTGATGGAACCGACATACATTTGTATACTCCAATAAACTCTTCCAAAACCTTACTTTCCGGAAACTTGATAAATCAAATCATCGAATCGGAGAAGGATATATTATGGGTGCAGACTAATTATGGATTGAATCGCTTAGATACCAAGCAACAGACCAGTCAGAGTTTCACTGAATTCAAAGGGCAATACTTTATGGCTAACAATAAGGATGACATGCTTTTTATTCTGAAAGATGATGGCTATCTTTATTATTATCAGCGAGAAGCACAATCTTTCAATAGATTGGAGATTCCCAATCTTGAATTTAGCCATGTACTCTCTATGACTGTAGATTCAAACGATATTTTATGGATATTTACCTCCAATGAAGAGACTCAAAGTTATCGTATTGAGAATACAAAACAGGGGCTGACATTAACCCGTAAGAATCTTTTTACGCATTCGTGTAAATTATACCATGCCTTTGCCGAGAAAGATATGGCTTACTTTATTGACGAAACCTACGCTCTTTACGAATATGATTTTAATAACCGGCAAGCATACTATATAGCTGACCTAAGAGGTCAGATTGAAGTGCATGGGGAAGTATCTTCCATCATCAAGCAAAAAAACGATTACTACATCGGTTTCAAAAACAGTGGTCTCATTGTTCTAAAATATATGTCCTCTCAAAAGATGAAATATCAGATACAGAAAACAGAAATACATTCCGGTATTTTCTGTCTGATGAAAGATAAATTTCAAGATATTGTATGGATAGGAACAGACGGACAAGGTGTATACATGTATTATAATGACACCTTTTCTATTACCAATACTCTTTTAGACACTCCTGTATATCAAATAAGTAATCCGGTTAGGGCTCTTTACTACGATCAGGAGCAAACGCTTTGGATAGGAACCAAAGGAAGTGGGATACTCCGCATTAAAAAGTATACTCCGGATAACAGTATGCCTATGTCGTCTGATCGGATTACACCATATAATAGTGCGCTCGCAGATAATTCCGTCTATTGTTTTGCTCCCGGATACAAAGATAAATTGTGGATCGGAACCGAAAATGGAATTAATTATTATTCGTACTTAAGCAGGCAATTAAAAGAACTGCCTATCATTGCCAATGGAGAAAAAGTGAAGTATGTGCATTCTATAAAACAACCGAATGATACGACCTTATGGGTATCTACGGTAGGTGAAGGCATTGTAAAAGTTATCTTTGATGCTTCTACTGCTACTCCTACTGTAAAATCTGCTTCCCGTACTGTTATTGATAACGGGCGTATGGCTTCGAACTATTTTTTTACTTCTTACCAGGAAAACGACTCCATACTTTGGTTTGGCAATCGTGGTTGCGGTGCATACCGCATGAATGTAGAGACAGGGGAAATGATTCCGCATCGTTTTGACAGTATTGTAAGCAGTCAGACAGCTAACGACATTTTTGCTATTTACAAAAACGCAAAAGGTTATTGGTTAGGAACTAGCTCGGGGTTGTTGCATCTTGAACAAGATGATTCCTTATATATGAAAGCGGACTTATTTTTAAATAACACTGTACACGGAGTTTTAGAGGACCACCAAGGCGATCTTTGGTTGAGTACCAACCAGGGATTGATACGCTTCAACCCCGAGACTCGTACAGGGCAAACCTATAACAGTGGAAATGGATTGGAAATCACCGAGTTCAGTGATGGTGCTTTCTATAAAGATGTCGTTTCGGAAACACTGTTTTTTGGAGGTACAAATGGTTTTATTTCCATTCAGACAAATGACTGTATCACCGAAGAGTATATGCCGCAAATCACCCTGAAAGGACTGTCTATCTTTGGCAAAGAACACAATATTCATAAGTTTCTTTATGAAAAGGAGGGTAAAACAATCCTTCAATTGGATTACAGTCAAAACTTCTTTCAGCTAAATTTTATGGCTATTGATTACATCAATGGCAACAACTATTCTTTTTATTATAAGCTTGAAGAAATGAGTAACCAATGGATAGAAAACGGAACATCCACCAGCGCTATTTTCTCTAATCTTGCTCCGGGTGAATATTCTTTATTAGTAAAATACAAAAACAATATAAACGGGCAAGAAAGCCAAACACAATCCGTCATTATCCGTATCACTCCGCCGTGGTATCTCAGTCCGCTGGCCTATATGGTATATTTCATTCTATTTGCACTGTTGTGCACTGCAGGGATATATAGGCTCATTTATATATACCGTCGCAAACAACACCGTATGTTGGACAAGATGAACCGGGAGAAGAAAGAAGAAATCTACGAATCAAAATTGCGTTTTTTCACTAATATCACTCATGAATTCTGTACGCCACTGACCCTGATTTATGGTCCTTGTGAGAAGATACTTGCCAATCCGGAGATTGACGCATACACTCAGAAGTATGCAAAGATGATACAACAAAATACTGAAAAACTGAATAATCTGATTTTAGAGTTACTTGAATTTCGCAGATTGGAAACCGGCAATAAAGTACTTTCTATTCAACAGTTATCCGTGTCGGAAAAGGTTAGAAGCATAGCGGAATCTTTCGAAGAACTGGCTGAAAATAAAGAAATGAATTATCAGTTGCATATTTCTCCGGACATTGAATGGAATACGGATATCAGTTGCTTCAATAAGATTGTCAGCAATTTAATATCCAACGCTTTTAAGTACACGCCCGACAAAGGAATTATCACAATAGAGTTGAAAGTGGAAAACCAGTCGTTAATTTTTTGTATATCCAATTCTGGAAAAGGGATAGCCAAAGAAAATTTATCCAAAATATTCGATCGTTATAAAATATTGGATTCTGTAGAGATGAATGGTAAGAATTCTCGGACAGGACTTGGATTAGCTATTTGTAAGAGCATGATTACGCAGTTGAATGGGGAAATCAGCGTAAATAGTGTTCTCTATGAAATGACAACATTCACCGTTACCTTGCCCAATCTTCCCATAACTGAACGGGACACTACACAAACTACTTATGAAACCGGACTATTACATACGGCTACGGAGGAACCTATTGTTTTAGAAAAGACTGCCATAGAGTTTGATATGGGTAAACGGACCATCATGGTTATTGATGATGATAATTCCATGTTATGGTTCGTTTCAGAACTTTTTGCAGACAAATACAATGTGCGCTCTTTTGATAATGCAAAAGATGCATTGAGCAGTCTGGAGCAGAAGCAACCCGACTTAATTATTTCAGACGTCATGATGCCCGGTATCGATGGACTATCGTTTGCTCAGAAGATAAAGCAACACAAATTATGGAGTCACATTCCACTGATCCTCCTTTCCGCCCTACATCACGAAGACGATCAGGTAAAGGGCATCGAGTCAGGAGCAGAAGCCTATGTTACCAAACCTTTTAACGTGAAGTATCTGGAGAAAATCGTTTATCGTCTCATCAAACGGGAGGCAGACTTGAAAGAATATTATAGCTCTATTTTCAGTTCCTTCACTATGGAACATGGTAATTGTATACATAAAGAAGATCAGGAGTTCCTGGATAAAATGCTCGAGATTATAGAGAAGAATATTGCAAATCCCGATTTACAAGTGGAATTGCTAAGTAGTGAGATGGGGTATAGTACCCGCCAGTTCTACCGGAAACTAAAACCGATAACCGAACAGTCTCCTGCTGATATCATTAAGGAATACCGTCTAACAATGGCAGAACGACTGTTAATAGCCAAGAATCTTACTATTGAAGAGATTATGGACCAGACCGGATTCAACAACCGCGGAACATTCTATAAACTGTTCTCGAAAAGGTATGGCATGCCTCCGCGACAGTATAGAGAGCAACAAAAGGAAAATGTAAAGAAGGAGAAGATATCGGGCATATCAGACGAATAGGGCGTCTGAAACTTGTATAACTTATTATTGGGGCTATACTGCATTATTCTTTCTGAAATTTGTGGGGCTGCAACCTCTGTATTTTTTAAATAGTTTATTTAAATGGCTTTCATCGGTGAAACCTAATTCTGCTACAATCTCACTGATTCTCATTTCACTATGCAATAATCTGTTTTCTACCAGTTTCAGTTTATAATTCAGTATGTACTGTTGCATTGTTTCGTTTGTGTGTTTTTTAAAGTAACGTCCCAAATAATTCTCTGAAATGCCGAAATGTTGACTGATAGCTTTCGTTTTGATTTTCTCGGATTGATAAATGTAGGTCTGGATATATTGCAGTATACCGAGTGATTTCTCTTCGGAGCATTCATTTACTTGTTCAGGCAGAAACATGGCGATATTGCGTGCAACGACTATTATTATGGTGTTTATCAGTTGCGTTATGATTTCTTTGCTATATAAGTTTCTATTGACGTATTCCCTGATGATGGCTTCAATCATAGGTTTTACGAGTAGTTTGTCTGTTCGATTTCGTAAAATACAGCCAGGTTGGTGGTTGGCATGCTGTAAGATAAATTCTAATCGTTTTATGTTTTCTGTACCGAAAACAGCGGAATGAATGTAGATATCATTGAACTTAATATTGATAAACTTAGTAGTGGAATGTATTTCAAATGAATGTGAGTCTCCGGGAGTTATCATAAATAGGTGTCCGTCGTGATAAGAAAATTTATTATTGTTAATCCATTGGATACCTGTACCCGATAAGATGTAGACCAACTCAAAAAAAGTATGGTCGTGTTCTTTTAGCATTGACTCGTCAAACTCACTGAAACTAATCTCAAACGGTTGATGTAAGTTTTCTCTTTTCATAAGACAAATATAGTCTAAAAAACGTAATTTTACCGATATAACGAAAAGTAATACATAATAATAGATCTGGAAATGGTATAACTTTGCTTTAAATATAAAAAATTGATAGGATATGAACTTTTTAGAACTTACAAAAAAACGTTTCTCGGTGAGAAATTATAAGTCAGACAGGGTCGAACAGGATAAAATCGACTATATCATTGAATGTGCCCGTTTAGCTCCTTCTGCAGTTAATTATCAGCCTTGGCATTTCATGGTGGTAGTCAGTGAAGAACAAAAACAGAATTTACGGCAATGTTATAATAGAGAATGGTTCGCACGGGCACCGGTATACATTGTTGTTTGTGCCGATAAATCGATAGCATGGGTACGTAAATCCGATAACAAAAATCATGCGGATATCGATGCTGCTATTGCTACAGAGCATATCTGTTTAGCCGCAGCCGAAATAGGGCTGGGAAGTTGTTGGGTGTGCAACTTTGATCCGGAATTGTTTAAAGCTAATTTCAGGCTGTCGTCCGAAAGATATCCGGTAGCTATTGTATCATTGGGATATATCCAAGAGCAACCTGATCATTTTACTACCCGAAAGGACAAGGATGAAATTGTTACTTTCTTATAAATCCGCATGGGAGGGAACGAATGAAAACAGAGATGGAGAAATGCTTGGCCGGTGAATGGTATGATTGCCATGCTCCGGTTTTTCTAGAACTAAAAGGAAAAACTCACCGTTTGTTGATGAGATACAATTCACTGTCTTATGAACAAAAAGAAGAAAAATATGCGATTCTGAAAGAAATGTTCGGTAGTATCGGAACAGAGGTTTCCGTAGGACATTCTTTTCTCTGCGATTATGGATGTAATATTCATATTGGTGATAATGTTACGGTAAATATGGGCTGTGTGTTGGTCGATTGCAATAAGATTACAGTTGGTAATAATGTACTGATTGCTCCTAATGTCCAGATTTATACGGCAACGCATCCCGTTGATTTGAATGAACGGTTAACACCTGTTGAGGCACCGGAGGGAGTTCGATATGTCCGTCATACATTTGCCCTTCCGGTCACTGTTGAAGATGGTTGCTGGATCGGTGGTGGAGTTATTATATTGCCCGGGGTCACTATTGGTAAGGGAAGTGTTATTGGTGCCGGAAGTGTTGTTACCAAAAATGTTCCTGCAAACAGTCTGGCTGTTGGAAACCCATGTAAGGTGATTCGTCAAATCAATAAATCTGAAAATTATGATCCGGCTGGTAGCTTTTGATCTGGATGGTACGATAGGAGATACTATTCCGCTATGTTTAGCAGCATTCAGAGAGGCGACTACTCCTTATGTAGATCATGAACTATCAGATGACGAGATAGCGCGGACCTTCGGATTAAATGAAGAAGGTATGATCAATCAAGTGGTTTACGGTGATAGTCGGGAGAAGGCATTAAATGATTTCTATGTAATTTATGAAGAAATGCATGCCATTTTATGTCCCAAGCCATTTGAAGGGATGAAAACATTGATCGGGCAATTACATGAAAGAAATGTAATAGTAGTTCTTATTACGGGGAAAGGTATAAGAAGTTGTGATATTACATTGAAACAATTTGGTATGGATGGGTGTTTTGACCGAATAGAAACCGGCTCTTCTGAAAAGAACAGAAAATCAGAAGCAATGAAGGACATATCATTATATTATGGCTTTAAGTCGAATGAAATGATATATGTAGGCGATGCGGTTTCTGATATCGAGGCATGCAATTCCGTAAAGATACAGTGTTTGTCAGCGGCATGGGCTGCATCGACAGACTGTGAGCAGTTAGAAAAATATAATTCCGGTTATGTCTTTAGTTCAGTTCGGTTATTACGGGATTTTCTACTTTGTTGAAGTACTAGTTTGAACCATAAAAGGGTTACTAATATAGTTTGTGGAGATAAATAAAAAACGTTGCGAAAGATGATTCACAACGTTTTTTATTTTAAAGTGGTGCCACCAGAACTGTGATTATGGCTCTACAACTCTTGTGGCGATATCTTGTATACAAATGGCCCCGAATTAGGTATCTAACCTGTTTCACCGTTTTGCTTATCAATTTCTCAATGTTTAGTGTATACAAAGTTAAACTTTCTTTTTAGGATATACAATAGGTGGATATCTTTTTTTCGAAGAAATATATTCTATTATTTAGTTTCTTCACCAAGAAAATGTATCCTCATCCTTATTTTGGAGCATTTATTTTGTTACTTATTGTTGTATCCATTTTACAAAGCAAAATTAGAAGGGCAAATCATCTGGGTTAGATGAGAATGGTGTAATATTGATACTTACTGTTTCTTTTGTTTTTTGCATATCAAATAAGTGTGTGTGCTTGAGAATGAAATTTATTCCTTGATCGGATAATGTACAAACAGGTTGCTCATATCCATTATAATCACTATCCATTCTGGTAGTAATATAGTTCTTGGATTTTAGTAAGCGTATTCCAATACTGAAAGCTGTGTCATTAAAACCAGCCTTGGTCATTTTACTACGAAGATCATGAATTAATACAACAGCTTCGTCAGTATATTGCTCTCCAATAATAAAAGCTAATAATGTTAGTTCATATGGTTGGAATCCATCAGTATCTTTTATAGGGTTTTCAATTATTCTTTCTGTTCTCTTTTGTTTTTCAATATATGCTTTAAGTTTCTCAGTTATTTTTTCTTTCAGGGTGCTGAAGTCGCTAGTGGACTCTGTTTTGTATTTTATGATATTTTTATGCCTGATATCGAAAGGAAAGTCTGCTCTTGTTTCATCACAGACCATTACGACATCTTTGCCTGAAGCGAAAGCATAACCTAATTCATACCAAACATTGGGATTGTCAATAGAGATATCGGCAAAACATATCTTTGAATTCTTAATCTTGGATTCAATCTCCTCGATAGGTATCTTGACCGTAGGATCTAAATCGACTCTATACGCTGAAAGCCCGGTAGCTTTTATTGCCGGCTCATAAATATCATCAAATCTTTTAGTGAATTTTTGAGCACTTATAGGTTGTATTACAAAACATTCTTCATTCATGTTAATATTGATTTTTGAAAATTTTCAACTAGGAAAATATGCATGACAAAAATAGATAATAAATTTAATCTTAGTGAGTAAACATTCAAAAAACAGAGAAGAAAGATACTAATATCTAGCTATTTTATGTTGTATGTTATACCTTATGATCTATTGCCATCATTTTCTCATATATATTTTGATCAAAAACATGAGTATATAGCATTGTCATTCTTAAATCCGAATGACCCAGGATCTTTGCGACCATTTCTATAGGAACATTATTTGAAAGAGTGACGACGCTTGCGAAGGTCCTGCGTGCTGTATGACTTGTTATGTTCTTGCTGATTCCGCAAAAATCAGCAATTTCTTTCAGGTAAGAGTTGACTTTCTGATTGCATGGAACGGGGAAGCAAACGTTCTTCTCCTGACAAATTGGATTATCCTTATATTTATCAAGTAATGCCAATGGTATTTCCAATACTGGTATCGTGCATATATTTTTGGTTTTTTGCCTCTTTTTGTATATCCACAGGTTTCCTTGCTGGTCTTTAATTAGATTAGAAGGCTTAAGAGTTCGCACATCGATGAAAGAAAGCCCAGTATAACTGCAAAACACAAATATATCTTTTACAATCTGTAGCCTTGAAATGGTAAAATTGCGGTTGACTATTGTCTTCAGCTCATCGGGAGTCAGAAATTCTCGCTCTACTTCCTGTGACTTGAGCCTTATGGAGGCAAATGGGTTTATCGTGATCAAGCCATCTGCCATTGCCCTATTGGTGATTTTCTTGAGGCATTTCATATATCTGACGACGGTGTTACCCTTATGCCTTTTCTTGGTTTTGAGATAGTGCATAAAATCTCTAACAAAACTTCCGTCAATATCTTTCAGCAGAATATCACTTATGCCTTTTTGACTCATCAACAGCTCCACTATATATTGCGCGCATAGTTTATATCTGTTGATAGTGGAATAAGTGTAATCGCTCCCAAGTAACTCAAGACATTTGGCGTTGTGCTCATGAAAGGCTTGTATCAAATATCTCTCCTGTATCTCTTTTTCTTTCAATATCTCTTTTAGCAATATTTGAGGCGTTATTTCTTTTTCGCATTGTGAAAGCCAGTTATATACATGATATATATTGGATTTTATTTCACTGATATACTCATTAAGCTCCATGCTCATAGGATCACCTGATATGCAGCATTCTTTTTTTTGATTCCAATTGTCTGGGATGACACTTTTTCGAATGTTCATTTCAGCCCTTGTTCTGTTCATTGTGATTCTCATACAAATGGGAGCTTCTCCATTTCTTAATACCTTGTTTTTCTTGACATAAAACAGGATATTGATTTTTACATTTCTCATGATAATAAGATGTTTGTAAGTTAGACAATAGGTTATATCATTGGAATGTAGGCATTTCTCTTATAAAGAGAATCCTTACTGATGATTTATTTTTATTTGGGCGATTACCTGTTGGGGATATTGTGGATAGTGTTAATTGAAAAGAAATGAGGCTATTCATCTGCTAAAAGAAAAGTCGTGAAATAACTTGTAATAGGTGAAATAAAATGTTAGTTTCATGTAATTCTGAAAAATAATGGAGCTAAATATATAATAAGAAGCAAGTTAAAACAAAGGAGAATTACAAATGGCTGGTAGTTCCGTAAAGGTTTTGCCGATAGATTTTCTTGAATTTGGATTAACAGGAAAAGTAAATCCGGTTGGTGATTGCATTAGGAATGCGTCTGTACTTTTTATTTGAAGGGTTTTGTATTAACACTTTTAACTCCTTTGTCAACGCTCTCGTTTTGGGAATTAACGCATTAGTTCAGTAATTAACTCTTTTGCCCATAGTTTGTTAGTGCATTTAACACCTTTGCTTTTAGATATTAACGCATTTAACTCTTCTGCTTTTTATTATTGATATTTGCACGAAATATTAATACTTCTATATTTAAGATAATGATATACTATTTCGCTGATAAATAGCGAGCTATTTATAATCTGTGCGCTGGTTTACTTATTTTAACTCACTTTAAACTTGTAACCATACGAGAATCACTGCTGTTTTGGACACATGGAATTGTTAATAATGAGATAATCTTAAAAAGGTGGAGCGATATCAACATTGATTTTGATCCACCTTTTCCTCCACCTCCAGTATGTTATTTTGGTGTATTTTGAATCGAAACAAAATCTTAACTCATTGAATTACACTGTTTTGCTGTTTAGGTTCGATTACTACAGGGTAAAAAATAAGCCCCTGTAAACTATTGATTTACAGGGGCTTATGAATCTGTTTTTGTTAAAGTGGTGCCACCAGGAATCGAACCGGGGACACAAGGATTTTCAGTCCTTTGCTCTACCAACTGAGCTATGGCACCTTTCTTGTTTGCGGTTGCAAAGGTAGTGAAAGTTTTTGATTTTGCAAACCTTAGGGTGATAAAAAACACTGATAAAAAGTTATTCTGCTTATTATCAGTGTCTTTCTTTCGGAATTTTTTATTTATTTTCCTGTAGTGGATTCCATCCCTGAGCTTTTAACTCGAATTCCTGACCATCGCGTGTGATCAGTGCGCAGCCTAATTCGGGCTTTGTAATATGCCCGATCAGGCGGACACCTTCCATTTCCGATACTTTTTCGTGATCGGCAATGGGAACAGTGAAAAGAAGTTCATAATCTTCACCACCGTTCATGGCACAGGTGGTGAGGTTCATATTGAACTCTTCTGCCATAACTGCAGTTTGATAATCGATAGGGATATGCTCTTCGTAGACACGGCAACCTGCTTTACTTTGAGTACATATATGCAATAGCTCCGAAGAAAGTCCGTCAGAGATATCCATCATAGAAGTCGGAACGATGTTTGCGGCGGACAGTTTCTCAATAATGTCTTTGCGGGCTTCCGGTTTGAGCTGTCGTTCCAACAAATACTCTTTTCCGGAGAAATCCGGTTGAGCATCCTGTTCGCCTTTAAAGACTGCTTTTTCGCGTTCTAACAGTTGCAGCCCCATATAGGCGGCACCTAAGTCGCCACTGACACAGATCAAGTCGGTATCTTTGGCGCCATTACGGTAAACAACTTTATCTTTGTCGGCTTCACCAATACAAGTGATACTGATGGCAAACCCTGTCAAAGAAGAGGTGGTGTCACCACCTACAATATCGACTTTATATTGTTGGCATGCCAGACGGAGTCCGGAGTAAAATTCATCCATATCTTCTACACTGAAGCGTTTGGAGAGAGCAAGTGAAACTGTGATCTGTTTGGGCGTTCCATTCATCGCATAGATGTCGGAGAAGTTAACCACAGCAGATTTGTATCCCAAATGCTTTAACGGCGTGTAGGTTAGGTCGAAATGTACACCTTCCATCAAGAGGTCGGTAGTCACCAACACTTGCTTGTCGGCAGGATAGGAGAGGACGGCTGCATCGTCGCCTACTCCATATTTGCTTGATTCATTTTCTAATTTAATTCCTTCGGTGAGATGCTTGATCAGTCCGAATTCACCTAAGGTTGCTATCTCTGTTCTCATATATCTTATTTTATGATAAGGAAGTATCTATGCACGGTTTATCAGTTCGCGCATGATGGTGGTCATCTTCGGTTGGGCAGCATCGGCTGCTTTCTGAACTTCTTCGTGTGATACTTCTACAATCTTTCCTTCTACCCCAAGATCTGTTACGACAGAAATGCCGAAAACTTTGATACCGCAGTGGTTGGCTACAATCACTTCGGGGACAGTAGACATTCCTACCGCATCAGCTCCTAAGATATGGAACAGTTTATATTCTGCAGGTGTTTCGAATGTGGGTCCCTGTGTACCGATGTATATCCCGTGTTGTACTTTAATGCCTTTTTCTGCTGCAATGGCATCTGCCTTGCGGATCAGTTCCTTATCGTATGCCTCGCTCATATCCGGGAAACGGGGGCCGTACGGGATGTTTTTACCACGTAACGGATGTTCGGGGAAATAGTTGATATGATCAGTGATAATCATCAGATCACCGATTTCGAATTCAGGATTGGTGCCGCCACTAGCATTGGACACAAACAATGTTTTGATACCCAGTTCACGCATCACGCGTACCGGGAAAGTCACTTCTTTCATAGAGTAACCTTCGTAGTAATGGAAGCGTCCCTGCATTGCCATAATCTCTTTATTACCCAATTTACCGAAAATAAGCTTACCGCTGTGCCCTTCTACGGTAGACACAGGAAAGTTGGGGATATCTTCGTACTTTATTTCATACTTTTCGGTAATTTCGTTTGCCAGACTGCCAAGTCCGGTTCCCAGAATGATTGCTGTTTCAGGACTTGTGTGCATCTTTCCTTTCAGGAAGGCTGCCGTTTCTTGTATTTTCTCTAACATAGCCAATAATGTGTTGGTTAAAATTATCTTGTTGATTTTGTAATATTTCTACTTCAATGGGTAGGGCATAAATAAATGGTTTCAGCCCATCATCCAATTCCTGATGGCATATCAGGCGTGTCGCGTCTTTTTCGGTTGTGACAATCAGGCGTTGCCCTTTTCTTAATTTACCGAATCTCTCTTTTATTTGCGCCAAGTCTCGCTGGCTGAAATTATGATGATCACTAAAAGCGAGTAAGTCGATGTTCCGTGTATGTATTTCCAATTCACGGATGATCGTATCGGGAGATGCAATACCGGTAATTAGTAGTATCTGTTCCTCTGTCTGTAAAGAGGATAATTTTCTCTCTTGTACAGTGGCACAATCGGGAAAGACTGCCCGCAGGTTTCCGTATCGGAAAGACGAGAAATATAACTGCTGGTAGGGGAACAGATTCAACCTTTTCGTAATAATATTGTAGTCAATAGGTTTGATATCCGGCGGACATTTGGTTACGATGACTATCTGTGCCCGATTTTTGCCTTGTGCAGGCTCCCGTAAGCGTCCCGCAGGCATCAAGGTGTCATCGCAGAACAGACGGTGATAATCTGTCAGAAGAATATTTAGTCCTGCTTTCACGTATCGATGTTGAAACGCATCGTCCAACAAGATAACTTCGACCGGAGGCTCTTTAAGTGTGAGTAACTTTTCGATGCCATGGCAGCGGTCTTCGTCAACTGCTACCTGGATATCGGAGAATTTCGATTGTATTTGATAAGGCTCGTCGCCAATACTGCGGGCGTCACTTTCTGCTGTTGATAGTACGAATCCTTTGGTATGGCGCTTGTACCCCCGGCTTAATACAGCCACTTGGAATTCATCATGAAGCAACTTTATCAGATACTCTGTGTGCGGCGTTTTACCCGTACCGCCCACTGCGATGTTCCCGATACAAATAATAGGAACATTAAAACTCTTTGACTGAAGTTTTCCCCAGTCAAAGAGTTTATTTCGTAATGCTACTCCTGCTCCATATAACCATGAAGCCGGATATAGCCATTTATGTATCTTGATAGAGTTTTCTTCCATGCAGTTTGCTATTTCACATTCAGTTCAAACGGAACGCGTGCTTGAATCATGGCGCGTTCTTTTATATTTTTCAGCAGGCTGAAATCTTTATAATAGTCTCCCAGTTGACTTTTCAGCACTTGGGATTCTACATAATTACCGGGTTGTACATCAAACAATGTAGACAGAATATCCTTTTTGGCAGGATAGGATATAATGGTGTATCCTTTTAAATCGGCTTTTTGTGCAGCTATTTCCAGTGCTTTACCTATTCCACCCAATTCGTCTACTAATCCGATTTTTTTAGCCATCTCTCCGGTCCATACACGTCCTTCAGCTATTTTCTCAATTTTATCTTTAGACATATGGCGTCCTTCGGCACAACGACTTACAAATAAATCATATCCTTGGCCGATCATCATCTGTAGCAAAGCTCTTTCATCGCTGTTTACCGGGCGCATCAGATTGCCGAAGTCTGAGAATTGATTGGTTTTTACTACGTCATATGTCAATCCGATTTTTTCGGTTAATCCTTTAACGTTCGGAATCATGCCGAAGATTCCAATAGAACCCGTCAGAGTGGTTGGCTCGGCTATGATACTGTCGGCAGCACAAGAGATATAATATCCACCGGATGCGGCATAGTCGCCCATTGAGACGATGACCGGTTTCTTAGCCTTCAGCTCTTTTACGGCATGCCAGATCTGTTCGGACGCAAAAGCACTTCCTCCCGGAGAGTTTACGCGTAATACAACAGCTTTTACATCGTCATCTTCTTTCAGTTTACGCAGGTCACGAATCATTTTGCTACCTATAATACCTTCATCAGACGCTGCTGATCCGGCATAATCGGTTATCTCACCGGAAGCATAATAAACAGCCAGAATATTCCCGCTCTTGTCTTTAGGAACATTCTTTTTAATGTTAACCATCTCTTCGAGTCCTAAGATGGGCAGGCGATCGTCCTCGTCGATTTTTACAAGTGTTTTCAAATAGTCGCGTACGTCATTTTGATAAATCAGCGTGTCGGCCAGTCCGCATTTTACGCTTTCGTCTGACGGATAGAACATCAGCATGCGGTCAGCATACATATTCAGTGAATCTTTTCCTATTTTACGTGAAGCGGAAACACCATCCAATATTTGATTCCAGATAGAACCGATGAAAGCTGTAACCTGCTCCCGGTTGGCTGGAGACATCTCTGTGGCGGTGAAAGGCTCCACTGCCGACTTGTAAGTACCTACCTTGAATACCTGCATCTCAATTCCCAGTTTCTGTAATAGATCTTTATAGAAAATAGGTGCTGAAGCGAGTCCGCGCCATTCGATCATGCCTTTGGGGTTGAGCATCACCTTGTCGGCAACACTCGAAAGATAATAAAGTCCTTGCGTATAATTGTCGCTATATGCTACGACAAATTTGCCACTCTCCTTAAAGTCATCCAATGCTTTACGTATCGCCTGTAGCGAAGCGTACGAAGCATCCAGCCATGAGGCTTGTATATAAATGCCCTTTATGTTATCATCTTCTTTAGCTTTCTTGATTGAAGCCAGTATATCGTCCAGTCCGTATGTATCGGCTGTTTCACCGGTAAATTTACCCAGTAAACCTTCTAAACTCTCCTGAGTGCGCTCAACCAGTGTACCTTTCAAGTCGAGCATCATCACAGAATTCTTCTTTACCACAGTTTCTGTATCCGATGACGAAATGATTCCGACAAGCGTTACGACTCCGATAATGAATAAAACAATGCCCGATAACACGATGCCGGTCACTGTAGCAAGCGTAAATTTAAAGAAATCTTTCATTGTACATATTGTTTTTATGCCAGCTCTTTTAAAGCTAACAAAGATAAATAATTGAGTTGAAATTCATCCCATAAGTCGCATAGTTTTTTGTTTTGTCACGGTTGCGACATATAAAATGTGAATATTTGAGTATAACCGGGGAGTAAAGGAGAAGTTATTGTATGGAGATAAACAATAAAAAGAGGAAACAGCCTCAGGTGGGGTATTTCCTCTTTCTATTTCTGAAGAAACTAATATTTATTTCTTAAGAAACGATTCTTTCATTCTGGCAATGTCAGTCAGATAATCCTGTAGGTCTTGTTCATGCTCTTCTTCTTCAGCTAAAATATGCTTTGCGATGTCGCATGTAGTATAGTCTTTACCGTTTGTAAAGTTAGCAATCTCCTGATAACGGAGAATAGCGCAACGTTCGGAAGAGACGTTCTGATTTAACAGGCTGACAGAATCGAATGCTGTTGGAGAATCGTATTTACAACGAGCCAGTTCAAACCATTTTTTCGGATCGAGTACCGGAACTCCTTCCAATTCTATGATTCGGTCAGCAATCAATTGTGCGTGATGACGCTCCTCTTCAGCATGTTCTTCGAATTCCCCTTGTACATCAGCGCGCATAGCACCTTCCACTACCAATGCACCTACCCAATATTGATAGTATGCCAACCATTCTTCAGATAATGCAGCATTCAGCTGATCAATCAAACTTTTTACATCGAGCTTTCCTTGCAGGATTTTTACACTTTCTTTAGCCATAATTCTTTTGGTTTAGGTTATAAAAATTAAGTTGGTTATGTAACATGGGGTAGGGGATTTTGTTTTCTGAAAGGGTGATTTTAACAGGAAGACATTTGCTTTAGGAGCCGGTTTCGGGAGCGGGTGGGGTACTGTGCTCTGGCTGTTTCCTTTTAGTTTCAAACCAAGGCCCTTTACCTTTTAAATCAACGCCCTCTTGGTTTCAAACCAACATGTCTTTGGCTTGAAAGGTAGCCTTCTTCCGTTTCCACCCCGAACTTCGCTGATGAAAATATTGTGCAACTTGGCTTCCCGGACCGCAAATGCGTTCTCCCGGATTGCCCCTATACTTGCCCTAATCGCAACTATCCCTTTCTACCCGCGACTTATCCCTTTTTCCAGGAAAGAACCCCTTTTTTCTCTATTTCCTTCATTCTCAATCCTTTTCCCCCTTTTGTTTTTCCTCTTCCTATTACTTGATTTAACCCTCTGTTAAATCAAGCCTTTTGTTTTTAAATAACAAGTCTTTTGGAAGCAAAAGCTTTGTTCTTTCCATCCCTAAAATCAAAGTCTTTCCCACCGCATTAACAATGTTAACGCAGGGTTCCGTTCCATTCTTGTTTGATTTGCGTTTGATTTGCATTTGATTCCTGTCTGATCCCTGCTCAATTTTCATTCAATTCCC
>UMHT01001100.1_pt1 | contig 23698 bp, 21 predicted proteins | sample 1965601 | NCBI WGS metagenome assembly UMHT01 (sample SAMEA4836105, study PRJEB28245) | human gut metagenome | biome: gut microbiome; material: fecal sample | place: Denmark | collected 2008 | reverse complement strand
TCGCCAATTTATATGCTTATCCCCACTAAATTTCTACTGAGCCATGTTAGGCACCGAGGCTGTATTTTCTACCGTCTACGACAGATATGTGGATTTGCACTGCAAGACAGCACAACAGCGTTATAATGACCTTATTTCCAAACATCCCGATTTGTTTTCACTTTTTCCGCTCAAAGACATAGCCTCATTCCTGAATATAACTCAGACTCATCTTAGCCGTCTGCGGAAAAAAATTTAGACGCAACTGTCACATTTCAACAAATGTTGAAGTCTATAATACGGCAACCAGTTAACTTTGCATCGTGAAATCGTAAGCATCAACTCTATGAAATCTATAATTATCACAATATCGGCCTTGTCTTGCGCCCTATCACTTATGGCGCAGACAGAAACAGCCGATTCAATTCCGACGCAGGAATTGCAGGAAATTGTAATACAGGCACCAAAAGTAATCCGCAAGGCCGACATGGATGTCTATCATCCATCTAAAAGCGCGGTTGAGCATTCGCAGAACGGCCTTCAGCTGCTGAACAATCTCATGATTCCGACGCTGACCGTCAGCGACGCGCTCGGCACGATTCAGGCCGCCGGCCAGTCGGTACAGGTGAGAATCAATGGCCGCGAATCATCAATCGAGCAGGTGCGCACCCTGCTGCCTGAAACCATCAAGCGGGTGGAATGGATTGATAATCCGGGTCTTCGCTACGGCGGCGCAAACTATGTGCTGAATTTTATCGTCTCCAATCCCACGGTCGGCGGCTCGCTGATGGCACAGGCCCGCCCGGCTCTCAATCAGGCATGGGGGTTCTACATGGCCGATGCTAAATTCAATACAGGACGCTCGCAATGGGAAGTCGGCGGCAACTTCAAGCTTACAAATAAGATAAAGACACATCGCGATTATACCGAGACTTTCACATATCCTGACGGCTCGACATTGACCCGCGATGAAACCTCGCGCGGCGGCACGATGGATAATTCATTTGCCAACGCCTGGGCCTCATACAGCTATATCAAACCCGATACTACGGTGTTTATGGCGGAGTTCGGCCTGTTCCAGAAGCTCACAGACAAATTTCTCTACAACGGACTGCTGTCGCTGAGTGACGGTTCGGAGGATATACTTCTGACCGACTCCCACGGAGACAAAGGCGGCACACCCTCCCTGTCGTTATACTGGCAGCAGAATTTCGCCCACAAACAGATGCTTATTGTCAACTTCAACAGCTCGTTTTATTTCGGACGTTCATACTCTGATTATATGGAGCAGTTGGCCGGTGCAACAAGCTATCTTACAGACATTCACACCAATATCAAGGACCGCAACCAGGCTTACGCCATAGAGGTCGACTACATCAAGAACTGGCGCAACGGGCGTTTTACCGCCGGTTCTTCATACACCGCCAATCGCAACCGCTCGCAGTATGAGAGCCTTGGCGGCGACATCTTCCATCAGCGTCAGGACAAGGTCTATCTCTTTGCCGAATATTTCCACCGTTTCGGCAAATGGACTGCGACCGCCGGAATGGGTGTGCAGTATACCAATTTCCTTTTTAAAGAAACCGGTCAAGGCACTCACACATGGAGTCCACGCCCTCAGGCCACCATCACATATTCGCTGAATCAGAATCACAATTTCCGACTGAATTTCACATCGTGGCAATCCACACCGTCGCTGGCCGAGACCAACATCGTACCGCAGCAGCTCGATGGCTTCCAGTGGCGCGTGGGCAATCAGAATCTCAAGACTGCAAACTCATATATGCTTACTTTCCGCTACGGCTTCAACGTGCCTCGTGTCAGCGGTTCGTTCGGCATCCGAGCCTTCACCTCGCCCAACGCCATCACTCCGCTTCTGTTTTGGGAGGACGACAAGCTCATCACCACATACGAAAATAGCCGCGGATTGCAGAACCTTTCATTCTTCCTTGCCCCGCAGATTGAGATTATACCCAACTGGCTTACGGCGAGCGGCTATGTTCAATTCAGAATGGAGCGTATGCGCGGCACCGGATACACTCATCACAGCAACGCATGGAGCGGCAACGCCCAGGTACAACTCATGCACTGGGGATTCGTACTCAGCGGGCAATATGTGAGAGCGCAGCGCGACCTCTGGGGCGAGAAAATCAGCTGGGGCGAGAATCTGAACATCATCGACCTGAGCTATAACTGGAAGTCGTGGCAGTTCGGTGCCGGAATAATCATGCCGTTCGGCAAATATGACCAAGGCAGCAAGTCACTGAACAAGTGGAACCGCAACGAGCAGCACATGCGCCTTGATATGAGAATGCCCTACATCAGTATATCATACAACCTGCAATGGGGCCGTCAGAAACGCGGAGCGCAGAAACTCATGGAGGTTGATGCCAACGCCGACTGCTCAACAGCAGGCGGACGATAACAGTAACAGTTTTTCATGCAACCATAGAAACCTCGGCAGTGATTGTCGAGGTTTTCTTATGGAGTTGCGGCACCGCCGCCGGGCTATGGCGGTGAACCGTCGAGCCTAAGGTCTCGCCCCATTCGGGCTATCTATCCCTAACTCATACAGCGAGCTTCGGCACCACTTTGTGGATCCGAGGCTCGCTTGCTATTTGGACTTGTCGCTTCGGAGATGTTCGCTGTCATTGGCATTTACCATTCTTTTATCCTCTTTCCATTGACGGTGAAGTTATTCAACCGCCTTTGTTTTGGTGTTTCGTTGGTATCTTCCGTGGGCTGCATTATTGATATGCTTCATCAAAGGTACGGGCAACACGGACTATATAAGGAGCTTTCCCCATTGATGATTACCTCTTTTGAGGGCGGAGAGTCAACAGCCTTTGTCGAGGGAGGCTAACGTATGTTGTGATTTTGCAGGACAGTTTTAGAAGTGTGAACCGAGGTCTATTTTTCCATTTGCAAAGGTAGGGCTGACCGCTCATCGCAAAACAGGCTTCCAGATTTCTACATAAATTTTTATCAATCTCCACCTTGCAGGTCGTATTGACCGGCCAGGGCCTTAAAATTTTACTTGAAATTTTTGCTTATCCATCGCTTTCTCAGCACTCCCAATTATTGCAATGTAAAAATTAAGAGCCTCGGCTCACAAGTTAAACTTCTAAAACTTCAAAATCATGACATACGTTAGCTGCATCTCCCTCGACAAAAACCGCCGCCTCAAAGAATATATGGTAGAGGTTATCACCTTCAACGGCGAAAGCGAAATAGTATATGTAGTTGCCCGCACCTCCGACGAAGCACAGGAAATGGCCGCAGCCCAGGTAGAAGATGCCGACTACACAATGGTTCAAGGCGTAGTTGAATACTAATCCCACCGCCAACAGAAAGAGGGTTGACCCGAAAGGTCAACTTTTTTTCTGCTCACATCTGCCTACGCTTCATTTGTCTATCGGCATTTATTCGGCCTATGGCCGAAGTTTATAGTTGAGCGTTTATCGTTTATAGTGCCGCCCGCGCATCTCTCATCTATTGACTCTCGGCTCTCAGCTCTCAACTCTCATCACTCAACAGCGCGAAGCGCATTAAGGCATTTCATCACATCGCTTCGGGAGGGTTTGTATTGTCTATCGCCGTGCTATGCGGTGAGTGTGGTTATTGGCCGCCTTACTCCACACAGTCCTCGCTGTCGCACCACCGCAAAGAGGAATGTCGCATCGCTTCTGTTGTCGGCAATCTCCAATGGCGGTTTTGTGTCAGACGGAATCATCGCAGTAGGACGGTCTGACTTCCGGCGCGACGGCCACCGCCGCCGCTTATTGCCTCGACCGGCGTTCTCCGTGTTTCGGGGTCGTTCCGCACCGCGCTTTGAGCGCATGTAATGGCATCTCTCAGCACTCAGCTTTCATCTCTCAACCGCGCGAAGCGCACATTGTCCTCGCAACACCCTTATATCCGCACCGTCTCACTTGCTGCCCCGACGAGTGCGGAGTGCTTGCCTGTCTCCCCGGCGGGGCGGTATGGCTATCTTTCCTGCGGTTAGTTTTCTATTTGCCTTTTCCGTTTTTGGGGAGCGAGCCACGGCTTATTTTTCCTGTCGCAAAGGTAGGACTGACCGTTCATCGCAAAACAAGCCCTCCGGGATTTACTGCATAAAATTTCAATAAAAATCTCGCTTCGCTACGTTGCAGCTTCATTTTTATCTCCGGCCTTTCGGTGAAATTTTACTTGAAATTTTTGCTTTCCATCACTTTCTCAGTTCTCCCAATTATTGCAACGTAAAAATTAAGAGCCTCGGCTCTCTTCTCAAACCCCAAAAACTTCAAAATCATGGCAAAGAAAACTAAAAAATCCGCAGAAAAGAAAGTCGCTCAAACCGCAGCTCCCGCCGTCGAGACTACTCCGGCAATCACTCCCAAACTCATCGTGGCTCAGCGCAAGTTCAACCGCTGGTACGTCTACTTCAAGGGCGTGGCCCCCAAAGACAACGTCGGCTGCGGCTGCAAGACCGCCAAGAGCGCTATCCGTTACATGCACCTGCTCAAAGCCCGCTACGGAGCGACGATTTCCCAAACCATCTACGAACGCCTCCAGTTCGAGGCTGCAAGGGAGGCGTAAGCCTCTCTTGCTTTCACCCGAAAGTCAAACCATCAAACTTCACGACCATGCAACGAGAATATACCTGCATCACAACAACCGGCAAATGGAACTTCTATGCCGACAACGACTTCGAGGCCATACGGCTCGGTCTTTTCTACTGTTGGCGCGACGGCGATACCTTTGTCCGCGTGGAATACCGGCACGGCGCCGAAAACTACACACTGCGCATCTCTCATCTCGACCACAATACTCACGAATCGTTCACCCTCTAAAATCCGAAACAATGAACAACTACGAAATGCCTTATTCGTTCATCTTCACTGATGAAGAACTATGCGACCTGTGGAGCTACTACCGCCGAATCGCGCAGATTATCCGCTGCGTCGAAGAACGTTACAGCCTCGTTATCACCGACAGCGAGGTTCACGCAGGCGCCCACTTCCGAGCCCGCGCCCTTCTCGCCGAAGCTCAACGTCGCGAGTCGTTGCGCGGCAACGCCCTCATGCCGAGATTGGAGCAATAGCCTCCAATCTCTCACATCGAGGCTGAGCCTTCGGGGTCGGCCTCTCATGTTGCCGTGGCAGAATTTTGTGCTGCGGTTACAACGACCTCCGCACGGTGCCTGTCGGCCATCCGAGAAAATTCTGAGTGAAACAGCCGTGGCAGGGCAAACCCTTTAGCCGTGTGGGCTACCGGGCAGGTTCGCTCTCGCGACATCCGAGTTGCCCTGAACGAAACAACCGGTGCGGCTCTATCCCTACGCAATCGCTGTGCTTCGGGCGCTTCCTGACGGACATCCAAGTATAGCCGAGTATGATTTAGCCGGTGTGACGTTTTGCCCTATGGTTACAGCGACCTCCGGGCGGAGCCTCGCGGCCATCCGAGAAAACGCCGAGTAATCTTTTTGCCGTGGCAGGGCAAACCCTTTAGCCGTGTGGGCTACCGGGCAGGTTCGCTCCCGCGACATCCGAGTTGCCCTGAATATGTCTTTTATCCTCCGCTGTCAGCCCGGTATCTTTGCCGTATGATTAAGTTTACAGTTTATATTCCGAGCCTGTTCCTATCGAGCGACCTGCCCGACATAACCATTGCCACAAACCACGAGGCCGTGAATTTCCGCATATCTATCGGGTCCGCCGTTCTGCTCGAAGGCCGATATTATGCCTTTAACGGTAATATTACGGTGTCGGACATCGTGCCGCTCATTCAAGACAATATCGCCGGCAACATTGATATGAACCTCGTTGACGTTCATCTTGAAGCCTTCGACGGCGACGAATCCGACACACTCGACTTCCCGGTACTATACAGCAACAAACTCACAGGTTTATATGACCCGAGCGACTGGCTCAGAGAAAACTTTCTGACCCTGTCGCACACACGCCGTCTTTCACCCGACGGGTACATCAACGTGTCGTGGTACGCCGCTAATCGGGAGGGCGTTATGTTCCGCGTCTACGCCACCTTCATCAACGACAAGGGGCTACGCGACACATACCAGTACGCTCACTCAGGCAACGGCCAGATCGCTCACAGCAACGGGGTGCTGACCGAATATATCATGCTCGACGCTCTGCGCGACATTATCATCGAGCGCAAGAAAATTGAGTCGCTGATACTCCAGTCGGTTACCGTCCGTTGCGGCAACCGCTCGGCCACGTTCTTCATCGACCCGGCTCTGGAGACCAATACGCCCATCTTCTATCTGAACTGCTTCGGCATAACCGAGCATATCGCTTTGCCTCGCACAACTACGGTCAAGGTCAAGACCGACCGCTCGCTTGCCTCCGTCGGCAAGACCTCGCAGTTCTACGACATCTCGACTTCAAAAGAGTATGAAGTCGAGAGCGGCCCCCTGACCTCCGACGAATGTATTCAGATAGAACAGATGCTCACCTCGCCGTCGGTACGCATACCTTTCGGCCAGGACTGCAGCAAGTATGATACGGACTTTGACGCTCTGCGTCCAATCCTCATTACAGACTACACCTGCGAGTTTTCCGACACGGACGAAAAACTTAACAAGGTCAAGTTTACATGGCGCTTCGCCGACAATACTCCGTCGGTCGATATGCCGACCACTCCCGGCATCTTCAACCAGAATTTCAACCCGACTTTCTCGTAATGGCTCGCTCGATACATATATCTACCGCTCGCACGATGCTCAACTCCGGCGACCCTGTCGATATTTCCGTATGGAAATCCGACGGCTCTATCCTGGAACTGCGTAACGTCATTTCACTCCGTTACTCGTTCTACGGCGGCTGGCGCAACGTGAAGCTGCTCGCCTCCGGCGAATGCCGCCGCGTCCGCGACTGCTGTATCTTCCGCGTCAACAGCCTCGAAGTATTCCTTTAACGCTCAAATTCTTTCGCTATGTCAGATATAGACTCCCTCAATTTCAATTCCGTTGAAACGCTGCCGGGCTATGAAGCCCGCGCCGCTTTCACCGTCAACTCGTCCTCCGTATTTAAAGAAGACGTCGACATCGTCCCGACTATCGTTGACGATAGCCTAAGCTATGTGCCGTGGGGCGGCGACAATCAGATGCCTTTCGACATCATCGGTCTTGTCGAGAAGGACGAGACGTTGGCAACCTGCCAACTGTTCAACGCCGAGGTCTGCTTCGGGTCGGGTCTGCAATATAATTGCGACACCGCCGCCTCAGCCGTCCGCGATGAAGTCGAGGACTTCACGCTCGACAACGACCTCGCCGCATACTTCCTCGGTGTCTGCCAGGACTTCAAACACTTCGGCTTCGCCGTCAGCGTCATCATCCTTAATGCCGACGGCACTAAGGTTGTGCGGCTGCTCCGCAAGGAGGCGTGTTACTGCCGCTTCGCACCCGCCGACAAGTCAGGGCGAATACCCTCTATCCTTTACGCCAACTGGCGCAAAAGTATATCCGCCCGCTCCGACATCGAGGTTATCGACCTTCTCGACCCCGCTTCTCCTTGGCAAGATCTGCAAAGCAAACTTGCCAAAAAGTCGAAGTGCAGAAAGTTCGCCATCGTCAGCCGTATTCCTACGGTTGACTCTACCTATTATCCCATCCCTTATTATGCTGCGCTTTTCAAAGGGAAATGGTATAACATAAAGCAACTTATCGGCATCGCCAAAGAGGCGAAGCTGAAAAATTCAGCGCCGATAAAGTACCACATAGAGGTCGGTGCGAAATATTGGGAATCAATATTCCGTGCCGAGGGCATCACCGACCGCCGTAAGCAACAGGAGCGCATCGTTCGTGAGAAACAGTCGATACTCGACTTTCTCACCGGTGCCGAGAACAGCGGCAAAGCCTGGTTCTCGACTTTCTACGTTACCCCCGACGGCAAGGAACAGCACGATGTTGTCATCAACAAGATTGATGACTCAAAGGAGGGCGGCGACTGGGAGACCGACATACAGGAGGCTATCAACATGATATGCTTTACTATGCGGGTGCATAGTAACCTTGTCGGCTCCGTCCCCGGAAAAGCACAGACCAACAACTCCGGCTCTGACAAACGCGAGCTTTACACCATCGCCCAAGCCTTGCAGAAGCCGTATCACGACCTGCTCTTTACCGTTCATCGCATAATAATCCGATTCAACGGCTGGCAGGGCGTGAAAGTGGATGTGCCGTTCATGCAACTTACAACCTTAGATGAACACAAAGACGCCAAACAAGTAACTCCCAATAAAGATGAAACTGATAACGACTGATGCGCAGCTTCGCGCACATATCCCCAATATCATCGCCTCGGTCAAGGGCGAAACGCCCTTTATCGAAAGGGTCGCGCACTTTCTCGACCTCGCCGAAGACTGGGTCAGAACGACTTTCACTTCTGAAAGTACGTTCAACACTATCTGCGGCTACACAGACAGCAACGAAATCAAGATCATCTGCTCGCGGCTCGTCGTTGCCGACGCTCTGCGCCGGGCAATTCCCTCGCTCGACATCGTGCTTACGCCCAATGGCTTCGGCGTTGTCAGCACTCAGAATCTCGCTCCGGCATCCAAGCCGCGAGTGGACCGGCTCGTCGGCTCGATGCTCGCTCACCGCGACGACTGCATCGCCGCGCTGCTCCCCGAACTTGTCGGAGCAAGCAAGTGGCTCACATCGCCACAGGCCGACTTCTTTGGCTCAACACTTTTCCCTGACCTCGGCATCGTGGATGCTGTCGGCTCCATACAGGGGAGCCGCTGGGAAAAGTATCTCGAACTCCGCCCGCAGGTCATAGACCTTGAAGCATCGTTGGCCGAAGAATGGCTCTCGCCGGAACTGCTGTCAGCGCTCCGCTCGCAGAACCTGCGCGGAGATCTGACAGAAAAGCGGAATGTTATTGTCCGACAAGTCAAAGCCCAGATTCTCGGCTACCTCAAATCGGGGTCGTTCAGTTCCCATAGACTCGCGGATATTGTGAATCGTATTCGTGAAAACAAGGACGATTTTCCGGAGTGGCATCGGTCGGAAACCGCGAAGCTGTTTGCGCCCCCTGTATTCCGCAATGAAAAGAAAGCGAAAGGATATTGGTTTTAGCACCCCGGTGCAGTTCGGCAGTCTGTGAAGCGTAGTCGCATGGGCCGTCTGTCAGTCATATCTGATTGGAGTTACGGCACGAGGCACTGATTTTCCACTTGCAAAGGTAGGACTGACCGCTCAACGCAAAACAAGCCGCCGGATTTCCACGCAAATTTTTATAAATCTCCACCTTGCAGGTAGTATTTAACGCCACCGGCTTAAAATTTTGCTTGAAATTTTTGCTTCGCTCGCTTTCTCAGTTCTCCCAATCATTGCAATGTAAAATCTAAAGTGCTTCGGCACATAACTCTAAATCAATCAGATATGATACTTCCCGACAAACGACCCGTCCAGAGCGACTTCGCAAACCTCACAGACTACTCGCTCGAATGCCCCAAGGGCGCAAGAAAGTTCTTCGCTTTCATTCATTTCACAGATGAATCCACGTGTCTCTGGTCAAACATCTTCACGTTCAACCGCTCCTGCGCACTGATGCTCACAATGGAAAAATTCGGGGACTGCCTCGAATACGTTTCGAGCATCAATATCCACGAGCAGGACTATTGAACGCCCCTCGCTTCCTCTCCGCAAAGCTCCGAGAAATCGGGGCTTTTCTTCTGTCTTTTGCCCGGTATGCGCATTACCGTACTTTCGCAGTACAATAATGCTCATACCTATGCAGACAATAACCATTGACTTTCATGTGCCGCAAGGCTGGCACGAACTCGGCGACAAACAACTTCGCTATGTCTACGAGTTAATCGCGGCTGAACATTCAACCGACGAAATTAAGACCCTTTGCTTGCTCCGATGGAGCGACACAAAGGTTATAGGCCGTCAGGATTCCGGCTCGTACCTTCTGAAAAAAGGAAAAGTCCTTTTTGAAGTTACACCGCTGACGCTCGCCGAACTCCTTCCGGCGCTCGACTGGCTCTCCAATCTGCCGACCGTGCCGGTCCGCCTCTCGAAGATTAACCGACAGGCCGCGCTTCCGGCTGACTTCTCCGAAGTGCCGTTTGAAACGTTCATCATCTGCGATAACCTCTATCAAGGTTATCTCTCGACGCAGAACGATGAACTGCTCGACCAACTCGGAGCCACGCTCTATGGCAAGGCTATTGCCTTCAAGCCCCACGAGCGCATCAGCATCTTCTACTGGTTCGCCGCGCTCAAAGACTCTTTCGCGCAGAAATTCTCCGACTTCTTCCAACCCATAGCCGAGGCCGCCTCCGGCGGCAACCTGCTCGGCTCGTCCGCGACCTCGGTAGAGGACGCTATGAACGCCCAAATCCGCGCCCTCACCAAAGGCGATGTCACGAAAGAGGCCGAGGTCCTCGCGCTCGATACTCACCGCGCCCTCACTGAACTTAACGCCCAGGCACGGGAGTATAAGGAACTCAACGCCAAAACCGCCTCCAAATGACAGCGCAGCTCAACGGAAGATGGGATGCGGCCAGGTTCTTTGAGGAACTGACCGCAACCAACCGCCTCGCTCAATCAGAAGGTTTTACCTTCTGCCGTGTCAGCGGTCTTGACGGCTTCGAGGAAGCCGTCAACGAGGCGCAGACTCAAACCGCTTTCGTCTGCGTCAGCGACATTGCCGACGGCTACACCGAATTGAACAACACACCGCGCACACGCCGCGTTAAGACAGTGTTCTTCGCCATGCGACACGCCGCCGAGGATATGGAGGCTCGCGCCGGGTGCATGGAAACCATGCGCGAACTGTTCCGGCAATTCATGTCGCGCTTGCTCCCCGAAAAGGTCAGACTGGAGCAGAACTGCATCTATCTTGACCCACGTATAACGTTCAACGAGATTGACCGATACTTCTTCAACGGAGCCGCCGGAGCATATTTTCAGATTGCCGTCGATGTTTTCACAGATTTAAGATACAATCCCGATGAATGGGCGTAAGCCCATCGGCAAAGTTGGCGCTTGAACGTCAGCGGGCGCAGGGCGCAGCTCTGCGGTCGATGGTGCAAGCTATCAAGCCAACCTTTGCCAATGGAACATTCCTATGAATACAGATAAAAACAGTGTCGAAGCCCGGCGTAAATACGTCCGTGCCTTCAACGCCACTATGGTAAAGATATGGCGCGAGCAAATCGCACTTCTTGGTGTCATCGACACCGGCGCGTTGTACCGCTCAACCGTCGGCATTTCCATGACCGCCGACGGCAAATTTATCGACATTACGTTAACACAAGCCTTCAACACCTACGGCCTGTTTGTCGATTACGGCACAGGGCGAAATACACCTCGCGGCAACCCAGGCGACATCGGCAAAGCCAATGGTCGTAAACGCAAGCGATGGTTCTCGCGAAAGTATTACGCCTCGGTAATGAACATTCAGGAATTTTACGCCGACACCCTCGGCCAAGAGTTCTGCCGCGCCATATCAAACGCCCTCAATCCCGACATCATGCGCCGCGCCGTCACTCTCTGAGTGGCGCAAAAGTTCTTTGTCGGCAACCTCGGCCGCGACTTCATCGGCATAGTCGCCAACGCCCTCAACGACCGCTCATTTTTTCTTCGCTAAAGATACGAAAGCGCACAGCGATAACCGCACCTCGCTTCTGAAAAACACTTGGTTTTATGCACCGCCAGTTACTTTGTAACCAATCGTAACTATCTATAACGACAATACTATTCGTGCTCGTATGCGTAAAAAGTATCAAAAACACAGCACTCGTTTCTATTTGCTAAATTATATAAGTTCAGATAGTGCTTTGTTTCTTTTGCATCGTGCCATTTTGTGCTTTCGTCATATTGCCTTAAAAATTCGAGAACGGATATTGACAATTTCATTTGATTAAGTTCTTCAATGATTCTCTCATAAGCATCTGTTTGTGAACGAGCCTTAATAAAAACATATACAAATCCTCCTTTTAGAGTGTTATTTATATACTTGTATTCTATACTTGCCCAATAGACTTTCATTCTTTACTCCCTTTCCGCCAAAGAGCTGCGAATAACCAGATAATAAATATAATATCAAACATTGCCAGTACATTGTAGCACCAAAAATGTTCTTTGAAATTATAGATACAATCAAAGAACAAATCCTGTCCCATCTCTGCGCAATACGTTTCTGCCAATTCTGCCACAAACAGATAATCCGTTAATGCCCAGATGTGTGCAATAATCAAGGCTGAGATTATGGTTACACCTACTATTTTCTGCCACTTATTCATACTAAAGTATATGCCGTTGTCATACGCAAAGTTACAAAATTTCGCTGACATACAGCGCACTCCGTTGAAAATTCGTGTCTTTTCCCATGCTAAACGGTAGCCATAACTTTGCTGCAAACAATCAGCATAGTTATGGCTATTGATACAAAATCACTCACCGACATTATCACCGAGTTTCGCGCCCTGCAGTCCAAGGACGCAGTTTCTCCCGAATCTCTCGGCTACATCTTACAGCGCATAGTGGATTTGCTCGCCACTGCCGGAACGTCAGAGACCGTCAGCAACATCACAAAGTTGCTCGACGGATTTAAGGCCGCAGGTCAGGCCATCACCGCACTTTCGCAGGGTCAGGCCGACCGCAATCACATCTATGCCAACAAATCGACGGTAAACCTCGCCACCGGCGCCGTTTCCGCGTCCTCCGAACTTTTCATCCAACAGGCCACGACCGAAAGGGCCGGTGCCATGCGGGCGCAGCAGGTCATCGACCTTAACAGCGCCAAGAAATCAATCTCCGAACTGGAGAAATTGCTTTCCGCAGTTCAATCGGAGATTGCAGCCCTCAAAGGCTCGGCAGGTGACGGCACTGTTTCAGGCGGTCTGACGCCCATATCGGTTCAGACCGAGGGCGACCGTCTGTTTGTCATCGGAGCACGAAAGCTCCTTCAGGACGGCTACGTTCCATACCTGTTCCGTCTCACTCAGAAACGAAATCGCTTCGCCGCGAAAGAGTCCTCGCTTCTCGGCACAAAGAAATATTGTCGCCGACGCAAGGGCTGGAACCTGTACGGTTCCTGCTATACAGTCAAGGTTGAAGGCAACAAATTCTTGTTCAATACCTCAGCCAAATCTACGTTTACTATGCCTTCGGACAATTATTCAGACAGTCCCGAAACGCTGGTCGTTGAGCACGTCAAACAAGACGGCACTCCGACTGTCGCATGGGGGCGCAGTTGCGTTTCGCTCGTCTGCCACAACGATAAAACCAAGCGTAGAATGATAAGGCTGCGCTTCGCCATTGGCTTCGGCAAGCTGTTAACTCCGGGCAAAGGCCGTATAACGACGGCTAACCTCGTCAGCACACTGGCCGAGTTTGCCCTTATCTATGACCCTGCTTCCAAAACATGGGTTTTCGGAAAGTAATACCCCTATAAAACAGATCGCCCACCCCGAGGGGTGGGAGGCTATCTGGTAAACGGCCATGATCGCACCGAGGGCTATCTAACAAGCCACGCACAGGGATCGCACCGAGGGCTATCCGGCATACGACAGAGGTATCACAGGTTCAATAGCTTGGTTTCACATCGTTGAGAGGTATCCGGTTCTGTTAGTATGGTTTCACTTGTCAATACACAAAGTTAGCACTTTTTCTTCACATATACAATAGTTTAACAATATAAAATTGCAGCAAAGTATGAACTTTAAGAACCACAAATCAGCTATACAGCTTTGCTCGGCAATTTTTCTCATTACGGTGGGCTGCGGCCTGCTGATTGCCGGGTTCATTCTGCCCCCGTCGGGCGAAATCCACAACTCCGTCCTCGTTGCCTTCGGCGAAATTCTGACTTTCGCCGGAGCATTGTTCGGCATCGACTATCACTATAAATACAAAGACCATGAGAAAGATTAACCAAATCATCGTCCATTGCTCTGCTACGCCGGAGGGCAAGGACTTCACCGTCCAACAGATTGACGCCTGGCATCGTCAGCGTGGCTTCCGCTGCATCGGCTATCATTATGTGATTTATCGTGACGGTTCAGTTCATCGTGGCCGTCCTGAAGACCGGGTCGGCGCACACTGCACCGGTCACAACGCGCACTCCATAGGTGTGTGCTACATCGGCGGCTGCGCATCTGACGGCAAGACGCCGAAAGATACCCGGACAGACGCTCAACGCGCTGCGCTCGTCAAGCTGCTTCGTGAACTGAAAGCAAAATACACGGTCGCCGCTATTCACGGCCACCGCGATTTTGCCAACAAAGCCTGTCCGTCTTTCGACGCCACTAAAGAATACGCCGCCTTATGATACGCTTCCGCACTTCCATTTTACTCTTTGTTCTCGCCGCAACCACCTTCCTGGGCGGTTGCCGCTCCCACAAAGAAGCCGTCAATAACAAGTCGCTCAACAGCGACAGCATAGCACGGTCGGAACATCACCGCACAATCGCAGTGATTGACTCGGCTATCCGTAATATTGATTTTAGCTTCGATACCCTGAAAATCAATATCGAGCGACCTGTGGAATACGCCGAGGCGCCGGAGATTATTCGCCTGACGGCAACCCGTGGGCGCGTCATCGACCGGCGGCGTGTTCATAGGGATAGTGTCGAAGCCTTCAATCGGCTTGATACGGTGGCCTATCATCAATCAGCCGCCGAGGCTTCGACGGAACACACCGCCACAACGCGCCTGTATAATCCGCCTGACGGCACGGCGGTTCTGATAATCGCGCTTGTCATCGCAGGTATTCTATTCTACGTTTTCTATCGAAAACGCTAACATACAACAGCAACATAGAGTAGTTTTTTCATAATAATGGTATGCAGAGCGAGTTGCCCGTGAGGGTAGCTCGTTTTGTCTATCGCGTTCATCTTTACTCTCCCCGCCCGAACGAAGCAAGCGTCATCTTTACGAACACTCCCTGCGTCAGTCGTTTGCTCATCAGTCCCCGCCAAGCCCGAAGCATTTTTGGCCGAGGTTACGCTGCGCTTCACTTCGGCTAAAAACCGCTGCGGTCTTCGGGCCGATAGATTGCGCCCTCCGTCTTGTCCTCCGCTTTACCCCGACACCGCTCCTTCGTCACGGTGTCGGGCGCTATGGTCTGCGCCTATGGTTACAAACTATCTCGGTAAACCGCCCGAAACCTCCGCTTGCTATTTCCGGCTCGTCGTAGCCGCTGCGCTGCTCTCGTTCCTACGGTCGGCGCAAACCGTCGCTTTCCTCGTTCCTCCCACCCACAGAGGCTATGCCGCCAACATCACAAGCTCCCGGCACGGCTACTCTTATTCTCCGTCTGCGACGCTACGCCCGCCCCAGGCCCCGATGCACGGTGCGCCTATGCACTGACTTCGCTCCGGCAACGATGGCGACCGCTTCTCTCACTCCGAGCAGCCTGCGGCACACGGCACGGAGGGGTCGGCTAACTCTCAAACCGCAAGCGGATTTTAGAGATAGCCTGTCGCTCCGTAAACTATGCGACACCCCTCTGTGCTGTTTGCTCCAAGTTCGCTTCACTCCTTCGCCCTCGTTCAACTCCGCTACGCGCCGCATCGTCATCACCGCACATCGCCACGTTAACCCCCTCGACTTGATTGTATCTGCGTCAAGGGAGAGCGGTGGCTGTCGCGCAGGTCAATTTTCCACGAATGGAAATTTGACCTGCACGGCAGCGATTTGACCGCGCAATGAGGTGGCGGCTCTGCATATTCCGCAAGGGGAAAAGGGGGCGAGAGGAAAAACGAGCGTCTGCGCGGTGGGGGGTGTGCAAAGCCCCTACGGGGGCAAGCCCCCGTAACCCCCAAACGTCTGCTGTACAGCCGTTTTGCATCTGCAACCCACTACAAATCGAGGAGTTTTGTAGGCGGGACCCTTGCAGATGCTCCAAATTTGCCTGACAGTCAAATTTTTAACCCTCGATTTTTATTGGACCCATCGGCATCGCGCCGCCCATAAAAATCAAGGCCGGTTCTTTCCTTCCCGGCACCCTCCCGTCGGCCCTGTATCCTGCCCGACACCAACCCTTTCCGTCTTTTCGCGTGCTTCAAGCCGTGCCGATATTTGCCGGGAAAACCAACAAATATCGCATTTTATGGCAAACTATACATCTACCGCCAATGTCGTTCTCTCGGTGAACGGCAAACAGGCCGAAAAGATGCTGTCATCGCTCGAAAAGGACGCGAAGCGTCTGGAGAAGCAGTTGGCAAAAGCCGCCGCTGCGGGCGACAAGGCCACGATGAAGAAACTTCAGCGCGAGCTGAACCAGACCAACCGCCTTATGGACCAGCTAAGAGGTTCGTCGGCCTCCGTCGAGAATGTTCTGCGCCGCCTTGACAAAGCGACTCCGAAGGAGCTTAACAAAGTCCTTCGGCAACTCAAGAACGAGTTGAACGGCATCGAGCGCGGCACTGCCGCGTGGGACGCACACGTCGCTAAAATCAAGGCGGTTAAAGCGGAGATTGACCGAGTCAACGAGACTATGCGCGAACAGCAGTCCCTTTCCGACCGCGTAATGGACTGGATCAACAAGTGGCAGGTGGCTCTCCTTGCTGTCGGAGCCGCCATTACGGGTCTTGTCCTCGCAGGGCGTAAGGCTGTCAACGCCTACGCCGAGATGGAACAGGAGATGGCCAATGTCCGTAAGTTTACGGGCATGACAGCCGAGGAGGTCGAAGCACTCAATGAGGAATTTAAGAAGATGGACACCCGCACTTCGAGAGAGGAACTTAACCAACTCGCCCAGGAGGCCGGACGACTTGGCAAGACCTCGCAAGAAGATGTCCTCGGCTTTGTCCGTGCAGCCGATAAAATCAATGTGGCCCTTGACGACCTCGGCAGCGGCGCTACGCTTACGCTGTCGAAGCTGACGGGCATCTTCGGCGATGAAAAAAGGCTCGGTACGGAAAAGGCCCTGCTTTCGGTCGGTTCAGTGATTAACGAGTTATCACAGAACTGCTCCGCATCGGCTCCGTATATCGCCGAGTTCGCCTCTCGCATGGGCGGTGTCGGCTCTCAGGCCGGCATGACCGTGCAGCAGATTATGGGCTTCGCAGCCGTGCTTGACTCCAACAACCAGAAGCTCGAAGCTTCTTCGACGGCTCTATCGCAGGTTATTGTCCGTATTTATCAGGATCCGGCCAAATATGCCCGTGTCGCAGGTATGAATGTCGAGAAGTTCGCCAACCTTGTAAAAACGGATATGAATGCCGCTCTGATCGAGTTTCTTTCGACCCTCAAACAGGCGGGCAACATGGATGTCCTCTCTCCGATGTTCAAGGACATGGGCGAGAACGGCTCCCGTGCCATATCGGCACTTTCGACCCTCGCCAACCATATCTCCGAGGTAAAGGCGCAGCAGCTTGTCGCCAACGAAGCCTTCGAGGAAGCCACTTCTATCGACAAGGAGTTCGATGTGCAGAACAATACGGTAATGGCGGGTCTTGAAAAGGCGAAGAAACGCGTCAACGAGATTGCCGTTGAACTGGGAGAGAAATTACAGCCTGTCATGCGGCTTGTCATCTCTTCCTCGACCATAGCGCTCAAGGCTCTTTCGGCTATGGTGGACTTCTTCATCAAGTACCGCAGGGAGATTGCCGCAGGTGTGATTGCCATTGCCGCTTACAATGCCATTATGCTTGTCTACAACTACCATACTGTCATGGCGACGAAGGCGACGGCTCTTTTCCACGGCGTGATGAAGCTCGTCAGGGGAATAATCCCTGCTGTAAGGCTTCTCTTTACGCCTCTCATAAACGCCGTGCAGTATTTCACCAACGGCCTTCAGGTCAACTATGCAATGCAGGAGCGATGGCGCAAGTCGATGGCGGCGATGAAGTTCTCCAACTGGGTAGGACTTATACTTGCTTTGGGCGCCGCCATATACGCCCTTGCCAACCGCTTTAAGTCTGCCGCCGAGGAAGCGGAAAAGGCCCGCAAGGAACAGGAGGAATACCGCAAGTCGCTCACTGACCTTGACGAGAAGTCATCGGAATACTGCCATGCAGAGATTGCACGGCTCGAAGCGCTCTATAAGGAGGCCACCAACGAAGCCAAAAGCACCGACGAGCGGCGCGTGGCCGCTGAGAAATTACAGGCGCTTTATCCCGATTACTTCAAGAACCTTTCCACGGAGCAGATTATGGTGGGTCAGGCGAAGACGGCCTACGACCAACTCCGCGACTCCATTATCGAGGTGGCCCGCGCCCGTGCCGCCGCCGACAAGATTGTGGAGAACGAGAAGGAACTTCTCACTCTCGAACAACAGGAGCCGGGACTGCGGCAGCAGCGTGACGCCGACAAGCGGGTATATGATGCCGCAGTCGCCGACTGGGAAAATGCCCGTCAGATGGAAAGTAATAATTCATACGGCAACTCTACGGACGCCGCCGTGGGGCAGATGGTTGATGTCGCTCCCTATGCCCGCAGGGTCGCTTCCACGGGGCAGACTTACGAGGCTTCGGAGGCCGCTTATCAGGCGAATATCACCAAGCAGCGGCAGCTCAACGAGGCAAACCAATTCCTCCGTCAGAAATACAATGTCTCCGCCGAAGCTCTTGCCGAGCCGGAGAACCCGCAAGTCAATCTGCCGGGCAATGTTCCTCTCGACCCTTCCGGCTCAGCGGGCGACAAATTCGCCGCTGAAAAGGACTGGCGCGAGCAACAGGAGGCGTCGGCGCGTATCAGCTACGCCACCGGCGTAACCGATTACGTCAAGTACACGGAAGAAATGGACCGCATCGCCGTGGAGTTTTACGAAAAGCAGTTGCTTCATACCGACCTGACGGAGACGGAGCGCCTGAAAATCACCGCCGAGTGGCGGGAGGCGCAGAAGAAGCAACAGGAACACGCCGACGCTCAGGCCATCGAGGCGGAGAACAACCGCTACAACACGCAGATTGCACAGCTCAAGCAGTTCTACATCGACGGCGCCATATCCAAAGAGACTTACGACCTCAGAATGGAGGAATACGAAATCGAACATCAGCGCAAGCTCGTGGCCGCAACCAAAGAGGGCAGCCGCGAGAGGCTTCAGGCCGAACAGCAGTTGCAGTCGCTGTTGATCGCGCAGATGCAGCGCAAGCAACAGGAGCGCGAACGGCTCGAAGCCAAGTATGCCGCCATGAAGAAGGACTACTTCGGCGACAATCCTCAGGAGGCTCAGGCTAAGTATGACGCCGACCTCGCTATGCTCGATGTCGTGTGCCAGCGCGAACTTGCCGCAGCCGGTAACAATGCGGCTGAGAAACTTCGTATCGACGAGGCATACGAAAAGGCGAAGCTCGCTCTGAAAAAGAAGTATGGACTTCTCGCCGAAGAAGATACGCGCAACGCTATGGAGCGCGGTATCGCCGATTCTCTCGAATGGCTCAACTCCGACGGCGGCAAGGCGCTCACCGGGACACTCGACACGCTCGTGTCGGGTATGTCGGCTGTGTTTTCGCAGCTTTCTACTATGGTTCAGGCTGAACTGGAGATACAGACGGCATCTATCAACAAGCGCTATGATGCGGAAATCTCCCGTGCCGAGGGTAATTCCTACAAGGTGAAGAAGCTTGAAAAGCAGAAGGAGTCTGAAATAGCCAAGGCCAAAAACGAGGCCAACCGAAAGATGTTCGCCATGCAGGTTATCCAGGCCGTTGCGCAGACTGCGACCAACGCCCTTAACGCATACGGTTCGGCTGCGGCCATCCCCGTTGTCGGCTATATACTGGCGCCCATCGCGGCGGCTATGGCTGTGGCGGCAGGTGCTCTGCAAATCGCCACTATCAAGAAGCAGCAACAGGCATCGGAGGCGCAGGGCTATATGTCCGGCGGCTTCACAAAGGAGGGTCCAGTCGATGAAGTGGCCGGTGTCGTTCACGCCGGGGAGTGGGTTGCTTCGCAGCGTCTTGTGAAGTCACCTCAGGCTCGGCCTCTTATCGAAGCCCTCGACTATGCGCAGAAAAATAATACCATCGGTTCTATCAGTATGGCTGATGTTTCTGAAAAAATAACTGCCCCCATAAAGATTGCCCGTGTTCAATCTTCATCGGGACCCGCAGTTACGTTCCCGGATTATTCAGGAGTAGAGGAGAACGGCTCCGCCGCAGTTATCGCCGAGCTGCGCTCGACTATCTCCGCTCTAAATACTCGGCTTAATGAACCTTTTGTGACCGTAAACACCGTGGCCGGCGATTACGGCATCCAAAAGGCTCAGGATGATTACGACCGCTTAATGAAAAACAAATCACCCAAATCCCGTAAATAATGCAAATCTACGTCAATAATCAACTGGCCGCACTCAAAAAGGGTACAAGTTTTGAGTACGTTTCCGAAAATAGAATGTTTTCGGGTAGTGATGGCTATACCTTAACCATCACTTTCCCTCTGCGAGGTTGCCCCGAAAATCTCGCTATCTTCGGCCATATCAACCGAGCCGATGTCGCGGCGCAGAAAGTTATCTTCGACTGCGAAATCCGCGACGGCAGCTTCTACAAGTTCGGCTCTATAACCATAACCGAGATTAGCGAGGTGGAGGTCAAGACTCAATTTTTGGAGGGTCGAAGCGAGCAGAACTTCGACAAGACTTTCGATAAAGTCTACATCAACGAGCTTGACCTCGGAGCGCCACCGACAACGGCCAAATCTGCAATTACGCCCTCAAACGCCTGGTTCCCCGACAATACCGGGTGCCAATGCGTGGCGCTCCCGTGGGTCAACTATTATTCGGGCAACATTCAGAATAAGGCGGAGAATATCGTCGACGATGCAGTGCAGAATAAATCTCATTTCGAGTGGAGCGAGGACACCACCGGCCTTTCTTGGCAACCATATCTCCTTTACATCACAAAGAAGATATGCGAGGCTGTCGGCTACTCTGCCGACTTCTCCAAATGGGAGGAAGTGGAGGAATACAAGTATTTGCTAATCTGCAATACTCTCCCTTATGCTTGGTACATGCCGGGCTTCGCCAACGCCTTGCCGCATTGGACGGTCGAAGAATATTTTGAGAAACTTGAACTGTTCCTCGGCGGAGAGTTCGACTTCGACCATCGGGGCAAGCGTATTACGTTTGCCTTCACTCAGGCGACTTTGGCCGCTAAAAGACCTGTCTGCCTTGAACGTGTGGTCGAGGAACACTCCACCGAGGTTAAGGTGGACGATGACCGCTGCGAGTATATGGAGGCGAAGAACCTTGTCTACAAAGATTGCGACCACGAAATGTGGAAATTCTACTCCTGCGATTGGTTTGTTAAGGGCTGGCAGAATAGAGTGATACGATATAACTCAATGACGGAGCTTCTTAACGCCAACAAACCATATAGCACTTGGGACGGTCAACACCACCGCGACAACCGCATCGACAAGCTGCTCTATGCCGCCGACTGCGACGCTTACTTCGTAATCCGTGCCGTCAGCCGTAAGCAGGTTATAGAGTGGCACGCAAGCCGTATCCACGTTTACTATCAATATACCTGCCGTCTGCAACCCGTCAATCTCTTTGGCGGTCGTATCGTGGACGATAGCGAGGACGCCGAGCAGGTAGAGATTGAGTTTGTTCCGGCATGGATAGACGATACCGAGGAGAAATACGGTCGTGTGCTGTTCCTCTCTTTCTCCGGCTACGATGAAGACAACAATACGACGAGCGAGGACGATAGCGATCATCCCTTCATGCAGACGCACTCGGCATCATCGCTCGCCGCAGGGGAGAAAGAAAAGAAATCGGAGTATTACGATTGCATTTATATAGGTTGGTACGACGGCTCCAACTACTATCAGGGCACCCATCTGCCTTATCCGAATGTAGAGAATATCGTTATCGCCGATGATTGGAGTAATTTCAACTACGCCCATTTTTCCCTGCGCATCAACGACCGACAGGAACGGCGAGGCAAAATCATCCACAACATCGACCCGAAAATGAAAACCACCTTCAAATTCCTCTCCGATACCATCCCCGATGTCCGCTCCGTTTTCCACATCCGAGGCAAGCGCTATATCTGCGAAAAAATAACTGCGACCTTCACCGAAAAAAACGGTATGTCGCAGTTACTCAAAGGGGTATTTTACCCGATGCAGGAAACTTAGGCCACTTCTGACCTTGCTCCCTCCGGCGCGGCTGACTTCCTCGGTCTGCCGCGTTTCTTCTTTGCAGGTTCTTCCGATGCCGTGCCACCGTACAGCACATAGTCGAGGACTTTGCGGTTGGCTTCGTCCACCTCGGCCATATCTTCTTCAATGTAGATGTCGGTCACGGTATGGCTTCCGTGTCCGAGAGCGAGGGCTATTGTGTCCTTGCTGATTTTCAGCTTACGGGCTATTGTGGCCCATGAGTGACGCGCCCAATAGGTTGTCAGTTCGTCGAGTCCCAACTGTTCCTTTATCTCGTTCAACCCTTTGCAGAGGTTGTTGTAGAAGTGGCGGTAGTTGGCATAACTCTCGCAGAAGTTGACAAGCAACTCATTTCCTGCATAGCGCTCGATTATCTCTCGCGCCTCTTTTTCAACCTTTATTGAGTAAGGCCGATGAGTTTTGGCACGAATGTACTCAATGCGCCCCTGCGAGATTTTCGTGAGGCCGCAAAGGTCTACTACGTTGATACCTACGAGCATGAACGACAGCTTGAAGAAATCGAGGTACTTCTGCTGCCATTCCTCTGCGCACTTGTGGTTGAAGATGCGACGCAGGGTGTTGATGTCGAAGTTGCGCTTGCGTGTGGCTTCCGTCTTAATCTTGAAGCGACGGAAAGCATAGTAGGTGGTAACTTCGTTGTCGATGGCGTAATTTACCACGGCGCGGATATTGCGCAGGTGTATGGCTATGGAATTTGCCGTATTCGTCTCAGCGAGGAAGTCCTGAAAATCTTCAAGCCATGAGATTTTGATGTCCTCGAATTTTACCTTGCCGAGAGCTTCCTCACCGAGCCATGCCACCAGGCGTTTGCGTGTGGCGTCATATATGCCGTTGGTACGGCCTTTCTTGCGCTCAGTGAAGCGGTCGAACCACTTCAAGAACGTATTCGGGTCTTCTTTAGGCTTCTTCTCCTCCGACTCGTCTTCGGGTTGAAGTTGAGCCTTGATAGCCTTGCACAGCTCAGTCGCGGTCAGCTTGTTTATCTGACCGAGCGAAGACATCTCCAACAAAATGGAATTGACTGCTCCCATTTTGCTCTGTGCCACTCGGTTCAATAAATCTTTTTGAGGATGCGCTATAACTCGTGAGGTAGCCTTGTCCCATTGCGAGGGGAGCAGTTGGATGTCAAGGACTATGAAACTCGTTCCGCTACGATGGTTGATAGCGATTTTCAGCGACACCAATTTTTTCTTGTCGCCTCCCGACTTTCTTGTGTCGAGGTAGAATTTTGCTGTTGCCATAGGCTCAAAAAATTGTGGTCTTGCCTATGTTGTGGAGCAGTGGAGCAGTTTTTGGAGCAGTTTTATTTCCGCAAACTTCGGCGCTTTTCCGTAACTTTCGGCAATCTGACCGTTTTTTTTTGAGCGTTTAGCTCTAATTTTTAGAATAAAGGCACTGACTATACGTCTGATAATCAGTGCCTTATCTTGCGGAGCGAGGGGGATTCGAACCCCCGATACGCTTTTGGCGTATACACGCTTTCCAGGCGTGCCTCTTCAGCCACTCGAGCATCGCTCCAAAAAACTGATTCTAAAGAAGATCTGATCGCCGATTTACCTCTCCGGGCAATTGCCTCTTAGCCTCTCTGAGGCAAAAGAGAACGGCGAATCTGTCCCTTCTTCG
>UMHT01059232.1_pt1 | contig 25409 bp, 19 predicted proteins | sample 1965601 | NCBI WGS metagenome assembly UMHT01 (sample SAMEA4836105, study PRJEB28245) | human gut metagenome | biome: gut microbiome; material: fecal sample | place: Denmark | collected 2008 | reverse complement strand
GATGGAAGATATAATAATAGCCGTTCCTTTTATAAAACTTCGGGCCTTCACACGTCTGGTGTGCTTCGTGACCGTCGAAGATAATGCGTGAGGGGGTGATGGCTTTGGTCGCTTCCTTATTCAATTCACAGATGGTGATTACACTTTTCAGTCCGGCACGGCTTCCTGCATAGGCGTGTACCAGATATACTTTTCCGTCTTCATCCCAAAGCGGGCAGGTATCGATGATTCCTTTTCCCGGTTTAACCAGAACAGGTTCCGTCCACGGACCTTGCGGGTCTTTGGCTTTTACCATGAAAGCGCCTTGATCCGGGTCTCCCCAGAAGATATAAAACTCTCCGTTATGGTGGCGGATACTGGGTGCCCAGACACGGTTGCCGTGTTCCGGACGTTCCGGTGTTTCAATAGGGGTGAGGGCATAGGGAACAGCAGCTCCGATAATCGTCCAGTTCACTAAATCCTTGGAATGTAGAATCTGCAATCCCGGCAGACAGTTGAAGCTGGAAGAAGTCATATAGAAATCATCTCCTACGCGGCAAGCGTCCGGATCGGAATAATCGGCATAGAGCACCGGATTTTTGTATTTACCATTTCCGAGATCGGAAACCCATACTTCGGATACATAGTTTTTCTGTGCTACCGCAGTGAAAACAGTTAGCAGGCAAAAAGCTAAAGTCTGTGTCAATCGTTTCATGATATAGGTATAATAGTTTGATATTAAAGATTCAGTTGAAGTCTCTCAATGGGGCAAAGGTAAAAAAAAGACTCCGCACAAAGGAGTAATAATTGTGCAGAGTCGGTATAAAAACTGGTAAATACTCCAGTATTTGATTGTTTAACTGTATTTGTATGCTTTGTTTGATGAATATCTTTTATTTTGACCGTTACCGGATGTGCCAGTTCTTCTTTCCATTCACGGAGGTAAGCAAACCATGCTTCCGGTGTCTTATAGCCGAAAGTTTCTTTCATGGAAGTGAAAGTGGTGTGATACTGTAAGTATTTGCTTCCCGGAGATGTGATGGTGTAGAGGTAGTTGTCTTTGTCTTTCTCTTCCGATTTCACATATCGTTGGGGAATGCAGGTCCCAAGACCTACTGTTTCTTTGGCATATTTCACGGTATCGTTTACCGGCCAGTCTGTTCCCCAACTGCCGACAAGCCCTTTGTGATCCGAGTAAGATTCTGCGGTACCGACAATATCCTGAACGCCTGTACAGAACACTTCGTTCTTAATCGGCTCGTCGAAGAATGCCTCGATACGAAGATCACGGTGTCCGGCATAGAGTGTGTAACGGGTCATCATGTCCAATTCCGCATTTTGATATTTCCAGCCTGTCACTTCGATTTCTGCGATGACACGCACCGGACCGTAAGAGATGATACGTTCCGTACGGGTAGCCACCGGAGTGATATGAGTTGCTTTCTTTCCGTCCCATCCTTTGAAAGCACCCGGACCGCAACTGTCGAATACCCGGAGGACATCGTCACCGAATCCTCTTGCTAACTGTTCGTCAGTAGGGTAGAACTGAGATTCTTTGATTTCCAGTCCTTTATTGAACTTACCGTAGATATCCGGTGTCTGTTTTTCGTTAAAGTAAAGACGATAGCCTACCAGTTCCGATTCCAGTACAGGACCATGAGGACGGACCATACTATATATATTACTTGTACCAGGGACAGTGATTGCCTGTACTGACTGATGCTTTCCTTTTCTCGGGTCAGCAATGAACATTTCCGCATAAACCCGTGCCGGATAGGTTTTCGTACTCTTTTCAGAAGACAGGGTTACCTGAAATGTTTTTCTTCCGTGAGCAGGGAGGCTGGTAACGAATGCCAGTTCATCCATCTTACGGTCTCTGTTCAGGTCGTCCAGCTGAGAAGGAATTTCAGTGCTTCCTTCCATTACTACGGCAGACTTTACTTTAAATCCGGTATGCAAGTCACGCAAGTTGATTACTACCGGTTCATCCGTCTTGGCACGGTTCCAGTTATTGTTTACTTCTACAGTAATGGTTTTCTCCTGTTTTTGAGCCCAGGCGGACAGAGAGCAACACCCGACAAGGAGTGTGATGATAAAAATATTCTTCTTCATGATTTTAAGGCATGATATTATACGTCGTATTTCTTTCTGCAAAAGTAATTGAAAAAATAGCAGACCGGCTTATCTTTGGAAGATAAATTAGTCTGCTATTTGAGCTTTTTACTCTATATAATGATTTTGTGGTTTTCTGTGGTGGAATCTCTTATTTGAAATTCAATATCTGTCCTTTGGCGTCAATCTCTTCATAAGTCTCTCCATCGACTTTCAGATTCTTGGCGCTTTTGACATTCAGTATATTCTTTCCTTTGGTTGATTCTACATAAATATTTTCGAGTGTGACACCGTCTACCTGACTGATAACGACTCCGTCAGTAGCTTCCGTCATCACAACATTCTTCACAGTTACGTTACGGATAGGCATTTCCGGAAGTCCGTTGAAGAACATCGCACGTCCCGAACCTCTGCAAATGACATTTGATATATGAATATCACGGAACGCAGGAGTCTCTTCGGTTACAGGAGGAATCGCCGTCTTCATACGGCTCAGCAGATCTTCTTCCGATTCTTCTCCGGCTCCTTTGCCACCATAGAACAGGTCGAAAAGTAACGGTTCGTTCGGTATATTGATCATATTGATGTTATTGATATAGATGTTTTCTACAACACCGCCACGTCCGCGGGTACTTTTGAAGCGCAGACCTACATCTGTTCCCAGGAATGTACAATCTTCTACATAGATATTCTTCACACCACCGGACATTTCACTGCCTACTACAAATCCGCCATGCCCATGTAATACCGTATTATTCTTTACGATTACATTCTGGCAAGGTTCTCCGCGGCGGCGGCCGTTCTCATCTTTGCCCGATTTGATACAGATGGCATCGTCACCCGCATCGAATACACTATTCAGGATCAGTGCATTCTTGCAAGATTCCAGATCGAGTGCATCTCCGTTCTGTGAATACCAGGGATTGATTACCTGAATATTATTCACTGTAAAGTCTTCACATGACAACGGATGCAGACACCAGCTCGGTGAGTTCTTGAAAGTGACTCCTTCTAGCAAAATCCTCTTGCTTTTCACGAAATTCAGTAATACGGGGCGTAACCATGCACGGATTTCATTCCATTCTTCGTCCGTGTTGATGCCTTCGGGCACATTGAAGTCTTTGCAGGCCATTGCGCCTTTCAGCGAACCGGCGGTAGGATACCATATTCTTTCCTGTTCATCGAGTACACCACCCGATTTTACCAGTTTATTCCATTGCGAAGCTGTTAGTTTTTCCTTTTTCACCGGACGCCAGCAGTCTCCGTTTCCGTCAAATATTCCATATCCTGTGATAGCGATATTCTCTGCATTACGAGCAGAAATCGGTGATTGACAGCGGCGTGTTTCCAATCCTTCGAAAGAAGTGGGGATGATAGGATATGCTTCAAAATCACCGGTGAAGAGTATCAGGGCATTGCGTTCTGTATAAAGATTCACGTTGCTGAGCAGTTCGATAGGTCCGGTCAGCCAAGTGCCTTCGGGGATGATAACTTTACCTCCGCCACGTTGGTTTACTTCTTTTATAGCATCGTTGATTGCTTTCGTATTCAGGGTCATCCCATCCCCCTTGGCTCCGAATTTAGAGATATTTACCTCATAAGCAGGAAAAACCGGCTGCTGTACTTTCGGCATTTCGAAAGGTAAATTCTGGTAAATGGTGTCATCTATTGCGTTTTCGCTTATTGCGCACTCACTTTGTTTGCATCCCGAGACAAACGGCAAACAACATACGACCATCCAGAGGAGTCTTCTTGTCATTGTGTTCATTTAGTAACTTTTCTATAGGGTTATACATTTATTGTTTTTCTGGTATTTTCTTTCGATTGCTAAGATGGCTTTTCATAACTCTTATCTCCCTCCGCAGGCGACCTCTCGCAGGCAGCCTGCCGGAAAGGAATAAGACAAATTCATGTTAACCTAATTCTAACCTTAAAATAAATATTATGAAAAAACCTCTTAATTATCATTGGCAAAGATAAGGGGGAAACTTCAGGCAGATGTGGAGTTATTGATAGAATACGTGTATTTTTTGTCATTTATGTCTAATATTTGCACACTTCTCGTGTTTTTATGCAGAAAGATACTATCTTTGCACAAAATTTAACTATTAGAAGATATGAGTAACAACTTGTTGAAAGGAAAAAGAGGAATTATCTTCGGTGCACTGAACGACCAGTCTATCGCCTGGAAAGTAGCAGAGCGCGCCGTGGAAGAAGGTGCAACTATTACATTATCAAATACTCCGATGGCTATCCGTATGGGTGAAGTCAATGCATTAGCTGAAAAACTAAACTGTCAGGTAGTGCCGGCAGATGCCACCAGTGTGGAAGATCTGACGAATGTATTCAAGACATCTATGGATATATTGGGTGGACAAATTGATTTTGTATTGCATTCTATCGGTATGTCTCCTAACGTGCGCAAGAAACGTACTTATGATGACCTTGACTATGGAATGTTGGACAAGACATTGGATATTTCGGCTGTATCGTTCCATAAAATGATTCAGTCCGCCAAGAAACTGAACGCTATTGCGGAATATGGTTCTATCGTAGCTTTGAGTTATGTCGCTGCTCAGCGTACTTTTTACGGCTACAATGACATGGCAGATGCTAAAGCCCTGCTGGAATCTATCGCACGCAGTTTCGGGTACATCTACGGTCGTGAGCATAGCGTACGTGTGAATACGATTTCACAGTCGCCTACCTTTACTACTGCCGGTTCGGGAGTGAAAGGTATGGATAAGCTGTATGATTTCGCTAACCGTATGTCTCCGCTTGGAAATGCAACAGCTGACGAATGTGCGGATTATTGTATCGTGATGTTCTCCGACCTTACCCGTAAAGTGACTATGCAGAACTTATTCCATGACGGTGGTTTCTCCAGCGTAGGTATGAGTCTTCGTGCAATGGCTACTTACGAAAAAGGACTGGATGAGTACATGGACGAAAATGGTAATATCATTTACGGATAAAAGGTTATGAAACTACGGATCTCTCTTCTTACTATATTAATAGGTATGCTTTTCGCCTCCTGCGGCTTAAGCACAGGAAAGGTTGCGGAGCAGAAGGAAGAAGGGATTTCTGTTCTGAGATACGATAAGCTGTTGAGCGAATATGTTCGCTCCAACAGCTTTTCCGCTATGCAGAAACTGACAATGGACTATCGCCAGCCGACAAAGATTCTGATAGAAGATGTACTGTCTATCGGTACGGTGAAGGACGACACCATTTCTCAGCGTTTGCAAAAATTCTACTCGGATAGCACCTTGCTTCGTTTGCTGAGCGATGTAGAAGCTAAATATCCCAATCTTGACGAAGTAGAAAAAGGACTCACCAAAGGATTCCGGAAGCTGAAGAAGGAAGTCCCCGATACGAAAATACCATTTATTTATTCGCAGATATCCGCATTCAATGAATCAATCATTCTGGTAGATACATTGCTGGGAATCAGCCTCGATAAGTATATGGGAGAAGACTATCCTCTCTACAAACGTTTCTACTATGACTATCAATGTACTTCGATGCGTCCGGAACGGATTGTGCCGGATTGTTTCGCATTCTATCTCCTTAGCCGTTACGAAATGAACTATCATGAAGGTACTTGTCTGGTCGATCTGATGATGCATTCCGGCAAAATCAATTATGTGGTGCAGCATCTGCTTGGTTATGACGATATTGGCCAGGCAATGGGATACTCGGATCAGGAGAACGAATGGTGCAGGAAGAATGAAAAGGATATCTGGGAGTATATCTGTGCAAACGATCATCTGCACGCACGTGACCCGATGGTGATCCGCTACTATATGAAACCGGCGCCGACTGTTGATATGTTGGGAGGACAAGCCCCTGCATTGATCGGTTCGTGGGTGGGAGCACGGATTATAGCATCCTACATGAAAAAGCATAAAGATCTTAAAATAAAGGATCTGCTGGAGCTTACCGATTATCAGAGTATGTTCGAAGAGTCCGGTTACCTGAAACTCTAGTCCATACCTATTACTTATTACTTATCACCTATTACCTAAAGTGGAAACTGCTCTTTACCTGTTGCCCGTTACATTGGGCGATACACCTCTTGAACAGGTGTTACCTTCTTATAATACGGAGATTATTCGTGGTATCCGGCATTTTATTGTCGAAGATGTTCGTTCTGCCCGTCGCTTTCTGAAGAAGGTTGACCGGGAAATTGATATTGATTCGCTGACTTTTTATCCTTTGAATAAGCATACTTCTCCCGAAGATATATCCGGTTATCTGAAACCTTTGGCGGGTGGAGCCTCAATGGGGGTGATTTCGGAGGCGGGCTGTCCTGCCGTTGCCGATCCGGGAGCAGATGTGGTTGCCATTGCTCAGCGCCAGAAACTGAAAGTGATTCCTCTGGTAGGTCCTTCCTCTATTATTCTTTCTGTGATGGCTTCGGGATTCAACGGACAGAGCTTTGCCTTTCATGGTTACCTGCCAATAGAACCGGGAGAACGGGCTAAGAAGTTGAAGGCACTGGAGCAGCGTGTCTACGCTGAAAGTCAGACACAGTTATTCATCGAAACTCCTTACCGGAATCATAAAATGATAGAAGATATCTTGCAGAATTGCCGGCCGCAGACAAAACTATGTATTGCTGCCAATATTACTTGCGAGGGCGAGTTTATACAAACCCGCACGGTGAAAGACTGGAAAGGGCATATTCCCGAATTGTCTAAGATTCCTTGTATTTTTCTCTTATACAAATAACATCTTTCAAGTGTTCGTATTCATCTTCGAAGCAACTGCTGAAAAAGCCTTTGCCCATATTTTCTTCTATCTGTTTGAAACTCCATAGCTTACTGTTCTTGAAACGGGGAGTGCAAAGGATAGAATCATCTTTGATATCGACGATGAAAAGATAGATGAGCCGATTGGTTGTTTCATTCTCGAAGTGATAGACAATGTTAAACTCCGGCTTGAAGTCTTCCGTTGCGTGTGGAAGCGCATTGTGCACCAGGCGGTTTACTCCTTCCGTGAGGGATTCACCATAGCGGAGATAGCATTCCATTGGTATGTCTGTTTTCCCTTTATCCAGGATGGCATTCATCGGTCTATCGCAAAGAAACAGCATCCCGTGAGTAGATACGGCTATTCTTATGACCGGATTGATATAGGCATTCTTATAGTTGAGGGCTTCTATGGCAAGGCTTCTTCCGATGACATCTCCTTTCGTGTTGACTATGGGCACGTATTCCGTGTGCGACATCAGATGGTTGAAATACCGGATAGCAATCTGATTGAACAGGATACTCATCACAAATACGACAGGGGGAAATACCTTATAAAGTATCACCATGCTTGTCTGGCTTAAAGGGTCCTGACAGGCAACGACAATACTGATAATAATAAAATGCAGGATACCGAAGATCAATGCAAAACGGGCCGAAACAACTGCCGCCTCTGCTCCTTGCGCATACAAGCGCTTATTGCAGGAGCCTATCTGTCTCAGAAAGTGGTTGATAAATCTCTTTTTATGCATATAGAGTATCAGCATCGGAATGAGGATACTGACTTCCAGGGTAAGAGGCAGAGCACCTGGCGGAACATAGTCACCGGGAATCAAGGCTGCAAGTGACAGCAGTGCCAGCATTCCGGTGGCAATATAAAGAATAAAATTAGGAATTAGCGCTCCTTTACGGTGTAGTAATAGGTATATCCCTACGATACCTATACCAGTACCGATGTAAATAGCCGTGTCTTGCGTTATAAATTCACACAATAAAATGGAAATAATAACGGGGATAAAACCCAATGACATGTTAAACGCGGAAGAAAGTGTTCCTTTATGATCCATCTTTATGTTTATTTGCCGGTTTTACCTATAAAACAAATAGGGAATGTGTTTTGTTTTCTATCGAATGTGTTTCTCTGCATGATAGGATGAACGAACGAGAGGAGCACTCTCTACAATGCTGAATCCTTTCTTTAAACCGATGGTTTTGTAAGTGGCGAATTGTTGTGGCGTCACATACTCGGCAACCGGATAATGTCGGTGTGTAGGCTGCAAATATTGTCCTATCGTAAGAATCTGGCAGCCGACTGCCAGCAGGTCGTCCATAATGGTTTCCACTTCCTGTGGAGTTTCTCCCAACCCCACCATAATACCGCTTTTTGATTTTGTTCCGCTTCGGGCGATGTGACCGATCACTTGCAGGCTGGTATCATAGTTGGCCGCACTGCGAACCAGGGGACTGATGCGTCTTACCGTCTCCATATTATGGGAAATAATATCGGGATTGGCTTCTATCACTAGGTCTACCAGTTCCATTCTACCCTGAAAATCGGGTATCAGTACTTCGATTGTGGTCTGCGGATTCAGTCGTTTGATCTCACGAATGGTATGTGCCCAATGTCCGGCTCCCAGATCGGGAAGGTCGTCACGGTCTACCGAAGTAACTACCGCATGATCTAGTTTCATAAGAGCGATAGACTCCGCTACGTGTGTCGGTTCGTTGGCATCCAGTGGATGCGGGCGTCCGGTTTGTGTGTTGCAGAATTTGCAGCTTCGGGTGCAGATGTCACCACCGATCATAAATGTGGCAGTTCCTTTTCCCCAGCATTCTCCCATGTTGGGACAACGCCCACTGCTGCATATCGTATGCAGGCAGTGGGAGTCGACAATTCTTTTAGTTTCGGTGTAACGGTCGTTGGCACCGATATTTATTTTCAGCCATTCAGGCTTGCGCACTCTGTCAGCCATTACAAATTGTTGAGGAAGAAGTTGGTCAATCGTGTATATAGATGCTGACGGGTGTTGCCGCCGTATATGCCATGATTACGATTGGTATATACTTGCATATCAAATTGTTTGCCCAACTGCACCAGATGCTCGGCGTATTCAGCACAGTTCTGGAAGTGAACATTATCGTCTGCCATACCATGTACCAGCAACAGATTGCCGTGCAGCTTGTCGGCCCGTGTGAAAGCGGATGATTCTTTGTATCCTTCTGCGTTTTCTTTCGGGGTGCGCATGAAACGTTCTGTATATATGGTGTCGTAGAAACGCCAGTCGGTAGGTGCGGCAACAGCTACACCGGCTTTGAACACCGGCGTTCCTTCGCTCATACTCATCAATGTCATGTATCCGCCATAGCTCCATCCCCAGATACCGATCCGGTCTTTATCCACATACGGCTGTTTGCCTAAATAAAGAGCTGTTTCGACCTGGTCTTTGGCTTCTTTCACACCGATTTTGAGATAAGTGCATTTCTCGAACGCTTCTCCGCGGCCTCCTGTGCCACGACCGTCTACACATACAACGATATAGCCGAGGCTGGCCATGTAAGTCTCCCAACTGATTCCCCAAGTATCCAGAACTTGTTGTGATCCCGGACCGCTATATTGGTACATCAGCACCGGATATTTCTTGGATGCGGAGAAGTTGACAGGCTTCATCATCCATCCATTCAAAGTTACCCCGTCCGTAGTCTGGAAGGTAAAGAACTCTTTTTGCGGGATGGCATAGCCGGCTAACGTTTGTTTCAACTGGTCGTTGGTGATAAGCGTTTTTAAGGTTTTGCCTGTGTTGTCGTTCAGTGTAACCAGCATAGGAGTATCCAGATTCGAGAATTTGTTCATGTAATACTTCATCGATTTGCTGAATAGCGGTGTATTGGTTCCTTCACGTTGAGACAACTTTGTCTTTTTACCTTTCTTATCGATCTTGTAAACTGCTTTACGCAAGGGGCTTTCCTCATTGCTGGTATAATAGAAAGAACCGTCTGCTTCGTCATAACCCAGAAAATCCTTCACTTCATATTTGCCATTGGTTACTTTCTTGATAAGGTTTCCCCCCATGCTGTACCAGTAAAGATGGCTGAAACCGTCACGTTCGCTAAGCAAACTGAAAGTTTCCGGATAGAACTTGATATTATCGAACACGTTCTCCTTAATATAATAAGGTGACTCATCACGCAACACTAACTTGCAGAGCGTTGAGCGCGGATCGGCAAAATAAAGGTCGAAACGATCCTGATGGCGGTTCAATGTCATGACGGCAAGTTTGCTGGCATCTTTCGTGAAGCGGATGCGGGGGATATATCCGTCTGCATCTATCGGAAGCTTCATGGTGCGGGTCACGTGCGATTTGATGTCGTACGTACGTACTTCTACTTTCGAGTTCGGGTATCCGGCTTTCGGATACTTGTAGGTATATTCGCCCGGATAGTCTTTCAAAGGAGTAATCTGCGGTGCTTCTCCCGCGAACATCGGAAAAGAATAAGAAGGAACTTCCGATTCGTCGAAGCGGATGAAAGCAATCATGGTATTATCGGCACTGAACTCCAGGGCACGGTTGAAACTGAACTCTTCCTCATATACCCAGTCGGGGATACCGTTGAGAACCATATTTTGCTTGCCATCTTCGGTCACCTGGCTTTCGCTGTTACCGTAGAGCAGCTTTACGAGAAATATATTATTGTCACGCACGAAAGCGATCATCGTTCCGTCGGGAGAAAAGACGGGGACCTGTTGAGGTCCGCCGTCGGACAGCCGTTCAATAATGTTGTTTGTCGTAACTCCCTTATCATTTCGTTTCAAAGGGTATATATAATGCACAGCTGTGTATGAATGCCGGTATATCGGGGTCGTTTTGGTAGCAATCAGCAATTTGTCACCATCGGGTGAGAACTGATAGCTGTCGAAATTCTTGAAGTCACATTCACGTGCCTGGTTCACGTCAAAGATCACCTCTACTTTTTCTCCTGTGCGGAATGAGTATTTGATGATTTGCGTACCGTCGGCGTTCATTTGTGTGTAGTGCTCTCCATCTGGTGTGGGGATGACTCCCTGAATATTTTCCGGGCGGAAGCGTCCGGAGGTAATATCTTTTAAATCAAGTGCCTTTTGTCCTTGTGCCATTCCGGCGAGGCAGAGAAGGCAGAGGAGCAGGGCTAAACTTACTTTTCTCATTTTATAAATCGTTTTATATTTTACTTGTTTAAGGGGGTTAAGTTCATACCCTGCAAAAATAACAATAAACTTAAATACCTCAAAGTACATCCTGTTTTTGTTTGAATTAAACCCTTATTTTCTTACGCCTTTTAAATTTGTTTAGTATCGGATGACTGCTGTTTAGTTAAAAATGATGTATTGCGGAGAAAAAAGAGTCTTTCCCCTTGCATTATCAGAATGGAAAGTGATATATTTGTGATATCAAAATAATATCAAAATTTAGTCCTATGAATGCAAAAGAATTTCAGTACAATGACGTGGTTATTAATGGGTTTGTAGCCTTGTTTGTTAATTTGGCGATACTGCCTCTTCTGATTGTGATGAGCTTTGTCCTTTTTAAAGGAAGTATTGTTTTGTTCATGCTGCTGATCCTCTTTCTTGCGGCAGCTATTCTGATGATTCCCGGATATTTTTCTCAGGAACCGAACGAAGCCCGGGCTATGGTATTCTTCGGAAAGTACAAGGGTACCTTTACCGAAACCGGTTTCTTTTGGGTGAATCCTTTTATGAATAAGAAAAAGCTTTCTTTGCGTGCCCGTAATCTGGATATAGAGCCTATCAAGGTGAATGATAAGATTGGTAACCCTATTCTGATAGGACTGGTGCTTGTCTGGAAACTGAAGGATACGTATAAGGCCATGTTCGAAATCGATGCACAGACGATGGCGGATAATAAAGGAACCGGACAGATGAGCGTAACCGTTGCCGGACGAATGAATGCTTTTGAAGATTTTGTGCGTGTGCAGAGTGATGCTGCTCTCCGTCAGGTGGCAGGATTGTATGCTTACGATGATAACGAAGCGAATTCGGATGAATTGACATTGCGGAGCGGTGGCGATGAAATCAATGATCAGTTGGAACACCAGCTTAACGAACGTCTGGCGATGGCCGGAATGGAAATAGTGGAAGCCCGCATCAACTATCTGGCTTATGCTCCGGAGATTGCAGCCGTCATGTTGCGTCGCCAGCAGGCTTCGGCCATTATCAGTGCCCGTGAAAAGATTGTGGAGGGTGCCGTATCAATGGTACGTATGGCTTTGCATAAACTTTCTGAAGAAGAAATTGTTGAATTGGACGAGGACAAGAAGGCGGCGATGGTCAGTAATCTGCTTGTAGTTCTTTGTGCGGATGAGGCTGCACAGCCGGTAGTCAATACAGGTACGTTGAATCATTAATAAATAAAAATAGAAGGTAAGAAGGTAGTGGCTAAAAAAGAATCTTCAATAAAGAGTTTTGTTTTGCGTGTAGATGCCGAGACAATGGATGCCATCGAAAAATGGGCAGCCGATGAGTTTCGCAGTACCAACGGACAACTTCAGTGGATTATTGCCGAAGCGCTGAGAAAGAGCGGTCGGCTGAAAAAGAAATCCGCTAAGGCAGGGAATGCTCCGTCCGAATCTTCCGATCAGGCATAACCTTTTTTAGATAGAATTGATAAGGATTATTGGAAGATATTCGATATCTTTGTGAAAAGTACTTTAAATATTACCGCTATGAATTCGAAGAGAAAAGATTTGCAGTATGCTTCTGTCTTCCTGTTGGCCGTAGCATTGACATTCCTGATGGGAAAAGGTGATAACCTGTGGTTGATATCATGGGGTGACTTGATACCGAGTCTGTTTGTGCTGTTCATTGCGGGTGATTGTCTGCACAGTTCCCTGCTCCGTATTAAACGTGGCGAGGAAGCAGGAGGTTCCCGTTGGAGTACCTGCTTCGCTTTTCTGATATTCAGCATTGTTTTCATGGGCGATTTATTCTTCATCGGCCATTTTATCATTGATAAATTACTGGGATAATAAGGGAGATGTAGCCTTACTTTTCAGATAAACAACCCTATATTCTTGTGTTATCTATCGGATAAGGTCGTGTGATATAAGTTCAATTGTTATTGTGCCACTCGGGTGAACAGATCGTTTCACCCGGGTGGCACGATCTGTTCACTAGAGTGCGCAGGCCTGTGCACTCTAGTGGAACGATGAAGATGTCGGTAAGAAAACAGAGGTATGTAAGGGAGATAAGATAAGGATGTAGGTAAGAGATGCTAAGAAGATAGGTAAGCGTCTCGGCGATGTCGTCTTTTCTGAGAAGCTGGGGGGAATGGATGGATAAATAATGATGGAATCTGAGTTGAATGCCAATATATAAATAGGTATACCTTACCGCAATTGTTAAAAAAGAAGATAAACTAAAGCATTTAGTTTACTTTAACTATGAAAATTAGTTTATGAACTAAAACTTCTCGTTATTTGCAGCAAACAATGTTGTAAATATGAAAGGATTAACAGTAAAAGAAGAGGAATTGATGGGGTATTTCTGGGAGAAAGGCCCTTTGTTTGTGAAAGAAATGTTGGCTTTCTATGAGGAACCAAAGCCTCATTTCAATACGTTATCTACGATTGTTCGCGGGCTTGAAGATAAGGGATTTCTGGCTCATCATACTTTTGGGAATACTTATCAGTACTATCCCGTTGTCAGCGAAGAAGATTTTCGTAAAGGGACATTGCGGAATGTAATCAGCAAGTATTTCAATAATTCATATTTGAGCGCTGTTTCGTCTCTGGTCAAAGAGGAGGATATTTCTTTGGATGACTTGAAAAGGCTTATAAACGAGGTGGAACAAGCTCATCAGAAATAATAAAGAATAACACGATCTAATACAAAACAATACTATGCACATTTTCTTCCTCATATATATGTTGAAAACAGCGCTTTGTCTGTCTGTTTTTTATTTATTCTACCGCTTGTGGCTAAGCAAGGAGACATTTCATCGATTCAACCGGATGGTGTTGATCGGACTTATATTGGTTGCATTTGTCATTCCTTCGCTAAAAGTTTCACAGAACTTCCATTTACCACAGATTGAACAAGTGTTTGACCACCTGAATAATCCGGAAGAAGAAATAAAACAGCAACTGAATCCGCAGGAAACGGAACAAGTCACAACAAATACGGTACAGACACAATTGGAAAAAGAAAAGTCTGACTTCACAATTTTGACCCCAGTCAATTTAGAATTGTTGTATTTGGGTGGAGCATTGCTGGTATTGTTGCGTTATATATTTTCTATAGCATGTATATACCGTTTGATTCGTAACAGTGAGAAGAAGTGTTGGAAAGGAAAAATCAGATTGGTGGTCCATCAGCAAAATGTGGCACCGTTTAGTTGGAGACACTATATTGTGCTATCCCGGCAGGACTTGGAGGAGTATGGCGAAGAAATTATAGCTCATGAGTATGCGCATATCATGCACAAACATTTCCGGGACCTATTATTGGCGGAGATTTGCCTTTTGTTCCAGTGGTTTAATCCTGCAATGTGGCTGTTCAGAAAAGAATTGAAAGCCATACATGAGTTTGAAGCAGATGAATCAGTTCTGAAAACAGAGATTGATGCGAAGAAATATCAGCTTTTATTGATTCAAAAAACAGTTGGAACAAGGTTATATTCTATGGTCAATAGCTTTGATCACAGTTCACTTAAAAAACGTATTACTATGATGTTGAAGAAAAAATCAAATCCTTGGAAGTTATCAAAATACTTGATAGTATTTCCGTTGGCAGCTATTGCAGCTATTCTTTTTGCCCGTCCGAATCTTCTGAATATGAATAATCAGGAGGGAAATGCATTCATACAGGATACACTGGATGTGAGACATTTCGAAGAGATTCTGGTTTCTAAGAGTTATGCAGAATCGGACACTGTACAAATTATAGAAATCGATACTCTAAAAATGCATATCCCTGTAGGATATGCAGGATGGTCAATTTCGGAATCAAGTTCTGATGATAATGTCATCAGTTATCGGAAAGGTGTTTACCAAAAGGAAAATGGAATACTGCGTTTATCTTCGACTACTCCGTGGACAGAAAATGACTTGGCGGATTTTGTTCATCGGGTAAAAAAAGGAATGCTTAAATCATTGAATGAACTCTATGGAGTTAAAAAGCAGCAGAACGCTCATCCTGCACTTGCTCATGAAGTGAAGACCTCTCATACTGTGAAGTGCATTTATTATGTGAAGGATTTCTTTAAGATTTATTGTACGGATGGAGGGGGAACCGGGCATGATGGACAGCTTATTCTTTTGGATGGAAAAGAAATTTCTTACCAGCAGTTGAAGAGCTTATCTCCGGATGATCTCCTGCATGATGTATGGGAAATTTTGCCGGAGTCGACGAATCTGGAATCTAAGTTTGGTAGTAAAGCCAAGAAAGGCATTTGGGTGTTGGCATCTAAAAAGAATCCTTCCTATTTGGAGGAGTTTGAGAAGAAATTGGCAGAGAACTAACTGGAATTAATCTATATATGGGATTCTTTTTCGTCTATATACTAAAATCGGGGGTGTGCCTGTCATTGTTTTATTTGTTTTACAGGCTGCTGTTGAGTAAAGAAACGTTCTACCGTTTTAACCGGATTGCGTTGTTGGGCATTCTCGTGTTTTCTTTGTTGCTTCCGCTGATTGAAGTGACCAAGGCGCCGCAGAATGAAATAAATCAGGCAGTATTGACAATTGAACAACTACTTGTTATGGCAGAGAATCATCAGCAAACCCAGGTGACAGCAGTAGTGGAAGGAGATGATTTGGTAGATACGTGGAGAAGCCCAGTGCATTGGATAGAAATAGTTCTTCTATTTTATATAGCGGGCATATTTTTCCTTGTTTGCCGGAATGTCTATTCTTTATTCCGTCTTGTTCGGTTAATGAATACGGCGCAACGGAGACAGATAGATAAACATACTGTTTTGTTGGTTCATGACCGGAATGTGGCACCCTTCAGTTGGATGAAGTTTGTTGTGATTTCACGAACTGATTTGGAGGAGAACGGACGTGAAATACTGATTCACGAATGTGCGCATATCAGAAAGCACCATTCTTGGGACTTGCTCATAGCAGATATCTGTATATTCTTTCAGTGGTTTAATCCTGGAGCGTGGTTATTGAAACAGGAATTGCAGAATATCCATGAATACGAAGCCGACGAAGCGGTCATTAATGAGGGTATAAACGCTAGAGATTATCAATTATTATTAATAAAAAAAAGCCGTTGGCACAAGGCTCTACTCTATGGCCAACAGCTTTAATCACAGTAAACTTAAGAAACGTATCACTATGATGTTAAAAGAAAAATCAAATCCTTGGGCGCGTTTGAAATACTTATATGTACTTCCGTTGGCTGCTATTGCAGTAACCGCTTTTGCCCGTCCCGAAATCTCTGAAAAGGCTGACGAGATTTCTGCCGTCAAAGTTAATGATTTGGCTGCAATTGTAGAAGCAAAAGTGGAAGAAATCACCAAAGATGTGCTGAAAGACTCCCTGAAAGCTAAGCCCTATGTAGTGCCTGAGAAATCAAAAATGTATGGAGGACGTTGGGTTTCTAAGGATTCATCGATTGTATATTCAGCAGATTCAGTTGTAATATTCAATGATTCCGTTGCTTCCAAGCGAAGTTCGGTTGTTTTATATGGTGGCCGTTTTGAACGGATATCGGAATCAAATAAGCCTCTTATATTGGTAGATGGTAAGGAAGTATCTAAAGATACATTGTATTCGATAATGAATGATGAAGCCAACCCGAATCGAATAAAGACTGTGTCTATATTACGTAGCGATGCGGCTCTTTCTATCTATGGCGAGAAAGGAAAACATGGTGTTTATGATATTGAATTACTGCCGAATGCGGATAACCACTTTCGAATTACTAAAACTCAGGCTAAATTTAAGACTAAAACCGGATCATTTCCTAAACTGAACTCTGTCCCTGGCATTGGCGGACTTCCCATTCGTGGTGTATATGATGGTGAGGAACCACTAGTAGTGATTGACGGTAAAGAAGTTTTGGAACCTAATGCTTTGTCTAAGATTTCTCCGGATCGTATAAAAAGCTTTTCTGTCTTGAAATCAGAGGCTGCTTTGGAGGCTTATGGTGAGAAGGCGAAGAATGGAGTGATTTTGATAGACTTGCTTTCTGAGGAGGAATATGAAGACATTAAAAAGAATCCGCAACGTCCCTATAACAATGCTTGGGAGATGGCAATGAATATCCACGATAATAAAGTTGTTCCTACAGGAAAGGTATTATTCTTTATTGATGGTAAGGAAGCCTCGGAAGAAGAATTGAAAAATATTCCGGCAAATGAAGTGCGTGGAGTATCACGTATTGATAATAGCGGGGAGGGTGAAACTACGATCCGTGTTGAAACGGAAAGAAATTCGGATAAGTGGGTATTGGCTTCGGGTATTGTAATGGATAAGGAAGGAAAGCCTATGGAAGGAGTCACTATTACTATGTATGGAACTTCATCGTCTACAAAGACTGATGCAACTGGACACTTTGAGCTGAAAACTCCTAAAGACGCCTCTCTCCAGATTTCTCGGGGTGAGAAGGTGCTTTTCAGGACAAAAGCTGCAAAAGATATAAAAATCGTATTGGATAAATAACTTAGGAATCAATATACTTAATAAAATGGTCATTCAGCGTCCTTATTATTTATACTAATCCGGGTTAAAACTATATTTGTCTCCTTTAAATATCAATGACTATGGGAATCTTTCTTATCTATATTTTGAAATCGGCGGTTTGTCTGTCTTTATTTTATCTGTTTTACAGATTGTTGTTAAGTAAGGAAACATTCCATCGGTTCAACAGGATAGCCTTATTAGGGATATTATTTTTATCCCTGCTGATTCCCTTTATAGAGGTGACTACTGCTCATCAGACCGAATTGAGTCAGACCGTACTGACAGTTGAGCAACTATTGATGATGGCGGAAGCTATGGATCCCGCGGAGGTGTCGGTTGCACAGCCGGAGGAACTTTCCATTTCCTGGGTACAAGTTCTGTTGCTGTTTTATCTGGTTGGTATTATATTCTTTGCATGCCGTAATCTTTACTCTTTATCCCGTTTACTATTACTGATTAAAATCGGGTAAACGGGAAAGGCTTAAAGGAGGAGTCAGACTGATTGTTCTGGAACGGGAGGTCGCTCCTTTCAGTTGGATGAGATATATCGTTATTTCCCGGAAAGATTTGGAAGAGGATGGACGCGAGATTCTGATTCATGAAATGGCACATATTCAGAATCGTCATTCCATCGATTTGTTGGTAGCTGATATCTGTATCTTTTTTCAATGGTTCAACCCCGGTATATGGCTGCTGAAACAGGAATTACAGAATATTCATGAATATGAAGCCGATGAAACAGTTATTAATGAAGGTATTGATGCGAAAGATTATCAGTTATTATTAATAAAAAAAGCCGTTGGCACAAGGCTCTACTCTATGGCCAACAGCTTTAATCACAGTAAACTTAAAAAAACGTATCACTATGATGTTAAAAGAAAAATCGAATCCTTGGGCACGTTTGAAGTACTTGTATGTACTTCCGTTGGCAACTATTGCAGTAACCGCTTTTGCCCGTCCCGAAATCTCCGAAAGAGTTGAGGAGATTTCTGCAGTCAAAGTTAATGATTTGGCTGCAATTGTAGAAGCAAAAGTGGAAGAAATCACCAAAGATGTGTCGAATATTACTTCTGGAGATTCACTGAAAAAGTTGGTAGTCACGGGTGATTCAATATTGAAGGAGAAGGGAACAATATCTATTTATGGAGAAAAAGGAAAGAATGGGGTGTTGGCTACTAAACTACTGCCGGATGAAGATAATCATTTTAAAATAACCAAAACTCAAGCAAAAATAAAGCCGGGAATGAATACATCTGTAGATAAATCGAAACTTATGGGTACCCATATTGGGGGGATATCTACGGTGGATTTGCGAGATAAAGATGTATTGGTGATCATTGATGGTAAAGAATCTTCTCGTACTGTGGTAGATGCTTTAGATCCAAGTCGTATTGAAAGTATTTCTATATTAGATGGAAAAGAGGCTACAGATATTTATGGAGATAAAGCGAAAAACGGGGCTATGGTTATTCAGTTACATTCAACCGCAGAACAAATATTGCAGAATAAGTACAAGATTGATGCTATTTCAAAAACGAGATTAGATGCTCTCAATCGTGGAAGTAAGAATTGGGGTGTAACGTTTCATTCAGTAAGTGGTAAGAAGCCGTTAGTTTATATAGATGGCAAAGAAGCCGTTGGCGAAGAAGCTTTATCCAGTGTCTCTCCGGAACGTATTAAAAGTATATCTGTAATGAAAGACAAAGCAGCTGTAGAGGTTTATGGAGAGAGGGGGAAAGATGGAGTAGTTTTAGTTGATTTGTTGACGGAAGAAGAATATCAGAATAAACAAAAATTTCCAAAACCTGCAAAGGTAAGGACTGAGAGCGAATCACCTAAAAAATCACACTTTTATATGGGGGGATCTCATGATGAGGAATGGCATGTTGCTCAAGCTAAAAAAAAAGCCTTTGGTTATTATTGACGGTAAAGAAGCATTGGAAGAAGATGCTATTTCCAAACTTGCTCCTGATCGTATTAAAAACTTTACTATATTGAAAGATAAATCAGCTACGGATATTTATGGGGAAAGAGGGAAAAATGGGGTGCTGATTATCACTTTGTTTACAGATGCGGAATATGAGTTTAATAAAGCTAATCCGAAAAAGCCTTATGCAGATGCTTTGGAATTGGCAGAAAGCATGGCAAAAGATGTAGAAGGAGAAATTATTTATTGTATAGACGATGAAAAGATTAAGAAGTCTAAATTGAAAGGTATGTCTACCAAAAATATAAGATCGGTGTCTGTAAATGAAATGGATGGAACAAAGATTGTAAGATTGGAAACCGATAAATATCGTTCTGATTGGATTTCTGTAACTGGAGTTGTGACTGATGAAGAAGGAAAAACGATTGCGGCTACTGTGTTAGTAAAAGGAACAAATGATTATACTGTAGCTGACGCAGATGGTCGTTTTAATTTGAAAGCGCCTAAAAATGGGATACTTCGGATTGCTGATGTCAATAAGTCTGTTGCTGAAGTGAAAGTAAAACCTATGCTTAAAGTAGTTTTGAAAGATAAATGAGAGGATACATTATTTGATTAAAAATGAGCAGTTATATCCTGTTGAAATAAAAATATGGAATAAAAGCGATATACACTATTATTAACTATTTGTTGAACTTAAAATTTTATTATTATGAAAAAACAATTTTGTAAGATTTTACTAGCTGTTTCATTTCTTTTTCTTGTACCTGCACTTTGTATGAGTCAAAACTTAAAAGGAATCTGGAAACTTGTTCAGAGTGAAGGCTCTTCGCAAGTGGTCAGATATAAGGTACTTGATAAAGATGGCAATTATTTCAATGTGGATGCGTATATCAAAGATGCTGTAGACGTGAGTTCAGGCAGCCGCAGTTCGGACGATGTATTTTGCCCGTACAAAATTACCCGTTCGGGGGAGTACAGCATCATTGCAAAAGGCCTTTACTGCGAGAAACTGCGTAATGAACATGGCAGATCGGCAAATGCTATCGTTCCTATATCTTACCGGATTGACGGAAAGAAAATGACGCTTCTGTTCCGGTTGGGCAATAATGTCTATCGGGAAGTTTATCAGAAGGTATCCAAACTGGGCAAATGAGTCAGATTTTGTAGACGGAGGTACTCAAGTATCTCCGTTTCTTGTTCCGGATGAAACCAGCGTATTTCTTCATCCCTTTTGAACCATGTCATCTGTTTGCGTGAATAAATGCGTGAATTTTGCTTGATCTTTTCGATAGCGAAAGGGAGTTCCCATTCTCCGTCCAGATATTTGAACAGTTCTTTGTAACCTACGGTATTAAGAGAGTTTAGATGCCGGTAGGAGAGTACGGAACGTACTTCGTCCAGTAATCCTTCCTCCATCATTTGGTCTACACGACGATTAATGCGGTCATACAGTTCTTCTCTGTCACGGGTTAATCCGATCTTAAGAATGCGGAAAGGGCGTTCCTTTTTCTGTTGGGTGCGAAAAGAAGTATATGTCTTTCCGGTCATGTAACAGATTTCCAATGCATGAATCACCCGTTTTGGGTTTTTCAGGTCTACGATGCGATAGTAGTCCGGATCTAATAAACGGAGCTCTGCACAAAGTTGCTCCAATCCCTCTTCCTCATACTTTTGCAGCATCACCTGACGTGTTTCAGCATCAACGGTAGGGATGTCGTCAATCCCCTTGCAGATGGCATCTACATACATCATTGATCCACCCGTAAGTACTACTACCTCATGTTCTGTGAATAATTGATGGAGGATTTCCATCGCTTCCTGCTCATATTGAGCGGCGCTGTAATAATCGGTAAGATGAAGAGTACCTACCAAATAGTGAGGCACGCGTTTTAATTGATCCGGGGTAGGAGCCGCTGTTCCTATTTTTAATTCAGCATAAAGTTGTCTCGAATCAGCAGAGACAATGCTGGTGTGAAAGTTCTCTGCCAGTCGCAGGCTTAATTCTGTTTTTCCTACTCCTGTAGGTCCGATTAAAACAATGAGAGTGGGCATGGATTTTAAAGTATTAAGTATTAGGTGTTAAGTATTAAAGTGTCGGGGATAAAAATATTAGGTATTAACTGCTTGTCACTGCATAGCAATTAATACCTAATACTTGATACTTAATACTTAAAACTTCTCTTCTTCATAAGAGCCACCTGCGTTACCACCTATGTCGAAGCCTTCCTGATCAAAATCTTCCATATCAAAGTCCTGATCACCATAGAAATTTTCGTCCAGGTCGAGTGAACCGCTTGCAGCAGCCATTTCTTCAAAATCTACAGTTTGTGGCGGAGCATCACCCGATTTCTTGGTACATTTGGCACCATTCATATCTTTTCCGGTGATGATTTCAGACAATTCGATGAAGAAGCAACGCTCTGTCATGTAGTCGAATACATACAACAATTTTTGCTTTTCATCTTCTACCAGTTCGCTGATAGTAGTCTCTTTCATTATCCAACTATCCATTTCCGGATTGTCGTCCATTTCTTCCAAAGTGACTTCTTTTTCTTTTTCCCAATCATCATCGCAGATAAAGAAGGAGGTCATCTGGTCGTTTGTGTACCCTACTGATTTCAGTATTGCTTCATGGAAGTCATAAAAAGTAGCTTCCGGATCAATTTGTATTTCTCTGACAAAATCGTCAACTTCATCAGATATGATAGTAAATCTGTATATCATAATATGACTATTTTGAACTGTTTATTTAATAATACCACGTTCTGAATTACGGATGAAATTGACGATATAGTCAATCTCCGGACTCTTCTCAACTTCATCTTCAATTTTCTTCAATGCATCTGTCGTATTCAAGCCGCTTTGGTAAATGATACGGTAAGCGTTATGAATACTTTCGATCACTTCATTGGCAAAACCACGGCGACGAAGGCCGATAATGTTGATACCGCTGAAAGCTATGGGCTCACGTCCTGCAATGATGTAAGGAGGGATATCTTTGCTGAAACGGCATCCGCCCTGAATCATTACATGGCTGCCTACATGGCAGAACTGATGCATCAATACATTGGCACTGATAATAGCATTGTCGTCAATAACGATTTCACCTGCCATCTTGGTAGAGTTGCCGATAATACATCCGTTACCGATCAGTGCATCGTGTGCTACATGCACCCCTTCCATTAATAAGTTGTTGCTTCCTACAATGGTACGCCCTTTAGCTGCCGTACCACGGTTGACTGTAACATTCTCACGAATCAGATTATTGTCTCCGATCTCAGCAGTTGATTCTTCTCCACGAAACTTGAGGTCCTGTGGAACTGCTCCGATAACAGCACCCGGAAAGATCGTATTTCCATTACCAATGCGTGAACCATACAGGATGTTCACATTAGCCATAATCTTGTTGTTATCGCCAATAACTACGTTTTTATCAATAAATACAAAAGGCGCAATTTCTACATTTTCTCCGATTTTAGCTTCGGGATGAATATACGCTAGAGGACTTACCATGTTTTTGGTTTTATTTATTTTTTACTATTTGTGCCATGAATTCTGCTTCGCAAACGACTTTTTCGCCAACGAATGCATAACCTTTCATTGTGGAGATGCCACGACGGATCGGGGCTAATAATTCTACACGGAAAAGCAGTGTATCTCCCGGTACTACTTTCTGACGGAACTTTACGCCATCTATCTTCATGAAATAGGTAGAATAACGTTCCGGTTCGTCAACAGAATTAAGAACGAGCAAACCGCCTACCTGAGCCATTGCTTCTATTTGAAGTACGCCCGGCATCACTGGTTCCTGTGGGAAATGTCCCTGGAAGAAAGGTTCGTTTGCTGTGATATTTTTGATACCTACGATATAGCTGGCACCCATCTCAATTACCTTGTCTACCAATTGGAAAGGATAACGGTGGGGTAATAGCTCACGGATACGATTTACGTCCATCACCGGTTCGCGGTTACAGTCGTATGTCGGTGCCTGTATTTCATGCAGGCGAATTTCCTTCCGCATCTGACGCGCAAACTTATTGTTGATGGTGTGACCGGGGCGGGTAGCAATGATGCGACCTTTAATCGGTTTACCAATCAATGCAAGATCACCGATAACATCCAGCAGTTTGTGACGGGCACACTCGTTCGGCCAAACCAGTGGTTTGTGATTGATGTACCCCAACTGATCCGCATCCATGTGAGGAACACCCATTACATCAGCCAGTTTGTCATAACTTTCCTGTGACATTTTGCGTTCGTAAATAACGATTGCGTTGTCGAGGTCACCACCTTTGATGAGGCCGGCGGAGAGAAGCGGCTCTATTTCACGAACAAAGACGAAAGTACGGCTGGCAGCCACTTCGTCTTTGAAATTGTGCATATCCTCAAGTGTTGCAAACTGATTCGGGATAATGGTTGAATCGTAGGAAACGAGTACATTCAGACTAAAATTCTCGTCCGGTAGCACGATGATAGAAGAACCTGTTGATTCGTCCCGGAATTCAATTTTAGATTTGATGATATAAAAATCCTTGACAGCACTTTGTTCTTCTGTTCCTACACGTTCTATTTCTTGTACATAATATTGTGCACTACCGTCCAAAATCGGAAATTCCGGACCATTAACCTGGATAAGGCAGTTATCAATGCCCAATGCATAAAGGGCTGCCATACCATGCTCTACGGTACTTACTTTGACTCCATTCTTTGACAATACTGTGCCACGGGTTGTTTCCGTCACATTGTCGGCTACTGCATCGATAGTTGGTTGTCCTTCCAGGTCAATACGCTGGATTTTATATCCATGATTGTCCGGGGCAGGATTAAAAGTTACAGTGAGATCAAGTCCAGTGTGAAGACCTTTCCCGCTCAGTGAAAAGCTATCTTTCAGCGTTTTTTGTTTCAGCATTGGTTACTTATTTACTTATTTAATAGTTGTTTTAATTCTTCTACTTCTTTACGCAGATTGCGTATTTCTTTTTGCATATCCGGCAAATTCTTAGTCACAACGGCAGCCTTGAAGTAAGCTTTCGGTTCCATAGGAGGAGTCCCGATCAGTACGCTGTCTGCTTTGATGCTGCTTGGTATACCTGATTGTGCTCCCAGATTTACCCGGTCGCCGATTGTGATATGTCCGGCAATACCTACCTGACCGCCAAACATACACCATTCTCCGATTTTGGCAGAGCCTGCTATGCCGACTTGAGCCGCCATAACTGTGTGTGAGCCAATTTCATCGTTGTGCGCAATCTGCACAAGATTATCAATTTTAGCGCCACTATGTATGATGGTAGCTCCCATTGTAGCACGGTCTACACAGGTATTGGCACCTATATCTACTTTGTCTTCCAGGATCACAATTCCGATTTGTGGAATCTTATCGTATCCGTTCGGGGTGGGAGCGAAACCGAATCCATCGGCTCCGATCACTGCACCTGAGTGAAGGATACATTCATTACCGATACGGCAGTCATGATAAACATTTACATTTGAGTAAAGAAGACAACCGTTGCCTATCTTCACACCGTCTCCAACGAAAGTATGCGGGTAAATTTGAGTATTATCTCCGATAACGGCGTTTTCGCCGATATAGGCAAAGGCACCGATGTATACGTTCTCGCCAATTTTGGCGCTGGGGGCAATATAAGCCAGTGAATCGATACCTTGCTTCTTTGGTTTACTCATTTCATAGAGGTTAAGCAGCTTCGCCAGGCTTTCATAAGCATTGTCTACTTTGATCAGAGTAGCCCGAATCTCATGTTCAGGGACAAAATCTTTATTAACTAATACAATGCTTGATTGTGTCTCGTAGATATAAGGCGTATATTTAGGGTTCGACAGGAAAGAAATAGCTCCGGGCATTCCCTCTTCTATTTTAGCGAATGTGTGTACCGTTGCGTTTTCATCTCCAATGATTTCCCCTTGGATAAATGCTGCAATTTGCTTAG
>UMHT01014956.1_pt1 | contig 25808 bp, 20 predicted proteins | sample 1965601 | NCBI WGS metagenome assembly UMHT01 (sample SAMEA4836105, study PRJEB28245) | human gut metagenome | biome: gut microbiome; material: fecal sample | place: Denmark | collected 2008 | reverse complement strand
CAATTGAGATTGCCATTGAGATTGCTTGCGGATTTTAGGATAACTTGTATTTTGCTGCGAACATCTGGTCGTTTTTGGCGAGGGTAGAGTATCGTGCCACATCCGAATCGGTCTCGGTGCAAAGGATGATGCCGATAGTAGGATTGTCGTCTGGTCCTTTTTTCATCTTGTCGTACATCTGAAGATACATATCCATTTGTCCTACATCCTGGTAAGTGATGCGATTTACCTTCAAATCGACCAAAATAAATGATTTGATGAGGTAATTGTAAAACACCAAATCGATGTAGTAGTCATTCTCTTCGGTTCGAATATGTTGCTGGCGAGCCACAAGCGCATATCCCTTTCCCATTTCCATCAAGAATTTCTCTAGGTTGTTGATGATGGCAGTCTCTAATTTTGATTCTGCGAGGGATGTGTCTTCTGGCAATCCAAGAAATTCCAAGACAACTGGTGATTTGATGTATTCGAGTTTGTCTTGTTGATAAGCCTTTGTCTTGTCTTGCATCTCGTTAACGACTGGCTGCTTCTTCTTTGACATAAGAAGACGTTCATAATATAAGGTGTTGATATTGCGGTTGAGGGTTCGGTAACTCCAACCTTCGTTGAACGCTTCCTTTGCATACCATTCACGAGCCTTCTTATCTTCTACTCGTATAAGACGCTCGTAATGAGACCAAGGAAGAAGGCGTAACTCGGATTGGGTAGACTCTGCTTTGTCTTCTTTGTGCGGGGTTGAAGATTTAGCAGGCAGTGTCTGCTGAATTGGATTGTTAAATTCTTCAGACACTGTCTGAAGAATTTGTAAGTTGTTGAATGTCAGATAAAACCTTTTGTAATTAGCAATATTCGTATATGAGAATCCCTTTCCGAATTCCTCTGTAAGAGCAGCAGAAGCAATCTCTATCACGTGCTTTCCATATTCTGCACGTGATGCTCCGTTCTGTTCCTGTTCCACGATACGTTGTCCTATTCTCCAGTTTCTTTCTACCAAAGAATAATTGACGGCAGCAAATGCTTTGCTGCGAGCCTTGCTGACGATGGAGCGCAAGTCGTTGACGAGCATATTGTCTTCATCGTTATATTTCTTGCGGGGTTGTTTCATAATGCTACTGATTTTAGCTCTTATTCCTTCCATTCTTTAGTGCAACATCAAGGTCTTTGTTACCACCTCTCTATCGCAGAAATACTCGGGACTTTCATAACCGTGGTAGATGAAAGGATTTGCTAATTTTCTGTTACTTAGTTTCATACGCCATTACATCTTTAGTGTTACAACTTTTATGTAATGGCAAAGATACAACTATTTATTGAATGTGCAAAAGAAAATGATAGATAGTTGAGAGATATACTCAATTTTCTGCTATTTATTAGCCTATCACATTGCATAGTTGGTTGATGGCTGCATCAAAAGTGGTGAGGTCTTTCGCTCGCTTTCTGATGGCTGTCTTGTAATTATAGATGGTTTGCGTAGAATAGAACAGGAGGGTGGCCAGTTCCTGACCATCCGTAATTCCTAGTCGCATCAGTGCATAGATACGCAGTTCCTTGGTGAGACTGTTAGGGGCTGGGAGAACAATCTGCTTTTCTGGCAACAGCAGTTGGTTGAACTCATCCACGAAGTTAGGGTATAAGTCCATAAAAGCCTTGTCGAATCGGATATAGAAACTTGAAGCTTCCTCTTCTGCCAACTTATAGCTGTTGATGGCGGTAAGGAGGTCGGCAGTCTGTTTCGCCTTGATCTTGCGGCTCACCAACTTGCGATAATCGTCGAGTTTCTTGATATAGACGGCACTGATGTCCATAAACAATCTCATATAAGTCTCCCTGCGCTTGTTGGTATTGAGCAGCTTCTGGTTCAGTTCGTCCAAGAGTATATTTTGACTCTTCACCTCCCGACGACTCTTTGCCAAACGCTTATTTATCCTGAAGACAAAGAATATCATCGCCAAGAAGCCAAGAGACACGATACTTACCACAACCAGCGATGCCGTGATGATGCGATTTTGACGTATTTCTCGCTGATGATTCGTTTCCGTAATAAGCGGAAGAATGCGAGAGATCTCAACCATTCGAAGACGATTGTTATAAAACTGAGCATCTTCCATCGAACAATAGATATACTTTGACACACGCTTCGCATACTTAGTATCCTTATTATATAGATAGGTGGAAAGTTCCTGAAGTGCCAAATTTTCTTTCAAGGGACAAACCTGGTCGGAGATGGCCGCCTCTACCAAATATTTCTCATATATGTCCATCTGCCCATTGTCCTGATAATAACGAGCTATACAATATGCTGCAGAAGCATGCACTCTACTGTCAATAGGACTTGCGGCAAGGGCTTTCTGATACCAGCCCAACACTTTCTTGTCTGTGCGATGTAGCAAATACTCCAACTCACCACTCAGATAATAATAGAGCGCGGTATGCTTGTTGCCTACATATTCAAGGGACTTGGCAAGATAGAGTCTTTTCTTATCTTGCATTTCCTCCTTGAATTCAGACCTTTCGCAGAAAGCTCCCCAATAGTTATACACCCATGTCAAGGTGTAATAATAGTATTGCATCAGCTTGGGCGAAATGTCTTCTGGCTTCAAAGAAAGCAACAGGTCTTCTGCCTGACTATAGAATCCACCTGTGGATAACACCGCAGCCCGATTGATCTTGTTGAGGTTGATGAAATAGTCATCATGCAACTGTTCTGCCAATTGCAGGCCCCTGTTGGCATATACCATGGCTGAGTCATATCGATAAGTATAATACTCACGATAGATTTGATTGTAAAGACTCAGACGCTCTCGTTTGTCGGAAGTAAGATTCACTTTTTTCTTCATTCGTATGAGTTTCTTCTCTTTCTTGGAAGAGAACTCGTCCCGACGAGCAATATATTGGTCCAGACGATGAAGCAACTCATCCTCGTCCTCCAAATCCGCATTACGGGAAAATGCCGCATTTGCCAACATCGGCATCACCACCATCATCAAGAGCCATACTATCTTCTTCATTGTCCTTTGTTTGTTATTGTTCTTACCTGTTTTTGCTTTGTTATGAAAGAGAATAACCCTTTACGGCTGCAAAAATACGACTTTTATTCTTCTTTTCAACATCTACTCTCATAAAAAGTATTAATTCTATATATATTCTGATTATTAGGCAGTTAAGTCTTTATAAGAGTATCCAAGCATCTACTCACGCCCTACACACAGCACCAAGGTGTCTAAAAACAATCTATCTTTGCAACCGAAATCTAAACGCATTCGATTCAGATTAAAACATTTTGGAATGAACAAATAAATTTAATAATGTTACTAACAAAAGAATAAGTTATGAACCTAAGAATCCGTACATTTTCCATGGCTTTGGCTGTAATGTCAGCGACAAGCTACATGTATGCACTTCCTTCTAATAATAATGAAGAGAGGTCAAGCACAAAAGAAAAGAAGTCTTTCAACCTCGAAGAGGAATCCGTAGAGAAGAACAAGAAGGAAGAGCGTAACGTGATGCTTAATGCTGCCGACGCCAACAAGCCTCGTGAAATCCAGATTGGATTGCCGAGCGAAGACGTAACCGTATATGAGAACGGTCTTCCTGCAGTTTATTCATCCTCAGTTCACAAACTCTCAGCCCACTGGCGCAGCGATGCCTCTCTGAAAGGTACCGACCTGATGACGCCTTCCGAGTCGGCTATTGCCACAGGTAACATTGCTTACGCTGTATCTTCTTTTAGCGAATTAGGTCAGAAAGAGTTCAAGGGCAAGCTCAATTACAAGGCGAACCACTTCGGTATGCAGAACTTTGACCTTAACCTCTCTGGTGGCATCGGTACCAACTGGCTCTATACTGCTAGTATGTACCAGAACTTCGACCCAGGAAGTTTCAAGCTTCGCTTCACCGATTACGCAGATCGTACCCAGATTTATCATTTCGGTCTGACCCGAATTCTGAACGAAGGCAAGGGACGCATCTCCTTATTATATAAGTACTCAAACAGCAAGAACCCAGGCAACTTTGCCAATGCGGCACCTTTCGTCTACGCAGGTGACGGCAGCATCAAGAAAATCGCCGGCTTCGACCCAGGCATGAACTCCTATGTTCAGCGACAAGGTTCTTTCCAATACTTGAACACCAAGACTGGCAAGATGGAGACCTGGAACATGAGCGACGGAAGCGAGAACCACGCCAACGAGATTGCCCTCATCAGCCAGTACCAATTTGACAACGGATGGTTGTGGAAATTCAACGCTAAATACATGAATGCTCCTCGCGCCAACTACGTGGATTACGGTGGTAGCTCTATCTCGGAGGTGAGCGAGGCTGATGGCTATCAGCTCTCCGATGGCTCAGCTTATAGTGGACTCATTGAGGGACGACGCACTTGGTTGCACGTAGGAAAGGTGAGTAATGCTCTTATGACGACAGAAATCAGCAAGCAGCTGAACAACCACAAGTTGATGATAGGTCTGAACGAGTGGTATTATCATCTCGACTACTATTCATCATCTTTCCAGTGGGCTGGTACCGTGGAGCCTTATCCTCGCACATTGAGCCAAATGTATGTAAACCCTCTTGACCCTACACAGACCGCACGTCGTTCCGAGACCTTTGGATATAACGAGCTGAGTCCTGAATACACCAAGGGTTCTGAGAACAAGTTGGCTGTTTATTTTACCGACGAATGGAGAGTAACCCCTAAGTTCAAAGTCTTCTATGGCGGACGTCTGGAGTACTATCGCATGTCGGCAAACCAAATTTCTGCCTCACGCTTCAAGGGATTCCATATCGGCAATTACAACACCTATTCTACTGCGGAGGATGGTTCTATCGTAGCCACAGCGCATAACATCGAACCAGCCAAGGTGACCAAGAACAAGCTGAACTATGCGGCTACCCTGCAGTTGACGTACAACCTCACCAACCAGTTTGGTCTGACAGCCGACGCAACCATTGCCACCCGCTTCCCACGCATCAGCGAGTATGCAGGAACAGGTCCTACCGAGGAACAGTACAAGCGAGTTACAATCCCGCTGATTCGTGGTGGAATCTTCTACAAGAACGATTGGATAGACTTATCTTCCATGATTACTTACATCTCGAAGTCGAACAACATCGACCAGCAGAACCTCACCAAGCCTGGCACGTCAGAAGGCAAGACCGTGTTGCTCATCTACAACATCCAGACCTTGGGTTGGACCACCTCTGCCGAGATCAATCCATTCAAGAACTTCCACATGCACGCCCTCTTCACCTATCAGAAGCCAGTGTATAAGAACTACAATGCAAGCGTAACGTTCAACGATGGCCAGACTATGGGTGTAAATGCGAACAACATGATCGTGAAGGAGATTCCACAGGTACTCATTGAGTTGGATCCTAAGTATGACATCACCAAGAACTTGAACGCTTGGTTGAGCTTCCGTTACTTTGGCAAGACCTACGCCAACCTCCAGGAGGCACTCTATTTCAATGGTCACTGGGAGACTTTCGGCGGAATCAACTGGAACGTGAATAAGAAACTGAGCCTCGGTGTGAGCGTCATCAACATCCTCAACGAGAAGGGTGCCAAAGGTACCATCAACGGTTCGGAGTTGATTACAAAGGAAGAAGCCAGTAAATATGCAGGCAAGTATATGAGCGGCAGCTATCTTCGCCCATTCACCATCGAATTCTCAGCAGGAATCAAGTTCTAAGCTTTCATAATATACGATGAAAATTGCAATAAAGTAAGACTGCAAGACGTTATCGTAATAGCAAAAATAATAAAACCAACAATCAAATAAAAACCAAAGAACAATGAAAAAGGCATTTATGCTTATTGCAGCGATGTGCATGACTTCAGTGATGGCATTCGCGCAAAAGACCATCAGAGTATCGACCGACAAGACCGATCTCGTGATGCAAGTTTCTCCTAAAGGTCGTCTCTATCAAGTGTATTTAGGCGACAAGTTGAAGAATCCCGCAGACTATCAGAACCTGAAATGGGACGTATATGCAGCCTCTGATGGTGCCGTCTGTCAACGAGGTCATGAGGTTTATGCAACTTCTGGTGCTGAAGATTTCTTCGAGCCGGCAGTGGCTGTGACTCATGCCGATGGCAACATGACCACCTATTTATATTATAAGTCATCCGAGGAGAAAGCTATCAATGGGGGTACAGAAACCATCATCACCCTTCAGGACAAAGTATATCCGCTGACCGTGAAGCTCCACTACGCAGCTTATCCTAAGGAGAACGTCATCAAGGCTTGGAGCGAAATCTCTCACAAAGAGAAAGCCCCTGTCACCCTCTGGAGATACAGCTCTACCATGCTCTACTTCAAGGCAAACAAATACTTCGTCACCAACTATCACAGCGACTGGGCTAAGGAAGGACAGCCTGAGACTTGCCAGTTGACTGCTGGAAAAAAGATAGTTGATACCAAGTTGGGTACCCGTGCAGCCATGCAGGAGGAGCCATTCTTTGAACTGGGATTTGATGAGCCTGCCAAGGAAAACGAAGGCAAGGTGATGCTTGGTACCATCGGATGGTCTGGCAACTTCCGCTTTACCTTCGAGGTGGACAACGTGGGCGCACTCCGTGTCATCCCAGCAATCAACCCATACGCTTCCGACTATAAGTTGAAGGCAGGAGAGACATTTACTACCCCTGAGTTTATCTTTGCCATGAGTGATCATGGTATCGGTGAGGCTTCCCGTAATTTGCATAATTGGGCTCGCCTGTATCAGGTAAACATGGGTATGGAAAATCGCCTTACCCTTCTGAACAACTGGGAGAACACTGGTTTCGACTTCAACCAGCAGAGTCTTGCTGAGTTGATGAAGGATGCAAAGGACTTGGGTGTAGATATGTTCTTGCTCGACGATGGTTGGTTTGCCAACAAGTATCCTCGCAAGGACGACCATGCAGGTCTCGGCGACTGGGAGGCTACCAAGAGCAAGCTGCCAGAGGGAATACCAGGATTGGTAAGAGATGCCAAGAAGGCAGGTGTAAAGTTTGGTATTTGGATTGAGCCAGAGATGGTGAATCCTAAGAGCGAACTCTTTGAAAAGCATCCCGACTGGGTCATCATGCAGCCTAAGCGTGACACTTATTACTATCGCAACCAGTTGGTGCTTGACATCAGCAACCCTAAGGTACAGGATTATGTGTTCGGCATCGTGGATCGCATCATGACGGAGAACCCAGATGTGGCTTACTTCAAGTGGGATTGCAACAGTGTGATTACCAACATCTACTCTCCATATCACAAGGAGAACCAGGGCAACTTCTATATCGACCATGTGCGTGGCATCTACAAGGTACTCACTCGCATCCACAACAAGTATCCTAAGTTGCCTATGATGCTCTGCTCTGGCGGTGGCGGCAGAATGGACTACGAGATGTTGAAATTCTTCACCGAGTTTTGGTGCTCAGACGATACAGACCCATACGAGCGCCTCTACATCCAGTGGAGCTTGTCTAAGTTCTTCCCAGCCAAGACCATGGGCTCTCATGTAACCAATTGGAACAAAAATACCAGCGTGAAGTTCCGCACCGATGTTTGCAGTTCTTGCAAGTTGGGCTTCGACATCGACCTCAAGTCACTCTCAAAGGATGACTATAAGTTCGTTCAGAACGCCGTCAAGAACTATGACAGCATGAAACCGATGATTCTCGAAGGCGACCAGTATCGCCTGGTTTCTCCATACGAGGGCAACCACTGTGCCATCAACTATGTAAGCAAGGACAAACAGCGTGCCGTTCTCTTTGCATACGACTTGCACCCACGCTACAAGGAGCCTGTGATGAACGTGAAGATGCAGGGTTTGGATGCCGATAAAGTATATACTGTCAAGGAGACCAATCTGATGCCTGGAAAGGAATCTGATTTGGAGTGCAATGGTAAACAGTATAGCGGTGACTATCTGATGAAAGTCGGCTTGAATGTATTCAGCCAGACTGATGGAACGAGCCATGTATTGGTATTAGAATAACGTATCAATATTCATAATAAAAAAAGCAGCAAAGTCTATAATAGGCTTGCTGCTTTTTTTAGGTATCTCTTTTCCCTAATGATTTTACTTGTTTAGCGGTCTTGCTACAAATTCTGTATGAAGTGTCTCCATCGGATGCTCCTTCAGATTGATGAGGATGTTTGGCGTATTGCCGTTGGCGATGATTACCTTGATGCCGGCATTGGCTACGTCGTGAGCGGTCTTTACTTTCGATGTCATGCCGCCTCTGCCGTGACTGCTCTTGCTGGCAAGGATGTACTCGCTGATATCGCGGTCGTAATAAACTGATGGGATAATGCGGGTGGTAGGATCGCTTGGGTCTCCATTGTAGATGCCGTCCACATTACTTAATAATATAAGCGTGTCGGCATTCATCATCTTGGCAATCAAGCCAGACAACTCGTCGTTATCAGTAAACATCAACTCGGTGATGCACACGGTATCGTTCTCATTGACGATAGGAAGTACATTGTTTTCCAGCATTACCTGCATACAAGCTTCCTGGTTCTTGTACTGCTCCTCGGCACCGAAATTTTCCTTCATGGTCAATACTTGACCTATCTTAATCTTGTATTCACGGAAAAGGTTGTAATAGAGACCTACGAGTTTCACCTGTCCGATAGCAGAGAACAGCTGGCGTTGCTCCACGCTGTCCAAATGGTGGTCAACGTGCAGTTCTGCTCTTCCGGCAGCTACGGCACCTGATGATACCAGAATTACCTCATAGTCGTGTTTGCGGAGCCAAACGATTTGATCTACAATCGCCGACATTCTTGTTACGTCCAACTTTCCGTCTTCTCGGGTCAGTACATTGCTGCCCACCTTTACTACAATTCTTTTTCCCATGATTAAAGTGAAGAGTGAAGAACGAAGAGTGAAGAATTCTCTTGTTCTTCTTGTTATATTTTATGTGATATGATATATGTTAAAGTGAAGAGTGAAGAATGAAGAGTGAAGAATTCAATAGCTTTTTTATATCAAATTTTAGCTTGTTAAAGCAAGAGAATTCTTCACTCTTCGTTTTTCACTTAACTCCGTCCTTTTCTCGAATCTCTACTCTTCGAATCTTGCCAGAGATGGTCTTTGGCAACTCATCTACGAATTCGACGATGCGAGGATATTTATAAGGGGCAGTCTCATGCTTCACATGATCTTGCAATTTCTTGACGAGGTCAGGTCCTGCCATACTCTTGTATTCATCCTTCAGTACGACGGTTGCCTTGACAACCATACCGCGGATTGGGTCTGGTACACCGGTGATGGCGCACTCTACTACGGCAGGATGAGTCATCAGGGCATTTTCTACCTCGAAAGGACCGATGCGATAACCGGAACTCTTGATCACATCATCGATTCTGCCCTCAAACCAGAAGTAGCCTTCCTCGTCACGCCAAGCCATATCGCCCGTGTGATAGTAACCGTCATGCCACACAGACTTGGTCTGCTTTTCGTCACGGTAATAATACTTGAAGAGTCCAAGAGGTTTGTTATCACCGATGCGGATGCAAATCTCACCCTTTTCACCATCCTCACACTCTGTCATGTCTGGGCGAAGAATGTGAACATCATATTGTGGGTTAGGCTTGCCCATGCTTCCTGGTTTTGGCTTAATCCAAGGGAAGGTTCCTAATGTCATGGTGGTTTCGGTCTGTCCGAAACCTTCATAGATCTGTACACCAGTCAGTTTCTGGAAGGTTTCTGCCACGGATGGATTCATCGCTTCCCCCGCAGTAGTACAATATTCGAGACTGCTGAGGTCGTACTTGGAGAAATCCTCCTGAATCATGAAACGGTAGATGGTAGGAGGGGCGCAGAAAGAAGTGATATGGTATTTTTCTATCTGGCGCATGATCTTATCAGCCGTAAACTTCTCGTGATCGAATACGAAGACGGTAGCTCCGGCAAACCATTGACCGTAGAGTTTGCCCCAAACAGCTTTTCCCCAACCGGTATCGGCTACGGTCAGGTGGATGGAGTTCTCGTGGAGATTGTGCCAATATACACCCGTGGTCAGATGACCGAGGGCATAGAGGTGGTCGTGGGCCACCATCTTTGGCTCGCCTGTCGTACCTGATGTGAAATACATCAGGAGCGTATCTTCATTGGAGTTTACATGTTCCGGGCGAACGAAAGGAGCGCATTCGTTCCATTCCTTCATCCAGTCGTGGAAACCTTCTGGGATATCCGGACCGATACTGATCAGGGTCTTGACGGTAGGACTCTCTGGCATAGCCTCTTCAATTTGCTCTACCACGTAATCATCGCCGCAGCAGATAATCGCCTTTATGCTTGCTGCATTGTTGCGGTAAACGATGTCGTGCTTGGTAAGCATGTGGGTAGCAGGGATGGCTACGGCGCCCAACTTGTGGAGACCGAGCATGGCAAGCCACCACTGATAGTGGCGCTTCAGGATAAGCATTACCTTATCATCATGACCAATGCCGAGGCTTTGGAAGTAGGCAGCAGTCTTGTCGCTCTGTTCTTTCAGATCCTTGTATGTAAAACGTATTTCCTCGCCACGTTCACTTGTCCAAAGCAGTGAAACATGGTCTGGCTTGATTTTTGCCCACTCGTCCATTACATCGTAGGCAAAGTTGAAATCTTCTGGTATAATGAACTCCAGATGCTCCTTGAAGTCTTGTTCTGAAGTAAATTTAGTTTGTTTTAAAAATCTCTCAATCATAATTGTTTGATTTGCTTAGAGAATTGAATTCTCTATTTAGATAATGATACAAAGAAACTTGGCAGGTTCTCCATTGAGGGAACGGAAACAATGTTGTTTCTTGCTGTCGAAATAGATGCTGTCACCCGGGTTGAGTACCATGACTTTTTCTTCGATGGTTACCTCAAGTGTTCCTTCTATCACATAATCATATTCCTGTCCATCGTGTCCGTTCTTATTGGGTTTCTCATTACCAGGTAATGGGTCAACCTGAACCATGAAAGGATTCACCTTTCTGTCTTTGAAACCAACAGCAAGGCTCTGATATTTATATTGGTTGTTACGGTCAATCTCTGGTCCCTGTCCCTTGCGGGTCACGTAGTATCCCTTCATGCGAGGTTCCTCGCCAAAGAGTAATACGTCAAGGTCGATACCATACCGCTTGGATATCTTTGAGAGGCGATACACAGAAGGGTCTGCCTCTCCTGACTCTATTTTGAGATAATGGTCGAGACTGATGTCACAAAGCTCAGCCACCTCCTCTGCAGGGATGTTGAGAACCTCGCGAAGACCTTTCAGTCTCTCGCCGATTTGCTTGATTGCTTCGTCCATATTTCTATATTTTTATTGGTTTGTGGGCAAAAGTACTAATTTTTGCTGATATGAGCAAGAAAAATCAGCGTTAATCCTCTATTTGATAACGAATTTATAGATTCCGTTTTGTCGGGAGCCTACGATAGCGGTATTGCCAATGACCAATGGCGATGATTCAAAGTTGTGAGCAAAATGCTTCTTACACAGTATTTCTCCGGTCTTGGCGCGGATGAGGTATGTGGTTCCACCAGAGTCGCCTGTGAAAATATACATTTCGTTTTTCTCGTTTAAGAATCCTACAGGTGATGACCACGCAAACTGGTTCAGTTGGGTCGAGTGGACTATCTTGCCTGTTTGAATATCGACGGCTATCATTTCGCCAGATTCTGCTCCCTTTCCATCAGCTCCGTTTCGGCAAATATTAGCGAAAAGAAGATGGCTGCAATCGCCCATTCCTAATAATGGAGTACAATACATACCGCCATCAAGCTCCTTTTCTCCTAAGGTAAAGCGTTTGCAAGGTATCTGCAAATTCCAGATACGATTGCCGTTTCTTCCATCCAATTTTACGATATGACAAATACCTTCATTTCCCTGTTTGTCCACTTCGCAGCCACAATATATATAAGGTGTGTCTTTTTCTACTTTGCATACGATACTGCCATCTATGTCGTCATGGTTGTTGTAACTCCAAACTGGTTTCATCGTATTTAAGTTGACGGCAAGAATGTTGCCATGATTGTCTCCGAAGAAACCATAGTTGCGATATACGCAGAGACTGTTCTCTACTCCAGGAGCCGAACCGTTGATGGTATAGCGTAATGCAGCTGCAAGTGTAAGCTTGCCTTGGGCTCTGCGGAATTTATACAGACATCCGTTTTCGCCAGGCCAGAAAAGGAAGTCTCCTACGACTACTGGCGATGAGTCGAAAGCATTCCAACCGCGGCGTGCTTTTGGGTCACGTCCGAAGAAATCGGTTATCTGGTTCTTTTTCAGGTCTATGGTCAAACTTCCGAATGGTTGGTGATTGGGAACACCCTGTCCGACATAGAGGTTGTCGAGAGTAGGATCGAGCGATGGAGTTCCCTTTATCGTGTTGGTCACGTCTATTGTTTGTCTTGTCGCCTTTCCTGTATTGTAGTCGATGAAATAGACTCTGCCGCATAGAGATCCAACCATAATCTCATTTCTCTTCTTGTGATAAAGAGGCTGACCAGTCCATCCGGAACCTCCTCCCCAGATTCCATATTTCGTCTGCTCTGTATTATAATAGGTATGAAATACCCATGCCGTGTCTATGGTAGCAGGTGTTCCTGTTACCTTACCGCCAAAGTTGGCATCACGCAGTAGGGTTTTCCTGAAAGTCAGTACATCTTCCCCATCATAGAGACTCTCCAAAGAGGACAAGGTGAGGTCGCTGGAATCTTTGATTTCAACATCGTAGCGCACTCTCTCTGCCGACGGATACAAGGTGTCTGGTAGGGGAAGAACAGTTGTGTTGACTTCGATTTCTGTACTATCCTCTATTGGTAGGTTGTCTTGTTGCTTGACAACTTTTGTTGTGCAGGCACCTAATAATATGCTTAGTGAACAGAATATAAGTCCCCAGCATCTTTTGAGATTGCCATGATTTTTATGGTAATTCATTTTCTGATTGGTTTTAAATTGCAAGAGTTTAGATTTCGAGGACAAAAATACGAAGAAAAAATGAATATGCCAAAGACCTTTACTGGAAATTTTCGATAAGAAAAAAAGAAGTGTATCGACCATTGCAATACACTTCTTATGATGGAATATTTTTATTTTTTACCAGCTAACAAGCCGTTGATGACGGCAGAAGTGAAACCTCCTTGTTCCATGGTGTTGAGACCCTTGATGGTACAGCCGCCAGGAGTAGTAACCTTATCAATGGCGGCTTCTGGGTGTTCGCCTGTCTCTTGCAGTAATTCTACAGCACCCTTCACGGTCTGGAGTACAATCTTCTGTGCATCCTTAGCTTTGAAGCCCATCTCTACGCCGCCTTCCACATTGGCTCTTACATAGCGCATCGCATAAGCAATGGCACATGACATGGCTGTGGCTGCAGGGAAAAGGCGTTCTTCCATGATGAGGCTCTCGCCCAATTCATCAAATATATCTGTGATTTGCTTGCTCTCTGTAGCAGATGCATCAATTGGAGTGATGAATGTCATCGACTGTTTGTAAGCGATAGCGATATTTGGCATTACCAGGAAGAATGTTGGGGTAGAACCGTCCTTGTCAAGCCATTCCTTGATATTGGCTGATGGAACACCGGCTGCAACTACTATGAGTTTTTGGCTTTTGTAGTCGAGTACATCCTTGATACCTTTCAAAGTTTTCTCCACGCACCAAGGCTTTACAACTACGCATACGATGTCTGCGCCGTGGCAAGCCAACTGGTTGTCGAGGGTTACGCTGGCTCCTTCGCTTGCGAAGTGATCCAATACTGGTTGGTTGTGGTCAGATACCGTAATATCTGAAGGAGTGAAGTTCTCACTCTTCAATAAGCCTTCTGCCATGGCACCGCCCATAGCACCTGCTCCGATAATTGTTATTTTCATTGTCTTCTTATAGTTAAAATGCAATTACGGTGCAAAGATACTACTTTTATCAGAAAAAAGAGTAGTTTATTGACGATTTTTTAAGAAAGTACGCTGGTTTGCTGACGATTTTTTGAGAAAATCGCTAGTTTACTCCCATTCTGGAAGTATCCACGTCCTTGGTCGTCTTCTCCTTGTACTTGCCTATTTTGTAGATGATGGAGATGGAGGCAGATGCCCAATCTTGCTTGATGTTCATGTGGTAGTCTTGATTGCCTTGTACTGATTTTGTAGAGAATCCCTCGTTGAAGATGTTGCTGCCTTTAACCGCAATGCTCCATTTCTCATTATCGGAAACCCACCTCAACATAGCATTCAAGAGAAAGACTGATTTGATGTCATAGAGTCCTTGAATGGCTTTCGACTGGTAGAATGGATTAAGTATGAAATGGATGTGATGACTTCGGCTAAGTTGAGCGGATAGATTTCCGGCAAGAATGGCAGAGATATGTTTGCGATTGAAGGGCATGTCAAAGAAATCGTTACTCTTGTCATGTCTGTAGATTCCTGTTGCCGAAACACTTCCGTTCATCCAATTGCCTATTCCGAAAGTCGTCGATGCTCTTACCCCCAAGGTATGATTATAGTCGAAATTGGTCTCCTTCATGATGACTGCCAGGTGGTCGGTAGTCTGATAAGGCAACTGCACAGAATAGTTGGGTTGGAACTCTGCAAATACCATCAATGTATGGCGACTTTTGATCGTCCACATCAAGTTGGTTTCGTATGTAGAGTAAGGTTTGAGATGAGGATTTCCCCATATCTCCATATAGGTAGAGCCATAGTAAATGCTGCTCATGGTTGACCAATAGCTTGGAAACTGTGAACAGGAACTGACGGATAAGTTGAGTATGTTACCAGGATTGGCTTTCCACGATGCATTAAGTGTGGGATAAATATGCCATTTGTTCCATTGTGGAGAATGGTATTGCTCTGCTTCGACAGAGGCTTCCAAGCTGATTCGCTCGTTTATCTGTTTGCTTATGCCGCCATAGAAACTCAAGATTCTTTCTTCGATATTCACCTGGCTGGTTGCATCTGGAATTTCTGCTCCATCCTTGTTGGTCGTGGCTTGGTAGCTTCTGTTGTTGCTATTTTGGAATTTCATACCATACGACAGTTCCCAACCCTTCTTCAATGAGTGGGATTGATCGGCGGTGAAAAGCCATTTATCTATTACTTGCTTGCTGTTTGTGTATAGAATACGTTCTTCGTTGAGCATCGTTCCTTCCAGATATTGCTGGCTGGGATTTTGGTAGTTGAGATAGGATATGCCTATTTGTAGTCCAAAGGGCAGGTTGTAGCTGGCATCTACATTGTGCAGGTAGGTATGCTCATTGCCCTGTTGCTGGGATGTGCCTGTTCCCATCGTTTCATGATGAGGATGACTGCTGTCCCATTTTCCTGTATATGCCAGGGATAGCTGGTGGTTATCAGCAAATGCATAACTCAGTCCCAAGCGATAGTTGTGAGTCAATCCAAGGGCTTTCTGTGAGGTCTTGTCATGATACGCTACTCGTTTCCCTTGAAGGGGATGATTGGCATTGGTAGTAGTTTCACCGTATGATGTTCCATCTGTAAATGAATACATGGCATCCAGTCCGAATTTTCCTTTTTGGAACAGCAGGTTGGCTTTGCCTTTCCCTTCTCCGTATTTGCTTTGGCTCCAGATGCTTTGTATTTGTCCTGAAAGCAGGTCCTTTCCTACATAGTCTTTGGTAATCAGGTTGATGACCATTCCACGAACATGTAAGCGTGCTGGCGCTACCAGCATCACTTCGGCTTTGGCTAATTGTGATGCGGGCATGGCTTTTAATCGCTCTGCCAGTTGTGCGTAATTGAGCGTGGTTGGTTTGCCGTTGATGATGAGGGTCAGTTCTTTCCCTGCATAATTGATGTTACCGTTTAGCTCGTTTACTCCTGGTATTCGAGTAAGGGCGTCATAAGCGTTGTCAGCCGGCATTTTCTCTATGAGCAGTGTCATATTGTAAACCAACTGTCCTCTTTCTGCCTTGACAATAGGACGTGTCGCCTTGACGAAAACCTCGGGCAGGTTTTGCATCATCATCTGGGTGGTAAGCGTGTCTTTTACCTCTTCGTTTTGAGCGCAAAGGGGCTGGCTCAGCAATAATGCTGAACCTAAGATAAAAATTATTTTCATGTGTTTATGTGAGTTTGATGGTTATTGCTTGAGTTGCTCTTTGGCTTTGGATATGAGTTGTGCTGCCTCTTTTTTATCTTCCAGTCTGTTTGCATTTGCTAAGAACATCTGGAGATGCTGTTTCGCTTTCAGCTTGTTTTTGGAAGCGATGAACATTTGGGCGGCATTGTAATGGTTGAGAGGATTATCTTCCTCATCGTATAAGGTGCATAACTCAAAGTCACGGGCAGCGTCTGCATATCGGTTGTGTTGAAAATGTAAGTCGGCTAACCATTTATAGGTACGCAATGCTCTGCCTTTGGGTAAGGAGACTTCTAACGACTGATTGAAATGAGCCATAGATAGCGAATCCATGTTGAGGGCTTTCTCTGCCAACGCCAAATGGAAAAGGCAAGTGGCATTGTCACTTTTGAACTGAACAGCTTTCTGGTAATGTTTCAGCGCCTTTTCATTGTCCGGTTGGTCCTCATAACAGAGACCAAGGATGAAGTTGGATTCAAAATTATCAAAGCCTTGCGCTATCAACTTTTCATATAATGGTATAGCTTCGTCATATTTGAATTGCATGAATAGGGAATAGGCATATTCCTTGTTGATATACAAGTTCGTGGAATCACATTTGTAGATGTAATTCTTTGCTACTTTCTCGGCTCTGCCAGGTTGGTTTGCTCCATTGTAATGAGAGGCAAGTGAAGCAATAATCTCGCTGTCGTATGGAAATGAAGAGGCTATGCGCTCGCCCCAGAGAGAAACCTTGTCATTGTTGTTCTGATTGAGATATGCATAATAGAATATTCGCATGTCTTCGTGGTTGATGCTATCTGATGGAATCTTGTCAAGGCAAGAAATGCAGGCGGTGTAGTTGCCTACTTTCCGATAGCAGGAAGCCAGTTTCCTGCGTGCTCCCAGGTGAGACGGATTTGCTTCCAGATACTTTTGGTAGTATTGGGTTGCATGAAACACATCATATCTACTCAAACAGCTATCTCCTTGTTGAAGTAGATTAGCTGTAGTCTCGTTGGCCTTGGCATTCATTGCCATACATAGGCATAATATAAGGAACAATCTAAACTGTTTCATCGTTTTTGCTGATTATTTCTTTCTTACTTCGGGAGTGAAAACGACAGGCAAGGTAAACTCCATGTTGACTTCCTCGCCATCGGAGAGTCTGGCAGGCTTCCAATGAGGGCTTTTCTTGAGAAGTTCAATCACAGTCTGCTCGTAGGCTTTTTCTTTGGGAGCTTCGAGAACTTTAAACAATCCCAATGTTCCATCCTTTTGCACGGTGAAGTTGATGACTACTCGTGCAGGCTTGTCTTCCAATCCTTTAGGATATTGGATGTTTGTCATCACCCATCTCAAGAAATCGTTGATGTCGCCATTGCCGTTGAAGACAGGCATCTGACCACCTTCCGGCAAAACTGCTATCGTCTTTAACACATGGGGTTGTGATACGCTTTGCGGTTTGAACATAAGGATGAGAGCTATACCTATTATTGCTATCACGCAAGCGGCAATCCCAAATACCTTTTTATATAAATGTGATTTTGTGTATCTTGTTTCCTGTGCTTTGCCCAGGAAATAAGTTTCTTCCTGATTGTTTTTTCCTTTCATACCTTTTACGATTTTATGGAATTGTCTAAAAGTGCTTTTAATTGTTTGAGTGGTTCCTTGCTGACGTGCAGGGTGAATTTCTCGCTAAACCGCTCGTTGTACAAAACTAGTTCTGAAGTATTGAGGTTGATGCTGAAAATATGCTGACTATTAATAATGTAGTTTCTGCCAACACGGGCGAAGAAGTGTACCGTTTGGGCAAGTTGCTCTACTATTTTCTTCTCAAAGACCACAAGGTTGAGCGAGAATGTGTATTCATCGCCGTTGGTGAGTCGGAGATTGCAATAGCTTCCTTCCGAACAGACGTATGCTATCTGTTCGGAAGCCACTCTGAGCAAGAAGTTGGCATTTGATATGATGAGATATTCTTCCATACTGATAAGTTTGGTGCAAAGATAAGCATAATATTTAAAATGTATGGCTGGAGGTATCGTGTTTTTTGTGAACCAGTGGACTTGCTTTGTGGAGAATATGAAGTCAAACTCCAGATATGACTATCTATTTAAGGTGCTCAACTAAAAATATGACTAAGCTTCAGGAAAGTCAACGTGAATTATAAATAAGTTTTAACCGAGCCAACTCGTCTTACAAATAAAACTAAAAGTGGTCACCTAAAATCGTTAAACCACAGAGGTTTGCCATCCCACGTACTTGAGCAAGGATGACCGACGTAATGAACAAGAATGACCGACGTAATGAGCAAAGATGACCGACGTAATGAGCACGAATGACCGACGTAATGAACAAGAATGACCGACGTAATGAGCAAAGATGACCGACGTAATGAGCACGAATGACCGACGTAATGAACAAATGTGCCCGGCTATGTCGGGCACATTTGCCCGAGGCTTCGGGCAAAACTGGGCAACGTCTTCGGTGAATATCCCCGATGCCATGAAGCTGGCTCAAGAACCCTGGTTGCTGACTAGAGCGTGGCATTAGGTGGCATTAGGTGATAATAAAAATGCCGTTTATTGCCACGCGTTATTCATTTATAATCAATGAGTTAAATTCATGTGTGGCAGATGTGGCAATAAAAATAAAAAACTTTTTTCTTGTGTGTAATGAACTTGCTGGACAAGGCGATTTGCAACATTATTGTTTCTTGATGATATGAGGAAGGAACTCACAGATTGGGATTATTCTTTAGGTGAGCCAAGAAATCATCTAATCCAATGATGTCAAGTCCTGGAAAATCCTTCCACTTCAAGACATCATAATGATGATCCTCTGTTACTATATATCTGGCACCAGCTGTTATAGCGCAGTCCACAAACTTATTGTCATCTGGATCTTTTTGGATTAGGTTAAAATCAAAATAGACATTGATAAACCTTGTATATGGACTACTTACGATTGCATCTATGATATACTTTGCTGTATCTTCATTTGTCAGAAAATTGAGAATTTCCTCGTATTCATTCAGTATGGAAGTTGTAACACACAAGAGATTAGTACCGTCAAAGAAACTGTCCCAAATTTTACGATAAGGACTCCTTGACGATATACACTGTATGAGGCTATTAGTATCAAGTACTATTTTTTCCATACCCATTATTTTTTCAACATGGCATGTAAATCCTGATGACGTAACTCATCCAATTTTGCTTGATTCAATACTCCTGAATCCCAAAGAGAATCTAAACATTCATCTGCTTTTTTACGAAAATAGTTTGCTAATACTGTCTTCACCTCCAAAAGTCTTGCTTCTGAACCATCAAAGGCAAACATTTTCAACAAATGCTGCTGCACAGGATTAAATATTGTTGTCTGTTCCATAAGCTTCTCATTTTAAACGTTTAAAATGTTTTCAGGATACAAAAATACATTTTTCTTCTCACACCGCCAAACTTCTTGTTTTATTTTAACGTAAAACAAACGTAAACGTCATTTGATATGTTCTGAATGCTGAGCAATATGTTTCTGTCATCATATTCTCTGCCTTTTATGCAAATCTTCTGCAAATATACTACTTTTATCTGAAAGTAAGGCTATAAGGTGGTAAATATTTCGTTTTTTTCTATTAGAAATAGGGATTTGTGTCATAACCTCTGTTTCCTTTTTGTTCTTCTGACTTATATAAACTCGATTTCGCTCTTATATAAACTTGTTTTCGATCTTGTACTAACTTTCTGTCAGCCTAATGCCAAACCCATAGAAGCCTACTGCTAACTGTTTCGCCTAATCTTGATTTGCAGAAATGTAATTAATATTTGATTAAATATAAGCTATATTTAAGCAAATATAGCTTAAACTATGCAAAAGATAGTAGGCTTCAGGGGATTTTGTGCTGGGAAAGTCGTAACTTTACAGCCGTAAGATACAAACTTTATATAAGGAAACAACTCACAACATATAAGAAATCAAGCTATGGCAAGATATATCAAGCAAGAGATGCCCGACCTGCAGGGTACGGGCGAGACAAAGTGTTACTATCGATTAGAGAAGCGACAGAACCTCTCTACCAAGGAATTCTTGAAGAGGGCGGGGGCGCATGGTATCCTCGACGAAGGCGTCTTGAAGCACGCGCTCAGCAAGATAGCCGAACAACTGGTGGAGGAATTGGCAGATGGCAATACCGTTACGCTCGATGGCATAGGTACCTTCCAGGCAACGCTTGGCGTGAAGAAAGACAAGGAGATGGATACTATCGACGGTGACGAGATCAAACGCAACGCTAAGAGCATTGAGGTGAAAAACGTGCGCTATGTGTCGGACAAGGATTTGGTGAGCGACGTGAACTTACGGTGCAAATTGTCGAGGGCAGGAGTGAGACGAGTGAACAACTCGCCTTATACCAAGGAACAACGCTTGAAACTGGCGCAAGACTATCTCGCCGACCCAGCTCATCCCTTTATGCGAGTCGCTGACTATGCCGAGCTGACCGGATTGCCTCGCTCTTCCGCCACAAAGGAGCTTCGAACATTCGCCGAAGACCATTCGAATGGCATTGGTACGGATGGAAGGGGAACAGCAAAGGTGTATGTGAAGAGAAAAGAAATTGAAGGTATATGAGTTATTACCACCATACCCATTGTTTTATGGCAAAAAGTTTGGTTAATCAAGAAAAATACCTTAACTTTGCCATCGTAATGAAACGATAGAGCTTATGAAAGGCAGAAAATACCCTTTGGGAATACAAACGTTCGAGAGAATTGTCAAGGGCAATTATGTGTACATAGATAAGACGAAGCTTGTCTATAACTTGACACATGAGAGCACATGTTGCTTTCTGAGTCGTCCAAGGCGATTCGGAAAGTCGCTTCTTGTAACTACCCTCAAAGCTTACTTTGAGGGCAAGAAAGACTTGTTCAAAGGATTAGCCATTGATGCAATGGAGACGGAGTGGATAAGCTATCCTATACTCCATTTCGACCTTAGCTGTAATAAATATTACTGCATAGAGAATATTCACTCTACACTTAATATGCTGATTAGTGATTATGAAAAGGCTTACCATATTGAAAGTACCCCGAACGTATCATATAGTGATCGTTTAAACAAAGTGATAGAAGCAGCAGTAGAGCAAACTGGGCATAAAGCAGTAATTCTTATAGATGAATACGATGCACCTTTGCACGACTCTATGAAAAATGAGAAACTACAGGATGAGATACGTGATATCATGCGAGGTTTCTTCAGCCCGTTGAAGGCTGAGGAAAACAACCTCCAGTTTGTATTTATGACGGGTATCTCCAAGTTTAGCCAATTAAGTATCTTCAGTGAGCTGAACAATATCACCAACATCAGCATGGAGGATGAGTACAGTAGCATCTGCGGCATCAGCAAAGAAGAACTCCTTGATTATTTCCATGACGACATCGAAGACTTGGCAACGGCTCGGAATATGACTTTCGACGAAGCTGTCGCCCAACTCAAATTCCATTACGATGGTTATCACTTCAGTGGAAATGGAGCAGATATATTCAATCCTTATAGCTTGCTCAATACGTTCAGGGTCAATAAGTTTAATAGTTATTGGTTCTCTACGGGTACACCGACATTTCTGATAGAATTGTTGAAGGAAAAGAATATAGACATGCTCCAGATGGAGGATATATGGACTAACTCCGATCGCTTCGACACACCTACGAAAAAGATAACAGACCCGATACCTGTGTTATACCAAAGTGGTTATCTTACTATCAAGGATTACATAGAGATGGCAGATACTTACAAGCTTGCTTTTCCTAACGAGGAGGTGCGCAAGGGTTTCTCCAACAGCCTCTTCCGTTACTATGCTCCTGATGGGATGGATGACCGCGATGCCATCTATATGGCTTGGGCAAAGAACTTTATTCTGAGCGATGAGGACAATATGGAGGCATTCCTCCCTCATCTCCAGACTTTCTACAAGAAGTTCCCATACACTCTGATTAACAACAATGAGCGTCATTACCAAGCTGTGCTCTACACCATATTGCTAATTTTGGGCTGTGACGTTACCCCAGAGGTGCCTACATCTGATGGCAGAATCGACATGGTGCTGAAAACCAAGCGCAGCATCTATGTAATGGAACTGAAATACAAGAAGGATGCAGAGGCAGCGATGGAGCAAATCGACTGCAAGGACTATCTCGCAGCCTTCGCCGATGACAGCAGAAAGAAATACAAGGTGGGCATCAACTTCTCGGAAGATAGAAAGAGTATTGACGATTGGAAGGTAGAGGAATTGGTATAGGGAATTGTCGTCACTCATAATATATGATAAGGTGGTAAAATGTAGAGGGTGCGTCATGGACTTGACGAAGGCCAGGATACCTATATATTAATGTGGAATCCTGATATATCGAGTGTTTCACTTGAAGACCATAATGCAACGATTCCTGTTATGCTAACAGAATATTTCAACTGGAGTATATTTCGAACGTCGTTAGAATACCGTTATAAAAGAGAGGGTCGTAAGTTATTTTTTTAATAATACACCATTCTTTGTGAAAGGCACGAATTGCCTATGTATAAACGTGCGCAAATGGTATAATAACCGTTAAAAAGCAGACTTTACTTCAGAATGTCATACGATTTTTATTCGTTTGTTCCCATTTTAGCGATAATTTTCGTATATTCGCATTTGCAATCGGGAAACCGACAACGCAAAAAACTAAAAATGAATGCAAAAACAAATATCTTATGGCAAAGATTATTGTAAGAAACCAAACGATAAAGACTCTAACAAAAGATGGGGTTGACTACATCTGCATTACCGACATAGCAAGGCAGAAGAATCCAGTTGAGCCTAAAGATGTGGTAAAAAATTGGTTACGCGCCAAAAATACCTTGGAGTATTTGGGACTTTGGGAACAGTTGAACAACCCTAATTTCAAAGGGGTCGAATTCGACCCCCTTTTGAAAGAAGCGGGTTCAAATGCTTTTACAATGAGTCCAACTCGCTGGGTGGAACTTACCAATGCAATAGGTATCGTTTGCAAAACTGGAGCGAATGGAGGCACTTATGCTCAAAGAGATATTGCCTTTAAGTTTGCCAGTTGGGTTTCTGTGGAATTTGAACTGTATTTGATAAAAGAGTTCCAGCGACTAAAGGAAGAAGAGCAAAAGCAGATAGGATGGTCTGCCAAACGTGAGTTGTCCAAGATTAACTATCGCATCCACACTGATGCAATCAAGGCGAATCTTATTCCTTTGGAAGTTACTCGTGAGCAAGCAGCCATGAAGTATGCAGATGAAGCGGATGTACTCAACATAGCCATGTTCGGCATGACTGCAAGACAATGGCGTGAACAGAATCCTGGCAAAAAAGGCAACATTCGTGACTACGCCAGTATCAACGAACTTATCTGTCTCTCAAACATGGAAAACCTCAATGCCGTGTTTATCAATGATGGTATGCCACAATCTGAGCGACTTATCAAACTCAATCAGATTGCCATACAGCAGATGAAGATTCTTGAAGATACTGGTGGACGAAATCTTTTGCAATAGAGAGGAAGGTTTTACTGGGTATTTCGCCACTTTTGCGTTAAAATTTCATAGCAAATTCTTTATTGCCAAGACTTTTGGTTAATATTGCACTCAAAATTTCAAGATGGTGCGCCCAACTTGCAACAAACCATCTTTGGATAGTAATAGTTCACGGATTGTTAAACTAAAAATAGAGTAAATAAGAAACAGACATTACACAAGAATGAAACGCTAAGGATTGTGCCATTCTCAGAATAGCCATTCCTCAACAGAGACTAAAACTGAGGCTTGCCTCAAAATCTTTAACCAAGCGTTTCCGTTCTATACTTTTTGGATATTGAGCTTTTATGCTCTTGCCTCCCAACTTAGAATACCGCCAATATTCGCACAATGGAGACAAGCAGTAAGAAAGTTCACGCTCATAAGGCGTGGACTGTTCTGTCGCTTGTTATTGTGCAGGTCACTTGGCGGTAACCTTAAGTTGAAACAAGTAACGAACGGTTACACGCCTTTTTTATTTTTAGTATGAAACAAATAAGATTTACATTAATATTATTATTTATTATTGTAGCCTCTTCTTCATATGCGTTAAAATACACGGATGTAAAAATAGGCAAGATAAACTATACTATTTGGTATGAAACAACCGACAAGAAAGACTACGCAGAAGTAACATCCTCAAAAGAAGGACATTACAGTGGAGAAATCACCATTCCTAAGGAAATCACATATAACAACAAGATTTATCCGGTAACATCAATTGGCTCATACGCATTTTGCAATGATGCAAATGTAACAAAAGTCATAATCCCTAATTCTGTAACTAAAATAAGAATAAATGCTTTCCTTGGATGCTATGGTCTTACAGCTTTAACTATTCCTAATTCGGTAACAGATATTGATGTTGATGTTTTTAGAGGAGCCAATCTAAGCACCCTTATTTTTGAAGATGGAGATACGCCCATAACTTTTGCCACCTCAAATAATTGCATTGCAAGCAAATGCTTCCAAAATACGAAAGTAAAAGAACTATACTTAGGAAGAAAGATTGAATCTAAAGATTATACAGATCCAATATTAGGTATCAAAGAAACCGTTACAAAGGTAGAGTTTGGCAAGGCATATAGCAGCATTCCAGATCAAATGTTTAAGTCAAGTTCTTTATTAGAAAAGGTTGTATTACCTGAAAATTTAAAATATATTGGAGAAAAAGCATTTTCAAGTTGTCGTAAACTATCAGAAATAAGTTTTCCAAATACAATTATAACATTATGTGCTCGATGTTTTGAGTATTGCACAAGTCTCAATACTATAAATCTTCCATCCTCTGTTATAACACTGGACGATGGATGTTTCGCTGGCTGTGAAGGAGTAAAGTCAATAAACATCCCTTCGTCTGTCAAAACTATAGGAAAATATGCATTTAATGGGTGTACTGGGCTTGAAAAGATTTTCATCCCTGCATCTGTCACTTCTATAGGAACAAAAAGCTTTTACACTACAAACATAAAACAAGCTATATCATTAGCAAATTTATCAAAAAGTGTAGACTATGTATTTCCTGAGACTTGTAACTTACTTGTTCCACAATCACAAAAGAACATGTATTGGAAGAGCGGAAATGTTGAGACTATAGGAGACATTACTAGTACGTTAAGAACGATAAAGGTGACATCTAACAACTTTTTCGAACTAACAAATGCCTCTATTTACGATGGCAATAATCTAATAGAACAGAAAGTAGCAACTAATTCAAATGTTATATTTGAAAATTTGTCTCCTGAGAAAGAATATAAAGTTCACATTTTCGGAAAGGGATTTGGAGAGGATGTTGAAACCTTTTCCTATGTTTCTACTCAAAAGGTAGTACTACGGCTTAGGCAAAGTAGTCGTACAAATTGTACTATGACAATTAAAGGAGACTACCCTACGGAGCTTGGCAACGTTGAATTTAATTTTGGTTCTTATGGTAAAGGAGCAAATTGGGGGTCTGGAACTTATTCTGATGGACAAAAAAACATTGTGACAGAAGTTGTCATTAAGAATCTTGTACCTGGCGAAAGCATTCCTATCACCTTCAATGTTACAACAGACCAAGGAATAACCTACAACTATACAGAGAGCTTTTCTACAGCAGCCATAAATATGTATTTTGATACGAGTGTTAGTGCTACCTCATGTTGCTTAAAAGGAAGATACATTAATTAGGGTCTGCTGAATTATTTTCTGTTCACAGACAGAG